>MKWU01001613.1_pt1 | contig 37927 bp, 42 predicted proteins | sample 809101 | NCBI WGS metagenome assembly MKWU01 (sample SAMN05860141, study PRJNA318959) | sponge metagenome | host: Aplysina aerophoba | place: Slovenia: Piran, Adriatic Sea, Gulf of Piran | collected 2013-05-07
GGACACGGACAATGGCTTTGGGCTGTTGTTCAACTGGAACCTGCTGGGGGACGGAGAACATACGGTAGTGGCGCGGGTGGATGGGGCAGAGTTGGGGCGGGCGGTGGTGCAGGTGGTGACGCTGGGGACGGAGTGGGTGGAGGACGCCGTGGGCGTGTGTGTGGCAGCGGACTTTCCGAGGGTGGGGCAGCAGGTGACGCTGGAGTGGCAGGAGAGTCAGCAGAACTTTGTGATGACGGGGGTGGAGTGAGGAAACCCACCCCGGCCCCTCCTTCGCCTGCGCTCCGCCGGACCGGGCATCCTGAGCCCTTCGACTTCGCTGACGCTACGCTCAGGGTGAGCGGAAGGGTAACGTTCGTGCTGAGCGTCGCCCCGGAGGGGCAAAGTCGAAGCACGGGCCACCCCTTCGACAGGCTCAGGACAGGCCCTCCAAGGAGGGGATGATTAAGGCGGGGGTGGTGGTGCATTCCGGGAAGCAGCGCGCGCCAGATGGAGAGGGGGGGCCGGTCCTATGGCTCATCTTTTTCCTTGCCCCTGCGTTCCGCATGGGATAGGCAGCGGATATGCGGACTCGCTACGGCATGGTTCATGGTCGCTTTCAGCCCTTTCATACCGGCCATCTGCACTACACCCTGGAGGCACTCAGGCGCAGTGAGCATCTGATTATCGGCATCACTAATCCTGACCCGTCCGAAACGCAGAGAGAAGTTACGGATATGCAGCGGCATACACCGGAGGCCAATCCCTTTACTTTTTTTGAGCGACAATGGATGATTCGGGCCGCACTGATCGAGGTGGCGGTTGAGCTGAGTCGGGTCTCCATCGTGCCCTTTCCGATTCACGCGCCCGAGCGCTGGTCGTATTATTGTCCCAAGGAAACCGTACAGTTTATCCGTGTATTCTCGGAGTGGGGCAGGAAGAAAGTCTCGCGGTTCCAAGCGGCAGGTTGGCAGGTCGATGTCCTTGACCCCGGCGCGACCAAGCAAGAAAGCGGCAGTACGGTCCGCCGCTGCTTAGTCCAAGGACAAGGCTGGGAACAACTCGTGCCGCGCGGCGTGGACGCCGTCCTGAAGCAGATTGGGGCCCCCAAGCGACTGGCTCGATACGCCCCCTCGTAAGCGCTGCACATGCCCTCCTTGCCCATCCTTTTCATTGTTCTTGACGGGCTGGCCGACCGGCCCCAGCGTATCCTGAATGGAAAAACCCCGCTTGAGGCGGCCCATACCCCCCACCTGGATCAACTGGCCGCCCTCGGCACGACCGGTTTGCTCACGCCGCTCGCACCTGGTGTTCCCCTGGAGAGCGAGACGGCGCACTTCATTCTGTTTGGCTATGGGTTGGAGCAATTCCCTGGCCGAGCCGCATTTGAGTCCATCGGGCGGGGCTTCGAGGTACAGCCCGAGTCTGTTGTGCTGCTGGCAAGTTTTGCTGAGACAACGGTGATTGACGGCAAGGTGCGTCGAGATGCCCTCTTGTGGGAAAAACGGCAAGCCCAGGACGAGGAGGAGTGCGCCCGGCTGTGTGTAGCCATCGCCGCGTACGAAACCCACGGGCTGCAATTTGCCTTGACCTCCTGCGGGCGCTGTGAAGCCATACTGACGTTGCGCGGCCATCCGAGCCGAGACATTACCGATGTCGATCCATTCTATAACGATGCCTATGTTGCGCGCGCTCAACCTCTGGCGGAATCTTCACATCCGCGGCAGGCCGCACGTACTGCCGACGCGCTCAACGCCTATCTTAGCTGGGTACATTACCAACTCAGCCAGCATCCGCTGAACCGGGAACGCCAGGCGCGCGGTTGCGCCAGCATCAATTTTGTCCTCACCAAGTGGGCCGCGGTACGGCCCGATATCGCGCCGTTTCAGGAGCAAAACGGTCTGTGCGCAGCCAGCATTGAGAATTATCCATTGTATATTGGGATTGCCCGCGTGTGTGGTATGACGCCGGTCTCCACCCCACGGGAGACTGATACGACTGCGGACTTCAGACAGAAACTACGAAGCGCGGAGTCCCTCTTTGCTCAGGGATATGAATTCGTGCATGTCCATTCCAAGGCCCCGGACGTGGCGGCCCATCACAAAGACCCGCTGGGCAAAATGCAGGCCCTTGAGGCGCTCGATGCTGCGCTCGGTCCGGTTGTCGAGCGAGTCACCAATCAAGCTGACCTGCTGGTTGTGGTAACCGGCGATCACGCCACGCCGAGCAGTGGGCCGCTCATCCATTCGGGCGAAGCCGTACCCATACTGCTTGCTGGCGGTCCCAACGTCTTGTCCGACCCGGTGACCACGTTTCATGAACGGGCGGTGATCCACGGCGGGCTCGGCCACATTCGCGGGGCGGATGTCATGCCGCTGCTGCTCAATGCGACCGATCGCGTCCGCTTGCACGGCGTGCGGCACCAGGCCGAAGCCCGGCCGTATTGGCAGGGACGGCCCGAACCGTTTAGGCTGAACGGGTGATCGCGCGCCTCAACCCACAAAATCGGACATGATTTCCTGAACAAACCAACTCAGTGCCTTGCGGGTCGCGCACTTGCTATCGGTCTATCCCCGCGTGTGCGGGAGAACCGATCTCGCGTTGGCAATATTACAGACCCATTATTTCACCAGCAGGTAAAGGCCGTATACACCGCCGGCTAGGGCAAAAGGCGCAAGGGGTGAAGGGGTAAAGCCGAGAGTGACGGCAACGCCAATAAGTACGATTGCGAGAAGCTTCATGCGCTAGCTCCTTACAAAGATGAAATACCTCACGGCAACCGCGCCTAGGAGGAAAAGAAGATTCTTGTTCAGCTCCGATACTTTGCTCTCGGTTGCCTGCCGCGATGCAGCCCCTACACGCTCAACCGCATCAATCAAAACCTGGGTGCCCGCTAAGTCTTGCTGGTTGCGCCGTTGGTCGAGGCGCTCTTGGGCGAGCAGGATTTGACTCGTATATTCTAGGTTAGTCGCTTGGCCAAGTCTATCCTCGCGTGTGCGAGGGAACCGGCTTGTACAACGGCTGTATTTGGTATTGCGATTCTGACTAGAGAGGTCTTTTAAGAGAGATTCATTGAACTTTTCTCCTACCGACGAGCCGGGAAGGACTCTGCAACCAGACTATACGGGAATCATCACGGTCGAGCCGGGCAAGCGCGGTGGGAAACCCTGCATTCGTGGTCTGCGCATCACGGTCTATTATGCTGCGGGTGGCATGTCTTAGCGTTTTTCGTACTGACCGGTGCCGAACAGCAGATTCTTGGCCTGCTGGTCCATCTGCTGGGGGGAGCGGCTTTCTTCCTGGAGCACGGCAAGCCCTGGCTGGACCGCCGGCCGCGCGCTGAGAGTGTCGTACCAGCGCTTGAGGTGCGGATAGTCCTCCAGCTTCTGACCCTGATTTTCGTAGTAACGCAGCCAGGGATAAGTTGCCATGTCGGCAATCGAATAGTCTCCGGCCAAATATTCGACCTCGGCCAACCGGGTGTCGACTACGCGGTACAACCGGGTAGCTTCGTTCGTATACCGATGAAAAGCGTAGTCGATCTTTTCCGGTGCATACAACCGAAAGTGATGCGCCTGTCCCAGCATGGGGCCGACCCCGCCCATCTGAAACATCAGCCATTGGATAACCGTATAACGCTCGGCCATGCCCGAGGGCATGAATTGGCCTGTTTTTTCCGCCAGATAGAGCAGCATGGCGCCGGATTCAAACACGGCATACGGCTTGCCGTCCGGCCCGTCGCGGTCCACCATGGCCGGCATTTTATTGTTCGGGCTGATCTTCAGGAACTCGGGATCGAACTGATCCCCGGTCAGGATGTTCACCGGAATGACGGTGTACTCCAGACCCGTCTCTTCCAGGAAAATGTGGACCTTATGTCCATTCGGCGTTGGCCAGGTATACAGATCGATCATGCTGCATGTTCCTCCCTTTGGATTCTACTATCGCGTAGCCTAGCCAAGACCACCTGCTGTGTCGATCTCGGCGCTTCCGCGTGAGCGTCCCGGCCTTGTCAGAACCGGTCCATGTGTGAAAATACAGAACAGTTGTCACAAAAAGGATAGCTGCATGTCACGACCCTTGCGCTTCGGGACCTATGTTGAATTTCAATGCCCGCCCGGCAAAGACCATGCCCAGTTGATCGAAGATGTGATGGCCCTCGGTATTCATGCCGACCAGAACGGCTTTTCCGTTTTCACCACGCTCGAACACCCTTTCTTTGAACAGTTCGCTATTAATCCCAATCCGTTAGCCCTGTATTGCACCCTGGCCGAGCGGACCACCCAGATTCGCTTCCGCACGCTGTGCCATACGCTGCCGCTGCATAATCCCATGATTCTGGCCGGCGAAATCGCGGAGGCGGATATTCTGACCAAGGGCCGGATCGAGTGCGGAGTAGGGCGGGGACACGCCTGGCTGAATGAACCGGCCAACATCGTGCTGGAAGAGAACCAGGAGCGTTATGTTGAGGCGCTCGATATTCTGATCAAAGCCTGGACCGAAGAGCGGTTCTCGTACGACGGCAAATACTACCAGGTCAAAGACCTGTCCGTGGTGCCCAAACCCTACCAGAAACCGCACCCCCAAATTTTCCAGGTCGGCACCAGCGCCAAGTGGTTCAGCATGGCGGCCCAAAGAGAGTGGGGCGTATGCATTGGGGGGCCGGCTCCAACTTCGGTGTTTCGGGAACCGGCCGCGCTGTACCACCAGGCCTGCCGGAAGGCGGGAAAACCCTCTTACCTTGGCTGGGTCAAGGCCATCTATATTGCCGAGGACGACCAAACGGCTCTGCGCGAAGCCGAGCAGCCAGTCCGTAATTTTATTGATTTCAACGTATCGCCTATGGACTCGCTACCCAGAAACACCCCGGCAGAAAAACAGCGTCTGATCGACGCCGGCTATGCGTTTTACGCCGCGGATGATTTCCCGAACTTACGCAATCTCTCGTATCAGGAACTCATTGACGCCGGCATCGTGTTCGTCGGGTCGCCGGACACCGTGGGCAAACAATTGCTCGCGCTGTGGAAAGAGTTTCGGTTCGACGAAATGATCGTGATCAGCCATTATGGCGGCATTGACAAAGACCGGGCGCTGAGAACTCAGGATTTATTCGCCAAAAAAGTCATGCCCATGATGCAGGCTGAGGTGCAAAATGCGTAACCCGGGGTGGGTTCCTTTCCGCATCACACGCCAGATAGGGGAGAGATATGACAACCGCTATCTTTGATGTCAACAAGCGTTGGTCGGAAGAGTATCCCGAGTTGGGAACCGAGCCCGTGCCAACCGAGCCCTGTATCTCGCCCACCTATTTTGAGCTGGAGCGCGAACGGGTATTCCGCAAAGTCTGGCTGTACGTGGGCCGTGAGGAAGAAATCCCCCATCCCGGTGATTATATGGTGCGCAATCTTAAAGCCTGCCGGACTTCGGTGATTTTTGTCCGCGGACAAGACGGCACCATCCGTGGCTTTCATAATATCTGCTCGCACCGCGGCAATAAGCTGGCCTGGGAAGAGCGGGGAAGCTGTCGGAACTTTTCGTGCAAATTCCACGGCTGGGTGTATGATACCGAAGGCCAGTTGGTCGGCGTGCCGGATGAAACGTTTTTTCACAATCTCGACAAAGCTGCCAACGGCCTGGTGCCGGTGGCGACCGAACTCTGGCAGGGTTTTCTGTTCGTCCATATGGACCCGCCGCCGGCGCAGTCGCTGGCGGACTATCTGGGCGAGTTGGGCCAGCGCATGAGCAGCTTTCCGTATGCCGATCTGACCGCGCGCTACGCTTATCAAACGGAGATTCGATGTAACTGGAAAGTCGCCCTGGACGCCTTCTCCGAGGGCTATCATGTGAATGTGATCCACGGTCAGTCCTACCCGGACACGTTTACGGGCAAGAACAACCCCATGTGTCATCTGCCCGAGGTACGCTTCTACGGCCCGCATCGCTCCTGCATTGTGTACGGCAACCCCAACCACAATCCGAGCCCGGCCGCAGCGGTGGCCTATCGATTCGGCGAGACGGTGACCAAACGGGCCGCGGCCCAAGACCAGCTCCCGCCTGAGGTGAACCCCACCCGGAGTGCGGAATTCGGCTTTGATCTGGACGTGATCTTTCCCAACCTGATCCTGCACGTTTTGCCGGGTATGTGGTTCACGCATCAGTTCTGGCCGCTCGACGTGGACCGGACGCTGTGGGAGGGCCGCGCTTACTGGCCGCCGGCCACAACGCCGGGCGAACGGTTTGCCCAGGAGTTCAACAACACCGTGTTGCGAAACGCCTGGCTCGAAGACACGGGGACCATGGAAGCAACCCAGGAGGCGCTCTCCTCCGGGGTCAAAACCCACTTCCATCTGCAAGAGCAGGAAATCCTGATCCGCCACAGCTACAAAATCCTCGAAGACTACGTCGGCTTTTACACCAACGGGAACACCTAGAGAAGCGGCTATGGCCACACGTTTACCCAAACCGTTTGCCGACCTCGAAGTGTTTGTGGCGGACTGGTCGCTGGCGACCCAGCGCGAACGGGAGCGGCAACGCTCTACCAGTAGCGCTGGAGAACTCACCACCTTGTATCAGGTCCTGCTGCCTCGGCTCGACGCCATGTTGGAATACTTGAACCAATACGAACTGGACTCACTCCCCGCAGACGCCAAGCGGCTCTTTTATCTCAGCCTGTCGTTTGCCGAGATCGCCCCGTTTGTTGAATGCTATAAGGGCGAGCCGCGGGTGCCCGACAGCTTCGACGAGTCCCGTTTTATTGCGGTCCACGCCGACCGCTTACCCTGAAGATGGAGAAGACCCATGGCCGAAGTCGATATTCAGCAACTCGTGGCCCGCGTCCAACGCCTGGAAGACATTGAGGCGATCAAACTCCTGGTGGTGCGCTACGCCCAGGGTGCAGACCGGGGCAATGACCCCGATATCATGGTTCCCCTGTTTGCGGACACCGGAGTCTGGGACGGTGGGGAACGCTTCGGGGTCTACAGCGGCAAAGAAGCCATTCGTCAGTTTCTAGCCGAGTCGGGCGCGTTTATCGGCTGGACGCTACACTATATGGTCTCGCCTGCGGTAGACGTGGACCCCGGTGGCCAGACAGCCAGAGCATTCTGGTATTTATGGGAAACGGCGAATATGCCCAACCAGGAGAGCGGAGAAGACGACGCCTTTTGGATCGGCGGCACCTATGAGAGCGAACTGGCCAAACAGGCCGACGGGGCGTGGAAGTTCACCCGCGTGGCCCTCAATCTCAAACTGCTGAGCCCGTATGCGGAAGGCTGGGCCAGGAAACAGCTACCCTGAGAGAGGGGAGACGAAGCCATGAGTATAGAAACCGCCGCCTATATTGCAATCGACCGTGCCAAAACCCTCCAGGAAGAGCCGTCTCTTGGCCATAACCGCTGGCATCCCGATATCGAGCCGGTCGCGGAAGTCGAGCCCGGCCAAGTGGTCGGTCTGGAAACACGGGATGCGTTTGACGGCTTTATCAGCCCGGCAACCACGGCGGCTGATCTACAAAACGCCAATCTCGGTGTCGTGCATCCGCTGACCGGGCCGGTTTATGTCAAAGGCGCGCAACCCGGCGATGTGCTGGAAGTCACCCTGGTTGAAGTCGAGCCCCAACCCTTTGGCTTTACCGTCCAGGTGCCGGGCTTCGGCTTTCTGCGAAACGACTTTACCGAGCCGTATATCGTACGCTGGACGATTGAGAACGGTTTTGCGACCTCGGACGACCTGCCTGGGGTGCGCATTCCCGGCGCGCCTTTTATGGGGGTCATCGGCCTGGCCCCCTCGCATGAACTGCTGCAACAGATTAACCAGCGCGAGGCCGAGCTGGCCGAACGTGGGGGTGTCGTCCTGTTGCCGCAGGCCCAAGACGCGGTTCCCGCAGATGCCGGCATTGCCTCGACTGCTATGCGGACCATTGCCCCGCATGAGACCGGCGGGAATCTGGATATCAAGCAACTGACCAAAGGGACGACCATCCGTTTCCCCGTTTTTACGCCGGGTGGCTTACTCTCGGTTGGCGATGCCCATTTTGCTCAGGGAGACGGGGAAGCCTGCGGCACCGCGGTCGAGATGGGCGCCACCTGTTACTGTTCTTTCAAAATCCTCAAGGGTCTGGCAGCGCAGCACAATATTCGTGAGATTCAGTTTTATCGCGAGGATTATTATACGACGCCCGAGATGGCCGCTCCCAAACGCTTCTTTGCAACCACCGGCCAGTCGTATACGCGTGACGGTGTGGCTCACTCCGAAGACGCCACCCTGGCTGCTCGCAACGCCTTGCTTAATATGATTGATCACCTGGTGAGCGAGCGCGGCTATACCCGCCAGCAGGCCTACGCCATTTGTAGTGTGGCGGTAGACCTGAAAGTCAGCGAACTGGTCGATGTTCCGAACTTTGTAGTCTCGGCATTCTTGCCGCTCGATATTTTCGTGTGAGGCTGACGGTGGAGGAGCAGTCGATGAAACATATCCGCCACGACTTCATGCAGACCGCCCGAGATCGAGCCAAAGCCGCCATTCAGGCCGGTCGCACCCAAGACGCCCTGCAAGCCGTTGACGACATCTGGGAAGAAGGCCGGCCGATTCATGACTTATATGGTGATATGTCCGCCGTTTTTCTCGACTACATCCAGGAAAAGCTGGGGGAAGATGCGGTGGAAGAAGCCTGGCGCTATGTGGGCGAAAAACTCTGGCGTCCGGTGCTGGAGGCTTATCGGGACAAAGACCCGGCCCTACTGGCTGCAACCTATGCCATGTTTCTGCGTTCGCACGGCTACGACTTTACCTGTGAAGAAGACGACGATAAGTTTCAGTTTTTCCTGCACTACTGTCCGAGCGGAGGGCGGATGCTCCAGGAGGGCAAGGCCGAAACCTCCGCGCGCCATCCCACGACCCTAGGAGTGACGAAACGGCCCCACGCCTGGAGTTTTCACCAAAAGGACGTCCTGTATTACTGCGGGCATACCAAGCTCTGGTTTGACACCCAGCCCAGGGAATGGGGTATGGATGTGTTCCAATCCGAGTATGGCGAGTTCAACGACAAAGGCGAGGTAGTAGGGCGGCCCTGCGCGGTCACGATTTATAAGCAGCCGCGCACCGGTCCTGCCGCGACCGAGCAACACTAGCATATGGCAAGGGGCGATCATCTCAGCGTGCGGCGCGGCTGGTACACTCACCACGCGATTGATCTCGGAGACGGCTATGTCGTGCAATACGGACGCGGCGTGTCGGATGAAGTCAATGCCACGGTTCAGGTCAGTTCCTATGAAACATTTGCCAAAGGCCGTCCGATGGAGGTCGTCGCCTCTCCGACCTCGTATGAGGCGCATGAGATCGCGCTCCGGGCACTGAGCTGCATCGGTGAGCAGGACTATCACATTCTGTGGAATAACTGCGAGCATTTCGTCACTTGGTGCCGTAGCGGCCATCGCCAGAGCCAGCAGGCGGATCGCTTCATGCAGACCGCCTCCGAAGTGGTAACCAAGGTGGCCGTTGGCCTGGTTGCCACGGGCGCGGCCAGACTGGCGCTCAAGGCTTCGTCCAAACTCTCCACCAAAGCCGCGGGCAGGGTGGCAACGACGCCCTGGTTGATTGCCGCGGATGCCGCCCAACTGATTGCCGAATCGACGGCGAGTGCGCTCGGGCGGGAGCAGAACGCGGCGAAACGTACCGGTCAAGCGGTTGGGGCCGGTACCTCGGCCGGGATAGGAGCGCTCACCGCCGGCCCGGTCGGGGCGGCGCTTGCCGTTGGCCTGTGGGCAGTGGGTGAAGCGGTCGGAACAGCGCTCTCGTCCAGGGAACGCGGCTGAAAGGGACAGGCATGACACACGAACCCCTGGTGTATATCAACGGCGAGTATAAACCCCTGAGTCAGGCTAACATCTCGGTGCTCGATCAGGGCTTCCTGCTGGGTGACGGCGTGTTTGACGTGGTCTCGGCCTGGCGGGGTACGATCTTCAAGCTGGACGAACATCTTGACCGGTTTTTTCAGTCTCTCCAGGCCGCCCGGCTGACGACCGCCCTGACGCGAGACGAGTGGCGCCAGGCGATCATTGAAACCGTGCGCCGCAACGAACTGCACGATGCCACCATCCGCTTTATTGTGACCCGGGGCGTAGCCAAACAGGTGGTCGCCGACCCGCGCGATTACGATCCGACCATCATTATCTGGGCGGCGCCGTATGTCTTCTTAGCCTATGAGGAAAGGCGGAATAGCGGCATTCGCCTGTTCATCAGTCATTTACGCAGCTTTACGCCGGACACGCTCGACCCACGCTATAAATGTCTGGATCGCCTGCATTTTCAACTGGCTAAAATCGAGGCTCTGGAGGCGGGCTATGACGATGTGATCTGGCTGTCGGCTGACGGCTATGTGAGCGAGGGGCCGGCCTCGAATGTCTTTATGGTCCGACAGGGGACGCTCTACACCCCCGGACGACAGGTGTTGCGCGGCATTACCCGCCAGACCTTTCTCGATCTGGCCCAAGAGGCTGGTGTCCCGGCGGTTGAGGGCGATGTCACCGCCTTTGATCTCTACTCGGCGGACGAAGTGTTTACCTGTAGCACGGCAGGCGGCGCCTTAGCGGTCCGGGAAGTGGCCGGACGCCCCTTGCAGGGCGCAGTACCCGGTCCGCTGACCCAGCGCCTCAATCGTCTGTATTGGCAGTTGCGCGAGGCCGGGACGCATGGCACGCCGGTGTATGCCTGAACAAGCCGGTACGGCCAGGGGGCGGAGGCATGCCAAAGAAGAAAGTCGTGCATACGGCTGACCGCTTTGAGATCAGGAAGTCTCCTGGCCGTGGAAAGGGCGTGTTTGCCAAAGTCCGCATCAAGAAGGGCGAGACCATAGGCTATTACACCGGCGACATCATTCGCGACTGGCACGCGAACCGGGAACCCCACCGTTCCTCGCGGTATCTGATGTGGGTGTGCAAAAACCACTGGATTAACGGCGTCGGGCCACGCTCGAACTACACGCGCTATATCAATCATAGTGACAAGCCCAACGCCGAACTGATCATTTCGACACGTTGGAAGACGGCCCGAATCGTCAGCCTGCGCAGCATTCGACCCGGCGAGGAAGTTTTCTATAGTTACGGCGACGAGTACTGGGAGGCCATGGAAGTCGATCCACTCTAAAGAGTAAACGTGTCCTCCAATCAGTATAGAAATGCTGGGCACGTTTACTCTCCGACGCAGGCGTATGCATAATCCGCAAAACTGTCTTGAGCGATTGTATCTGAAAGTGGTACATTCCGGCCTAACCTTGATGAACAGCCGGGAACGCGTGAGTAATAGGAGGGCATGATGGCTAATCGGCGAGAAACTGCAACTCTGGGAGCGGGCTGTTTCTGGTGTATTGAGGCGGTGTATTTGGAGGTCGAAGGCGTCGAGAGCGTGGTGTCCGGGTATACGGGCGGCGCGGTCGAACATCCAAGCTACGAAGCGGTCTGCTCGGGGACAACCGGACACGCCGAGGTTGCCCAGATTGCCTTTGATCCCGCCATTATCTCGTTTACGGAAATACTGGAAATCTTTTGGCAGACCCACGACCCGACGACGCTCAATCGGCAGGGCAATGATGTCGGTACGCAGTACCGCTCGGCCATCTTCTACCATGATGAAGAGCAACAGCGCATAGCCGAGCAGTCCAAAAAGGAGGCTGATGCCTCTGACCTGTGGATCAACCCGATTGTCACCGAGATCGCTCCGCTGGCCACTTTCTATCCGGCGGAAGGCTATCACCAGAACTTTTATCAGCAGAACCCCTACCAGCCGTACTGCATGATGGTCATTCATCCCAAGATGCGAAAATTCCGCAAGACGTTTGAAAACAAATTGAAAGTGTCGGCCTCGGCGGCCTAAGGTCAACCGGCCTGATATACGGGCGGGGCAGGTGAGCAGAAAGGGGCAGGTATGACTGCGACCTTGGACTGGATGGGGTGTGCCACGTTTCGATTGACGCTGGGCGAGCAGGTCATCATGCTGGACGCGTATATCGACCGGGTGGCCAGTGCTGCGCCGACCGGAGCGACGGTTGACGCCATTCGGCAGGCCGACTGGATCGTGGTAGGCCATTCCCACTTCGATCATCTCTATGGGGCCGAGCGGATCACCAAAAACACGGGCGCAAAAATTATCGGCTCATACGAGTCGATCCGGATTATGGCTGCGCAGGGTGTTCCCGAAGAACAGCTCCTGTCCGTAGCCGGCGGAGAAACCGTCCGCCTTTCTTCAGATGTGACAGTCAACGTCTACCCGAGTCAGCATTCCTGTGTGTGGAGTGCCGAGCCGCTGCCCGCCTCAGACGCGGTGTGTATTGGTGAACTGGGTGTCACCTACCAGGAACAGCAAGAGAAGCTGCAAGGGGTGTGGGAGCAGCTCAACGCCATGGGCGACGAAGTAATTGCGCACTTGCAAGCCTCGGCGCAAGGGGCCCGGGGTGACGGCGGCGCCCTGGTCTATCTGTTTGATACGCCGGACGGCACGCTGCTGTATCAGGATACCTCCGGTCACTGGCAGGGCATTCTGCACGGCCTGCGACCGGACGTGGCGATACTGGCGGCGGCCGGACGGGGCAATATCGACGGTGAGCCCATTCAGGGCACGCTGGCCCAATTCGTCGCCCAGCAGGCCGCGCTGCTCCGTCCGCAGCGCGTTATCCTCAGCCATCACGATAACTGGCTGCCCGGCTTTTCGCGCACGATCGACACCGTGCCTATCAAAGCAGAAATGGCCCGCCGGGCTCCGTATACCGAACTGGTCGAGCTGGGCTATATGGATGGATATACGGTCTTTGCTTGACTCGCCTGCGTAGTACGGAAGCAATATAGAATATGTTTCGTCATCGCGTCTAAGGCGTTGAGAAACATAAATAAGGTCGCGCAAACAGAGGTTTGTTTATGGGCCTGTTCGATAAACTGATCAATCGGGCGGAGTCGCTTTCTACCCACGTTCAAGACGCCTTCAGTGAGATCAAACAGGATTGGTCTCTGTCGGATGTCGAGCAGAAGCTGAGAATGGCTCTTGCACGAATGGTGGTTCAATTGGCAAAGCAATCTCCCAATGCTGAGACAGAAAGCCAACTGCGAAATAACAACATGGCGCTTCTTCTTGAACTTGCAAATGGTACGAGTAAGGTCGATCTCAATGTTTATGAGGAAGATGAGCGGGTTAATATAGAACTCTCGAATCAACTCGACAATCTCGTCGAGTATCTCATAGGTAAACGCCCTGATATTTCTCCCCTCGTCGATAATCTCCCTGTAGAACTTGCACCGATGATCCGTGAGATTGAAGGAATCTTGATTGAGATCAACGAGTTAGAGGAGGAAAACTCCCAGGTATCCGTAGAACGACAGGCGCGTAGAGAAACGCTTGAGCAAGAATATGCGGAGATGGCTGAGAAATCTGACTATTCGGAACTTGAGAAAACTACTGCGCTTGCTGACTTGAGCAAAACGATGAGCGTCGGGCGTTCAATTGTAGAAAGTCTCTACGATATTCCTCGGCTGGAGGCTGAGGTTCATGAGAACCCTCAAAATCCTATGGGTTATGTGAATTTAGCGGAGGCGCTTATCCGAAGTCGGACGACAGAAAATATCCGAAAAGGAATCAGTGCCGTCTTCAACCCCAGGGCGCTCGTCGTTGATAGAGTAGGCAGCATGATCCGTGGGGCAAAGGGGGGTATAGCGAAAGAGGTAGCACTTGCGAGAACTAGCCTGTGCCTGAGTAGGCGTTCCCTTGAACAAGATCCGATGGACTTTTGGTGCTTGGCCGCTGCGGGAAGGGCGTACCTATTACTCGGAGAGCCTTTGTTGGCGGCTAAATACCTCAAAACAGCGGTATTGCTCAGACCGGATTGTGCGGATCTCTATTATTACTTAGCGCAAGCCTGTGCAGCAAAAGAGTCGATGAAAAATGCTGTCTCATATTTGATCTATGGGACGAAGCTCGGAAGCTACCGCTGTGCCGTCTCTCTCCATGAGACAATAGAAGACTTTGAGGAGGAGGCGGAGGAGAGCCTTGATCACTCAATAGAACTCCGTGAACGGCTGATGAAAGTGGTTGAAGAGCAGGAGAAGGGTGAAGAGGACACGGGGGTTCTCGAACAGTTTCTTGAAGATAAGACAAAATCCTTTGGACGTCTTGGTAAACGCCTTGAGCGAGCAATGGACACATTTGTTGGAGTCCGAGAGTAAACGTGATGATAGATGATATCATGGACGAAACAGTCGATAGCCTCTCAGACCTGGGCATTGATGCTGAGGATATCGGTCTCGGCAAGAGCGATTTGGAGCGGATATTTTCCCTGGAACTTGGAGTACCCGAGGTATTTCCCGAAGATGAGTTTGAGAACGTGGTCCGGGCAATCGCCCGCAGTCGGAGCGACCTTGATGACATATCGGCTTCTATCGCTGAAATAGATGATTACGTAGATGGTTTCGAAAATGCCCCGGAACGACTGAGTGAGCTTTTATCAAATATCAAAGGGATTTATGGAGAGCTTGAAGTCCGTGATCGACTCAATGAAAGCAATGCTGAAATCTTCTACTGCCTCGCGTTAGATACGAGCAATCCTGATGTCGACATTTATGGATATGATGCAGAGGGTAACGTCGTACAACAAATTCAAGTGAAGATGACAGAAGACCCAGAGTATATTCGGACGACACTTCAGGACCTTCCGGAAGGAGTTAAACTGATTTCCGGAGTTGAAATGGCGGTAGAGTTTCCCGGTCAAGTCTTGGATGTAGGCCTATCGGTGTATGAGATTGGCGAAGATGCCCGTGCTGCCATAGAAATCCTGAGTACTCACGAACCGGAATTCGACGACTTGCCCGCTTCGGTACCTTTCGCTGAGTATATTCGCTCAAAGGGCATCGCCTTCGTTTAGACACATCACACCGAGAGACAAATGCTTGTTCCTTCACACTCGTAAGGTTGCCGTTTTCACGACGTTAAGATTAAGAGCGAAAGACAAAACGAAAACCCTCGTTATTGCTGACGATCCGCCCTGCGGTTGGTGTCGCAAAATGGGCTGGAAGGATCAGCGCGTTCGAGTCGGCGTAGCGCTCAACAAACTTTCGGCGCGTCTGACGGGACTGCTCCGGGTCAAAGCAAAAGGCACTGGAGACCTCCGGATATACGACTTGGAGGGGGTGGTGTATCACGTCGCCGGAGAGCACGGCTTGTAAACCGTCCCGCTCTATCCTGAGTATGGCGTTTCCCGGCGTATGACCGGGCGCAGCCTCAACCCAAATGCCCTCCTCAATATGGTGGCCGTGGGTAATCAATTGAGATTGCCCCGCTTCGACTACCGGTAAAACGCTATCCTGGTAGGAATCGCGCAGCACCTGCCGAACCGGCGGAGGGTAGGGGTCGTCCGGGTGAGAAGTGTCTGTCGCATAGGCATGCCAATGCTCCCATTCCTGCTTGGAAAAAAGATACGTCGCGTTGGGAAACGTTGGCACCCAACGGCCGTCAGCCAGGCGTGTATTCCAGCCGATATGATCGACATGCAGGTGGGTGCAAAAGACAAAATCTACGTCTTCGAGCGCGATACCCAAGGCGTTGAGGTTTTCGACATAGGACGTGCGTTGATGATGCCAGTCGCCAAAATCGGGCCGGTGTTTATTGTTGCCAACGCAGGTATCGACCAGAATGATGTGCTGAGGAGTTCGGATAATAAAGGTATGCAGACTCATCACCAACAGGTTCGTTTCCGGATGAAAAAATCGGGGAGCCAGCCAGTCCCGATGTTCGTCAATGGCCGACTGGTCCAGATCGGGAAGGAGAACATGCAGGGGATACAGGGGGCCTTCTGACTCAATCAGCCGCTCAATGCGGATGGTGTCTGTGACAATTGGTTGCATAGTTGCCCCCCTTTTGAAAAGGTGGCTGTCCTTGTGAACCGGACACTGTACGCTCTCGGCCCGCCTTTTCCAACGTAGAAGTAGATGTATGGCAACCGGACACGCTGAAATTGCTGGAGCCGGCTTTGCCGGTCTTGTGGCCGCTATTGCCCTGGCTGATCGTGGTTGGAGCGTGCGGGTGCATGAACGGACTCCCTTTTTGCGAGCCGAAGGATTTGCGTTGACCATCCACGGCAATGGCGTGAAGGTTCTCAAGGCGCTCGGCGTTTTTGAGGCTGCCGTAGAGGGAGCCATGCGAATCAGCCGCCTGGAAACGCGGAACGTCCGAAACGAGACCACTCTGGCTTTGACTCCTGCGAGTGCCCTCTATCGCATCTCCCGCCAGCATCTTATTGCGACATTAGCCGCGGCAGCCGAGCAGCGTGGAGTTGAAGTCCTGGTTGACTCTCCGGTTGTGTCTGCCAAGCCGGATGGACAATTAGTGTTGGAAAATGGCCAAGTCTGCAAAGCCGATCTGGTCATTGGGGCTGAGGGGGTCAACTCGCGTGTGCGCGATGCCATCGGTGTTCGCGTCAGTCGGATTGTCCTCCAGGCCGGCGGAGCGTGCCGTATGGTTATTCCTCGGAGCGCTGCCGAAAAGGCGCTGGAGCCGGGAGACGCAGCGGTCAATTACGAATACTGGTCAGGCACGCGACGGGTCATCGCGAACCCGTGTAGTCGCGATGAGCTGTACCTCGCCTTGAGCTGTCAAGATTCCGATGTATCAGGCAAACAGATACCGCTCGACGTCCCGTCCTGGCAGAAGGCCTTTCCCCATTTGAGCGCGGTCATGGAGCGCGTTGGGCGGGATACCGATTGGGAGCGGGTGCTGTGGGCGCGCTTTCTTATCATCCAGCTCTCGCGTTGGTCTGCGGGACGAGTCGCCATTATCGGCGACGCCTCCCACGCCATGCCTCCAGACCTCGGGCAGGGTGGGGGGACCGCAATGATGAACGCCCTCGCACTTGCTGTGGCCTTAGCGGAATCGGCTGATGTAGCGTTCGGTCTCTCCTTATGGGAACAACGCGAACGGCCGTTGACCGAGCACACTCAGCGTTTGGCGCGTATCTATAATCATTCGACATTATGGCCGGAACGCTTGAGGACGGGCGTCTTTAAGTTCGTTGGTCGAACGGCTTTTTTGCGTGAACAAGTGCAGCGAACGGCGAACCATATCCCGCGCGGATACACTGACGAAGGAGGGTGCCATGTTTCTCGACCTCACGGCTGACCAGGAGCGTATTATTGCCATTGCTAAGGAGCTTGCAGCCGAGTTTGCCGTGCGGGCCGAACAGCACGACCGCGAGGGCAGCTTTCCGTTTGAGAACATCGCCCGGCTCAAAGAGACCGGCTATACGACCATGACCACGCCGCGCGAGTTCGGCGGCTGGGAGGCCAGCCCGCTCACTTTTGTGCTGGCCCAGGAGCAGTTCGTCCAAGGCTGCGCGGCTACGGCCTTTGCCATCAATATGCACTGCAATAGTGTTGGCTTTTACACGCCGTTCATGACGCAAGCACAAAAGGAACTGTATCTGGGCAACGTCGGTCGCAAAAAAATGCTCCTGAACGGCTTTTATACCGAGGGTGGCGGGGCGCGCTCGATCATGTCGCCGGCCTCGACCGCGCGTAAGGTCGCGGGCGGCTATATCCTCAACGGCAAGAAGGTCTTTGCCACGCTTGTCCCGGCGGTGGATTATTTTGGTATCAGCATCTCGCTGGCCGACTATACCGGTCCGGATTCCGGGGGCTGTGTCTTTCTCCTGCCACGTGACACGCCGGGTCTGGAGGTTGAGGAAACCTGGGATGCCATGGGCATGCGAGCCACCGGCAGCCATACCATTACCATGCAGGACGTCTTTGCCTCGCCCGAGCAGCGCATCGGTGAAGAAGGCCGCTTGTTTGAAGAGTTTTCTCAGGTCGCGCACTGGTATTGTCTGTCGTTTTCCGCCTGCTATCTGGGCATCGGCCAGACCATGTACAACCACGTCCTGGACTACGCCCGCACGCGCAAGGTCCAAAAGACCGGCCAGCGGGTTGGTGATCTGGCCTGGAATCGGTTTGCCATAGGCGAAATGTATAACCGCTTGGAGGCCTGCCGCACGTTACTCTACACCACTGCCCGAGAAATCTCAGAGCAACGTCCGTATGCCGAGCGTCAGATTCCCACTGTAGAGATGCTCCGCACCTATATGGCCGAAAACATGCTGGAGGTCGGCAATCTTGCCACCCGCATCGCCGGCGGGCTTGGCTATCTGAAGGGCAGTCCGGTAGAACGGGCCTTTCGCGACCTGCGCTCCGCCCCGCTGCATACCCTGAAACGCGACGAGGTGCTGGAACTGCTGGCCGAAATGGAACTGGGGTTTTAGGCCGTTTCCGAAACTGTCACCTGCTCCCCGGCCTCGTTATAAACCTGGTCTCCCAGGGCAAAATTCTCTTCCAGAAACCACTGCAAATAAGCTGCGCTGGTAATGGGTGGTTCTTTGGCCGGATTGTCGGGCCCACAACACGTGGGTAGACATTCGATGACTGTATCAGGGGTCGGGTGCAAGAAGAACGGAATGGAATAGCGATAGGTATCCGAGGCGTTAATCACCCGATGTGGGGTGGAGAGTACACGGCCGTTCGACCAGCGGGTCAGCATATCCCCGGAATTGATGACAAAAGCATTCGGAATGAGCGGCATTTTCAGCCAACGGCCGGACTGGCTGAGAATTTCGAGTCCAGGCTGGTCTGAGGTGGCGAGGAGAGTAATGAACGAGCTGTCCGTGTGCGGCCCTACATTGAATTCATCCTCATCCAGCCTGTCGGGCGGCATCCGCGCAACACGTAAGAAGTTCAAACCTTGATATTTGGGGAATTTATCGTCAAAGAAATCCGGTTTCAGGCCCAGAGCCAGGGCATACAGCGGCAACATGCGGATACTCAAATCTTCTGCGGCATCAAAGAATTCCATCACGGTAGTACGAAAGTTGCTCCCATTCTCGGGCCATTGATTCTGCGTGGGCCGATAAATGGGACCCCAGTCACGCTGAAGAAGATAGCACTCGCTCACATCAGGCTTTCTGGTCCCAGTGTAATATGGTGAAGTTTTGGGCAACTCCCCTCGGGTCGGGACATAACCGTTCCCTTCCTCATTCACTTTGAGGACCATCTTCTGTTCAAGTGGCAGATCGTAAAAGCCGGCAGTTGCTGACACCAGTCTATCTCGAAGGGATTTGGGGATGCCGTGATTAATAATGAAAAAGAAGCCGATGCGTTCCAGGGCGTCGCGCATCTCGTTAGCTATTGTCTGGGCTGCCCCCGGTTCGTCAGTCAGGAAAGGACCCAGGTCGATAATAGGAATAGTTTCCCCGGTAATCGCGTATTCCTCTTGTAATGTGTGCTTGTCCTGTTCTGTCCACATATTGACTCTCCCTTGTCACCGCACAAACGGCTCTGGATTAAGAAATCGCTCCAGCACGTTGTGGGTAATGCGCGAAACATTATTGTCGTAATTATTGTGTGACAGACTACCGGCCCAGGCAATCGAACTCGACGACCATACGGCCCCGCCGCTCGGTGTTTCATAGAACACCATGTCCGCCCGGACCAGTTCGTTCTCGGTCCCGCCCAAGCCCGGTGTGGTGACCAGTAATTCCTCGCACACCACCAGATAGATATCAGTGTGACCGCCCTGGGAGGTCGCCAGCACGAGAGTGTGCGGGGGCGTGCCCAAGCGCTCGTCTGCCCGGTCGATTTCCAGACCCGCGGCCCCGCCGCCGATCAGACCGAAATCCCCGATAACCTCGTCCTTGCCTATGCCCTCAAAAACAAAGGCCGCCCGCGCCTGAAAACTGCCCGGCAGGCGGCGATACGGCGCCGAAATGTCAAAACCCTGGGCGCTAAACCCCGTGCCCAGCATGACCTGGGGCGCGCGGCCCTGATTGCGCCACAGACCGCCGTACTCACCCGTAAAGCTGTGGTAGTACTCGCCCGGCTCGGCAGCCCAGGTCCGAATGCCGCCCTCATTCCGCCGCACTTCCATGAGACCGGGACAGTCGGGATGAAATGCCACCCGCCAATACCAGCCGTTGGCACCCATATACATGAGTCGTCCGCCCTGATTCTGATAGGCTTTCATCGCGTCCCACATCTGGAGAGAGTGGTATTCCGGATGGGTGCCGGACAGAATCACCTGGTAAGGCTTCAGCAGGGCGAGCCCTTCATAGTGCAAATCTTCATCGGTAATCACATCAAAGTCAAAACCCTGGGCCTCAAGCCAGTCGGTAATATGGGTGTCCGCATTAAACTGCCACAAGGATGAGCCGTCTCCGCCCAGCGCGGAGATATGCTTGGGCCGCATATTCAGAATGGGCCGCAGACGGGACGAATAACACACGCCCGAGCCGTCCGAGTGGGAGTCGTAGCACGAGCCTCCGTACTCGCGGTGTTCGTTGAGAAACAGGCTGTTCTTATCGAACGGAGCCAGGCGACCGCTGAGCAGTTCCATCATGCCAGCGTTGGTGGCCATATGTTCGTTGGCATAGGCCATATAGCTGGCGGTGGGGAGCAGAAAGGCCAGCTTTTTCTCCTTGCCTTTGGCCGGTTTTACGACAAAGGGAATATAATCCTCCTCGCTTCCCGAACGCAGCCGGGCGGCGTACAGGCCGCTCTTGAGATTCGCTGGAACGGTCAGCGAAAAATCGACCTCCCAGCCGGCGTCATACACGTCGTCATCGTGGAAATGGATCGCTCCATACTGTTCCGGCGCCTGTTTCCAGTCCATGCTCTCGCCGCTCCAGTTATAACCCTTCATGCCCCGCGCCGGCATGTTGACCGTCTCACCGTGCAGCCGATTGGGAGACACATCGGTCACCCGAATTGAGCTGATATCCCGGGAAAAATCCCAGGTGCCGACCACGCTCTGCTGGAGATGGGCTGGGACGCCGCTCTTCAGCCGTTCCATATCGGCCCGCTCCAGGACACGGTTGGCCAGACGCGGGCTGTCTATTTTGCCGTTGAATTTCTGGTCGAGCTTGCCGCGGCCCGACCCCGTCCGCAGCGCGCCGAACATTAGCGCGGACTGATTGGAACCCACGCGTTCGAGTTGGGTTTTCTTGCGGACGCGGCCCGCGTCCGAGACCGTGGGATAATCGGTCTGGGGCTCTTGATACAGCGTGCCCCGCCGGGTTTCCGCGTCATAGCTCGCCGCCACAAAATACCACTGCCGGGCCAGGAGTTGTTTATTGGTACTCACGACCTCGACATTGCCTTTTCCGTCGCCCAGTTGCAGGGCCAGACGCCCGGCCTGAATCACCAGGGCAAAGCCCGAGCGCCGCCGCTCCTGCCACTTCGACACAATGGCCTGAGTCCCCTTGTCCGGCATGGTCGGCCACAGCATGGCCTGGACGGTAAAGCTCTTGAGGTCTTGCAGCATCGGGCTGTTCGGAATCAGCACATACGAGCCCGATTCGATCGTCTGAGCTCGGCCCTTATACGATTTATTGGCCGGTGTCGGCACGACCTGTTCCCTGATCCCCGGACCCTCGGGGTTCAGGTCACCACAGACCAGACGAACGATGTCGGCCCGGTAGCGTGGTCGTTCGCAGTTCACCATGAACTGAAGCGTTTCGCCGGGACGCGCGCTGATTTTGTCGGCATAGCCAGTAATTTTCATAGGTCTTCCTTTTGTTGGTAGGCCTCTGCCCGATCAGCCTTTCGTTCCGGTATGCAAATTCCAACGACGCCGAAAGATTTCCCGCTCCGCGTCTTCCACCGAGCCGAAGACCTGATCCTTGAACATTCTGACCGGCTTGCCCCGTTCGCCGGTGAGCTGACCGAGCGTCCACTCCTTATGGGGTTTGGTACAGATGAGCACGTATTTATCCCGTACCGGTTGGCCGCGAATGACGTTCAGCACGCGCTGTAAAGCGGGGCTGTGGTGGCCAATCGGCTTGGCGTTGAATTCCTCGACCACGTCCTGGTCGTTCGCACTGATCTTATAGACCGTATGCATGCGCTCCCCCCCTTTGGCTTGGGTGTCAGTCCAGACGGAGACTAGCACACCGGTCTGTCACAAGTCGAGAATTATGGCGCATCCGGGAGGAGACCTAGACCCTGCCTCCCGCATTTGAAAAGATACGGGCTTTCATGGAACAGTCAGGAGGAAGGCATGAAAGCGGCCGTCTTATACGAAGTTGATACCCCCCTCAAAGTCGAAGACGTTGATCTGGACAGCCCCAAGAGCGGAGAGGTCCGGGTCAGGATCGTTGCCAATGGAGTGTGTCATAGCGACTACTCGATTATTCATGGTGTTTTGCGCAGCCCGCTGCCCATGGTTCCCGGCCATGAGGGCGCAGGTATTGTCGAAGAGGTCGGGCCGAACGTCTCCCTGGTCAAGCCGGGTGACCATGTCGTCCTGTCCCTCGCCCCGTATTGCGGCCACTGTTACTATTGCGCCATCGGCAAACAGAATCTATGCGTCAATATGTTTCAGACCATGGTGAAGGCGGCGATGGTTGACGGGACGTGCCGCCTCAAGAAGAACGGCAAGGACATTCACCATATGGCCGGCATCTCCAGCTTTGCCGAGCAGGCCGTGGTCGCCGAACAGGCCTGTATCAAGGTACCGGACGATGTGCCGCTCGACGTGGTATGCCTGGTCGGCTGTGGCGTCATGACGGGGGTGGGCGCGGCCATAAACACGGCTCAGGTTGAGCCGGGCAGCAGCGCGGTGGTGATCGGCTGTGGCGGCGTCGGGCTCAACGTCATCCAGGGCTGTGTGCTCGCTGGCGCCAGCACGATTATTGGGGTGGATTTACTGGACAATAAACTGGACTATGCCCTCCAGTTCGGCGCTACCCATACCATCAACCCGAGTCAGGATGATTTGGTGCGATCGGTACGCAAGCTCACCGGGGGCCGGGGTGCGGATTACGCCTTTGAGGTCATCGGTCTGTCCCAGACCGTGGAGCAGGCCTACGCCTGTACGCGCCAGGCCGGAACGACGATTGTTGTTGGCGCAGGGTCGCGGCGGGATACGGTCTCCATTCCGATGGGGACCTTCCTGACCGAGAAGATCATCAAAGGCTCGGGCTATGGCTCGGCCCGTCCTCACATCGATATGCCCCGACTGGTCGAGCACTACCGGCACGGCCGACTCAAACTGGACGAAATGATTACCCGGACCTATGCCCTGGAGGAAGTGAACGAGGCTATGACCGCGCTTGAAAAGGGTGAAGTAGCGCGCAGCGTCGTGGTCATGTAAGCCCGGCTTCTAACGCTTCGTGTTTATGAGTTTGCCGTGAGCGCGCGGCGGACGGCCTCCGGCTCGCGGTCAATCACCAGCAGAAAGGCTCGCGACGCCCCTGACGGCGCCCGCCTGCCCTGTTCCCAATCCTGCACCGTACGGACGCTCACCCCAAAATATGAGGCAAATTCCGACTGGCTCATATCCGCCTTCCGCCGGATGCGGCGGACATTGATTTCTTTCGGAATATGCACAGTGCAGTCGTGCTCCTTCTCCCCTTGGGCAAAGGCCAATGCCTGCCGGGCACTGCGGATCATCCGTTCTCCTGCTTTCGACATCTTAGCGGCTCCTTTTCCGATATGCCTGGGCTAATGTGTCTAACACTTCTTTCAACTCATTCCGCTCTTTCCGGGTCAAATCAATCCTTTCATTCTTGGCAAACACGTTGAGTAGAAACACCGGAATATCAGGGCCGGTATAGAACGAGATCACCCGCCCGCCCCCGCGCTTACCTTTCCCTTTCGCCGCAATGCGCACCTTACGGGCACCGCCCGTTCCGGGGATAGGATCACCAGCGTCGGGATGTTCGGCAAAGAATTCCACGAGTAAATCCTGCCCCTCCTCGGATAAACCGACGCGCCTGGCATCCCGCAAATACTCTGCTGTCTCCACGACAGTCTGCATTCTCTTTGGATACGGCAATGCCGTATGAGAGTCAACGGAAGATCAGGTTGACTAAATGAGGTGGTCGGCTTGATGCCGGGTGTTGCCGTGTCTCGCGCTGACTCGCCTTAGGATATCTCTTCGTGTATGATTACGCCTTCGTTCCCGTCCCTGCGCTTCCCGTAAAGAGTCGTACTCTGAGCCCGTGGAGGTGAGAGAGCGGGAATAGAATAGACGAGGAGACTTCCATCATGAGCGCAGTGCAGGTTGACCCATCCATTTCCAAGCTTCCGATTGAAACCAACGCTAAGGACCAGGCAACCGTCTGTGTGCTGTGCAGTCACAACTGCGGCCTGACGGTCGATATCGACGAGGGACATATCGAGAACATCCGGGCCGATGCCTCCAACCCGCTCTCGCACGGCTATATCTGTAATAAAGGCTTCAGCGTTGACCATTATGTCAACCATGCCCAGCGGCTCAGCCATCCACTCAAGCGCAAGCCGGACGGAGGGTTTGAACAGATCAGTTGGGAGCGGGCGATTGCCGAAATAGCCGAGAAGCTCAACGATATTATTGTCCGACATTCTTCGCGGGCCTGCGGTCTTGTGGGTATCGGCGGCCAGGCCAACCATCTGGACGCACCGTATGGCGTCACCTTTCTCTCGTTAATGAAACCCCGCCGTTTTTTCAACTCGCTGGCCCAAGAGAAGAGCCAGCACTGGCTGGTCGAAAAATGGATGTTGGACAGCTCGTCCGGGACCACGCTGCATCCCGACCACGATCATGCCGATTTTCTGCTGGTCATGGGCACCAACCCGCACATCAGCAATCGTGGCCATAACCCAACCGACGCCCTGAAAAGTCTGGCCCGCGATGAAAACCGGACCATGGTGGTGGTGGACCCGCGCATTACCGAAACCAGCCGTCAGGCCGACCGCCACCTCAGAGTCCGGCCCGGCACGGACGCCTATCTGCTCCTGGCCATGCTTAAGGTTATTGTCGAACAAGACCTCGGAGACGCCGAATTTATTACTAACAAAACGGTCGGCTACGAAGAACTCAAAGCCCAACTGGCGGATATTGATATCGCTGACATGGCCCAGCGCTGTGGTCTTGAAGTGGCCGATGTCGTGGCCACAGCCACGGAATACGCCACCGCAAAGAGCGCCGCGTTGTTGTGGGACCTCGGGGTGGAGATGACGCTGTTCTCAACCCTGAACTCCTATCTGCTTCATCTGCTGATTGCCCTGACCGGTAACATGGGTCGCCGGGGAGGTAATGTCTTTACCTCGAATTTGAACCCCCCAACGCCGGATAATCGGCGTCACGCTGAGCCCGAACGTGCCCTGGCTTCCGGCATTAGCGCGGTCTCGGCCCTGACCCGGCTGGGTATATTCTCGCCGGTGCTGGTGCCCGAAGAAATCCTGCACGACCATCCCGAACGGCTGCGGGCCTTGATTGTAGAAGGCTCCAACCCGCTCTTGTCTTTTCCCGACACCCAGCGCTGGCTGGAGGCGCGTGAACAGCTGGACCTGCTGGTCGTGATCGAACCGACCATGACCGAGACGGCTCTGGTGGCCGACTATATTCTGCCGACCCCAACCGGCTATGAAAAATGGGAAATGGCCAGCTTCCCGCGCGGTTATCCGCGCGTCCAGACCCAGTTGCGCCCACCCATCCTGCCCGCGCCGGGTGAAGCCTTGCCCGAAGGCGAAATCTATAACCGTCTCGCTGAGGCCATGGGTCTGGTTCCCGAACCGCCCCAGGAACTCTACGAGCTGGCGAAAGACGCACACGAACCTGCGGGAGTTGCGGCCTACCTGAAGGCGCTCCAGACCGCGGCAAAGGCGGCGAAGTTTTCGGCCCCCTTATACTGGGCCTACCGTACTCTGGGTCCGCAGCTTGATTCGCCGGTTCTCTCCAGCGTCTGGTTTCAGGCCGTGATGAATGGCGTTGTCCGCAAGGACGCGGTCGTGCGTGTCCTCGGGCCGGAATGGCAGGACAAAGATGTCTTTGAAGTCGGTATCGAGCTGTTCAGACGTCTCCTGGCTCACCCCGAGGGGACCGAGGTGGCCGAGCTTGATATGGAAGCCAACCTCGATGAACGGGTTGGCTTTGAGGACGGAAAAATCCGTCTCATGCCCGAAGAAATCGTGGCCGAGCTGGGCCGCGCCGTCACAACCAGACCGGCTGAAGATCCGGACTATCCCTTTGTGCTGGCCTCCGGCCTGCGGACCCGCTGGACTGCCAACACCATTCAGCGCGACCCGAGCTGGCGTAAGGGCCGCGGTCCCCACTGCGCCTTGAACCTTTCTCCCGGAGATGCCCAACGCATGGGGGTGATTGACGGCGACACGGTTCGGCTCCGCACTCGGCGGGGACAGGTCGAACTGCCGGCCGTTGTGGACAAAAAACTGATGGAGGGCCATGTCTGGATGCCGAACGGCTTCGGCATGATCTATCCGACTGAGGGCAATGGCGCAAATGCGGACCTGAACGGCGTCAATATGAACGCCTACACGGATACGGCCGCCCGTGACCCCTTTACCGGCTGCCCCCATCATCGCTTTGTGCCGTGTCAGATTGAGCGCGTATAAAATTCGGCAGAATAGCCCATAATCTACAGATGAATGGGAGGTCCTTATGGCTACGCAAGCTGAGACCCGGCCGCCGGTTGCCATTGGTCATGCTACGCTGCGGGTAACCGATATCGTACGGGCAACCGAGTATTTTGTCTCATTGGGGATGCGCTTTATTCATCAATCGGACACGATTGCCGTGCTGGAATTGCGGGGTGGCACGCACGTCGTGTTGCGTCCAACCGACGAATCCATCCCTCCACGGATAAAAGCCCCCTTTGATCTGATGGTCGATGATGTCGAGGCGACGAGACAGGCGTATATGGATCAGGGTCTACAGCCGTCAGCAATCGAATCGGGCACTGTCCATCGCTGGTTTACGCTCGTCGGGCCGGACGCCTACGAGTTGACCATCACTTCATCACACGCGGGAAAACGGGCGGTGTAAATCAAGCCTGACGATTGGGAGTAGCCATGCAGCAGCGCGTCCTTGGCAAAACTGGCCTTTCTGTCTCGGCCATTACTTTGGGTGGGGGTGGGATTGGGATGGTATGGGGGGCAACGACCGAAGACGAGTGCATTGAGACGGTCAAGTACGCCGTGGCCAGCGGGATCAATATCATTGATGTTGCTCCCGTGTATGGAAACGGGAAGGCCGAGGAGGTCGTTGGGACAGCCTGGTCCGACCTGGCCACCAAGCCACTGCTTGCCACAAAAGTATTTGTCCGCCCCCGTGAGCGGAGCGACCTGTCTGGAGCCATCCGACGCTCTCTGGAGGGCAGTCTCACCCGTTTGGGGCGCGAACAGATCGATATATTCCAGCTGCACAACCAGATTGAACCCCGAGAGCCAGTCTCTCCTCTGCGACTGACCTTGCAAGAGGTGGCTGGAACCGGTGGTGTTCTTGAGACCATGCAGCAGCTCAAGGAAGAAGGACTTGTCCGAGAGATTGGGTTTACTGGCATTGCTCGCCACGATGTTGTGAGGGAACTTTTTAGCGATGGTCGGCTGGCGACGGTTCAGCTCGTGACCAATATCTTCAATTCAGAAGGAGAGATGGGGGTCACAAGTGCCACTCTGGAAACATGAGAAATCGTGAAATATTTCATGGCGAAATTTCGTGATTTTGCCCCAAAATTTCATCAAAAATGGCCTAATATCGCGTATTTGCACCACTTTTCACGGGGTATGAAATTTCAGGGTCGTGAAATCCCATTTCTCACGAAATTTCATGATCTCTCACGCCTAAACGGCCTTTAATGGGGCATTTTTCATCCCTTAATCGGCCCTTAATTTCTGGTTTTGGAACGGTGTTTGAGAGGATTTTAGGGGTGGGTTGACCAGACGAGAAATCCGCCGAGCAGGACGCCCAGGAGGAAGACGCCGACGTGCGTGGCGACCAGGATTTGCATCAGTTTGTCCATATTTCACCTTGGATGAAATTTCACGGGTTATGAAATTATGCGTTAAGTTTACCTGGTGTGAGTACGGTCGTGACTGGAGCCAAGAACCGGGCCGAACTCGATGACGCAATAGTTGCGGCACAAGCAGGGCCACTCCCGTCTGCTCTCATGGAACGGATTGCGACCCTCCAACAGGCACGCACGCCGTAGGGAGAAAAGGGCATCGTACCCATGAGCAACACGCACTCGGACGACCTGCCCAGTATTGCCGGCGTCCTCGCCCCGGTTGTGGCCCGCTTTCCGCGCCAGCGGCAGCAGCTCCTTATTGCCTGGGCCGAACGTCAGGCCGCCAGGCGGTATCAAAGCTGGGCCGAGCATGTCGGCGATTCGGAGCGGGCCGGCTTCCTCGGGTGCGCCGCGCGGGAGGAAGATATCGCAGCCCGGATTGAAGCCCTCGACCCGGACGCAGCCACAATCCAGCAACAACTCCTGGCCGAGCTACCCGACCTGGAAGCCCAAGTCCTGGCGGTCTATGCCGACCGGTCGCTCGAAGAGCAGTGGGAAATCCAGCGCCGGGGCGAACGGGCCGGGAAAAAAACCTGGGAGGCTTTCGCCGCCGCGGAGGACAACGCCCAGGCCCATGCCGTGCTGCTGGCCTGTGCCGCGCTGGAAGACGAAAATGCGAGTTTTCTGCGTAGCGTCCTGGAGGAGCGGGGAGGGCGGTAGGCCCTAGTCCCGCTCTATATCAACCTCGTCCGCATGAAAGTGCGGCATGTCCAGAACGCCGCGCTCTTTGATGAAATCCCAGAACGTATCCGGGTGCTTCTGCATGCCCTCATAATAATGGTCCAGCGGCTGGGTATACTCGTATAGACGCCGCAGTTGGCTCACCGCATGCGGATGGTAGTCTACTCGCAGGTCAACCTTGGGATACGGATTTTTCCCGTCGGCCACAAAAACGGCGCACGACAGCTCGCCCCAGTGCTTGCCCGTTCTGACATCGCCCTGTCCACCCGCATCCCGGCCCGCCTCAAGGGCGCGGACAATCCGCTCGCCCAAGGGCTGACCCGCACTCTCTCGCATCGAGGCCGCCATGCCCTCAACGGTCTTGCTGCTGGTCAGGGCATTCCCGGACACGGCCCACTGACCTTCCACAATATGACCGGCGTACTCAAACGCCTTGTCGCCGGTATGCACCCAGAGGTCGCCGGCAACGGTGAGCACACTATACTGGCGATAGCTGAAATACGGGTCCGTTTTCGGCAGCTCTGCCCTGAGTTGTTCCAGGCTATAGCCCTGGGCAAGCAGCCGAAACGTGTCATACGCCAACTGCCGATTGGCATACGAATGGGGCAGGACTATGGCTCCACTCTCCTGGAAGGTCGGCAGCAGGCCGCTGACGACCGGGCTCACACGACCGACATTCACTGAATAGGTTGTCAGTCCGGCACCGATGGCTCCGGTTTCCGGGCATTTCCCGATGACGGCAAAGGTCATGTCTGTCTCCTCTCGCTTTTCTCGATTCAGTGATTGCGGTGGCTCGCAGACCGATCCTAGTCCTTTTTTTTAAGCGGTAACAGATGTCTCCTTCATTGCTGCGGGAGGCTGTGCTACAGCTCTCACAATACAGACGGACTCTGGAGGGACGGTCATGACTCGGAAGACTCCGCGGCTACTCGTCTTTCAACATCTCAACGTCGAACATCCCGGTGTATTCCGAGATTTCATGCGGGAAGACGGCATTGAATGGCAAGCGGTCGAACTCGACCGGGGCGAGCCCATCCCTGACTTGAGCGACTACGACGGGCTGTGGGTAATGGGCGGGCCCATGGATGTCTGGGAAGAGGAGCAATATCCCTGGCTGAAGGCGGAGAAAGCGGCCATCCGCGAGGCCGTCGTAGACCGGCAGATGCCCTTTCTGGGAGTCTGTCTCGGCCACCAACTGCTGGCGGATGCGCTCGGCGGCACAGTCGGGCCGGCCGCTGAGCCGGAGGTTGGCATATATGAAGTCGCGAAAACCGCCGCTGGTGAAAAGAGCCCGTTTCTGCTGGGTTTGCCCGGCACAATGAAATGCCTCCAGTGGCACGCCGCCGAAGTGCAGCAGCCTCCCGCTGGCGCGTCCGTCCTGGCAACGAATAGCGCATGTGCCATCCAGAGCTTGGCGTTTGGTGAAAAAGCGCTCAGCACCCAGTATCATACGGAAATATCTACCGTGACGGTCGCCGAATGGGCCGGCATTCCTACCTATCGCGCTGCGCTGGAAAAAATACTCGGCCCAGATGCGCTCTCTCGGTTTGAGGCCGAGACCAATCAACATCTCATGCTCCTGACCCAATCCGCCCGCCGTCTGTTTGACAACTGGAAAACGATTGCGTTTGGGGAAGGTGAGGGAGATTGAATTTCTGCATCTAATAAATTATTCAACATCTAAGACAAATTGACAGGCCAGAGCGCTATAAGCATAGTAGGCAAGAACCATGACACTCCTGTTCCGGTTACTCCTTCTCGTATGCATCTTTGTGGGTGCGTTCCAGGCCTTTGTGCGTGCCCGAGAGGTGGTCCTGTGCGTTTCCCCAGATGAGCCACCGACTGTCCGCATCCGTAAGATGGGTTGTGAGACTAGAGGACGACAGGTCTCCAGCCAGAGGATTCCCTTTTGGCATAGGGCAAGAATTACCGTCAACGATCCGTCGCGGGGGAGGTATCAATGAAGTTTATCCATCGCCTCAAATTGCAGGGTCTGTTGTCGTTTGCTCCAGACATGCCGTCCTTTGAACTTCATGACTTGAATGTGCTTATCGGGCCTAACGGCTCGGGCAAATCAAATGTCATCGAGGCGATAGAGCTTCTTCGAGCTACTCCCACCGACTTCGCTGCCGCTATCAGGGAAGGTGGCGGGGCGACGGAATGGCTCTGGAAAGGAGAAACCGAAAAAAGGGTCGCAGGAATCGAAATTGAGACGGGCAGCGTAGCCGCAGGATTGAGGCCGCCAAATGGGCGGCCTCTGCGCTATCGCCTTGAGTTCTTGACCGACAATACACGCGTTGAAGTGTTTGACGAGGCGCTCGAGGAAGCACAACCCCTAATCGGTTACTCGGACGCGTATTTCTATTACCGCTTTCGGAAAGGACATCCCGTCATCAACACCAGGAATCCGGGCGAGGCCGACCAGCAAGGGAACGGACCTCCCCGAATACTCCAGCGCCAGGACTTACTGCCAGACCAATCCGTTCTGTCGCAGATCCGGGATCCTGCTCTCTATCCAGAGCTCACATGGTTAGGTCGGCAGTTCGGAAATATCCAGATGTTGCGTGATTGGACACTCGGACGCTACGCCGCACCGCGGCAGGCGCAACCGGCGGACCTATCCGAAGACAGACCTCTTCCTGACTACCGCAATCTCGGCTTGATCTTGAACAAGATCGAGCACGATGATCAGATGTTTCAAAAATTCAACAGGCTGCTCAAACGCTTCTTTCCGCGTTTTGAACGAATATCCACCAAGGTCTCTAGCGGCATGATGCAGTTTTACTTGCATGAAGCAGGCCTTCGTTCCCCGGTTCCGGCTACACGGCTGTCCGATGGCACGATCCGGTTCATCGCGCTGCTTACCACACTGTTGACGCCCTCGCCACCACCGCTGATTTGTATTGATGAACCGGAATTGGGCTTGCATCCAGACGCGGTGTCTCTCGTGGCCGACCTTATGGTCGAGGCATCTCAGCGTACTCAACTAATTGTTGCGACCCATTCGGATGCGCTACTTTCCGCTTTGAACGGTAAACCGGATTCTGTCGTCGCCTGCGAAAGGGTCGGCGTGGGAACGACACTACGCCGACTTGATTCATCGCTTCTGGCGGATCTTCTGGATGCGTATCCGCTGGGCGATCTCTGGCGGATGGGTGAGTTGGGGGCCAATCCGTGAGCATTGCCATTTATCTGGAAGGTGGAGGGGAAGGCAAGAACTCTAAAGCCATGCTTCGTCTGGGCATGGATGCATTCTTAAGGGATATCAAGGAGGTTTTTCGGCAGAAGCAATTGAGATGGAAGCTGGTTTGTTGCGGCGGGAGGGACAAGGCGTACAGACGATTTATGAATGCGCGCACTGAGGGTGAAGCTGAAATAGCTGTACTTCTGGTCGATTCGGAAGAATCCCTAAGCGCATCAACCCCGCGGGATCATTTGAGAGAGCGAGATGGATGGGACTTTGAAGGCGTCGACGACGATACAATTCATCTCATGGCCCAGACGATGGAGGCGTGGATTGTCGCCGATCCTGAGGTGCTGAACTCGTATTACGGTCACGGGTTCCAAGCGAGCAGTCTCCCTCGTCGCGAGAATCTCGAAGAGGTAAGCAAACAAGACGTTGCTAGTGCCCTGGACCGAGCCACCCAAAATACGCAAAAGGGCAGGTACCACAAAATCAGACATGCCCAACAGCTATTAGAACAAATTGACTCTGCAAAGGTACGCCAGCGATGTGCTCACTGCAAACGGCTGTTTGATACGCTACTTGGCTTGGCCGGTTAAACTGGTTTGAACGTGTTGAAATGAAACCACTGGATGGATGCTGCGACGCCAAGTCGAAGGATATGAAAGCAATAATAGTCGTCCTCCCTCCCGATCCTCTCACTCTACTGAAAGATTCTTCCACTGCCGCTCTACGTGGGCTGGAGTGACAGATTGCTCTCCCTAGCTCTGACAAGACTCTACGAGCTCAAAAATGCGACGATACAGTGCTTGATTGCGCGGTCGTTCAACATCTGAGAATGCGCGTCCCGACTGTGCCGTTCCGTCACTGCTGCCAGTGTGTGCGTAAAGGCCGAGACCAATCGGCATCTCACCCTCCTGAACCAATCCACCCAGTAATGATATAAGGCTGAGCTCACTGGGCGCTCAACCTGGGTTCTCCCACCCTGCGCTTATCAGAGAAAAAACATCAATAAAAACAGGATGGTACAACCTGACTCAGGATCGGCCGCCGTAGAACGTCTTCCATCCCAGGCATGTTTGTCACTGTAGCTAGTTGACGTGCGTGCTGAACGCATGTTCATAGTATAAAAATACGTGCTGAACGCATTATATATGCAAATAGGGCAGTACCATACGTTTAGTACGTGTATTCATATACCTGTCTATCGCAGCGGAGGCATCAGGAGGGAGTTATGGCTGACCGGCCGACGATGGGGGGATTAAAGGCCGTCCGGGGTAGGGTGGCAGGGGAGGCATGCGGAAGGTGCCCCTCCTTAACTCCTCACTCTCAATCCCCAATCTCAAATTTTTACTCCCACCTTTTGGAGAACCCAGGGGCGGCCTCCTTTCAGAGCGGGATGGGGGGGCGCAGGCTGGGTATGCGACGCGGAGGACGGGGTGATTGGGATAAATGGTAATGCCCAGCCGACCGGGTATGGAACAGAGCGGGCGGACACCGAGGAGATGTGTGGGGACACGGATAACGGGCTTAACTTATTTATTCAACCGAAACTTTTTGGGGGAAGGGAAGCATGGTGTGGTGGTGTGGGTAGATGGGGGGTGGTGTTGGACCGGGCGGTGGTGGGGGTGACGGCCTTGGACGAGGAGTTTGTCAAAGATGTGGTGGGGAGTTGTGAGGTGGCGGACTTCCCGAGTCCGGGGGTGGGGGTGACACTGGAGTGGCAAGAGTCGAGTCAGAATTTTGCCATTACCAATGTCGAGTGAGGGGGTCCGGTGAGGACGCGGACGGGTTCCCTCCTTTCCCGTCCGCGTCCTGAATTGGCTTCTCTAAGAGGTTGAAAACACTGCTAGATATCCAAAAACGCGAAGATGCTGTTCCTGATAGTGCGGTCGTTCAATACCTGAGAATGCGCAGCCCGACTGTCACATTCCGTCACTGCTGCCAGTGCATGCGTATAGGCCGAGGGCAGTTGGGCCGACTGAACACTGACCGTCTCATCCCCGTCTTCAAACAGCGCTCGGTAGGGCTGTTGTGGCAGATGTTTGGCAAACTCGTCTCTGTGGAAGAGTAAAGCCGGAGTGGGCTCGGCGTCGAGCAGTACCGCCCGCGCAAGCGTAGGGTGCGACCTGGCAAAGATGTACAGCATCTGCGTTGACAGTTGTGGTGAGCGGCTGAGCGGGGCGTGAAGACATTCATACAGTTGCCTGCCCGTGTGTAATGCGGCTGTCACCAGAGCTAATCTTTTTTGCCTGACTTGTTCCGACACGCGGATGGCCGTATCCAAGAAACCCCAGCCATAACGTTCCCACAGCTCGCTCTCATATAGCCTATAGGGGAGGGGCTTGAGCTCGCCATCGAGAAGAACCGGCGCATACGTGGGCATCATCTCATAGGCCGATGGAAAAGTCGCAAACGCCTGGGCGTTTATCAGTGTGGTGTTGAGACCAAAGCGAGCGCCGTGTTTCATATTATGGAAGGCGGTCATGGAACCTTTGAAGGGCACGGTGGTGAGTACGACCTTGTCTATATGGCTTGCCCCTTCCCAGGTTTCGACGGCATCCTCGGGAGTCTGGGACCCATAGCGCAAATAATAGCTCGTAATCAGCCCACCCATGCTATGGGCGATAATGGCTATTGATGTAGCGCCCTGGTGTTTCAGCTCGGAGACCAGACAGGCCAGTTGTTTCACTGCTGCAAAATAGTCCTCGCGCCAATCGTAGGCGAAAAGGTGGATATGGGAGCGCGTCCCGAGTCGGGCTCGAAGTTTGCCGAGAAATGCGGCGTATACATCCTTGGCATAGAGGCCAGGAATGACGGGGATGCAGTCCAGTACTGTGCCGGGAACCAGTGCTCTTTCCCCGGCCACTCCAAATCCGGTGCGTGCTGCCGTCTTTGAACCGAACAGGGCTTGCCAGGCCGAGAGCCAGACGATTTTCCGGTCACTTGTTTGGACAAGTCGCGTTCCGTAAAAACCTGGGATAAAGATGAGGTGCTGCATAGCCGGATTGCCCGCTGTGTGAGCGGCCTTCGGGCCGTGATACTACGTGGTGGTGAGGCGAGAGCCAAGCGCCAGAGTGTAGCCCCCTATCGACCATGTCCATGCCACCCATCGACGCCTGGAGCGTGTTTATTGACCTGGGCTGCGTCTCGGTCCTGCTCTTAGTCGGATTTGCAATTCGAACGACATCCGTGTGGGTGCAGCGGCTGTTTCTTCCGGCCAGCGTGATCGCCGGGTGTGGCGGCCTGGCGTGCGGGCCTCACGGGTTCGACATACTGCCGTTTTCGCCTCTGTTGCCGCAATACCCCAGCGTCCTGATCACGCTGGTGTTTGCCGCCTTGCCGTTTACGTCCCGGTCTGTCAGCCGGGAAGGCGGCTCACGACGCACCGCCGAGCTTGGGTCGTATTCGGCCGCCACCGTCCTGCTCCAATGGGGGCTGGGCGTCCTGTTCAGTCTGACCGTGCTGTCCTTCGTCTGGCCGGATCTGCCGCGTGGCTTCGGAACCGTACTTGCCAGCGGGTTTGTGGGCGGACACGGCACCGCCGCAGCGCTGGGTGCGGCCTTTAACAGCCTGGGTGAGCAAAGCTGGTCCGAGGCCGGTGCCTTAGCCATGACCTCCGCCACTGTCGGCATTCTGAGCGCGGTGGTCGGCGGTATGCTGTGGGTACAGTGGGCAGCCCGAAACGGTACGACCCGGTTTCTGGCCAGATTTGACGACCTGCCCGACGAGTTTCGTACCGGTCGCGTTCCCGACACCCGGCGCAGCCCGCTCGGCTACGAAACCCTCTCGCCCCTGGCGCTCGACCCGTTGATTTTTCATGTCGCACTCGTTGTCACAGCGGCTTTTGGCGGTTACCTGCTGACCGGTTTGGGCAGCGTGTATCTGGGAGCCTACCGTCCGCCCAGCTTCTGCCTGGCCTTCGTGTGCGGCTTCGGTCTCAAATGGCTGTGCACCCGCCTGCGGTTCGCAGACACGGTTGACCGCACGGTCATGCTACGGCTGAGCGGGGCGCTCACCGACGTGCTGGTCGTGTGCGGCATTGCCGCGGTCAGTCTTGAGGTCGTGGCCCGCCACGCCCTACCGTTGCTGGTGCTGTTTGTCTTTGGTCTGGTGCTGTGCTGGGCGGTGTTCTATATCGGCGGTCCGCGCATCTTCCGTGACCTCTGGTTTGAGAAGGCACTGTTCACCTGGGGCTGGGTGACCGGTGTGATGGCCATCGCCCTGGCGCTGCTGCGCGTGGTCGACCCGCGCGACGAGTCGGAGATTCTGGACCCGTTCGCTCGTGCCTATCTGTTCGTGGCGCCGCTGGAAGTCGGTCTGGTGTCGTTTGCGCCGTTGTTGATTGTGCAGGGCTTTGCCTGGAGCTTCGTCGGGGTGACTGTCCTCGCCGGTTTTGTCGCCCTACTGTGGGGCGGATGGCGAAAGGCGGGGTGAGGCACGAGTCAATCAATCAATCACGCTTTAGGATAGTGGCGGCTTGCCTGAGGGACTCGAATGAGACCTCGGCTTTCGTCAGATAGGTATCGATTCCAGAGTGGTTGGCGAGGTAGAACGCAATCGCACCATACACTTGTTCAAGGCTCAGAACGGGAAAGGACTGGGCAATCCCCCTACGCTGGCGCGCTTCCCCCTTATTAAGGGCAATAATAGACTTGACTAACCCCTCGAAGCAAGTTTGACACATACCATCTTATCCGACGCAAAAAGGGGGATTTTGGTGGTTCCAGGGACCATTTAGAAGAGAGATTTCTGGGCGTTAAGTCGTGAGCTGATAAAGACGTTATATCCCGGAAAAGCTGGAGAACCAGGTGGAGAAACTGAAAAAGGAAGTGAGAAAGAACAACAGCCAAAGAGGCCGGTAACACAACTAACCAAACGGAAAGAAGAAAGGAGTATGTGTAATGCGTGTTTATACAGACCTAAGTGTTGATCCTGATGATGCAAAGTATATTGAGGAGCAATCTAAGCAGGAGAAGTGCGAACCATACGAACTCGTTGCACGTATGGTCAAAGCCTATAAAGAAGCGAAAAACGAGGATAAATAGACCTTAATAAGAATTACTTCCTGCGGGCTTCGGCCCACGGATCATCGAGAAGGAGTGGTGCAATCTGCCCATAGCGCGTAGCCAGGCTCAGGCTGGCGCGGTCCAGCGAGGAGGCATAGCCATAAGCAGCCGTAAGCAACCGTCTCGTTTGTCGGATTTTCTCAAGGGGAAGAAGACCAAATACACCCTCGTCGGTTTCATGCGGACCCGCGGCGATGGATTCTGGTGGACGCAGACGCTCTTGGCCGCCGGTCTAGGCGTCTCGCTCAGGATGAAGAATGGACACCATTAGGCGTTTCGATAGCAAAGTGGGAGCCGAGCTGGAGGCAACAATCACTATAGAGCCGCTCTCCGAAGGACCGTTGAAGGGCAAATCTATCCGATGTCTCCATTGTGAGAAGGAGGCTGTATTCCTGGTCGGTTTTGGGCGGCACGATGTCGGGTCAGGGGCGTTTTGTGAGGAGCATACACCAAACCCCCCGCATCTCCCGTAAGTCTCTCTTTTTCCCATCCTCCCATGTGACTTTGGTATATAATTCCCACCGGGCCACTCAACCGACCATCAGAAGGCCCCCCCCAGGACATGCCGCGCGGGCCTAGTCCGGTCTGCCCAGGTCCGCAGAGCCGGGCCCAGGACCGGGCAGGCAGGGCGGGGATATGGGCCGGTGAGTTTGTACCGCCTTGGGAGTGGCGGCAGGGAAAACGGCTGCACTAGGAGGACGAACAGGACTTGCAGGAGTGGAACGGGAACACCTGGGCAAGGAAAAGAAGAATCCTGTCAGCGCTCCACCTATGCCGAGACGTGCGGGGAATACCTGTCCAAAGGGCGACAGGTCTATATTGAGGGGCGTATCCAGACGCGGAAAGTCGAGGACAAGGAGGGGAAGGAACGCTATTTTACCGATATCAACGCCCAGAAAGTGACGTTCCTCGGCGGTGGCAGAGCGGGCGTGGCGGGTGATGAGGAACCAAGTGGCGGCGCTGATGACGGAGGGGTGGGGCCAGTTGCCCCGGATGATGACGTGCCTTTCTAGCGGGGCGGCGAAAGCCCCCCCCCCCCGCGACGCGGCGGGAATAGAAGCGCCCCAGCCGGCAAAACCAGGTCTGGGGCGTTTTCGCGTGTAACTCACCAAGCCCCCCCAGAATCCCCTTTCCCTCACCGCCTGCCCCTTAACG
>MKWU01001614.1_pt1 | contig 37894 bp, 37 predicted proteins | sample 809101 | NCBI WGS metagenome assembly MKWU01 (sample SAMN05860141, study PRJNA318959) | sponge metagenome | host: Aplysina aerophoba | place: Slovenia: Piran, Adriatic Sea, Gulf of Piran | collected 2013-05-07
ATCACGGGCACCGCGACTACACGGCGAACACTCACCCGACGGCAGCGACGGTACTGGGGCCATCACGGGCACCGTAAAAACGCGGCTAACACTCACCCGACGGTGGCGGCGCTACCGGGGCCATCACGGGCACCGCTACAACACGGCGAATACGCACCCGACGGTGGCGGTGGTACTGGGGCGATCACGGGCGCCGCGACTACACGGCGAACACTCACCCGACGGTGGCGGTGGTACTGGGGCGATCACGGGCGCCGCGACTACACGGCGAACACTCACCCGACGGTGGCGGCGCTACCGGGGCGATCACTAGCACCGAAAAAACACGGCGAATACGCCCCCGACGGCAGCGACGGTACTGGGACCAGCATTAGAACCGCTACAACACGGCAAATTCGCACCCCTAGCAGGCGAAATCGCTGCTTGAATAACCCAAGCCCAAATCTCATGTTTACGCGCCGGCTCTTATTTGCTGTACGATTACTTGGGAATGACCGTGCTAAACGCTTTTGTTCTCGGGGTTGACCTTGACGGTGTTTGTGCAGAGCACACCCTCGGTTTTCGGCGTATCGTTGCACGACGACTCAACGTTCCCGAAGAATCTTTGACCTTAGAGCGAACTTGGAACTTCAAAGAATGGGGATTTGAGCTAGAAGACTTTGAAGACCATCACCGCTATGCGGTCACCCAAGGTCGCATGTTTCGGGACCTAGACGTGATCGAAGGGGCAGCCGAAGCCTTATGGCGGTTATCGGATGCTGGTGTTTGGATTCGCATCATCACCCACCGCCTTTACGTCAACTGGGGACACCAAATCGCAGCTAGCGACACCGTCGAATGGCTTGATAGGGTGCGTATTCCCTACCGTGACCTGTGTTTCTTAGGCAGCAAACCCGAAGTTGAAGCCGATCTCTATATTGATGATGCCCCGCACAACATCGAAGCCTTACGTGAAGCTGGCAATGAGGTGATCGTTTTCGACCAGTACCACAACCGACACGTTGAAGGCCTGCGGGCCACCAACTGGCAACAAGCCGAAGAAATCGTTATGCAAAGATTTGCCGAGCACTGCGGCCACCAAGGCGTGCAAACCCAATTTCGCGGTGTCTCTGGAGTGTTAGGCCAACGTCTCCCCAACCCCGAAAACAAAACTAACCACGACTAGGCCGAAAACTCACGCCACACCCTGCCCTTTCGTTTTCTAGCCCTCCAGTAGGTCACTCACGTCGGATCGCTCATCCATGAACTTGACCAAACCACTGACCGTGTCGGCAACCGTGCTAAACGGAAGAAGTAGCATCTCGTGCCGGTCAGTCTTCACGAGCACTTCCACACTCGACACCCTACTCCGAAGACTTGCACGGTCGGTGCTCAGAACCTCAACAACGGACTGGGTCAACGTTGGCATTACCGACTCGGTTAGATCGTAGGCAAGGTTAGACCGATCTGATCCGCTGAGGATATTGAATGCGGCGAGTGACCTCAAAGGCGTTGACCGATCCTTCTCCTCCCAGTCGAATTTTATGTGGTATTTTCTTAGCGTATCCACCATCCCTTGGAACCCGGTCGTGATGACCTCAACACCGAAACTCTTGATCAGGTCCAATGAATTATTTGACCAGTTGCCTGCTAATACTGCGGTGGACTTACGGATTGTTGGATAGGTCTTTCGCAAGTTGTAGTGCGCCACACAGAGCCAACTTGCCTTGTCTCGATTGTGCTTTTTGTACCGTATGTACTTCGGGTCGAGGATCATCACAGGCTGGTCTTGCGCGTTCGATATCACTGCGTCAATCTGGTAGACGTTGTCGGTACCGTTCTTCATGCGCTGTGGCCCAATCTTGTGGCCGTACGATTGTACGACTGGTTCAAGGCGATCCAAAATTGATGCCTCAAACAACTTGCCGATCTCTTGCCCTAATGCTGCAGCTGGATTGGACATTAGCGGGTCACGGTGACAATGCTCTCGCGCAGAGGAACTTTGTGGCGTTGTGCGTTGCTTGGCCATTTGTTTCCTCTGTTGCGGATTACTTCAACACTGAAGGAAGTGAAACCAGCTCCCAATGCTAACTTGCCGATAAATTCGTCAGTCGGTACGTGGACACCATACGGCGCGGAGTCGCCCAACACGAGGATGAATGGGCAACCCGGTTTTAGGACCGAGTGAGCTTGCGTTATCACTCGTGCCATGTCCTCAAAATATCCTGCCGTCATGAGGTCATACGATTTTTTTCCTGATTTCTGTTTGCGGAGAATCCCAAGCCTTGATACGGCATCGCTTAGCTCGGCATGGACTAGTGGGTCAATCGACCTGACTAACGACATTTCGATCGTTCGCGCCATCTTGTTCCGATGAACCTGCGTGGTCGCTGCCATCATCAGTTTGTTGCGGACATTGGCCGTAATATCAGCCCAACTGTCGTACAGTCCCCAAAAGTAAGTCTCGAGCCGAGTGCGGTCGGCGTAGTCGTAATTGTTGAGGTACGGTGGCGAGGTTAGGATCATATCCACCTTCCTTTCATTTACATAAGAAGCGAGTTTTCGAGCATCTCCGTTAATCACGCTGTGAAATGACTCTATCTCAATGAAATTTTCGACATCCTCAACCATAATTGCACAACGTTTTGTGAACTCATCAAATGCGTCTCGCCTCACTTTACGTTCAGCGAACTTGCTTGGTGCAATATATGGCCATCCCGCTCCCGCCGAGGTAGTATCGCGCAACGCAGCCGTCAACGCTAATTTGAAAAATGCTTGCCGCTCAGACCCCAATTCCAGGATGGCGGTCCTCAATGCATAGAGTGCGTCTAAGTTTTCTTGGTCGAAACACTTCTCCACCAACTCAGGCCATCCCGCCGATCTATAGCCCATTTCGGTGCGGATATCGGATGCGTGCTCAAGAAGCAACTTGGCTTCTTTCCCCAAAAGGTCGGTGTCATGGTTCAAGTCGAGTTTGGTGCGGGCTACCCAATGAACGAAGGGATGTGCCTCAACGCCGATCGAATCGATGCCCAACTTCTTGGCTGCTAAAGATGTGGTTCCAGTCCCCAAGAAGGGATCGGCAATCAAACTACGTGTACTTAAGCCAAACTCGGCTGCCTTCGCCTCAACCAAACGATATGAGTAGCCGGCTGGATATGTGAACCAGCGGTGAACTGGAGCACTCAAACTGTCTTTGAATGTACCGTATTTTGCTACAGCGTTTGCCATGGTGCCAACCCGTTAGGTTTATTGGGGCTTACTCGTGAGCAGTTCGTACGCGGTTGAAATCTTTTCATGGCAACATCGTAACCGAAGTGTGTGACACTGTAGGTGATCCACTAGGCCGGCACTTTGAGAAAAATCGAAGCGGAGGCCGAAAACTCACGCTGCGAACGCCGCAAAGTCAACTTCGCAATCAACAATGATTGGTGCTTTCGTCTAGGGCTTGACGAAACTCTGCTACTAGCTCAGCCACACCATCAGGGCCGGCACCATCAAGCATTCGCTGTACCATCGCCGAACCCACCACCACACCATCCGCCTCCTCGCACACCTCCACAGCCTGTCGCGGTGTGCCCACCCCAACGCCCACCAGCACTGGAAGATCGGTCACGGCTTTGAGGCGTTTGGCGATCACTTTGGCACTCGCGGCGAGTTGTTCACGAACGCCGGTAATGCCTAGTAAACCAACTGCATAAACAAATCCACGAGAGCGCTGCGCGATGCGCGCCAAACGTTCATCAGAGGCGGTGGGTGCCCCTAAAAGTACTGTTTCGATAGCTTCCGCGTCAGCGGCTGTAGCCCAAGGCCCAAGTTCTTCAAGTGGAATATCTGGTAAAATAGCGCCGGCCACCGTGCTGCGAGCCAAAGATGCCGCGAAGCGCTGATAACCCATACGGTAGGCGATATTGCCATACGTCATCACCACCGTTGGCACACCAATATCGGCTCGGTGCAGCCGATCGAACACCTGTTGCGGGGTTACGCCAGCCGCCAACGCCCGGTCGTTAGCAAGTTGAATTGTGGGGCCGTCCATCACCGGATCAGAAAAAGGTATGCCGATCTCAACAGCATCAGCACCGGCGATAGCGGCAGCCTGCACCGTTTCGAGCCAGTCATTCCCGAGTCCGCCGGTGAGATAAGGAACAAGACATTTGCCACCACGGTCGAGGCGCGCCCGAAGAGCCGCTTCGAGGACACCGGTCACGCCAAATGTTCCATCATCTGAGCCACATCCTTGTCGCCTCGACCACTCAAGTTCAACAACACCGTCTGGCCCGCCAACTCATCTTTGGCTTGCATGATCCAACCCAGTGCGTGCGCCGGTTCAAGAGCCGGAATAATCCCCTCGGTTCGTGCCAGCAACTGAAATGCCTCAACAACTTGAGCGTCGCTGATCGGTTCGTAACGTGCCCGTTTGGTGGCAGCTAGGTGGGCGTGTTCGGGGCCGACCCCTGGGTAATCCAAGCCTGCGGAGATGGAATGAGCTTCCAGCACTTGTCCCCATTCGTCTTGCATCAAATACGAATGTGATCCATGAACAACGCCCGGCACGGCACGACCCAGCGCCGCTCCGCCAGCCGGTTCAACACCAACCAATGCTGCTTCGGTGTCTACGAAACCAGAAAAAATCCCTGCGGCGTTGGAACCGCCACCAACGCACGCAACCACAACATCGGGGGCACCACCCAACAGCGAAGCGCATTGCTGAGAGGCTTCAACACCAATAACTCGATGGAACTCACGAACCATCCACGGATAAGGGTGTGGCCCCATTACCGAACCAAGGCAATAGTGAGTGGATTCGACTGCGCCAACCCAATGTCGCATGGCTTCGTTGACCGCATCTTTAAGCGTTTGCGACCCCGATTGCGCGGCACGAACCTCGCTACCCAACAACTTCATGCGGAACACGTTGAGTTCTTGGCGGCGGATGTCTACCTCGCCCATATAAACGATGCATTCCATATCGAAAAGCGCCGCCGCGGTGGCGGTCGCCACCCCGTGCTGGCCTGCACCAGTCTCAGCGACCAAACGCGTTTTGCCCATGCGTTTAGCCAGCAAAGCCTGGCCCAAGACACTGTTGATCTTGTGGCTACCGGTGTGGTTCAGGTCTTCGCGTTTCAACAAGATGCGGCACCCCAATTCGGCGCTCAAATTCTCGCAAATGGTGATCGGTGAGGGACGCCCGGCGTAGTCTCTGAACAGCAGATACAGTTCGTCACGAAAGACTGGATCAGCCCACGCTGAACGAAACGCTCGATCAAGTTCTTGGCAAGCCGGCACCAAAGTTTCGGGCACAAACATTCCCCCGAACTCCCCGAAACGGCCCGACTCGCTGGGGTCGCCCATGACACTGGTATTGCCGTATGGGTGAGTTGTTTTTTCTTGTGCGGATACAGCCATTAGATATCGTCCTTCCAGTTGTAGGGCAGTTCCGAAACTTCGATTCGGTCACGTAAACGAACTTCTATGAACGCTCGGCGCGCGGCATCAATAAATCGCCTCATTTTGACAGGATCTTTCGAGCCGGGCAGACGTTCAACACCGCTCGAAACATCAACTCCCCAAGGAGCCGTTTTGTGGATGGCGCGGCTCACATTGTCGGCATCAAGACCACCTGCCAACAGCACTCTCACACCCGAAAGCGGCATGTTCTCAATCAGATTCCAATCAAATGCTTGACCGCTGCCCGGTTGAGGTGAATCGATGAGCGCTACATCGGCGTGGTAATCGGACACCTTGGCCAACCGCTGGTCGCTCGAAGCGAAAGCCTTAATCAACCGAGGCACACGTTTTTGGATTTCTTGAGATTGTTCTGGGGTCTCGTTGCCATGCAACTGTGCGGCACCTAAGCCAGCGCGATGCATGATGTGTACCACACGATCAGGAACTTCATTGCGAAACACCCCAACCGTCAAAACTTCAGCCGGGAGACGGCGCGCAATGTCGCGCACTCGATCAACAGCCACCTGCCGAGAAGAAGGCGCGAAAACGAAACCTACCGCGTCCGCTCCCAACGCCGCAGCGAGCAAAGCGTCCTGTTCGCTGGTTATCCCGCAGACTTTGATAAACATACCTCTGACGCTAGCGTGTCAAAAGCAAAGTCTTCACTAATTCAGCGCACCCAAACGCGCTGAGACACCCTCAACGGTAACAGTAGCGCCGGGTTGCACCTTGCGCATCACCGTAGCCAGAGCAAAACTTTGAGCCGCCGAGGGTGCCGTGGCTGCCGAAGCCGCCGAGGTCACCCGACCAACGGCACTGCCTTGATAGCTGACGGTTGCACCCACGCTCAGGGATTGCTGCGCGATCAAAAGACGCAAAGGACGAGGCACATTCCCGCCGCGGCTGTCAATACGGGCCACTAGTTCTTGACCGGTGTAACAACCTTTCGTGAAACTCACGCTTTGGCTAATGAAGTACGCGCCGGCCTCAGCGGGGATGGTGTTTTCGTTGATGTCTTGACCCAAACGGGGAACTCCGGCGAGTATCCGCGCTTGTTCCAGTGCCGTGTTGTCGACCGCAATGTTTGGTGGAGCTTCGATTGCGTAGCCAAGGAAATCTGTGCCAGAAAAACCGGGCCAAGAAAACTCTGCACATAATTTGGTTTGCGGCGGTTGGGTTTGCGGTGATGAGCTGTCTGTGCTCCCATCCTGGCGCAACGAGATCATCCGCCAACCTTCAAGCATTTGCAACTCAACCGCGCTACGCAACTTGAATCGTTGCAATCGATCTGCAAGGCGCTGAGCCCAACCCGCTTCAAGGTCTATGAAAAACTTTTCGTCGCTAACCCGATGCAACCGAAACCATGCGTTGAGCTTGCCGTGGGGTGCCAAAACCAAAGACCAAGCCGAAGAACCCTCGGTAATGGTTGTGACATCTTGAGAAATCTGGCCTTGCAAATACGCAGTTGCGTCAGCACCAGTTACCTCCAAGACATCTCGGTCGCTAACGCTCGCGAGCATGACCTAACCTTGGCCTTGTTGACTCTGGTTGCGTGTCTCGCTCATCCGCCGAGCTGTCGGCACCGCCGCAAGCAGCGCTTTGGCTTTGTTGAGACACTCCAGGTATTCGTCTTCTGCTACCGAATCAGCCACGATTCCGGCACCGGCACTAACCGTGGCTCGATTCGAAGACACAATCATTGTGCGGATAGTGATAGCGGTGTCGATACCGCCGGAGCAGTCGAGGTAACCAACCACTCCCCCGTACGGGCCGCGTCTCACTGGTTCGAGTTCATCAATGATCTCCATTGCCCGCACCTTAGGCGCACCCGATAAAGTCCCCGCCGGCAAGGTGGCACGCAACACGTCAATCGCCGTGGCCCCCTCTTTGAGCTTGCCCGAGACTTGTGAGGTGAGATGCATCACATGACTATAGTGTTCCAGAGTCATCATTTCGTCCACCTGCAGACTACCGAATTCTATCACTCGGCCTATGTCATTTCGGGCCAGGTCGACAAGCATGATGTGCTCGGCTATTTCTTTGGGATGCTCCCGCAACTCGGCAGCCATGAGGCGATCTTGTTCATCGGTCTTACCTCGTTGCCGAGTGCCGGCGATCGGACGGGAAACCACCCGCCCATCAAGTAGTTGCACCATAGGTTCAGGTGAGCCGCCAACGATTTCGAGTTGGTCATGGCGCAAGAAAAACATGTATGGACTGGGGTTAAGTTGGCGCAACACTCGGTACACGTCGAAGGCTTGTGCATCAAGGTCGAAGCTGAACCGTTGAGCTAGCACGACTTGAAAGATGTCTCCCGCAACGATGAGTTCTCGTGCCGCTTCAACCGCTGCACAATACTCTGCTTGAGACATTGTGGAGGTCACTTCGGGGAAGGTTTCGACATCTTGGGCTGGAAGAAAGAGCGGTTCGTCGATCGGTCGCGAGCCTGCTCGACCCAAGGATTCAAGCCTGTGGACGGCATCTTCGTATACGGCATCAATCGTGGCTTGATCAGCATTGTCCGGTATTGGCGCATTGGCGATCAGCGTCACTTGCTGCCGCCAATGGTCATACGCGGCGACTTCACCGATGATCGACATCACCGCGTCGGGGTAGCCAAGGTCATCTTCGGCTTCGTTGGGTAGGTTCTCAACCTCCTGTACCACGTCGTAACCAAGGAAACCAATTAGACCACTATGCAGCGGTGGTAAACCTGGCAACTCTGGGGTCTGGTAGTGGTCGAGAAGTCGTTCGAGGGCACAAAGAATGCCCCCGTTCGGGTCTATCTCAATACCGAGGTCGCCTTCAACGGTAACCTTTTGGGCTCGGGAGGTGAGGGTGGCGAGCGGACGGCGACCCACGAAAGACCAACGGCCCCAACGATCTCCACCGTCCACAGATTCCAACAGGAAGCCCTCTTCGTCACCCACCACTCTTCTGAAGGCACTTACTGGGGTGGTGAGGTCGGCGAGCAGCACACGCCAAACCGGGATCATGCGATGATCTTGGGCTAAAGCACGAAACTCAGCTAGGTTGGGGCGAACCGTCATTGCTGTGGCAACTCAACGATGCGCGAGCGTGTTGAGATCGGTGACCGTACGGTAGTAGCAGGTAGGGCGAGTGTTGCCGCCTTCGTCTTTGGTGTGACACACCCCACCGCCAGTTTTACGAACTCGATAAAGCAGGCTGTTTTGCTCGCAGTTAACTTTCACTTCTACCAATTCTAGTTGGTCGCCACTCGTTGCCCCCTTGTGCCACAACTCTTCACGGGAGGTTGAGTACAGCACTGCCGAGTTGCGCTCAAGAGTGGCTCGGTAAGCCTCTTCGTTCGCATAACCAATGAACAACACATCACCGCTATCGACATCTTGAAGCACGACCGGCACCACTTGATGCCCGGCTCTACCAATCTTGGCTACTTTGTCGAAATCTATTTCAACGTGTAGGCCCTCTTCTAACTCCGCTTCGTCCATGTTTGCGCTCATAATGGGTTCGGTTTGGTGTACAACTCGCTCTTGCCCCCCAACTTGCTCCTGCCCTCCCAAGCACCACAACCTACCACCAAGCCGCCCCCCTACCAACAACATTAACGGTGCTCGGTGCGAAGCACGAAACTATCCGCGTAGTTAGGCGTGGCGGGGGTCTACCTCTATTCTTAGTCGGGCGTTGGGGCGGGGTGTAGACATCAGCGCATCCAAAAGTGGTTCGTGCTCATCGGCTTGTAGTAGCCAACGGTTGTCGGAAGGGCCGAGGACACGCACACCTGCTGGTTGACCCAACGCCTCAATGAACGGTTTTGCGCCTGCGCTCGAAATTAATGCCTGTGCGCCATAGGGGGCGATACCTGCGCTACGGCGGCGGTCACGTTCGGCTACCGCCACTAGGGCTGGGTCACCCAAAAGTAGTGCCCGCACAACTTCATGATCAGGTTGACGGGTTTGCAGCACCAATAAACCCCCAGCATCTCTAGGACCCAACAAACGGGCCGCCCGAGCCAGCAAGGCCATGGTTTGTTCCGCGGCTCTTTGGCGGGGTGCGAGCAGGTCTTGGTCGAGGTCCAAAAAAGCCACAACCTCAACTTGATCTTGACGGTGCAACACCGCCTCTGTGCCTATAACCACACGCGTCTTACCAACTTGTGCAGATGTAGCCGTGACCTCATCAACCGCTTCACCTACCAGCGCCTCCAATTCCTCTTTCGCTCGGGTCACACCCACACGCAGGTTTTTTAGAACCGTGCTACCACAATGCACACAAACCGCTGGGCGTGATTCGTTACCGTCTTTGGAGCGCAGTTCTTTGTCTGACAAGAGCATCGGCGAAGTTTCGTCAAGCGTGCGAACCAACTCCCCACAAGCCGCGCAAGACAACAACCGCGCACGACCCTTGCGATTCAACACGCAAACAACCCGGCGGTCGCCACGCAAAACCTCGGCAATGCCTTCAGCAAACAAACCACCCTTGACTGGATCTTCGTCACGGCGGTCAAACACCTTCACTAGTGGCCAACCTCTACGCTCAAACCCCCGATCAGGACGAAACAGACGCCCAGAGCGCAACGCCTCCAATGAAGGCACCGGGGAACTCAAAACTGCGGGCACACCCCGGCGACGCGCCCGTTCCAAAGCCACCTCGCGGGCGTTCCAAGTAGGTGCCGACTCTTCACTATGACGTTCATCGTGTTCATCAAAAACCACCACAGCCCCAAGCCGCGGCATCGGCAACCAGGCAGCCGTTCGGGTACCCACAACAGTTACCCCGCTCGCCGCTAAAGCCCAATCCTTGGTGCCGAGCGCCACCCTTATCCCAGCACGCCGTAAAGCAATCCCCAAACGCCGTGCCCGTGCCGCACTCGCACACAGCAACAAGGCATCTCCACAACGGCATGCTTGAAGCGCCAATGCCACATCATCACTACTCGGTGGCGTTCTCAACACCGCAACACCATGCTCGGAAGCGAACTCAAATGCTTGCGCGAAGACATCTTTGGGGCCTGTCGGCACACTTTGGCGCGCCGATTGCTGCGGTATGCCAGCCAGCATCTTCGCTGGCGATGCCGCACGCAAGAACTTCACCCGACTACCCGCCCAACGCCAAGCCGCCCAAGAAGCGAGTTCCAACATCTCAGCGCTTGGTCCCACTCCTCGCAGAGTGCTAAGCGATGCCAACGCAACCCCCGGAGGTGCCTGCACATCAAGCCCTGAAATCCAAGCCGACACCCTACGGCCCGCCAAGGGAACTCGCACCATTGAACCCACCGCTAGTGACTGAGCACGACCGTCAACCTGCCAAGCCTCAGGAACGAGGTAGCTAAACTCCTTGTTGAGAGCCAAGACATCAACAATGACCCGCACCACACGATTCTGGTTGGGGGTCTGAGTCATCTGCGAGCGGTTATGCCACTGGGTCGCACAACCTCATTGGCATTCAGAGGTTCAACGCCGACACCAGGTCGTCAACCCGGTCGGTGCGCTCCCAAGGGAAAAACCCATTCAGGCTCTCTCGACCAAAATGCCCGTATGCAGCGGTTTTCGCGTAAATGGGACGGCGCAGATCAAGGTCACGCAAAATCGCGGCTGGCCGGAGATCAAAAACCTCCTTTATCGCTTTATCAATCGCCGCCTTGTCTACAGTTTCGGTGCCGAAGGTTTCGATCAGCACAGACACCGGGTTTTCCATCCCAATCGCATAAGCCACCTGCACTTCACAACGGCTAGCAGCTTTCGCAGAGACCAAGTTTTTGGCCACCCAACGTGCCGCGTAAGCAGCGGAACGATCCACCTTGGTTGGGTCTTTACCCGAAAAAGCGCCACCACCATGACGGGCCATACCGCCGTAGGTGTCAACGATAATCTTGCGTCCAGTCAGCCCGGTGTCGCCGACCGGCCCGCCGGTCACGAAACGCCCGGTCGGGTTAACATAAAAATTGGGGTTATCCGCAGCGAATTCGTGTGGCAAGACTGGTGCCACAATGTGCTCCCAGAGATCTGGGCGGATCATCGAATCTCGGTCGATCCCGTCACTGTGTTGAGCAGAAATCAAAACGGTCTTGAGACGTACTGGTTGATGATTTTCGTATTCAAATGTGACCTGCGTTTTCGCATCAGGACCCAGATAAGGAATCGTGCCGGCTTTACGAATTTCGGCGTGGCGTTCGGCTAAACGATGAGCTAAATGGATCGGTTGGGGCATCAAATCGGCTGTCTCATCGCAGGCGTAGCCGAACATCATTCCTTGATCACCGGCACCTTGCTTGTCGACTCCAACCGCGATGTCGGTAGATTGCTCGTCGATGGTCACCATGACCCCACAGGTGTTGCCGTCGAACCCGAAGGATTCACGGTCATAACCAATCTTGTTGATGGTTTGGCGTACCGTGCTGGCGATATCCACATATGCCTTGGTAGTGATCTCACCAGCGACAATGGCCAAACCGGTTGTAAGCATGGTTTCGCAAGCCACCCGACTCATGGGGTCTTGAGCTAGCATGGCATCTAGGATCGTGTCTGAGATTTGGTCTGCCATTTTGTCTGGGTGACCTTCGGTCACGCTTTCGGAGGTGAACTCCCAGCGGGTCATTTCGGCTCCTTGTCCGCTTGATTGCATAATTTCGCTGCCTCATTGAGCACAACTTCCGCCACGGTCGTTTTGGTCGACAATGGCAGGTTGGTTGGTGGGCTGTCTGGTAGATAGATACTCACAATATTGGTGTCGTGATCGAAGCCTGCGCCGGCTACTGACACATCGTTGGCCACGATCATGTCGAGGTTCTTGAGTCGCAGTTTTTCTTGCGCATTTTGAGCTAGATCGTTAGTTTCGGCTGCAAAACCAACGAGGATTTGGCCCCGAGGTTTTTGTTTACCCAACTCCGCGAGGATATCTTCGGTGGCTTCTAGTTCTAGGTGTGGTAATCCTTGCGCTTTCTTGAGTTTGTGGGCGACATGGTGTTTGGGGCGGAAATCCGCCACGGCAGCAGCCATCACCACCAAATCAGCTTGAGGCGCTTCTTGAACACAAACTTGATGCATTTCCGCCGCGGTTACTACTTTCAAGATACGCATGTTATTGGGAGTTGAGTGATTTTCGGTGGTGACAAGCACCACCTCAGCACCCTGGTTAGCGGCGACTTGAGCGAAAGCGTGGCCTTGTTTACCCGAGGATCGGTTGCCAATGAAACGAACCGCATCAATCGGCTCACGGGTGCCTCCCGCAGTAACGAGCACACGTTTAGCGCGCAGATAATCGGGTTGCAACGCGAACCTGGCCGCGTCAACAATCTCAGTTGGTTCAGCCATGCGACCCACGCCGCTATCCCCACCGGCGAGTAAACCACTTTCTGGGCCCACAAGACGCGCCCCACGAGCGGCCAACACCGAAATATTTTCTTGCACGGATTGTTGTTCCCACATTTCTGTGTGCATCGCCGGGCAGATCACTAACGGTGCTCTACTAGCAAGCAGCGTAGCTGTCAAAAGATCAGCGGAACGCCCCACGCGGAGATCAGAAATAACCCGAGCGGTCGCCGGGGCAACCAACAACAAATCAGCGGCTTGCCCAATCTTGGTGTGTGGTATTGGTGTGTTGAGGTCGCCAAAAAGTGCTGTTCGTGCTGGTTCGCTAGCTAGCGCAGAAATGGTTGTGGTGCCGATCATCTGTTCAGCGGCTTTGGTCAATATCGGGGTGACGTGGGCACCGGCATCGACCAAACGGCGACACACCTCAATAGCTTTATACGCGGCAATACCACCCGAAACGCCAAGCACTATCCGTTTGCCTTGCAGCGTGGTCATGGCGCAAGCACCGCCATTATGTGGGCTCAAGCACCCAGTAATCTGTCAACGGATGAAATTGCGGTATCCGCTTGGGGCTCTAGCTCTCGCGGCACGATCTTGCGGGCGGCAATTTCTTCAAGGGCTATTGACAGGGGTTTGCTCGCCGTTGATGCTACCTGCGGTGGTATTGAAGACCCTTGACCCCGGCTCAACTGCCCAAGATAAGCAGTGATTTCACGGCTGCGCCTAGCCGCCAGAATAACTAAGCGGAACTTAGACCTGCTGTCTTCCAATAGACCCTCAATCGGTGGGTTCATCATCGTGTCGTAACCGTGAGCCATTTGCAGTCTCCTCAGGTGTCAGCGGGTGCAAGCGTGTACAGTCTAGCGCGAGGATCCGCAAGCGCGACGTTGTTGGATCACTGCTTCGAGTTCAGCCAAAGCTCGCTCGAAGTTGTCGTTGATGACGATTCGTGCACCGAGTTCTTGGGCCACGGCCAATTCGTTGGAGGCTTTGGCTAGCCGCGCGGCGATTTTTTCGGGGGGGTCGCCTCGGCCGATTAGCCGGTCTCGCTGTGCTTGGCGCGATGGAGCGTCTACGAAGATGACTAGTGCTTCTGGAAAATGTGCGCGTATCTGCTGTGCTCCGAACACATCAATTTCGTAGAGCAGATCGTGTTTGGGGGGTGGTTGCACCAAGGGTGTACCTTGTCGATAATCCAGAAAGTCCACCCACTCCAAGAATCCGCCAGCCGCGATGTGTTGGTCGAAATACTCGCGGTTGGTGAAATGGTAAGCCTCCATTGGTTCACCTTTGCGCCGCAAGCGTGTGGTCCAACTACGCGACAACCAAAGCCGTTGGTCACGGTCCAACAAACTTGCGACTAGCGTTCCTTTGCCCACGCCACCGGGTCCGGAGATCACGATGACTAGCTGGTTTTCGAGAGTTATCACCGCAAATCAGCGGTCGGATGGTGCGTCGTCACTGAACGTCTTGAGCAGTTCAGCCCGTTGCCTTCTGCCGAGGCCATATAATCTGCGGTTTTCCGCAATGCCGATTGCTTCCATGGTGCGGCGGGCTCTGACTTTGCCCACTTTTGGAAGTGACTCGATGATCATTAGCACTTTGGTTTTGCCAACGATCTCGTTTTTGTTTGCGAGTTCAAGAACTTCGGCGAGCGACAAGGAGCCCATCTTGAGCTTGTGTTTCAACTCGCTGCGCTCTCGGCGGGCTGCTGCTGCTTTGGCTAATGCTGCGGTTCGGGCTTCGTCACTTAATTGTGGAGGTTTAACCATTCCTCAAACCTTAGTGGTAAACGTTGCAGAAGGCAAGTTCTGAAGCAATTAGTTGTGTGCTGAACCCACTAGGTCGCGCACTTGGGCTATGTCGTGGCGGTCGCACCAGGTGGTGAAATCCCGAAGAATTCGCAGTGGTGCTCTCGGGTCGGCGAACGTGGCAGTGCCCACTTCAACGGCGCAAGCGCCCGCCGCCAGAAACTGCACCACAGCTTCGCAATTGGTTACTCCGCCAACCCCCACAATCGGTAAGTCTGGGATCGCTTCGTGCACGTCGTAGCAGGCTCGAACCGCCACCGGTCGCATGGCCGCACCAGACAATCCGCCGCGCTTGGCACCAAGCAGTGGACGGCGGGTTTCAGGGTCTATCACCATGGCTAGTAAGGTGTTGGTCAAGACCACTGCTTGCGCGCCTGCGGACTGTGCAGCCGCGGCGATCTCCACGATGTCGGCCGCGTTGGGGCTGAGCTTGGCCCAACAAGGTAGCCCACTGTTGCGGCTCGCGGCAACGGCTTGTGCAGTGGCTTCGGCGCTGTGTGCAAACATGCGGTTACGGTCGTCAAGATTGGGACAAGACACGTTCACTTCAACCGCAACCAGGCAATCGGGTGCCTTGCTGAGAACCACCGCGGCTTCGTGGTATTCGTCGATGTTGTTTCCCCAGATGCTGGCCACAACCGACGCTCCCGTAACCTCTAGGCGTGGAAGTTCATTTGCGAGCCAGTGAGCCAGGCTCGGGCCGCTAAGCCCGACGCTGTTTACCATACCGGCAGCAGTCGGCAATAGCCGAGGCGCCGGGTTACCCTGCCAAGGGGTAGATTTCATTGATTTGACCACGATCGCGCCGAGTTCGCTAGGGCGCAGATAGCGGGCAAACTCCACACCGTGGCCTACCACACCTGAGGCTGTTAGCACCGGTGCGCGGAGTTCTACCGAACCGATGGTGGTGGCTAAGCTAACCATGCGGTGTTGGCCAGTCGAAGCCCCCCGGCGCGCCTAGATAGCCTCGTTGATGGTATTCCTGCAAGCTGCGTACCTGCAATGGGTAACGGGCCCAATCACGCAAGCCTTGCACTGCGGCTAGCGCCGCGGCGGTGGTGGTTAGTAGCGGCACGTTTGCGAGCCCGGCGGCGGCGCGAATGTTGGCACCGTCAGCGCGTGAACCGCGACCGCGGGGCGAGTTGACCACCAAAGCCACGTCGCCACGTTCAATTAGTTCCACCGCGTGGGTGCCACCGTTGTCGCCAATTTTGGCAACGATGGTGTCTACTGTCACCCCTTCGGCTTGTAGTTTGGCTGCGGTGCCTGAGGTGGCGGCGATGCTGAATCCGAGTTCGGTGAAACCTCGCCCGATGGCCACGCCAAGATGTTTGTCACGGTCAGCTAGCGACATAAATACTGTGGTATTCGGGGTATTTTTTTCGGGCAGACGGGTTCCTGCGGCGATTTGTGATTTCATGAACGCGAGCCCAGGGGTGAGGTCGATGCCCATTACTTCACCGGTGGAACGCATCTCTGGGCCCAGCAATGCATCCGCTTCAGGAAATCTGTTGAAGGGCAATACTGCCTCTTTGATGGCCACATGTTGGGCTGTGATTGGTTCGCTCAGCAGCCGTTCATGACGCAAGCTGGAAAGGGTTTCGCCCAGCATCACCCGGCTGGCTATTTTGGCTAACGGAACACCGGTGGCTTTGGCCACGAAGGGTACGGTCCGTGAAGCTCGCGGGTTGGCTTCGATCACGAAAACTTGGTTGTCTTTAACGGCGTATTGAACGTTGATTAATCCTTTGACTTCTAGTGCTGCGGCGATCTTTGAGGTGTAACTTTCGATCACCTCAATAGTCTTCGGGCTCAAGTTTGTTGGCGGGATTGAGCAGGCCGAATCGCCGCTGTGTACGCCCGCTTCCTCGACGTGTTCCATCACCGCGCCGATCATGAAGCCGCCTTGGTGGTCGCGTATTGCGTCAACATCCACCTCTGTAGCATCTTCCAAGAAGCGGTCCACCAAAACCGGGCGTTGTGCAGACAATCCACCTTCGCGACCAAGCGAACCGAAGCCAGCTAACTGGTCCATTGCTCGCCTCAAGTCGGTGTCACTGTAGACAATTTCCATGGCTCTGCCGCCGAGTACGTATGACGGGCGTACCAGCGCCGGGTACCCAATTCGTGCAGTGATTTCAAGAGCGTCAGCGATGTTTAGGGCGGTTCCGCCAGCGGGTTGAGGAATTTCGAGTTGTGCACAGAGTGCGTTCCAGCGTTGGCGATCTTCGGCGCTGTCAATGGCGCTTGACGAGGTGCCCACGATTAGTTCTGAGGGTAACTTTTCTGCTAGTTTCAACGGTGTCTGCCCACCCAAAGAAACGATCACGCCCAGTGGTTTTTCGCTGTCGATAACGTTCATCACATCTTCAAAGGTGAGTGGTTCAAAATATAGTCGGTCTGACGTGTCGTAGTCTGTGGAGACTGTTTCGGGGTTGCAGTTGACCATCACCGTTTCGTAACCAGCTTCTCGCAAGGCGAAGCTGGCATGCACACAGCAATAATCGAATTCGATGCCTTGACCAATACGGTTAGGCCCCGAACCCAAGATGATTACCCGTTCGCGCTGGCCGGGGCGAACCTCATCGGTGTCTTCATATGTTGAGTAGTGATATGGGGTTTCGGCATCGAACTCAGCAGCACAAGTATCGACCGTCTTGAAAGTGGCTTTAATGCCTAACGCTAATCGCCGTTGACGTACCTGGTCTTCTTCTTCGTTCCACAAATAAGCCAACTGTGCATCGGAGAAGCCCAGTTGTTTAGCCCGTTTCAGGTCGGCTTTATCGATGCTTGAAAGCGATTTGGTGGCGAGGTGGGCGCGTTCCTCGGTAATTTGCAGCATTTGATCCAGAAACCAAAGATCAATTTTGGTTGCCTCATGAATGGTTTCGAGCGTTACACCGCGCCGCAGCAACGCTTCCAATTGGAACGGTCTGTCTGGAGTGGCAACCGCAACGGCGGCGAGCAACGAGGCTTCATCAAGCTGCTCCAACACGGCTTCAGCGGGGTCGCAGTTCAGTCCGTAGCGTCCTTGCTCAAGCGATCGTAACGCTTTTTGTAAAGACTCGGGGAACGTTCTGCCGATGGCCATGACCTCACCGACGCTTTGCATAGACGTTCCCAATACCCCGCTTGTGCCGGGGAACTTCTCGAACGCCCAGCGGGGTATTTTGGTTACCACATAATCAATCGAAGGTTCAAACGATGCGGGTGTCTTCTTGGTGATGTCGTTGGGTATTTCGTCAAGGGTGTAACCCACCGCGAGCTTGGCAGCAATTTTTGCTATCGGGAACCCAGTCGCTTTTGAAGCAAGCGCCGAGGAACGGCTCACCCGTGGGTTCATCTCAATTATGATTTGGCGACCGGTCTCTGGGTGAACCGCCCACTGCACATTCGACCCGCCGGTTTCAACCCCCACCTTGCGGATACACGCAAAAGAACCGTTGCGTAGTTCTTGGTATTCCACATCGGTTAGCGTTTGTGTTGGTGCTACGGTGATCGAATCGCCAGTGTGTACACCCATTGGATCGAAGTTCTCAATCGCGCATACCACCACGCAGTTGTCGCGGCGGTCTCGCATCACCTCAAGTTCGTATTCTTTCCATCCAGCGATTGATTCTTCGATCAGGATTTCCGAGATGGGGCTACATTCAAGGCCGTAACTGGCGATTTGATCGAACTCTTCGAGGGTGTGGGCGATCCCCGTACCTCGGCCACCAAGAATGTACGCGGGGCGAATGATCACTGGTAAACCAACCTCAGCTACGACCTGGCGGGCCCTCGGGAGATCATGTGCAATGCCTGAGCGAGCCACTTCTAAGCCGATCTCGGTCATGGCTTTTTTGAATAGGTCTCGGTCTTCGGCGGTGGCGATTGCGGTGGCATCGGCGCCGATTAGTTCAACGTTGTGGGCGGCTAACGTGCCTTGCTGTTGCAGTTCCATGGCCAAGTTCAAGCCGGTTTGCCCTCCCAAGGTTGGCAATAGTGCCATGTTTGTTTTGGGGTGGTCGCGCTTTTCTTTTTCAATAATTTTGGTTAGTACCGCAGCATCAAGTGGTTCTACATAGGTTGCATCAGCGAAATCTGGGTCGGTCATTATGGTCGCTGGGTTGGAGTTGGCCAAGATGACGCGGTAGCCCTCTTCTTGGATGGCGCGGCAGGCTTGCGTACCGGAATAATCAAATTCGCAAGCCTGACCGATGATGATTGGGCCAGACCCAATGATCAGAATTGAATCGATATCGTCACGTCGCGGCATCAAGCAACCGAGGGGTACTGATCCATGAGCCGTTTGAATTCATCAAAGAGATAACGGCTGTCGTGCGGGCCGGGGCCCGCTTCTGGATGATACTGCACACTAAAAACTGGTAAACGTTTGTGGAACATGCCTTCAAGAGCTTCGTCATTGAGGCAAACGTGAGTTTCTACCACCTCGGGCACCGAACCAGTGGCCACCGCAAAGTTGTGGTTTTGGCTGGTAATTTCCACTGCGCCACTGCGCGTATCTTGTACTGGTACGTTGCCCCCGTGATGTCCAAACTTCATTTTGTAGGTGTTGCCGCCAAGCGCCAGCGCTAGAACTTGGTGACCTAAACAAATCCCGAAGATCGGCACCCGCCCCAACAATTTTGGGATTTCTTCAATGATCGTCCCAGCCATTTGGGGGTCTCCAGGACCGTTCGACAGAAACACCCCGTCTGGCGACTCCGCTAGAACCTGAGCCGCTGGCGTGGCTGCCGGCACAACCGTAACTGAACCTAGTTGCGACAACTGGCGCAACATGGTGGACTTGATTCCCAGGTCGTAGGCGATGATACGGCGTTTTGTGCCAGCAATGGTGTAGGGGGCTTTGGTGGTAACTACCCCCACCAAGTCCACACCTGAAGTTGTGGGGTCAGCTAGCGCGGCGGCGTGCAGGTCGGCAATGTCAGCCGAACCGAAAGCGGCAGACATGGCACCGTGTTCACGAATGTGTTTGGTGAGACGGCGGGTGTCGACACCAGCGATACCAGCAGTGTTATGTGCCACAAGATACGAATCGAGATCAGCGGCGGCGCGCCAGTTGCTGTGCCGGCGGGCTAGTTCACGCACCACGACACCGCTACAAAAAGGGCGACGGGCTTCGTCGTCTTCACTGTTGACACCGTAGTTGCCAATGTGCGGGTAGGTGAACGTGATGATCTGGCCAGCGTAAGACGGATCAGTGATGACCTCTTGATATCCAGACAAAACAGTGTTGAAAACCACTTCCCCACTGGTGATACCGCTAGGCAAGGCAGCGCCAATCGCTTCGCCGCTAAAGATGGCGCCGTCCGCCAAAACTAACCGGTAGGCGCACAGTTCCTCAGAGCCGCTCATCGTTGTGCGATGCCGTCTACCACCACGGCCTCTCCTTGATAAATTGTGTGACGCACTTTGCCTTTGAGAGCCATGTTCTCATAGGGCGTGTTGGAACTCAGGCTTGCTAGTTGCGCGCCCTTCACCTCCCAAACGAGTTGCGGGTCGATAACTGTGAGGTTGGCCGCACGACCCACCGCAACGGGCCCGCCGTGTTGGGATCTGAGGCTTGCGATAGCCGCCGGCTGCCACGACATGGCCGCCAAGATCGCCTCAAGACGCATATCTAAGTGTGTGTTGGCCACCGCAAATGCGGTCTCCAATCCGAGCATGCCTGGGGGTGCAGCAACGAACGTCTGTTGCTTGGATTCGGTCGTGTGCGGAGCGTGGTCGGTAGCGATGGCATCAATTGTGCCGTCTTTCAAACCAGCTTTCACCGCTCCAACATCGGTTTGGGTGCGCAGCGGTGGATGAACCTTGAATAACGGGTCGAAACTGGCGCAGCAAGCATCGGTCAAAGAAAAATGATGGGTTGTGGCCTCAGCAGTAACCGGCAAGCCCGCTTCTTTAGCGGCACGAATCATTGAGACTGAACCAGCGGTAGACACATGTTGGAAATGCACCCGGGTGCCAGTCAGACGACACAAAGCGATATCGCGCATCACCATCAACTCCTCAGCTTCGCCGGGTTGCCCGCCAATCCCTAACCAACTTGACCATTCACCCTCGTGCATATGCCCCGCTTCACTTAGCGTCTCAACTTCACAATGCTGCGCCAAAACAATGCTGTCCTGGGGGCATAGATGCCCAAGCGAGCCGGCGTATTCGAGCGCGCTGCGCATCAACTGGTCGTCTTGCACTCCCCTACCATCATCGGTGAAGATACGCACACCGGCACGAACCAACTCCGCGAAAGGTGCGAGCTTTTCGCCACGGCGGCCCACTGAGATCGCAGCGCTCGGCAGCACATCACAAATCCCTTCTTGGGCACACGCACGCACCTCGGCAATTACCGAAACATTGTCGGCATCGGGCGTTGTGTTGGGCATCGCCACGATGGCCGTGTAGCCACCGAGTGCCGCGGCTCGTGCCCCACTCGCAATAGTTTCTGCCGTTTCGTACCCGGGTTGGCGCAAATGCACATGCAGATCAACGAACCCAGGGCAAATCACACAACCACTCGCATCCAATGTGCGGTCGGCTGTGATATTTGGTTCGACTGCAAGGATTGTGGCATCGGCACCAACCACAACATCGGCACGACGAGACCCTGCTTCGTCAATCACTGTTGCACCGCGGATTGCTAGCGTGCTCATGCCACCTCGCGTCACGCCACAGCGCTTTCGCTGTCTACCAGATCGAGCCTTGAACCAATCAACGCGAAAAGTACCGCCATACGCGCTGGCACACCGTTGGCGACTTGTTCGCCAATTACTGAGTTGGGGCGCTCAGCAACTTCACCGGAAATCTCAACATCGCGGTTGATTGGGCCGGGGTGCATGATTAGCGCATCGTTCTTGAGACGATTGGCACGTGCGGAGGTTAGTCCATACTCGTGATGGAACTCTCGCAGGGTGGGGATTGCGGCAGCAGCGCTCCGTTCGAGTTGCATGCGCAGCAAATAACAAATGTCGATATTGTCTAACACCTCGTTGATGTCGTGGGTGTGAGCGACTGGCCAGCCGTTTAGATTTGGCGGCAGCAACGTTTTCGGAGCCACAAAAATCACTTCGGCACCCATTTTGGTAAAGCCGATGGCGTTCGAACGAGCCACACGCGAGTTCTTGATGTCGCCAATGATGGCGACCCGTTTGTTGTCGAGAGCGCCGAAATGGGCGCGTGCGGTGTAGAGGTCGGCGAGTGCTTGCGTGGGATGCTGGTTGCGTCCATCGCCAGCGTTGATTATCACCACATCAGTCCATTCACAAACTTGCCGTGATGCGCCCGAATCCGGGTGACGCACAACGATGCCATGCACACCTAGGGCGGAGATCGTTTCGATGGTGTCGCGCAGCGATTCACCTTTGTTGACAGACGAACGTTTCGCGTCGAACGTTATGGTGTCGGCAGACAAACGGCTTGCGGCGGTAGCGAAACTAATGCGCGTGCGGGTCGAATCTTCGTAGAAGGCCAAAGCCACTGTCTTGCCCCGCAGCGCCGGGATGCGTGGGATTTTTCGTTGGCTTACCTCCACATAGCCAGCCGTTAAATTGAGCAGGTATTCAATGTTGTCGCGGTCGAGGTCTTCCATAGACAACAGATGGCGTAGTGCTTTCACAAAAGTTCTCCTAAGAAAACGCCATCGCTGCGTACATCTACCATTTCGCTGTGACGTGTTGGCAGGTTCTTACCTACAAAGTCTGGACGGATCGGTAGTTCTCGGTGACCACGGTCAACCATTACCGCTAGTTGTATCGCCTCTGGCCGACCATAACTGTGGATCGCTTCTAAGCCGGCGCGCACGGTGCGGCCGGTGTACAAAACATCGTCAACCAAGACGATGATTTTATTGGTGGGGTCGACCGGGATGTGGGTTGCGGCTTCGCTGGAAATCGGGCGCAAGTCGAAATCGTCGCGGTGCATGGTGGCATCGAGGCTGCCTAGATTGACTGTGCTTCCTTCAATAGCGCCGATTGAAGCGGCTAAACGCTCAGCTAATCCCACACCGCCGGTTTGCAAACCGATGATTATGACATTTTCGCAACCCGAGTTGCGTTCGCATATTTCGTGGGCCATACGGTGGATCGCTCGGGCCACATCGTCGGCTGTCATTACCTGACTCTTGGTCTGGAAAACCGCGTTCTGGACTGCGCTTGCCCTTCGCCGTTCTCTTTCTGCCACTGCTTTCTCCCGTCCATTCGAGCCTCACGGTGCCCGTTTTATGGTCGCCACTTGAAACTACCAGATGCATCGGTCGACACCACACTAACAACCTGTGGATTTTCGGAGGGCGTAAACGGCTGGGTTTTGTGGCGTTGCGGGGCGCAATAGTTTGAAACCACAACGTTCCGCGAGTTGTTCTGAGTTGAGGTTTGCGTCCTTGATTTCGGCGATGATCACCGCGAGTGAACTCTCGAGCGCCCATGCAGAGAGCAGTTTCACTGCCCGAGTGGCGATACCTTGCCCACGCGCCGGTGCCACTAACCACCAACCCATCTTGGCAGCACGCCGTTCGATGTTGATACTGTGCAAACTCACCTCACCTAGCAACTCGCTGCTATTCAGTTTTGCCACAACCAACTCCAAAGCCTGGCCTGCTTGGTGGCGAGTCTCAGCACGAGCGATCCAATCGCCGGCAGCGCTTAGGCTGCGCTTCTCTGGAACAATTGAGCTAGCCACAATTTGGGGATCTTGCCAAGCCTCGGCTAGGGCTGGTGCATCATGGTTCTGCCAGGGTCGCAAGTAGATGAGATCATCACGCAAGTCGGGCACCTCCAATACCAACGTGCTCTCAGTCATCTAATCAACCTAGCCGTTTTCGGTACCTCGGATCTCGGCACCTCGGATCTCGGCACCTCGTATCTCGATGGCCACGGCTCGTAGTAAACCGTTCAAAAAACGTGGCGATTCGGCGCCGCAATACTGTGTAGCCAACTCCACAACTTCACTTAGCACCACACCAGTCGGCACTTCGTCACGTTTCAGCAGTTCCCAAGTGGCAAGCCGCGCCAGCAAACGATCCAGCAAGGCGAGCCTTCCTACCGTCCAGTCTCGCAAATGTGTGCCGATGACGTGATCCAACTCCGCAGTGCAACTAGTCACACCTTGCACCAACTCCAGCGCATAATCTCTTGGTGGAAGCGGTTTGGCCACCAAGAGCGTTTCTAGCGCATCACCAGTTACTTCAAGCTCATACAAAAAGTTGAGAGCTTCCTCTCGCGCTATTCGGCGGTCGCTAAGCCGATTCTCGCGGTTGGTCACGCGCGGCTTAGGTATTGGCCCGTACGGGTATCGATCTTGACCCGTTCGCCGCTAGCGATGAACAACGGCACTTGAATACTGAGCCCGGTTTCGAGGGTGGCTGGTTTGGTTCCACCTGAGGAACGATCGCCTTGCAAGCCTGGTTCAGTGTTGTCCACCGTGAGCTCAACAGCGGCAGGCAAATCGGTGCCGATAATCTCCGTGCCATACATCAGCAGGATCACATTTGAGCCGTCTACTATAAAGTTGGTGGCGTCGCCTAATGTGGCGGGGGCAACGCTGAGTTGTTCAAAGCTCTCATTGTCCATGAACACATAGTCTTCGCCGTCGCGGTAAATGAACTGCACTTCACGTTTATCGATGTTGGCGCGCTGCACCTTCTCAGCGGCTCTAAAAGTGCGCTCTACAGTGCCGCCGGCCCGCAAGTTGCGCAGGTTCGTACGCACGAAAGCGTGACCTTTGCCGGGTTTTACATGTTGAAAATCAATTACTTGGAATAGTCCATCGTCAAGGTCTAAGGTCATACCGTTTTTTAGTTCGTTGGTTGTGATTACTGCCACGAGGTCTCCTTAGAAAATTGTGTCAACGGGCGAGAGCCGTCTTCGTTGACGACCACTGTGTCTTCAACACGCACACCTCCGTAGCCGCTGAAATATACTCCTGGTTCAACTGTAATCACCTGGCCCGCCAAGAGTTCGGCTTGGTTGTTGCGGCGTATGGCCGGCAGTTCGTGAATGTTGAGGCCAACTCCATGTCCGGTTGAGTGCGTGAAGGCATCCCCGTATCCAGCTTCGGTGATGACCTCGCGGCAGACCTTATCGATCTCGCCTGCCGCGACGCCGGGACGCACAGCTGCCACACCAGCGGCTTGTGATTTACGCACAAGTTCATATAGCTCTAAAGCCCGTTCGTCAGGTTCGCCTACCATAAACGTGCGGGTCATGTCGCTGCGATACCCGTCCACCAACGCACCGGCATCAACCACCAACAAGTCACCATCAAATAAACGTTTCGGGCTCGGTGTTTTGTGTGGCAGTGCGGAGTTAGCACCTGATGCCACGATTGTTTCGTATGCTGGCCCGTTAGCTCCGGCGAGGCGCATGCCATCCTCAAGCATTCTGGCTATTTCTAGTTCGCTAACTCCGCGCATAAAGTGGCCGCAACACTCGCCTAGCACCGCATCAACAATTTTCGCGGCGGTTTCTATGCGAGCCAATTCAGCTGGGTCTTTGACGCTTCTAAGTTCAGCGATGATTGCGCTTGTATCCACCAATGCAGCACTCAACGAGTCGTCCAAACGGCGTTGGTTGGCCCAACTAACGTGGTCGGCTTCAAGCGCTACCACTGAAGCATTTCCAACCGCTTCGGCCACCGCAGCCACAAATTGTGAGTTGATGCGAACCTCGATTGAGCCACCAGCGGCTTGGGTTTGCACCGGGGCTTGCTCCGCGTAACGGCTATCGGTAATCAAGATGGCTTGGTCGGTACTGATGACTAGGGTGCCGGCTGAACCCGTGAAACCGCTGCACCAGCGGATGTTGGTTAAGTTGGTGACAACTAATGCATCAACGTCGATATCTGCAAGCTTCGCGGCAACGGCTTCCACCCGTCCCTTCACAGTGAGCGGCGGCAAGTTGAGTGGTTGGTTCATTTGCGGAGTTTCACAGCTACTGCTTCAATGGCGAGGCGATAGCCGACACCACCGAATCCTACAATTGAACCGCTCGCTAATGGTGCTACCACCGAAACATGTCTCCAAGACTCACGAGCTTTGGGGTTAGACAAATGGAGTTCCACAATAATGCCTGCATACGTTGCCAAAGCATCGTGGAGTGCCCACGAATAATGCGTGAGAGCGCCCGGGTTGATCACAATCGCGGCGACGCGTCCTCTTGCTGCGTGGATCGCTTCAACCATTTCGCCTTCATGGTTTGATTGAAAGTGTTCAAGGATCAAGCCGTTGTTTTCGGCAGCTTTTGTGGCGGTAGCCACATGCTCGGCTAGCGTCTCAGTGCCATAAATTTCAGGTTCGCGCGTACCCAAAAGGTTAAGGTTCGGACCCGATAGCAACAAGATGTCAGCAGTGTCAGCGGTCATAGATATGCTTCCTAACCCAGCAGCCTAGTGCATCGACGGTTGGTTCGGCTCTTGGTGATGGTGGTGGCGGCGGTGGTGTCATCGCAGTTTGTTTAGCGCTTCGGCGAGGACCGCTTTGTCTACTGCGGTTACTGTTTCCACACCGTTGGGGCCGTCGAGAACCATGGTTAAGCCGTCAATAGCTTTTTTGTCGCGCTCAAAAAGAGCTAGCAACTTTTTGCTGTCCAGACCTTCGGGCAACTTGGTGGGCAGACCGTAAGCAGTTAGAACTTGATAATGCGCGGCCAAGCGCTCCGCATTGATACGGCCAAGTTGATTTGCGACTTCAGCCGCGTAAGCAATGCCGACAGCTACCGCTTCACCATGTCGCAAGTTGTAATGCCCGGCGGTTTCAATGGCATGAGCGAGCGTATGCCCATAGTTGAGCACTGCTCGTTTGTTGCCTTCTCGTTCGTCGGCGGCAACTACGTCAGCCTTGATTTGGATGCACGCGGCCACAACTGCCTCATCGGCTGTGGGCAACTCGGCGTTTGCGGCCTGAGCTTCGGGTACCGAGCCAAGAAAGTGATATTTGGCTACTTCGCCCAAGCCGCTGCGGTATTCGCGGGGAGGCAAAGTTGCTAGAGTGTCGGTGTCGCAAACCACCGCGGTGGGTTGCCAGAACGCCCCCACCAGATTCTTGCCTTCAAGTAGATTGACCCCGGTTTTCCCGCCAATAGCTGCATCAACTTGACCCAGCAACGTGGTAGCCACATTTATGAAGCGGACACCACGATGATAAACGGCGGCCACGAAACCAGCAACGTCGGTAACCACACCACCACCGACCGCCAACAGCACGTCAGCGCGCGTGAAACCGGCTATAGCCAGCTTTCGACAGATGTCTTCAACTACGGTCAAGGATTTTGCTGATTCGCTATTGTTGATGTGGATGGTGAGTTCTTTGCGGTCGGAATGCACGGTCCAAGGGATCGCTTCTTGGGTGATGATTGCGACTCGTTGGGCATTGGTCGGTATCAGTTCGGCGACTAAATCCAAAGCGTTTGAGCCCACGTAAACGGGATAACCGCGCTCACGTAACGCCACATTGATTAGCTGCATTGATGCTCCACTTGTTGCGCTTGCACAACGCTATCGCCAGTGATCTTCTGGGAGTATGCTTGGCTGACGCAGGCAACGACTTCGCCAATAGACAATTCGGAGTTGTCAATTCGCATGTGCGCTACCTCTTGATATGCGTGACGCCTAGCGGTGCTGTGTGCTCCTAACACGCTTGTGACCTTACCTTCAAGTAGCAACGGTCTGCCACTAGCATCGCCGACCCGCGCCGCAAGCACATCTAGTGAAGCATCAAGCCACACCACAAACAGCGAAGCCTTCCGCAGCAACCTGCGATTGGCTTGGTTCACCACTACACCGCCTCCCGTTGCGATTATCGCGGGAGGGTTGGCAAGGGCTCGCCGCAGAGCATTATGTTCACGCACCCGAAAACCGGGTTCGCTTTCGACAGCAAATATCTCGGCGACGCTAAGCCCGCAGTCTTGCTCAATCATTTCATCGAGGTCAAGGTGCGGAAGTGCTAGTTGTTTTGCCAAAGTGGTTGCGATGGTGGACTTCCCCGACCCCATAAGACCAACCAAAACAAGCGATATCGGTGTCATCACAACAAAACACTACCTGAAGCGCAGTGGGTCTCAACCATCCCTCGCCGCTCACCAATGCCGTCTCAAAGCGTTGAGTCGGTGGCGACACCAACGAACAGCATCACCATCAGGGTGGCCACAGCAAGAACCGGACCGAAAGGAAAACTCTGCGCTAGCAACCGTTTGGGGTTTGCTGATGATCTCTGCGGGTCCGCCAGCATTCGTTGGTTCACTGTGCTTCTGAGTAAGGCTACGGTCACACCAGTTACTAACCCACCGAGGCTAGCCAACACCTGCGTCCAGAAAATCAACCCTACTACCATGCTTGCGTCTCCCCCATTGATACCCGCGAGCCAACCCAAATGCTGGCCCAGAAGCAACGCCAACTTCACATCACCAAAACCTAGACCGCGGGGTGACAGCAGATGCACCAGCAACAAGAACCCGCAGTATCCGCACATGCCGATTGCCGCAAACTGTATGCCAGCAAAGTCGCCGCTGCGCAAAGCGCCAACGAGCATCAACAACGCAGTCACACCTAAGCCTCGAAAAATGAGACGGTCGGGAAGGCGATAGCTGTATAGGTCAACTAAAGACAAAGCTGTTAACGCGAACACTAGCGTCAACACGACTAGCCCCTCAATGTTGTGCCCGAAGCGCCACAGCACCATAACCCAGGCGGCCGCACTAGCAATGTCTATCAGCGTGAGACGCAATGCGGGCCACCGAAGTTGGCGTAGCAGGTTCGCCTCCGATTCGGGACCTAACGTTTGCACACTCAATGCTAGGGCGAGCCGTCCCGCGAGCAGTCCAGCTAGGATCGCCACACCGATCATCAACACAATTTCCACCGCCGTTGGTTCGTTTTGTTCCCCGAGATTACCGCCAGCTTTGAGCCTAATAGCAACTTCTGCAATCTTGGCACCAACGCGTCAGGCAAGTTGGTAGATGTTGTTTTGCCGCGGCCAGTGGCACGCAGTGGTAGGTCAGAATTTCACGGTCATCGCCAGCATCTCAAGTGTGCCCGTGGATCAGTGCCTACCCGTTATGTGGAACCTAGTTTAGGTAACAACGCGGCACGCATCTCAGCTATTGGTGCTGGTTCAGCGGTCCAATGCGTGATGGCCAGAGCCGCTTGGTGGACCAGCATCGAAAGTCCGTTGTGGGCATCAATGCCTTGTTTGCGGCATTCCCTTAGCCACGCGGTTTCAAGGGGGTTGTAGATAATGTCGACAACAATCTGGCCGCACCTCAAGTATTTGGGGTCTACCGGCAACTGCGGGTTTCCCGCCATCCCAACCGTGGTGGCGTTGACCACAATGTCGGCGTGAAGCAAATCTGTTGGCTTAGCGATGCTTACGTGCTCCGGGGCTAACGCAGCGCAGCGCGCGGCACGTTCTGGTGTGCGGTTGAGTAGCAAGATTCGCGCCGCACCGCTTTGTACGCAAGCCAAAGTGATGGCCCGCGCCGCGCCGCCAGCGCCTAGCACCGCGACTGTGGAGTTTGCAACTGTTGTTGATGTGTCTTCGTAGAGACCCGCGAGGAAACCGTCTCCGTCGGTGTTTTCGGCACGGAGTCGGTTGTTGCCGATACCTACAAGGCAGTTCGCCGCGCCGAGAATTGAAACCGTGTTCGAAGCCTCATCAGCGGCTTGGGCCGCAAGATCTTTGTGTGGTGTGGTGACCGATAGGCCAACTAGCCCTAGCGTGCGCATTGCTGATACTACGTGTTTGCCTTGATCCGCGCTGACCCTGAACGGTACGGACACCCAGTTGAGGCCAAGTGCTGCAAATGCGGCGTTGTGTAGTGTGGGTGATAGGGAGTGTGCAACAGGGTCGCCGATTACCCCAGCGACTCTAGTCGCCCCGGTTATTGACCTCATGAGCAGTAACCGAGTTCTTGACAGACTGCCACGGCCGCGTTGTGGTCGTCTATGTTGGTCGTGAAGGTGTGTGCTCCAGCTACACCGTTGTGGTCTGTGCGAACCCAGAACAGCAGGTCGGGGTTGGGATCGGGTTGCAACGCGGCACGCAACGCGGCCTCGCCTGGTGCTGCTATCGGAGTTGGGGGAATCCCGCTGTTGAGGCGAGTGTTGTAGGGTGAATCTACCTGTAGGTCAGAGGCGGTTAGACCCTCGCTGAAGGATTTGTTTAGGGCGTAGTAGACACTGGCGTCCACGCCTAATGGCTCTCCTAACAGCAGGCGGTTGTACATTACTCTCGCCATTTGGGGACGGTCCACCGCGACCCTTGCCTCCTCTTCAATCAACGATGCGATTGTGATGATCTGATAGTCGCTAAGCCCTAGGGTTTCGATCACTGGGTCTTTGCCATATTCAGCAAGTAGCGCATCATAACGTGCATCAAAGGTGTTGCTCATGCGTTGGATGAACTTTGCTTCGTCTCGTAAGTCTGCTTCGGCAACATCGTAGGTAGCTGGGAAAAGCAATCCTTCGTACCAAGAGAACTGGGCAATATTTTCGGGTAGGTATTTTGATTTGAAGTTTGAGTTATTGAGGGCTGCGTTTATTCCTTCACGCTCAAACCTGGAATTGACAAACAGCAGACGATCGACAATTTCGGTTACCCGTAAACCTTCGGGGATCAAGAAACGTTGCCGCACTTCGGGTTCGGGTCCGAGGTTAAGGGTTTCGGTGAGTTCGGCGTATGGCATGTTTTCATAAAGGGCGTATTCACCCGCCTCGAAAGTTGGTTCTTCGGTGCAGAACAAGAAGCCTGAAATGGTGATTTCGCCGCCGTTGGGGCCGTCACAACGAAGCCAATACCGAAATACGGTGGCATTGCCAATGACCTCGGCGTTGTTGAGGTTTGTGGCTATTTGGTTCACTGATTCTCCCGCACCGATATTGAATTCCAGCGGTTCACCAAGTGCCCCCGGAGGAACGATCTGATCGTCAATCCAACTGTAAATTCGCCCGCGTACATTTACCACCACAAAGACGATCAACACGACGATGCCGAACAGGCGCAGAGGTGTACCCCAATACTTGCGATAACGCACCCAATTTCGGTCTTGCACATTGTATTGGGGATCAACAACTGGGTCTATCGTCGGGTCGTCCTCGAAGATGTATTCCGTTCCTTCTGCATCAATACCAGCCGTTAGTTGCAGTCCCGGCAAAGCGATATAGTCGGGCAACGCCACGGAGTCGGTTGGTGGTGTTTCTTGATATTTTTCGAGTTGTTCCAAATTATCTGGAGGTGTAACGACGGTGGCAGCAACTTGTGGCTCGTTGGTTGTGTCGGGTTGTTCTTCAGAAAAACCGAGCAAAAAGTCCAGGATGCGGCGTTTTGGGTTTTGTTTAGGCACGCGAGGGTCCGGCATCAAGCCAAGATTGCAGCATCACTGCGGCAGCCACTTTGTCAACAACTTGACGTCTAGCTGCGCCAATGAGTGTTTGTTTGCTGAGGCTGCGCTCGGCGCTTACCGTGGTCAACCGTTCATCGTGAGTCACCACATCAAGTTCTGTGTTTCTAGCTAAGGCTTTGGCTTCGCGGAGATAATTCTTGGCCGCTCGGCCGCGGGAGCCATCTAGGTTATAGGGTATGCCAACGACGATTATCTCGGCTGCCCACTCGGTCGCTAATGCATCCAAGCGTTGATGTTCTTGGTTGCGGTTGCCTCGCCGTTTAACGACCTCTATCGGTGTTGCCACCGTGCCTGTCGAATCGCTGATCGCCACGCCAATTCTCTTTGATCCGAGGTCGACACCCATTGCACGCATATCAAGTGAGTGTGGCCGCCGCACGCGCCAAGTTGAGCGCATCGTCAAGTGCTTCAGCGTTTTTTCCACCAGCTACCGCTAGTTGACGCCCGGCTTTCCCGCCCCCGCCGATGGCAACTTTGGCGTCGGCAATTAACGCACCGGCATCATAGTCGCTGTCAGCGCGAACAGCCGCCACCAACGCAACACCACCGCTGTCTAATGCGGTTCCTAACACCACCGCTGAAACCGTGCCCTGATTGCGAACTGCGATTGCTAAATCCCGTAATCCGTTGCGGTCTAAACCGTTTACTCGGGCTATCACTACGCCCGCATCGGCTTGTGCCGCCAAACTGGGGGCTTGGCCGATCGCTAGTTTTTGTTTGAGGATCGCTACCTCACGACGCAGCGATTTCGCTTCTTGGTGCAGGCGTTCCGCGCCTTCGGCTAGGTCTGCTGTGGGAACCCCTAAGGCGGTCGCTGCACGCTCGGCAGTCTTGTTGCGTTCACGGTAATACTCAATCGCGGCTTGCCCGCTCAGCGCTTCAACTCGGCGAAGATTGCTGCCTATTGAGCTTTCTGAGATGATCTGCACCGGCCCGATGTCGCCTAGGCACGCACATGCGTTCCGCCGCATAGTTCCGTTGAGTTCGGTCCAGCTTGCAGCACTCGAACCACATCGCCGTATTTGTCACCAAAAAAAGCGATTGCTCCGAGGCGTTGTGCTTCTTCCATCGTGGTTTCAAAATGATTACAATGTGCGTTTGTTAGCACTTGCGCGTTTACGTAATCTTCTATTTCGGTGATTTGTGGTGCGCTGAGCGCTTCGTAGTGACTGAAGTCGAAACGAAGTCGATCGGGGCCCACATAGGAGCCTTGCTGTTTAACGTGGTCTCCTAATATTGTGCGTAAGGCGCTGTGGAGCAAGTGGGTTGCGGTGTGGTTGCGGCGGATCAACTCGCGTCTTTGATTGTCTATTGTTGCGGTGACTTTTTGTCCTACTTCGGGGGTCCCGCTTACTGAACCGATTTGATGGACGATTAATCCGGGGACTCCATAACGAGTATCGGCCACGGTAATCTCTGCGGATTCGGTAAGGATTGATCCAGTGTCTCCGATCTGGCCTCCGGCTTCTGCGTAGAATGGAGTTCGATTCAGTACCACGGTCTTGTCATCAAGGTAAATTATTTCGGCGGTCGATTCCGTTTCTTCACGGCCAGTAAAATGGGTCTCACCATGGTTCTGGAGAAGTGCGACTAACGGCGCGCTATCGGTAGTTGAGTCTTCGTGGCGCGCATCTTTGGCGCGTTTTTGCTGCTCGGCCATGGCCAGACGAAAGCCATCTTTGTCAACCTTGATGCCATGTTCGTTAGTGATTTCTTCACTGAGTTCTAACGGGAATCCATAGGTGTCGTGCAGCAAGAACGCGGTAGCCCCAGATAGTTGCTGGGATGTTGCGCTGCTGTCGTCGGTGAGCAGTTTGCTCATTTCATTATCAAGAATGGCTTGGCCGGTGCGTAGCGTTTCACGAAAGCGTAGTTCTTCTCGTGCGATCACGTCTCTGATAAATGCAGCGTTCTTGACTAGATCTGGATAGTGGGGCCCCATAATCTCAACAACGCGGTCGACCATCTGACCCATTACTGTGCTTTGTGCGTTGGCAGTGGAATCAACGCCCAATATGTAGGAGTGGCGCACCGCGCGCCGCAAGATACGCCTTAGAACATAACCTCGCGCTTCATTGGAGGGGAAAACGCCATCACTGACCAACATTGATGTGCTGCGTGCGTGGTCGGCAACAATTCGGAGCGAAACTTTTTGTTCATCTGAGGCGGTGGCTAGGTCTACGCTGGTTAAGCCTGCGGCAGTTTCGAGCAAGGCGCGAAGTTCGTTGGTTTCCCATACCGAATCCACACCTTGAAGCACCGAAACCGTTCGTTCCAATCCCATACCGGTATCAATCGAAGGTTTCGGTAGGCGTGACTTGGTGCCGTCGCTTTGCTGTTCAAACTGCATGAACACTAGGTTCCAGATTTCGATGTAGCGGTCTTGGTCTCCGTATTTGGGCCCGCCTGCCGCACCAAATTCGGGGCCTTTATCCCAGTAGATTTCTGAGCAGGGGCCGCAGGGTCCGGTGGAACCCATCTTCCAATAATTGTCTTCATCAAGACGTTGTAGTCGGTCAGGTGGCACTCCTACTTGATTGACCCAAATTTCGGCCGCTTCGTCATCACTTAAATGCACCGTAACCCAAAGCCGTTCGGGGTCAAGGGCTAAAACGTCAACCACAAATTCCCAAGCCCAGGTGATGGCTTCAGCTTTGAAATAGTCACCAAAACTGAAATTACCCATCATTTCAAAAAAAGTAAAATGGCGACTAGTGCGGCCGATTTCGTCAAGGTCGTTGTGTTTGCCGCCAGCTCGTACACATTTCTGGATGCTCACCGCACGGTTGAACGGTGGGATTTGTTCGCCAGTGAAGTAGGCCTTAAACGGCACCATGCCAGCGACCGTGAACAACAAGGTCGGGTCGTGAGGGATCAAACTCGCGGAAGCCTGATGGTGATGACCTCGCTTTTCAAAAAAGGAAACAAAGGCTTGGCGTACTTCGTTGGCATCCATAGACATAGAAGTCTAGCGCTCGAAAGATGCTGATTCGGGTGACTAGTTGCCTAGCTTCGGATGTGGTCGGCGCTAGCGGTGCCGTTGCGCGCCGAAGTCGTTCTCGGCGCGCAATTCTTGTTCGGTTTGCCTCATCGTTTCGGTTCCTTCTTGTGCGGCATCACGTAGGTCTGTGATGAACTCTTTAGTTTGGTTGACGACTCGGTTTGTAGCATTACCTAAGTCGTGCCGCAGATTTTCGGGCGTGTAACGTTGTACTGCTCGTCGCAACCGGCGCTGAACGTATAGCGAGCTACCGACCCCTAGCGTGAAGCCAGTCGCAGCCCAAAATGTGCGTTTCATTTAGCCTTCAACTTTCGTGGTTGTTTCGGTGTGTGCGCCGGTAGCGATTTGCGAACACGCCCTCGGCGAAGGATAACCGTGGCTCTTGTGGCACCTTTCATGATGGCCACAGTTCTTATCAGCGCGGGAGTAACAATCTTTTGAGTTAAGCGTGATGTGAAATCAGCAGTTGCCACTACCCGTTCCACCTTTCCGATCACTTCATCTACTCGTTTGAGTTCGTCTCCTGCTTTGTTAACGGTGGTGCGTAAGTCGTTGAACATGGGCAAGCTTTCGCCACGCAGTTCATCAATGGCCTCACGCAGTTGGCGTAAGGTAGCGATGAGCGCTTGGGTGGCGAGCACCAAAACCACCACCACGATTACACAAAGGCCGGTAACAATGACCGCCGCTAAGTCTGCGGCGCTCATCCGCGAACCAACATTTTAGGGTTGCATGCTCTAATATTCACGACTCCTTCAAGCCTAGCTTGAACAGAGTATCCTCACGCAGCCAAATCCAAAGTAGCGTTCTCGGTCGTGACCAGATCTGGTTGGCAAACAAAGACCTTGATGGCGCAACCAACGTCTACCCGCTTGTTGATTTCCGGCCGCGCCGCGATGAAGCGATCAATCGACGCTACCTGCAAGGCCGCTACGGTGCAGTACCGGTTGTGGACCATGGCGAAGTCCGAGCCGGATAGGATCTAGTGGGTAAATGAAGCGACCCAGAAGCGGCAGACCCCGCCGACCAACAGAGAGACGAGACCACCGCCAAATCATCCGCGTGCTCACCGAAGGAGCGGTGACCGAACCCAGCTATCTCGCACAGTGGGACCGTCGAAACCGCCATGTCCACATAGAACTAACCGAATCAGGCATGGGGCCGCTCAGCCTTGTTCAGCGGGCCCGTGACTATCAGCATGCCAACCAGCGCTCAAGACGCAACGGACGCGGTGTGGCATTTGACGAGTTCGACGGAAGGGCCGACCCACGACACTAGGTAGGTGCCGACCACGTACCGCAATATGCAGGATGTCGGTCAATAGTGCGGGTCGTTTGGAGTTGATTGCAGGTGTTATAGGACTTTCTCCTGAAGGATCTCACAGTTTGAGGGCCCTTGTTAGGAAGCTGGCCATGTGGGCTCTGGTTACGGGCTGGTTGGGGCAGTATTGTAGTGGGTTTGTGTTGCAGCCTGTGGTTATGCCGGCGGTGGCGAGGGCGTTGATGTTGTTTGCGTGGGTGTTGTTGGGGTCTACGTCTGTGAAGCCGGCAGGGTCGGCTGCTGGGAGTTTGAAGGCTCTCGTTAGGAAGCTGGCCATTTGGGCTCGGGTGACGGGCTGGTTGGGGCAGTAGCGGAGCGGGTTTGTGTTGCAGCCTGTGGTTATGCCGGCGGTGGCGAGGGCGTTGATGTCTGCGGCGTGGCTGTTTGTGTCGTCAACGTCTGTGAAACCTGCTTCTTCGTCGGTGTTTAGGTTGAGGGCTCGTGTTAGGAAACTGGCCATTTGGGCTCTGGTGACTGGGTTGTTGGGGCAGTAGCGTAGTGGGTTGGTGCCGCAGCCTGTAGTGATGTTGGCGGCGTAGATGGCGGCGATTGCGGCGGCGTGGGTGTTGTCGGGGTCGACATCGCTGAACCCGGCGGGTTGTTCTGTACCGCCACCGTCGTCTTCTTCTGTGTCGGGGGCTGGGTCTGTGTCGCTGTCACCTGGGTCTGGGTCGGGGTCTGGGGTGGTGGGGGTGACGGGGTCGGGGTTGACGGGGGTGCCGCCGGGGTCGGGGTTGGTGGGGGTTATGGTGTTGGGGTCTCTTCTTTCTAGGAGGGTGATGGTGGCGTTTCGGAGTTGGGTGTTGGGGGTGTAGTGTCGGCTGAGGTCGGTGTTGCTGTTGGTGGCTGTGATTTGCAGCATGATGGTTTCCCGGGCGGTTTCGGTGGTGTCGGTGAGTATCACTTCCACCGGTTCTGAAAGCGATCCAGGATCGAACGTGACGGTTTTGTTGGGGATACGAAAATCTCCGGGGTTCTGGGCATCGACGTATTCGTCGGCGGTGCCGCCCACTACCGCTATGGTCACATCGAACGCGGTTTTGGCGGGTTTGGTGACCGCCACCACCGGAAAGACACGACTGCCGCGTGGGGCGTTCCGAGCGTACGGCGCGCCGCGGGTGACCGGGTTCGAGAAGAACAGTTCCGCGCCGGTGGCGTCATCGTCTGTGATCGTCACGGTAGCGGTGTTCTGCCCGCTCACCGGGGTCCAGCTCGCCGTTTGAGCCGAAGCGTGAGCGGTGACGGTCACAGTGAACGTCTCATCCTCTTCGACTATGTTGTCTGCCGTGGTGCGTACCGTCAAAGCTTTCGTGGTCTCACCCTCAGCGAGTTCCACCCCCTGCGGCGGCGCGTTGAGATCAGCCGAATCCGACCCACCGCCCGCATAGCCGTACGCGACCGAGAAATATATTCCCACACTAGGCGCGGGCTGCCCCAACGCGATCTGCAACACAGCATCATCACCTTCAGCCACCGCAGCGGGAGCGGTGATCTGATAGGTGGTGGAAATCGCAGCCACCGTCACCGCCACCGAACCCACCGACACGTTGTTGTAATCCGTGTCGCTGCTCGTCACCGCATGGCTCACCGTAGCAGTGCCCTCAGCCACACCAGTAACAGTCAAAGGCTGGGCCGTGTCCCAGTTGCCTGTGGTGAACGTCACCGCACCCGACACCGTCGCATTCGCGGTTGGGCTGGCAGTCGGGGTGACCGTCACCTGCGCGGTGACCGTCACCTGCGCGGTGGGTTGCGTGTTCAACCGCAAAGTATACGTTGACGCCACATTCTCGAACACCGACAACGTCTGGGTGCTGACCGTCACCCCTGCCACGTCATCATCGGTGATCGTCACAGTCACGCCTGTGACCGCCCAACCCGACACGGTCGCCGACAACACGATCGTCTCGTTGCCCTCAGCGGCCACATCATCAGTGATCGACACGTTGGCAGTCGCCGATGTTTCCCCCTCGGCAACCGTGAACGCACCCGGCAACACAAAGTCCGCACCAGCAGTCGCAGTGCCGGTGGCGGTCAACGTCACCGACACCCCGCCCGACGGGGCACGCCGGTTCAACGTCGCGGTCACCGCCACCATGCCCCCGCCCTCACTAACGCTGCTGTTGGCGGCGCTCAACGTCAACCCCGCCGGCGGACGCGTCAACATGTAAGTCACGGTGGTAATGGCATCCTCAGCGGTCACCACGACACTCGCCGGCAACGACGCGACCGGGATCGCCGTGCTCGCCGCGCCGCTCGCCACCGTCTGTGCAGACCCACCAGAGGGCGTAACGCTCACCGTCGCAGCAGCATGGTTGACCGTCGGCGTGACCATCACATGCGTCACCTCAGCGCCGATCTGCAACTCATATGACGTGGTGGCTGACGCGAACGTCGGTGTCAACGGCACCGCCGCGTTGAACGCCGAACCATCGCTGCTCGACGTCACCGACAACGCGCTCAACGACGCATCGACCGACACCTCGCTATGCCCCAAATACTGAGCCAACCCGACCTCGGTGCGGTCAGTTGTCGCCAAATCGTAATCAGGGAACGCACGCGACACCTCGCCAGCCACCACGATCTTGGGGGTAGTCTCGCCGGTTATAACATCGGTGTCGCTCCGCAAAGCAACTGCGTAGGCGTTGTCCA
>MKWU01001615.1_pt1 | contig 37892 bp, 35 predicted proteins | sample 809101 | NCBI WGS metagenome assembly MKWU01 (sample SAMN05860141, study PRJNA318959) | sponge metagenome | host: Aplysina aerophoba | place: Slovenia: Piran, Adriatic Sea, Gulf of Piran | collected 2013-05-07
GAAGGCCGCTCGGGTGTTTACCAGACCAGGCATTAGCCTTATCATCTCGTGAGACAGTGTCAGACTTTCCAGCGGGAGTCTCTCTTAACTTAGCCCCTTCGCTGTCCTAACTGTGGGGTCCACCCCATCGAGATTCCTTAGTTTGGATGCATGCGAATTCACAATAGCATTTGCGAAGATTGGAACAAAGAGTGACTCCTGAAGAATTCAGAAGTTCCATCAAGGGGGAATTCTGGGTACATCTTTACGAAGTGTCCGTTTTTCTAATGCGCTTACTCGTTGCGGTCATGTTCACGGCAGCGGATTATGGGGTCAAGTTATCTGCTAAGTTCGTTTTGGACGATCCAATGGGTTTCTCCTATGGAATATTGGCTCTTGTCTCAGACATTGCATTTGTAGGAATCGGCGCATTAATTTCCATTACTGGTGCCTTTAGAGTGTTTCGATCTTTCGTCTCTGTTGATCGGAAGCGTTATACTAGAAAGGAGTGAAACGCGATTATGTGGACCAGTTCTGATAATGGTGGTACAGACGTGAAATCAATTCAACGACTCTTAAAGTTACCGTCTCCGGTCTCTCCAAGATCTGCAGTTGCAGGCTTGACAGAACCGCTACAGCCCTTAACTGTCTTGATTGCGGTTGCCAGCGCGCTAATCCATGGTATCTGGGTTCTCAAATTCGCAGACGGCAACGCAAATTTCTCAGTGGGCGACTTGGCGACTTCATTTGCCCTTATAGTGCTCTTCAGTTATGCATTTGGAATTTGGCTGGGCACCTTGGTCGCCGTACGACTCAGCGAATTGGCGTTCCGGTTTAACAACGACTTGAGACGTCGCATTGACTCGTTAGAGAGTAAGATGCAAGGGCAATCGTGTAAGTCTGAAGAGACAAGCCAGGTTCGTACATCCAATTTTGTGGGTTGGGCCGTGCGTTCGGCTACATTGTCTTATGCAATTAGCTTTGCGATCATCTGGACATGCATCGTGATCTTGGGCCTACATGAATATACATATGCTTCCAGCCCAGTCGCTCTCTACTACTTGGAGCGGATCATCAGAACATATCTCTTGATTTCCGATGTCGCAATCCTCATTTGGACTGTGTCTGTGTATGCCATAGGCCTAGCGATTGTCTTCCAATGGAGTGAGATAAATCGGTTGGAACGAAAGAGTGAAGTGGGCGTGGGGGAAGACGAGAGTCGTCTATCTAGGCTCACGCCCAACAATGACGCCATCGGAGATGCATTGATTGCCGCATTGGTAAGGGTTTCAAAAGTGGGTACCGGAAGGGTAAAATTACCATTACATTCGCCCGCGTAGCATGGAAGACGTGCCGAAGTCAACTATCTTGACTATATTATGTCCTCCACTCGTAAATATCGGCTGGTAAGGATTCGCAAAAGCGAAGCTAAGGAATCTTGGCGAGTCTGGCAGAACTGTTAACTGAAATATTGAGGTGGACCCAATAAATCGGACAGGTGGCTAGTTGGAGTCAAAGAAATTAGAATACAAACCAATGTAGTTGCCCTCGCTTCAACGAGTCGCGCTCCGATTTTGCCTTTCTGTACTCAACTGATACCTGAGCGAAGATAGCCTTCCGGCACTTGTTTTCCTTCACAGCAACCGAGGCCAAAGCAGCAATGCACTATCCTGAAAAGCCGACTCGCCGGACGGCACTCTATGTCGATGTCGAGAATCTAGGCGGCAATGCCCGCGCGTTGCGATTCGTAGAATCTCTACTTGATGACTGGGCATTGGATTTACCGCAGCCGCATTTTCTTTATTTCTACACCCGCGCCGATCAACGAGTGATGTGGGAGATGTGGGGGATTGATCGCTTTCCGGAGAAATGCTTGACCGTCAAGGGCGTTCAGCACTTTTCCAACCAGTCCAAAAACTCTGCCGACATCACCCTTGCGATGGATGCTGTGCTAGACTTCCAAACCGATAGGGCGCAGAACATAGTTATAGTGAGCGATGACAGCGACTTTACTTCGCTCTTCGACAAGATACGGGACTTGCACACAGCGCGGAAAAAGGACGCAAGCGACATACCTTTCAAATGGGTGATGACTGATAGGGCGAACACTAAAGCCTCGGTGCTGACTGAATTCTTTCCTAGTTCGTTCATTTATATCAACGGGATGTCCCCAATCGATGAAGAGGTAAAGTCAATTGCTTCAGAGGTCACTGAAGCCGCTGGTGAACCCAGCCATCGGGATTTGGCCCGAATCATATCTGAACATTTCGGTCCAGGGGAATCCTTCAAGAGTACCGACTGCCAGAAGATAATATCCGGGGTTTCGTATAATCATCACTCGACTAAAATGAAAGGTCCGGCATTCGGCACTTGGTTCTCAAAAAATGTCACGCCCGAATTAAAGAAGCTGGGAGTGAAGGAAGTCGGAAAGTCTCCGCGAAGATTTCAGGTTCCTACGTCTCGGTAGAAGCAATGGTGGTCAACGACAACTATTCTGGCCGCTCCTGTTGCCTCACCGGAATATGTTACCGTAATTTTCTCAGCTTCTAATTGACGCCCACAGGTCTGATGTTCCTTTGGTCAGCCTCTATCTCTTCACTCCGTTCGCCAGGGCAGATGCGGTGGTGAACGAGCTCATGGAAGCAAGGGACGAGATGAGGTTGCTGAACCTGCAGAAGAGGCTTGCACGACTGAAGCTGCCGATCATCGACGAACTGGGATTCGTGCCGCTGTCACCCACCGGTGCGGAACTGCTCTTCGAGGTCTTCAGCCAGCGCTACGAGCGTGGGTCGATCCTCGTGACAACGAACCTGCCGTTCGACGAGTGGACCGAGATGTTCGGGTCGGAGAGGCTGACGGGCGCTCTGCTGGACAGGCTCACTCACCACGTTCACATCATCGAGATGAACGGCGACAGTTACCGACTCAGGCAGAGCAGCAGAGCAACCGCACCATCGTCCTGAAGTAGAACCACGACCTCAAGCCGATCCTCGCAGAGAGCACATTACCCCTTAGCAATTAGCACTGACACTTATGCTGAACAATGGGCGCCAGGTGGTACAACTTGTCGCCGCCGCGGTGGTCCATCATTGCAGCGCCATTGACAAGCGGACAAAATCCCTCAGCAACGACACCGAAATCAGGCCGTCGAGCCGCCTACATGGCACATTATTACTCCGCCGTTTACAACATGCCGAGCTACCGGACCAGCGAGGCGCAGAATCGGCAGGCGGAGAATGAGGCAGACCGGCAAAACTAATTGTCGCGTCAATGAACGGGCTGTCGCGTCAACTTACGAGTTGTCGCAGCCGTACAGCTTGAAATCAACAGTCAGACAAGGAGTGAAAGCGGCAAAATCCATTGACGCGTGGGTCAGATCCAGTCCCGGATGGCCCATAAGGAATCATCGCAGTTGACGCGTACCAGACGCGTACCACCTCGTCATGTATCGTATCCGGGATGTAATCGGTTATGATCCGTTCCCCTTGCTGAGCCTGAATGTCCTTCCATGACACCACAGCCGCTACCGGCCCTTAAACTGAAGGATGTGATTACGAAATCAAGCGATTTCTGGGCTTCCATGGCGGCCGGTTACCTCAAAAGATGTCGGTGGCTCTCAGACGGGTTCGATTTAGGCGTGGCGGACGATAGTCGTCACACTCGTCGCCGATAACCGATCCCACCACTAACTTCCGTCGTATGCCTTGATGAGCGCAGCGATAGGTTTCACTGCGGTGTCCCCCTGAAGAGACTTACCAAACCAACCATCTGGTGTATGCAGGTATATGTATTCAGGATAGGCATCCCAATTACGGTCAAAGAACGGTGTATCGTCCGGCGTGAGAAAGGCAGGATAACCCTCGACCTGGGGACCATACTCCACATCATCTAGGGTTGTTCTTGCTGAGAGTCTATGGATAGAGCCACCGTCAACAAGGCTTTTCACCTTGTCAGGGTCATCCCAGTGCTCAAGGAGCGTTCGTCCTACTCCTGCGGGATAACCGTCTAACTGTACATAGACTGCCGCTCCGTAACCATCCTTATCCTGATAACCCACTAAACTCCGTGTCGGCATTGGATTTCTTCCTATACAAAGGTTTCCGCGGGGAAACGATTCGCACTTAAATTCGGCTAGCCCTCTGAATCGAGCATCTCTACAAGGGCGTCAGATAGATTCTAGGCCGGAGGGTTGTTCACCCTCTTTCCGGTACCGTTACTATTGCAATAATGCCTGATGTCCGCTGCACACACGATGAATCTATCGCTCTCTTGGCATCGATTGCCACTCCAGCTGCAACAGACGGCACACAAATCCAATAGAACGAACCGCGAATGGAATGGCTATGCTGTCTCAATGAGTGAAAACAAATGAACTTGAAGGTCTACCTGGGGGCGCAATTCTCTCTCCAGTAGCCCAAATCCTGTCAAAGCATACTCATTGGCAGTAGTAATGACCGAGGACGGATTTAATGCCGCTTCCACTCCTTGCTCACCAAGTACGAGTAGTTCGAGATGTGCTATGCGCCACGGGTCTGACTCCAAGGTATCCGCATCAATGAAGTTAACCATAGCTGGGCGAATAGGTGTAGGTAGTGGAGTTCTATGGCCGGCGTCAACGCCTAACCCGATTGCATGCCACCAAAGATCAATCTGCCGCGAGAACGCGGCTCGCGGGTTAGTCTGGCTTACTAATGTGTCTATTGGAACGATGAATTCATCGCGGAATGAACTTGGCACCCATAGATTCTGATTTCGATATGAGGATGGAGTTGTCATCTTCAGGCTCCTCTATAGACCAACATGCCACGGTCCTTAGGTCTCTCACACATATCACAGAACTGAGAATGGTCGCATTCGCACGTACGCACTACTGGATAATCCACTCCCCAATCGTTTAGGAGGTCCATAGGATAATCCTTGGAACAGCTCAAAGTAGTGACTACTCCTGAACGTTCACTCAGCAGATGTTCTATATCTCGGATTTCGGACCGTGTGAGCAACAACACTATTTGATAAGGAACATCTTCTGAGGCTGGTGGTGTACTCAGTAAATCCACCATTCGCTCTTTGAGAGATCCGGAAGTCATTCCGATCGGTGTGTCTATGATGCGGGGAGCCTCTTTCTCAGCCACTTCCATAAGTGCCCAAATTAGCGACAATGTCAAAACTCTTTTATTTGCCCCATTAAGCTCACTCGCCGCATCAAGAGTGCGTTCTTCCCCAGTGTGAATAATTACATCATAAATCTCAGGCAAAATACTGATGCCGGTATAAAGATTTGCCTCCGCCGATGTGTCTGCCCCTTCAATATCTAGGAACATTTGATTCATGCGCTTCGAAACTCGTTGAACATGTTCTGATTCTAAGCGATGGAGTATCCCCTGGGCTAGAGTCAAGAGATCCCTGGATATATCGACCTTGTGGGTCAAAACGTCGTTTAACGTCTCCCGCTTTTCGGCATCTGATACCACCTTCTGCTGCTGAGACAACCTAACTTCTAAGAGACTTATATTCCCTTCCACTTGTCCGCGCTGGCGGTCATAAGTGGACTTTTTGTCCCTGCTAGATTGGAGGCGATTGGTCAGTTCTCGTATCCGTTCTTCGTCAATAAGCTGTCTTTTGTCGCGTTCGGCTTTCAGGTCGCCATTCTTTTCGCGCTGCCGGTCTTTGCATGTCGTATAACGGCTCTTTAAGTCTACTATTTGAGTGGCAAATGTTCTGTTTCCGCTATTTGAGGGTGTATTCCCCGATAGCATAGTACGGGATCGATGCAAAAGATCAGTTAGATGTTCGCGACCAGGATCGGAAGTTTTATTGTCTTCGATCAGGTCTCTAACATGATTGTGTCTAGCATTACCTTCTTCCAACACTTCACCACAGATGCATTTCCCCAATTCTAGCCTGTCATAAAGTAAGCCCAGAGACATACCGGGGATGACATTTCTATCCGCCAACTCATCGAGAATCGCCAATCCTGCTTGAAGCTTATCCCCGAGAACACGCCTCGAAAGAATCTCAGACTGAAGCATATCTTTCATCTGTTGGCGTATGTTGGTTTCTTCCTCTTGGAGATGTCCAATATCGTCTTCAAGTCTGCGAATTTGGGCCTGAATGGCTTCCAAATCACCGACGCCTTTGAAGCGGTCCAGTTCTCGCTCATCGTCACGGATTTGTGTGCCCACTTCTTCTATTCGTGCTACAAGCAGGTCTTTTTTTGTCTTCTCTTCACTAAGCTCGTCGTCAATCTTTTGGAGTTCCTCTTCCGCCCTCTTCAGGTCGTCGCTACCACTTCCCCTTAACTCCTTTCGGAATGCCTTCCATATAGGGTCCAGCAAATTTTCCGCGCGCTCCACCTCTTCAAAGCCAAGCAAGTGACGAATAGCCTGATGAACATATTCCTGTCTGTCTGACCCTAACGGTCCCGCAATGAAGCTTTGAACTGCATCACCATCAGTGAAGAACACATCAGCGAGTTGAAACGGCAGCATGGCGCTGATTCGGGATTGTTGCCCCTCGCCTTCCTCAATGTCTCGCGAACCTCGTTCAGTTATTTCGAGTAGCCTGATCCTCTTCTGGTCTCTGTGATATTCATCCCCTTCGCCCCTTGTTTCAATACAACTTCGGATAATTCGATACTGGGTTTCCTCACCTGAGTATATGTCTCGCTCAGTGAAGTCAACACGAACCTGTACAGTGACAGGCTGTCCGGAAGGCACTTCTGTTGAAGTCAGAGCCATTCCTTGTGGAATGCCTTGTTCGCCCCACATAGCCCAGCGTAACGCCTGGAGAGTTGAAGTCTTGCCTGAACCGTTTTCTGCCCTTATGATCGTCAAAGGCCGTTCTAGGTCAGTGGAAAACTCAAGATTCACCTTCTCAAGCAACTTGAAGTTTTCGATCTGTGCGCTTTGAAGTCTCATTGTATAACCACCTTTGAGTTCATCTCAGCGGCAAGACTGTCAATTAGCACCCTTATCTCACGGCGCTGAGCACGGTCTCCATGTTCATCTTGGAGTATTCTCAGAACTTTCGCAAATGTCATCACCAAGTCGGCGTGGTATTCTTCGTACGGTTCACCAATGTCTTGTACGACGTCTTCGGCGGCTGCCGTCAACAGCCTTGATGCACTTACCATTCTAGATCCCCCTAATAGAAGATTCGATGCTACGTATGACAGCTCTGGGTCCATCCGGATCATACTCGTTTTCGGCTAAGTCTGCGAACGCCTCGGCTCTTCTCAACTCCCCCCTGAGCAGAGCCTGACCTGCTGGATTTGACCTATCCGGAGGTACAACAATAAAGTCGTGCAGGAAAGCGTATCGTTTCCCAGGAGCCGTTCTTAGAATACGACCTCTGCGCTGTACCCATTCCCTTTCTACTGTACTGCTTGCTAGCAGAAAAGCGGTGTCAGTGTCAGGAATATCAACTCCCTCATCTAAGACTTTCATCGATGTTAATACTTGGTAGTCACCCGAGTCAAAACGGTCCAAGTAACCCTGTGATTGAGTCGACCCTGTTTCTTCGTTAGTGTATTGATGGGATATGACACTGAGCCGAGCAAGCATCAGATTTACTGCCTTGATTTGCTGAATTTCACCTAGTGCAACAGGTTTGGCGGATGTGAATATCAATGTATTTGTTATCGAAGATGGCTCCATATCATCAAGTATTTTCTCAAGTGCATCCACCTTCGAATTCGCTTGCTCAACTAAAGCTCGACGCTGGCGCAGGATCGCCTGAACCACTGGCGTGAGCCCAATGGTTTTACCATCATCCGTAGCCCTGAATCCGGCTCGTGCCAGTTTTCTAGTTAACTCTTCATAGAAGTCCATCTCCTCTTCCTGGAATTCCACCACATGAAGGTAGTATCGATAAGGTACTAGACAGCCAGCCTCGATAGCATCGCGCAAAGTAAAGTCGAATACTGGAGGACCACCGAAGAAGTCAAACAATTGGTCGGTACCATCCGGGTCGTATTGTCGGATTGGCGTGGCTGACAGACCGATACGACGCTCAAAGAAATCGGGTTGGTTATCCATAAAGGATTTGGTTCCTAAGTGATGCACTTCATCTGCGATGAGAAGGCGAGTCACCGTGTCTGGCAACCCTTCAAGCCAGTCGCGTATCCCCGAATCCCTACGAACAAAGAGATTATTAGTTAGCAATATCACCTCGGTTCTGCGCTGATCTGAGCCAAAAGCGATCGATAGTCGAGATAACTCCTCGGAGCGTTTAGCTGGACTGATGCCTGACAACACGGTTGGTACTATGCCGAACTCTTGAATGTCTGTGGACCATTGCTTCAATAACGGCCTACTTGGAACGATAGCCACAATACACAAGTGATTATCAGTGAGGCGTTGGAATTCTGTTGCAGCTATCAAGGCTGTTCTAGTCTTACCACCCCCTGTCGCGATCGATAATATTCCTCCCTCGTGATCGAGGAGGGCGTCCACTGCTCGACCCTGATGGGCGAATCGTCCTTCCCGCCATTCAAGAAACTCGGGTATCCTCAAACGTTTCCGCATCGGTGCCTCTCGGTAACCGTCCGGCAGTGGAGGTTCCAGCCCAGCTTCAAAGTCTTCGCGCCATGCGGCCCAGAAATCATCGATCGTCGGTGGTTCATGCCCTGTAAAAGTCCGCAGTACACCCAAAGCCATTTCTGCGCCAACTGTAAGTGAGGACTCGTGACGATTGTTCCATCGCGTTGACCACGTCTCCAAGAATTTGTCGACTCTTCTCTTAGATTGTGCGCCGTCAGCCCATGCACGGTCTACTGACATTTGTTCTCCATTTACCAAAAGCCCTCGCTCTGTAGCATTGCCGGATCCGTGTACTGCTAACCACTTGTCCTTACATCTGAAGAACCATACTTTTCTGTGATACATACCTTTACTCATCAGTACTACCCGCATACGCAGGCGACCGGAAGCCAAGAGATAAGCCAATGTCTTCACGGAGTGACGCTCAATTGCTGACGGCGAAAGAATGGCATTTTGAAAGAGAGTTGCCATTGCTTCGTTAAGCACAATCTTTGGTTCGCTCAATCCCCTCTTGATCGCCTCTTGGTCTTCACGGCTTATGTCAGGAGACACCATCAGGTCAACAACGCCCTGCGTTTCGTTAACGAACGAGGCTAGGCCTGGCGCTATTTGTGAGAGACAGCGGGAAGAAAAAAAGCCAGCTCCTATGCGTACTTCATCACATAGACGCATAGCAGGTACTAGAACTTCGCCCACGAGGTCGTCTTCAGGAATATCGTAGGCTGGCCTCACCGACCGGAAAAAAGATTCAAAGCTCATGCTTATATACGTCCTTGTTCAACTTGAAACTGAAGCATTGACAAAGACTCTGTCAGTTGTGAAGACTTCTTTGGCTTGGGAAGGATGTCCAGTACCACGGCATCACTCCTTTGCTTCAGAACCTCTCTCACGTCACCAACAGAACACTGTAGCGCATTCGCTAGTCTTGACATATTTATGGACTCGCCAATGCCGGTAAGTCTGCCAATTGTTTCCCAACTTGGAGAAATCCTTTCAGGCTTCGTTATTGCTGCTTCCACAGACATATCGGCAGCATCCATGACAAGGGTGAGAAAGTCTCCTTCACTTGCCGATAGGCTCTCAGCAATCAGCCGCACAGACCCTAGCGAAGGGCCCAAAAAAGCCGTCTCAGGATAAGTGACAGAGACCACATTCCCTGACAAGTCAGAAAACTCAAGGTTGGAGTTTACATCAACCTGCAGTATTGCTCCTGCAGAGCGTGGCAACGCTGTGCCGCTGCCGCGGAGCATGTTGCGATCGACAGTTAGAATAATTGCCACGCGGCTCAGGCCAAGATGGAATACACCGGTATCCCTAGTAATTGAGCTCATATTCAGTTTGTACGGCTTATCCTGCTCGGTCCTGAGGCGAATGGCTCCCCCCTCAGTTACAAACATCGGGCATTGGCTGTAGGTTCTCGTTGTACCCTCTGAGACCTGAAATGTCTGGAACATCTCATCAATCAAGTCCCCAATTGGCATCGGCTCGTCGGCTTCTTTGAGAATGCTCTTGATTGAATATGCGGCTCCGGCATATTCAGGGAGGTCCCAAGACGAGAGTCCCCAGTGTGTGCGGTTCACCCTGACCAATCTATTATCTGCCCCAGCAGCATTGCGTGCTGATTGCAGTGTGCTACTCTCGCCTACATGTTGCATCATTTCTTCAATAGTTGCGGGCCGCCCCAAGTCTGATAGCGCGAAGACCATCCTGTCTTGAACCGAGTCCCCCCAAACCACGAATTGACCGTTAAAGAATCTAATGCCATTGTTGCGGGTTAGCCAGTCAAGATGGTCGCATTCGGACAATCCCCATTCGGTAAGACGTCGGTGTGCGAGTTCACTGTCTATGTAACCTGCCTCGTCTGCTTGCGAAATTAGCCACGATGTCGGCTCCTTCGGAAGGGATGACTCTAGGACATACCAGTTCACTTCCTTCAGATAGGGACCTGCCAATTCCAGCATTACTTCGCTGTAATCTCGGCAATGAAAGGGAGCTGAAATCTTATCCTGAATTGAGGCAACTTTACCGACATCACCCAATTCCCGTCTTATTGTCTCGGCTCTCCACTGAATCGGTTCCGCTTCAGCTGTTGTTAGAAAATCCTTAAACCGACGTCGAATCCTAACCTCGACCTGCCGAATTCTCTCACGGGTCACGCCAAACTCCTCAGCTAATTCCTGCAAGGTCAATCTTCCATTGGTCCCAGAGACACGTGCCCAGAATACTGCACGCTCTCTAGCTTCTTGCTTCATCACCCAAGCGTCCAAAATTTCATAAGGATGACGTGGAGGCTCCCCGAGTTCAGTCAGATTGGTTGAAGCCACACTTGTCCATACCTGTGTTTGGGTGCGTTTCGCTAGAATTTCAACAAAGGCTTCTCCAAGAGTTGTTGCTTCCGTCTCAGCGGACGCCCACTTGGCAAACTGATACATGACAGCGGCAAAAGGATGGGATTTTCGGACTAACTCTAATGCGGCCTGATTGACCTTTTCGTCAAAAAGAGGGCCGGACATAATTTCTCGCTCGTCTCGGCGGTCATTCCCTTGACCAAGTAGGCCAGTAAGGTCAACGTGCTGGTTTTCCGCCTCCGCACTCTCAATAACGCAAAGCAATTCGACGGCAGTCATTGGTCCAACCTGTCGAACGGCGAAAAGTTCTCGGAGCAAGAGTGACGTGGACAGAAAAGTCTGGGACTTGTTCGTTTGAAAAATTCTATTCACTGCTCCGCGTGCGCCGCCAGAAATTGGTAAGTTGCTCAACCAAACTAGCGGAATGCCCGCAGGAATGGCAACGACATCGAGCTGATAATCCAACTCATACAGGAATTTCCGTACAGTATTTCTTTGCGGATCCGATAGTTCGCTGATCCCGCATCGTTTGAGAACCTTGGCGTCTAGGTCTTCACTCTTTAGAGAGACTCCCAATGCTTGCGTCAGCGCTTCAGGAAGCTTTTGCTCGCTCTCGCCACGTCTGAATACGCGCGGCAAGACTGGACAACCAGGCTTGCCCCAAGGGACCGCTGAACGTGGACTCTCGTAAATGATTCCATTCGCTGCTGTGCCGCCATTGCTCAACCAGTTTTCTGGCGATTGACCAAGAAACACATTTGGTGCTGGAACGTCGTTATTCATGATGGAAGCTTCTAAATGCCGCAAAGTCCTTCACTGTCCTCATTCTTAAAATCGCCATAATCCTGTGCATCATTGAAGTCAACCAAAGACAACGGGATTCTTGACCTGTGTATGAATGCCGTGTCTCCATTATTGGTAATTACATTTCACTCTACTGGATTCTCTCGCAGTGCTATACCTACATTGACTGCCTCGGCAAACTCAGACGGATAGTTGGACTCTAACCATTTCCATTCGCCAGCACTCTTTTAAGGGCAGTCGATGCAATCGCTTCTCGGAAGTTGCCGATCCGGGTAATTTCCCAAGAACCAATCGCGAAGTTGCTTCCAAGTGAAGCCAAGTTCTATCAACAGAGTCCTGTAAGTAGCCCACTCATATCGAGCCAGGGCCTCCCCAGCACGCATTAATCTCTACAGGCGGTTACCAAGGCTTTGCCGCACCTGCTTCAAGATGTCCGCGGTGTGCCGTGTAAGTGGGTACATCCAATAATCAGGCGTCACCAGTGCTATTCATTATTCTCGACTTAGACCCCACAGACACCCTCACACTCCTGAACCATAAGATTGTCGTAGTCCTGCTCGCCATCTAAATCAACTTCCGCAAGCGGGACACGAGACCGATGAAGGTAGGCCGCGCTATTAGTCGCTATCGCGTTCTTCACGACCGGGATCTCCCGCAGAGCGCGGTCTATGAAGACGGCATCATCAAAAGATGTGGGATCATTCACCTTCAGCCACTTCCATTCGGCGTTCGATTTGTAGGGACAGCCGATACACGCACTCCGTGGCAAGTAGCGGTCAGGGTAGTTACGAGTGAACCATTCCTGGAGCTGAGCGCGACTAATTCCCAACTCGATCAGCGGATACCTGTTGTACGCCCACTCTTCAAGGCTATCTTTCTGTCGATATACCTCATCTACGCTGATGCCCATCCAAATCTCTACCACTTTGTCCTTCGGCGCCCTGCGGCCCTTTTTAGCGCCGATACGGCCACGCAGGTAGTAGTTAATGGGATCAATCTTGTACTTCGCGGTACACTGGCGGCGAGCGATTGCCTTTGACCCGTCCGAGTTAGTCAGGAAGGCAGGAATCGCAAGATAATTACCGCGGTTCGGATTAGTACCCTCAAGTATGTTTTCCCTAATGGTGCCTTCCCGATACCAGGGCACATCCGCAGCTTTTACTCGAACTACCTCATACGAGAGCTGGGACTCCAGCCAGTCGAGATGCTCGTACACACTCGCAGGCTCCCAGCCAGTATCAGCAAAGACCGCTACATCGGGTTTTTCCAAACCATACTCGCCACGATCGGCCATCAGCGCAAGCACCGTGGACTGGACTCCTGCACCCAGGCTCAGTGAACGCAATGGCTTCCTGTTTCTGATCTTGGTTCTGTCGGCCACAAGATCGGCGTTGGACATTATGGCGTCAGCCTCTACTTCCACTATCTTCCGCAGATTGGGACGCGGCAGCATTTCTATCATCCTGGTCCCGCCTGCAACATTGAGACTGCCCATCAAAGCGTATATTCCGTCCTCTGCCTTAACCCCTTCCATCTCGACGAGTATGGCCCGCACTACTTCGGACAGCACAACCGGATGACGTGCGAAACTGTAACGCATGATCGCGTGATAGAAGGTAGGCCTGAGCGAGAAAATCTCAAGCGCATCCTCCGCCGTGAAGGCACCTGCGGACGCTGCGGCTGCCTTATTCGCTATGTGGGCTATCCACCAAGTACGAGACGCAGTGTTATGCTGCCACAAACCACCACCTGAATCCTTCACGAACCAATGGTCTCTGACATAGTTGTAAAGGTTCTTCACGCTATGTGTCCTGCGCCAACGACCGAGGCTGTAACGGTGCAGCCGGAAGTGTGTCATCCAGGCCCAGAGTAGCTCATCCGTTGCCTGCTTGGGGTCCATCCCATCAAATGCGTGGTAGTAATCAAGCGCCTGCCTGTCTGCCTGGTTAAGAGTGTCATTTCTGGGCGGTATACCGTCCATCGTCAGGCTGATCGGACGAGTGGTCGTTATGGTTGCGTCCTTAGCATAGTCCTGCACACCTCGCTCTGAGAGTACGGCACCGAAGTCGATATCGGGATTCAGGTACGCTTCCGGATTCTGAGCCGCGAAATCCTGCAAATTGTAGTAGGCTTCCGGCGTCAGACGGAACACAGGATGTTTACTCATCACTCATCCTCCCTGAAAGCAGCTTCCATGTGCTTCCCCAGCGGTTGCTCCATGAGCAGTTGGGCGAAGTGCAGGGCTTGACTCTGCAAGTCTGCCTGGTCTGTCTGCACACCCTTGTCCTCCAGGCGCTTGAGCATCGTCTGTGCCCATCGCCTATCTCCGTGTTCAGGCAGCTCAGCAATGGCCTTGGTTATGGCGTGCAGGTAGAGTCCTGAAAACAGCGATGCGTGAATAAGGTCTCGCTCGCTGCGCTTTCTCATAGCGTCTATGCGCTGCTTGTCCTCTCTGCTCACGATGATGAGGATATGCTCGCCGTCAAGCTCGACGCTGAATTCGCCATCTGACCGCTGCATAGCCACGAGGTCGATCACCGATCCGATGCTGTCGGGAGCCAGTGCAATTTCAACGTCGTTGCCCACCGCGAGTATCCCGGCCTCTTCGATGTCAAAACCCTCAGGATGGTACTCACGCCATTCCATTGTATGCTCATCGGACTTGAAGTTGGCGATCTCCTGCGCCGCAAGAATATAAGGGGTCAGCACCAACGCATCAGAGAAATCGCCATCTGACAGTTCAAGTGTGCCCATATCGCAGAATGTGCTGTATGTGTCTCGCGCTACAGTCCTGGCGCACGAGGTCTGTATCACGTACTGCGCTTTCTCGCTATCAATCAGATTCTTCAGGGAACGGGAAGAGACCTCCAGCCTAAACGGAATTGCCAACGCACCTTCACTTCTTACGGGTGCGTCGACAAACAGTTCAAAGCGGGAACTGTCGTAATCGTCGTTCGACGGCGTAAGCACGGGATAAGGCATAAAGCGTTCATTCCAGGACATTCTGCACTACCTCGTTAGCGTGAAGGCGTAGCCGTCAAGGGAGCTGTCGGTTTCAACCCTGATGACCACACGGCTTACAGACTTGGGCCGAACCCGCACCTCGCCGTTCTTGATATAAATGTCAGCGTCCGTATTATTGACCGCCTCTACATCGACGACCTCAACCTTTCTACGGCGATTCGGGTCCTTACCAGGGTGCATGTCTGCACCTGCGGGAATGAGTGGAAGGCTGATTTCCAAATCGTCTTCCGTCTCGGGGGTGAACGCGATGTAGCATTCGGTGCTAGAGCGGGGAATCACCCGAACATTGTTCAAGGCATACCTCGCAGCGCGCGGCTGATTCCCAATATCTCCCTTGCCTTCAGCAGTGCTTTTGTCGCTTGCATCACTCTTGTCACCTTCATTGCCGCGTCCGCTGCTCTCATAGTCGTCCCCGTCATCACCCTCATCTTCCCACCCTTGCGGGTCACCTAGCCTTACGGCAGGCCTGCGCCGCTCGATATTGCGAACCTTGAGCACTTCATCCTGGTCTGTTCCTTCGCCCTCTTCAGGCAGGAAGCGAGCAAGCTCACCGATATTAGATGTGTGTCCGAATACGGCGAGACCCGATTCCTCGTCAATTATCTTGGTGAGAGCTCTGCGAGCCTCAAGGAAACAGTTCTTGGCTGCCCTTATCTCGGTTCTGTCCGGCAGTTGGTCCGGCGATATGGTCGTATGGCTGGGGTTTTCCATCTGCCGAACCCACATATCACCCTCATCGGTCCCCGGCATGACCATGGCGGCGTAGTTCGGCCAGAATCCTTTGCCTCTTGGTGCCAAGGGATTATCTGCCTGTTCACGGCTGTCAGTAATCAGCATGCCGTTCCGGTTGATGTAGCCGGTTCTGCGCGGTGCATTTTCATCGAAGAGAAGATAGGTATCCAGCTCACCCAGATTGTCAATCTGTTTTGTGCGTCGCGGTTTCGCCTCCCTTACGGCTCGGTAGTAGAAATAGGCTGGTGCATTCCGATCTGTGAACTGGTTGTCGAGAGTGTCGTGAACTATCTCTATTGGAACGCCATCAAGTGGGCGGATGGATACAACTAGCTGTTTGTGATGAATGGCGTAAAAATAGTTGTCAGCGGCTGCTTTTGCAACCTCTGCGGTCCAGTCGTCAGACCGGGGATTGAAGCCCATTATGAAGACACCGGTACCGGTATCATCAAGGCGAAAGTCCCTTGGGATGACCCGTGCTCCGGTTAATGGCCCGCCATCCTCGTCGGTGTAGAATCCGATATGTTGCAACATCTCATCGCTTGCGGAAGGGTCTGGATGTGACATCAACGTGGCCTTGCCCTGGAGCTTGTCGATCCTCCCACGGATGCGCCGCTTCTTCGGACCGTCCCTTCCGATAAAGCGAGTACTGTAAAACACAGTATTGAGGTCGGAGACGTTCAGAACCGCGTTCTTTCCTATGCCGTATGCGCCGCCCGCAATCTGCCCGACCTTATTGACCGCACCCTCCTGTGTTACGAGGCTATTCCATAAGTTATCCTTGAGTCCGGTGGTACCGGAATCTTCGATTTTCAGGCATCGAATTTCGGATTGACTGAGAACATCCAGCGCCCTTTGGTAGCTCTCCGCTATATCAGGCCAGTTCTTCTCTTCAGCCCTGTCACGACAGCCACGGACATGCCTTTCCAGCGCTGACCCGCCGATTAGGGCTTTCTTGACGGAGAATTCCGAAAAGGTAACTCTTACCGGCTCTGAAAGTCCATCGTACCTGGCGTCAAGCGAATTCTGAATTACTTCTCTGACGAGGTTCGGAATGGGCGCTTCATTGAAGTGCGAACTGGATGGATCCTGCACGTAATCCATCCCACCATCCGTCCTGGGGAAATTCCAGCGCATTTTTGTCATTACGAAATGTAGGCCCTTCTGTGAGGTTCGTGCCATATTCTACCATTTCGTCGGAATTGTCTGGCGGCAGAGTTCTTCCAACTCACAGAATCGTGCTATCGTGAGGCTCTAAGTACTCTGACCACTGAGCAGTTCGTCCGGAGTTTGGAAGACTTCTCGATGATGCCACGACAAATATGCGCCAGCCGGACGGTCTATGTAGCGCTCTGGCTTTCCTCTCAGCTCTTCCTTATGGTATTGACGCAGCATCTCTTTCACTCCCTGCCCGCTCGCTGATTCACTAACAAAGACACTGAGGTCCGGCAGAATAGTAAATGTTCCGTAGTCGAACAGTTTGTGGTGGAGAGCGCATAGTGATAAGCCGTTCTGTATCTCCATCGGGCCGCTTTCCGTGTGCCAGCGAATGTGAGCTGCTTCAAGAGCCAGAGGATCAGGCTTACCTTGTACCCGCACCGAAAATTCACATACGGCACATCGCTCCCGATAGGCTCTAAGCACGTCTCTACGGAATGCCCCTTGCCCTGGTCTATGTCGAGTTATAACAAGACCTTCGAGGTCTATAAGTTTGTTTGGAAGTTCGTCGTTATCTCGTAAGCCGACAGCCCGAAGAATGTCCTGATGTAGTGTATCGGGGAAGTGCCTGCCTAGCAGCGACAGGACTATTTCCATCGCGAGTTCTGGCTCGGTTTGAAATCGGTCGTAAAAGGTCTCCATTAGCCCGCCACGGATGCCATGCTCAGATAGGTCTGACTTAAAGGCATCGTGACTTGAAGTAGTTCTGACGAGGTATGGCTTATCAATCTCCCAGATGCAGTCACTCCGCAGTCTCCAGAAAGGATAATGCGTCGATGTATTGCGGTTGGGTCCGAACGCCCTTATCAAGGGTGTGACTTCAGAATCTGTGAGGTCAAACGACGCTAAACGGTCCTCGCCTCTCAGACATCGTCCTATCGCCCAGATCAGGAGCAGAGGCTTGTAGGGCGCTCTCTCGCCTTCACTGCGCCATATTCTGATCCGGCTGAACCGCTCCAATATGTTTTTGGAAGTCAATTCGCCCATAATCTTAACCCGGAGCGTAACCCAGAATCCCTCACATTCGGGTCAAAGTCGTTGCCACATTATACGTTAGCAAGCTGCACTAGGTAACGAGGCTCTGCTTCTTTGCGGTCTACCGAACTCTGAACCGACTCCTAGCATACATCAATTGTCTGCACCTCTCGGTCATCAGTGAGGACGACCAGGTGGAGTTCAAGGGCGGAGCCAAGGCCTCCACCCGCACCTACTCGTTCCTGAGCCAGATAATGGACATCCGGCGCAGGGAGTGGGAAGAACTTGCGACATTCCTGAGATTTCTAATACCGAAGCTCCCGGCCCCGGAAGAGGACTACCTCTCGATGGGGATAGAGCAAGCGGTTGATCTGGCGACATACGCCGTCGAAAAGCAGGAAGTCATGAAGGTCATCCTCGAAGACGCGGATACCGAGATACATCCTGTACGCTACGGGATGGACGGAAGTAGACCGGAAGCTATTCTTGAGCCGCTATCGGAGATAATTACCGACTTCAACGGGCAATACCGGCTACCTGGCATGGACGAGGAGGTTGCGGACCGGATAATCAGGCCGGTTCCGAATCTCGTCAACAAGAATGAGGCGTACAAGAACGCGCGGCAGAACGCCGAGCCAGAGAACGTGGCGGAAGAGCTGAAGAAGGCGATCCAGAATGCACTGCTTGAGTGGGCCGATTGTGGCGCAGAGTTTTTCGGACTCTATTTTTCCGACTCAGACATTCGGGACTGGTTCAACCGCGAAATCGCACGGGTCGTGTAGAGTGTCATTCTCGAGGGTATCTCAGATGCCGACGGGAACATGAGCAACACTCAGTAGAAATTCTGCGTTGCCACGCCTTAGTCAAGGAAGTCTCTGAGTTTCTTAGAGCGATTAGGATGTCGTAGTTTCCGCAGGGCCTTGGCTTCTATGAGCCTGATGCGTTCTCGAGTCACGCCGAATTCCCTGCCAACTTCCTCAAGTGTTCGACTTATACCATCCTTCAGTCCGAAACGAAGTCTCAACACCAGAGCCTCTCGCTCGTTCAAAGTGATAAAGACATCTTCAACCATTTCCTTTAGCATCCGGTTCATCACGATCTTATCAGGATTAACTTCAACATCTTCATCAATGATGTCGCCAAAGAACACTTCGTTCGGGGAACCAAGAGATTCGCTTACCGGAACGTTAGGCGAAGCCGGCTTCCGGGTAGCCTTAACCAGTCCCTTTTCTGTTAGCTTCCAAGTTCCTCGCCTTGGATTGCTCACCAAACCCATCTTCTTATACTTGGTCTTGCCGCGACTTAATATCAGGTCAAGGTCGTCCTTGATTGAGTAGTTGTAATTCTGGACCAGTTCGGCGATGTTAAGTTTGGCGATGACATAGATCTTGATTTCGGTATTCGTTGCCGAGTTTCCATGATGGCGCAACGCTTCAAGCATCTTGGCCAATATCTCGTCTTCAGTTGGCACTTTGCGGTAACGCTTGATGCTGACCACCGGAATCACAAACCCCTTCTATAAAACTGGACCGCTTGCAAGACAGACTCGCTCGGTTCTTTCTGGATGTTCCGGCTAAATAGCATCTGACCAGTTTCGAGGGTGGCAATCTGGTCTGCGATTCGTGCCACTTGCTGTCCTGAAGCAGGAAGCATGGCTCGGATTTCCGATGCGCTGTTCAGATTGGTCTTGAAGAAGAACGAGTTGCTCAGGTATTGACGGTAATCCGCTCCTGCGGTGCCCGAAAGGTCGGAGACTGACTGTGTTGCAAGAAGCACAGCCACGCCTTTGGAACGCCCTTCTCGAATCAGAAGGGCTAGTGGCGATGACTTGACACTGAGATAGTGGTGAGCCTCGTCTATGAAGATCACATGCCGCAAGTTAAAGACAGCCCCTTGCCTCTCTGCATCGGGTAGTTGTTTCATCTCATCGTACAGCCGATTGACGACCAGGAATGCGATGGGCAGGCTGTTGAATTCCAGCTCGTTGAGTCGCAGCGACAAGGATTGCGTTATTAGAGGCTCCGACATCAGGCTCGATGGAGAATCCTCAAAGGCTCTGCTTACGCTGAGACGATGGACTGCATCGCTAAGGCCGTCGGGGTTCCTCCCGTTCTCCTCATAGAATTCTTCTACCTTCTTCTCCAGCGTATTGAGGCCGAAGCCTGCCGGGTGAATAGCGATCAGCTCTTCAAGGCACTGTCGCAAGGCGTACCGTTGCTGTCCGCCCAACATTGGGTAGAATTTCGCTATAAGGTCGGTGACGCCGACTACATATTGGTCATTTTGCTGAGACGACACGTTCTGGAACGGAACAGTCCTGATGGCCTCTTTGCCCGCCGTGATAACATCACACCCCAGGTGCGTTTCAAGCATTCGCCTGCTGGAGCTGCCGGGTTCGGATAAGTCGCCTTTGTAATCCATAATCGTGAAGCTTACATCGGGGTTTTGCTGCCGGATCTGGTAGAGGATGTCCAGTGCAAACTGCGTCTTCCCCTGACCACTGACCCCTACGATACAAGCATGGGGGTTTTCGGTTTGAGAGGTATCAGTCAAGGGCCAATCGTAAGGTTCTTCAGTCGCGCTTTGTTCTCCCAGCCGCAACACCATCCCGTTCCCATCCGAATGGAACTGCGATGCCATCTCTGTTTCAAATCCGTCCGGGACTTCCTCCATAAGCAGCTCATACAAACCTTCCAGCGAATTGACGTCCTTCACGATATCTTCCAGCAGTTCGGCTCCCAGGTGAATGTGGTAGCTGACCTGTTTGTAAATATCTTCCGGGTCGAGAGTCTTTCCCGCCTTGAGTTGTACCAAAGCGGGGAAGATTATGGGCAGGTCCCGGTGGTGGATCTCAAGCGGCCCGCGCAGCCTGGCGTGAATCCGTTCCGAGTCAAGCGTCATCTCCGCGGGACGTTCTTCCTGATAACCGTTCCGTTTCAAGCTGAGAAGCGCTGCAATTCTGTAAATCGTGCCTAGCTGCCCCAGCTCAAGGAATTGACCCTGTATGGACCTCAACTTCTCGTGTGCTTCTAGGGAAACGGGCACCCTTGTGGGCATTCTGTTGGATACGTTAGTCGACAAGATAGCCTTCCTTCACAGTTGTTTGCGCCGTTTCAGTGTCTAGTATCAGGTGGTATTCCTTCGCTATGAAAGGCTGGAGCACCTGTCGTTGCTCCCGTCCTATCTCGGTATCCGTTGACAGGATGATTACCTGCTTGCCAACATTGGGGAAGAAGCTCTTCAGTATATTTCCCTTATGGAATGAATCGAGGCGAGCGAGTGGAGTGTCAATAACCACCGGAAGTTGCCGGTCGGATAACGCTACGACACTTGATATGAGGGTAAACGCTACGACCTCTTTTTGCCCTGCGCTCTGCTCGAGTGCGGCAAGTCTCTTGTCTGCGCGTGTAACGATGGTTATGTCATATGAGTCCTTGTCTATCTCGACTCTTTTAACTAACCCTGGCGAATTCGTCAGGTTGCGGAACTGTTTGTTGAATTCGGTCTCCAGCTGACCCACGCGAGTGCTGCGATACTCGCTGATGAAGTCTTCCAGAACGGACTGAAGCCGCCTGCAAGCATCCAGCTGGGCGTTCAGCCTTTGATACTCCGCATCGTCATAGGACAATTCGCCAATCTTCTCGACCAAGGCCTCCAGTTGTCGCTTATAGTCCCTGTCCTTCTCAGATGTGTCTGCCAGGTCCCGTTCCAATTTGCTGATGTTGCTTCGCTCAAACTCCAGGCCTTGACGCAGTTCTTGTACATCCGTATGTTCGGTTTCAGGCGAGGGAAGCGCATTCAACTCATGCCCCAGACGATCGTAGTCGGTCTTCATTTCCTGAAGGTTCTTGGCGACAGTCAAGACCTTGGTCTTCGAAGCACTCAGACGCCTTGCCAGCTCGCGCGCTCCGTCGATTGCGGTCGGCGGGAAGTCAGGGCTCGTATTTTTATGTGAGACGTCCTCCAGAGTTTCCAAAAATGAGTCAAAGTCACCTTCACCCAAGGCTGGAGCAAGTAGCGAGCGATTGTTCCATAGAAACTCTGCCCATTCGTCGAATTGATAGGTACCCCCGGAGTTGAGCATCGATTCGGGAATATCTTTGAGAAGGGGCCAGAACCAGGCTATGGGAAGTTCGGTTCCCAGCAGTCCTTTGAGTTCGTCTGTCGCTTCTTGAATATCCCTGTCCAGAGTGTCGCGGGTAGATGTGAGTTCGGACCTGTTGGACTGTGTTTCAGGGTCCAATGACTGAAGTATGGTCTCCTCACTACGCTCCAGTGCGTCGAGCTCCCGCCTGGATTCCGTAAGCGACTTTTGCATGCCAGTCCGGTCTCTCGCAAATTTCTTTATCTGCGCCTCAATCACGTCACGGTCTGCAGTAGCCTTACTCAAATCTGCACCGACATCGTGAGTCTTTCGTTTGTTCTTCAATGAGTTTTCGAGATTTTGTAAATCGCTCAGCAGTTTTATGTAGTGGTTAAGGCCAAGGAGTCTTTCAAGTGCGTCCTTGATGTTCTTTGATGAGGAGTCAGCATACTCCTGGATTCTTTCGCCGTCGAAGAGGAAGAAGTCCCTGATCTGACCTGGCATAAAGATGCTAACTTGGAGAGCAATTTCATCGTCTTTCTCAAGTATAGGTTCTTCTGCCGACGTCAAATTTTCAAGTTGAGAGGTCAGTGTTACGCTCTTGGCTCCAGTCTCCGACGTACCACGCTGACGAGTCCAAGTCCGGCTGAGGCGCCAAGTGAACGGATCCCGTTCAAACTCAATTTCGACCTCCATTTCCTGGGCCTCGATGTTTCGGGAAATATCTGTGCCCCTGAGCATTGGATCGTTCTCTGTAGCGAAGAGGCAAGCCCGGATAGCCTCAAACAGGGTGGTCTTCCCTCGACCGTTGACTGCCCCTATCAGGTAGATCGGCTTGTCTTCAGGTCCGGTCAAGTCGAATTCGTGCTCACCATAGTAAGACTTGATGTTCTTGAGTCTTATCCTTTTGAAAATCATCAGCTCGCTCCATCGACGTACTTGGCGATAGTTCCTTCTAGTTCAGAAGGCAGTCCCTGGCGCCGCAGCATACCATCATATTTCCTCTCTATCGCAATGAGATTGTCAACAAGCTCAGGGTCAATGTCGTGACGCTGACAAGCACTGTTGAGTATCCGTCTCTCCATGTTCTGCTGAGTCATTCTTCGTCATCCAGCCCTTTCGCTAGCGTGGTTGGTACAATCCGATGGGTTCTCAACCCCGCAACTTTCTAAACTTCTGCGGTCACCTTACTACGAGTCTCAATCTTGCACGACAACAATGTTAACATGGCGCCGAAATTCTGTTAAAAGTAAGGGAACCCGAGTTCCGATAGGGTCGGCAGCCTATATATTCATGGTTCGAAGGTGGGCAGATGGTCAGTAAAGGTAAAGCAACAAGCCGCAAGAGAAGGCACCCTGCCTTCAGGTCGGAGAAAAGACGACTCGATTCCGCCGTGGCCTGGTTTGATGAAAACATTGAGAACTTGAAGAACCGAAACGAACCCCATACCGGGGACCCTCGTCTCGATAGGGAAACGATAGAGTACCAGCAAAACACCATCAGAATGTTTGAGGGTTATCGATCACAACCGTATATCGGAAGGCTCGACTACCTGGACGACTCATCCGGAAAAACAAAGACCGCCTACATCGGCAGTTTCAATTCGCGGACCTTGGTATCACGAAGCAAGAAGTTTGAGTTGGCTGTCGAGCGCCTGGACAGTGGATTGGCCGAAGCCTTCGACAATCCAACAGTCAGCCAGTACATACCGGCGGCAAGAGGTGCCGACCCTAAACCCATAAGGGTCTTGCTCAAGAGAATAATCACTATTGAGAATGGGCAGCTGTTGGATATTGAGGATGTATACGAGCACGACTCCGGAACCGATGGTGCAGATGAATATGAAGCGCTTTCAAAGGCGGACTCCCCTGTGCTCCTTGTGCAAGCTGCTGCGGGAAGCGGGAGCGGCCTTCTGTTGCGAAAGCGATTAGATTACCTGATGTCTCCTTTCAGTGGCGCCAATGACCAAGCCAGGCCGAGAGCGGATAAGGTGGCCTTATTCGGGCCTACGCAACCATACATAGACTCTGTAGGCAGCCTTGTATCTGAGCTGAATCTCGGGGCTGTGCAAGTCAACACGGTTAGTGAGTGGATGGCGGGTCAATTTCGCTCTCGTGTAACCGCAAGGGAGTCGGATGGCATTTTGGAAAGCCTGATGAGTGGGGAAGAGTCCCCGGACATGATCGAGGCCCAACGATTTAAGGGCGAGTTGCCGATGAAGTCACTGTTGGACAGGTTTATTGATGAACGAAGAAAGGAAATCCGCGCAACAGCTGAAGAGTTCGTGTCCTGTCTGCCGTCTGACCTTACCTCATCGAAGCGTGCGGTGGCCGCTGCGTTCAAGGAACATCCTGAGCCAAATGTTGCCAGACAAACATTCATCGAAGGACTCACTGAGCGGTGGCTGCAGAGGAACGAAGATCCGGACGTCAACATGAATGAGTTGAAGAGACGTGCAGTGGCGGCCGCCGAAGATGCTCTGTCCTTCTGGCCCGAGTTGGATACCTTTGCAGAATACGTTTCTCTCATGTCGAATCCTGCCGAGATATTCAGACATAGCAGAGGCAGAATTGAAAAGGACCTGGCTTACAAGGTAAGTCTCACTGCGCCCAAGTCACAGGCACGGTCTCTCGCGCCTAGCGATCTTGCAGCGGCCCTGTATCTTGACCACAAACTCAACGGATACGTGAGCGAATTGTTTGAGCATGTAGTTATTGGGGAAGCGCAAGACGTGTCGCCTATGGAGATAGAACTCATCAGGATGCACTCGTCAAACGACAGATTCACCATCTTCGGTGACCTTAATCAGAGATTGCTTCCTCATAGAGGTCTGCCAAATTGGAATATGCTCAAGAGCCTCTTTGGCCAACCCAATGTGCATTTCCATCAAATGCGGCAGGCCCACTCGGCTACGAAGCAGATCACTCTGCATAACAACCACATCTTGAAGTCGACTGCGCCGGGCGTCAGAAAGCCTACCAGGTCAGATCGGGCAGGGAGGACACGGCGTAAGCGCCATTCAGAGAACACGGAAGAGATGAGGCGATCTCTTTTGCGGTATCTTCGCAGTCTGCTCAGGCTGGATGATGTCGTTACGGTCGGCGTTCTGACAAAGCGTCACCAAACGGCATTGTCCCTGTCGAACTTCCTCAAGAGGAATGGGGTGGAAAATGTGCATTACCTTGCGAAGGACGGAGCAGCAGAGAAAGGGGTTACACTTGCCCCAGTGCTATTGGCCAGAGGATTGGAGTTTGACGCGGTAATCGTGGCAAACGTCGATGAGCATAACTTCAGCGACACCGACTTCAACCGGACACTGCTCTATATTGCGTGCTCACGAGCTAGAAATTATCTTGAGCTGCATATTCAGGGCACTGAACCTGCTATCGTCCCTTAGAATGGATTCGGCCAGTCGGGCCGAGAATCTGACTACAGGAGAATATGACCTATGGCTGCCTACGCGTCGAACAGGGCCGTAATGGACGAGGGCCTGATGATATTCCTGGGTGCAATGACACCTTATCTAGTCCAAGAAATAGAAACGCTTACCGACAAACCGATAGAAGTGGCTGCAAATGAATTATTCGGACAGGAAGTTGGCACTCGCTTTCTCGAGGACTTGAGCAATTATGAATCCGGGGCGTCGGGACGTGGCCGGGCCCTGACCCGAATCACTCTTACAGTTGAGTTCTGCTGGCCTATTTTCAAAAAGCGCCTTCGCAACAAGAAGATGGCTGTGAGCGCTCTGAAGCAGATTGAGTTCTCCAGTGTGTCTGCGGCAGACGAGGAATCCGGATTGGAACGTCTCTTTGTCGAGCAACGATTTGAAGAAATGGTAGACATTCTGAGTAGGATCGACGCCGATGAGGCACTCGTGAAAATTGAAGACTTGAAGGGCGAAATCATTTTGTAGCCGCGCGTGCGTGTTCCACTACATTCAGAATGTCTTGATTCAGCAGACATTCGATCACTTCTTGCTGTGCTTGTCATACGCGCCTGTAATTACCATGAAGAATGTGATGATCGCGAGTACCGCCCCGAGAATCCAGGCGCCTGTCGGAATATCGCATGCCGCTGATGATGCGCTGCGGCACTCTTGATTGCAGTCAACACCCAGCCACATCAATACACCGAACCAGAACATGACGAACGACATCCCCAAAGCTCTCTTCATAGAGTCAATCACCCCGTTTTCTTTCAGTCCGCACAGTCAGGATCACCTCTACCTACGAATGGTACCAGCCATTTCAGCAATCAATGCGCCGTGGGCAGTTTAGATCGCCACTCAGATGGAAGCGTATCTGCCGCCAACCGATTTGGCAGAGGCGGACTGAATCCGCGATTTGACGAGGACGGATTCTCCCGAATCGGGCGGAATGCGGCGCTTTTCTCGCCAATCCGCCCACAAGTTGTGTGGCAATGTCGATGAGGTCTTGCGGATTTACCATGCCCTAACGCGGGGATTTTCAAGCCACTCCGACTTTTAGATGAATGACTTGCTTGGAGGGTTATCGAATCCCATCTTCATCAGATGCGGCCACAGCAGTCCACTCAGGCCCGCAGTCCAAGACGGATCGAGTTCATCCTGGTCGCCGTCGAAGACTATGTAAACGTGGACGTACTCATCGCCATCATGGTCATATTCCCTCTCGACGATTATGGAGTCGAAGTCAAATGTATCCCCAAACCGCTCGGATAGGAGATGGCGTACTATTCCAGTGACTCGGTCGGTGTCCAGTAAGGTAGTCATGACGTTATCCCTGAAGGCGATTATCGGGCTCCCTGCCAATCTGGCATCATCGTAACACCCCTGAAGTTTACGGGATCAGATGATTGCTGGGCCTCCGCGGAGAGCGGGTTTCGTAACTTATGACGACATGCCTCAGTGGATCCCGTCAGTGTTCCCGGCTTCCTCTATCCAGTAGACCGCCCTGCATACCCGCATCCCGCCTTGCTGCCGCATCTCGAGCATCCTGTGGCTGTCATCGCCGTCGCTAAAGTGGGATTGTGATTATTCTTCCTGCTGCAGTACCGTATGTGGTTGACAAGTTTCGCATGGGCGGAAAAAGTGATTAGGGAAGGTAGTCTCCTGCCAAAGGACGGTCTCGGCAATTGTCTCGAACTCGAACCACCTTTCTCGTAGCCAAGGTTCCCGCCCTATGTTCCAAGGGATATGCTGACAATTACTGTAATGAAGCCTTATGAATCCACGCTCATTGTATGAGTTGGCGACAAATCGCATTTACTTCCCTCGCAGACGTTGCTCTAATGCAACGCCATAGGGCGCTTGTCGATACAATCGCTGCACAACCAGATGCCGCGGGGCGTTCCATCCGGCCGTTGCTCGAAGAATTGGAAACACCAGCCGCGCTTGCGGCAGTCCAGGCAGTCGGTGATTCGCGTCAATTTGCGTTTCATATCCGTGCCCTGCTGTGGAGTCCGCGATGGTGGACGGCTTGTGTGGTCACTTGGATAACCCCTTGATTCAGCGCAGCATTTTCTCCGGCAGTGGAGGCCCGGCAATAGCCTGATTTCGTAATCCAGCACTTAGTCATCTAGTAGTAGATGTACTTACGCCTACCGTACTTGATGTACCTACGTCTGCCACTCCCCTTGACGACTCCTAACAATCCAGCGCCGGCCATGATTATTCCCATCACCAGTATCACCATTCCACCAAACCCGATAAGCCAGTGTACAAACCACAAGTGAAGGACGAACTTCATCACTAATCCCATCACAGAAACTGCAATGCCCGCAATCAGCAGCGCCACCCCGACTATCTTACCCACCAGGTCTCCAAAGATCACGGAGGCGCCGCCAATCACCGCCGCCGCAATCCCGCAGAAGATGAACAGGTTCCCCGTCCAGTCGATGAGGGACTGCATAAGGCCCGACATGGTAGATAGGCCTATCAGAGCCAGTATGACGCCCATCACCATCAATCTGAGCAAAGCCGAACTCCCTCACCATTTCCTTAATAGACTCACTCTATGATTTTAACACGGCGTTGCTGGCGGCCATTCAGGCAGCCGATAGTTGGGCGCAATAGTTGCTTCGATAGATCATTGCAAAACAGCCGTATGTTGTCCGAGTTAAGGCCGGCGTTCAGCTACGGGGTGTGGTCATGAATGCAGAGAAAATATGACTTTGTTGCAAAGGGAAGGACTCATAAGTGGTGCTCGAATACTTCGCGAAAGCGTGGACTAGCCGCGTGATACAATGGTGGCAGTCACGGCATTGTGTTAGGCACATTAACAGTTGAAATACTTGGGGCGTGGCGATATTCCACTCTAAGGTCTGCCCCGCGAGTGCGGGGATTTATCTGACAGGAGCGAGCCAGCGTGACATTTCCAGGGGTCCGCCCCGCGTGTGCGGGGATCCATCGCTGTCCTGCCATATCCAGGCATCAAGGCTGCCGTCAGCCCCGCGAGCGCGGGGATCCATCTCGCGTCGATCAATGCGCAAGGAGACTGCTGCAGTTTGCCCCGCGACCAGCCTGTCTGCCCCGCCGTATGGGGGATAAGTCCTTTTGGCTAGGGGGCATCTTTGTGGTGCTGGGGTCTGCCCCGCGGGCGCGGGGATCCATCGCGCCTTTAAGGGTGAGAAATTACGCGGAATGGATTGCCCCGCGAACGCGGGGATGGGTCCTAGAGATGATGGCTAATCAACGCCCTTGGCTAGTCTGCCCCGCGAGCGTGGGGATGTGTCGTAGATGCCGGAGTTGAGTCTGTAGAGCGGGCATGTCTTCCCTGCACGGGCGGGGATGAGTCGGCAGTTGACAACCTTTTTCTCCATGATTTAGGGTCTTCCCCGCACGGGCGGGGATGTTTCCCGTCTGCTGCTGCCCGACAAGGGTCTGTGATCTCCTCCTCCTCCGCGGGGATGATAGATGCACGATAATGGCGTCGGGGTCTCCCTCGCCAATCCGGGGATGTGTCGATGACTAGGGAGTCCTGCGGTAGCAGTTTGTTGTTAGCCCTGCATACGCGGGGATGTGTCTGAATTTGAAAACGTCAGCCGGGGTGCTGTCGAGTCTCCCCCGCCCATGCGGGGATGGGTCGTACCTGAAGCAACTTCCACCGCTCCGGATTCGGTCTCCCCTGCACACGCGGGGATGGTGCCGCATCGTATCTGGAGTACCGACTACTTCAACAGTCTCCCCCGCCAATGCGGGGTGGTCATCAAAGGCGCTGGCACTCCACCAGCGCCTTTTCGCGTTACAGTTCGTATGCTTTCGTAACGCTTTCGCCCCTCCCCCGCGCGCCCTCGAAGCTGTGGTTTGACATGGGATTGCCGCGCGGTGTTACGATTCGCACTATGCGAATCGTAACACTCATAGCCAACTCTCACACCATGCTGGGCGCGCAGCGCGTTCGGTTACGATACGCATCTCTCCTCTAGCCTGTTGCGCCCGGCACACACACAGAGGAGGGTTCCCATGGGAACAACAATCGTTTTGGGCGGGTTGTCCGCAATAGTGGCGACCTGCATCAGCGCCGGCCTGATGCTAATCGCAGCCGGCGGATTCCGACTCCGATGACGACGCTCACGGACACCAAAGCCCACGCTTTTCTACAAGTCCAGGTAGACTTGCGCCGCATGTACGAGCGCTTGCATCAAATGTATGACAGTCTGCACGATATGGACGAACACATGCAGCAGTGGTCCGACCAGGCAGAGAAGGAATACGACGCCGCTGGCGCTCTCTGCGAAGCGGTTGGAGACGACCTTGCCGACATCGTGGTGCCGGACGGACTCTTCGAGGAGATCGACACGGACCTGAGTTGGTTCGAGGAGCACATCACCGATTTGAGGGCGAGCATGCGTCTGTGCGATAGGAACTTGCAACGCTTGATGTTTGAGGTGAGCGCCGACTTGTCCGAGATCGAGCAGGCGGACCAGTGATCAGCCGCATTAAGGCAATCTTCCGCAAGCCTGGCCGCGCCGCGAAAATCTCCAGACTCGACCTGGACGCGGCGCGACTTGGCTTCGACCTGGTCCCGGTCCATCACGAGTACGCGGGCTGTCCCAACTCCGTGACCTACGTCGCCTGCGAGTCTTACGCCGAGGGGTACCAGCGCGCCAAGTCCAAGTACCATTACCCCACCGAGCAGGAGTAGGGCTGACAAGCGACATTTTGTACAATCAAGGCCCTGGCATTAAACCAGCGCCTTTTGCTACCAGGGAGAACTCGACATGAAGATCATCCACCCCGGCACTGCCCTACATCTGCGCCGTGATTCTGGAGGACATCCATGCCCGCGCGGTCGTCGATTACGACAGCCGCAAGGCGCAGCCACCGCCAGGCTCTCCACGTAGCCACCAGCCCACACAGCAGTACCGCGGCGTGGAGCAAGCCCGACCACCACACTCCTGCCGCACCGTCCTGTATCAGTCCGGTGACGTATGCCACGATGATGAACGCAACGTAGAGAGCGGAAAGCGCCATTGAGGCGACACACCCGGCACGGACCGTCCCGCCCGCCAGACCGCCCGGCGGACGACAAAACGCTGCAAGCAACAGACCTGCCGGAACCGCCAGCAGCAACAGCAGGCCCAGCGGCAGCGCCGCGAACAGTGTCACGGCGAACAGCGCGTCGGTGGCAACTTCCTCGGATGTCCCGCTCAGAACGCGACCGACCTGCGGGACCAGCACGAGAACGTAGAAGTACAGGCCGAAGACGCCTGACACTACCGCGTACCAGGGCACTACCGCGGCCCCCAGCAAGCACACGCGGGTAAGCGCGTCAGGCTGTGTATCGCATTCCGTCAGGGGAAGATTCTTTCTGCCGTTCATCAGGTACTCCAAAACAGCAGCGCGTAAGGGTGCCGCGGTACACCGAGTCCTCTGACAATCGCAATTCAGCAGTCGCGACAGCGGAAGGGTCTGCTGTACCAGAAAGGCTCATCACTCATGAGTAGCGTCCCGCCACCCCTGCCAATCCTGTGAGAGCGAAGATTCTCAATCATGGGCGGTCCCATCCCTTCGTCGAAGTCAGGCTGCCGCTCGGTTTCAGTCTTGAGCGCGCGCAGCCAATAAGTCTGCTCAGCATGCCACGAATCGAGCATAGTCCACCCGGCGGCTGACTCGTACCGATTCTGTTCTGCGGTCAGCAGACCGCCCAAGCTCAGGTGAACACCGTCCCACTCTTCCGACACCGCCCCCCAATTCGGCACAAGCCGGTTGTCCTCTGTCCCTTTCGCCGGATACCTGACACAGAGGTCATGCCAGTCGGCAGGTCCGTGAACCTCGAACACCCGCACTTTCTCCATGAAGCGCATCGTCCACCACGCAAGAGGAAACTCGCACATGTAGTCTCCAACACGGTCATGAAGACCTACGAGTTTGGATGTCAGGTGTGGTCCGTACAGTGTCGATGTAGTCTGGTTGCCATAAGGCTTCTGTGCATAGCGCTCCCAACCTCTCGACGGGTTTTCCGGTCGCTGCCACGCCATAGTATCCGGTGGTGTGCCATAGATGAACTTTTGCAGAGTCCCGTGTATAGAGACCCATGCCTGAGCATCGAGGTCTATGTCATCGAACCACCATGCGGTGCCCGGATGCTCCAAGACCGCTCGCGCCTCAGATGCCTTCTCTCTGGCGAGAGCGGGCAGCTCGGCGGCTATCAGGTGGTGGTCAGCACGGAATCTCTCTACTGAGTCTGCGGACGACCCCGCCAGCCATAGACTAGCCTTCGGGTCTGCCAAGTATTCCGGCGACAACCCGCTCTCGACCAGCGTGACCAGAAACTCACAGCCAACCAGGGAGTTCACAAGGGCTTCTGTTCGCGTGTCGGTGTTTGCCACAAAGTCTAGCCTCCTTTCGCAATTAACCAAATTCCGAGGCTAGTCAATATAATTGTGACCGACCCACCATAGAGAACGGATATTAGTTTTGACCCATATATGCTTTTCATATCCGCATCGAAAACTAGCTGTTGTTGCGACGCAACTCCGAATCGAACCTCGACTGGGCGATAGTACCTTCGTAATGACCGGTATCTCTCTGGTACGAAGATAAGCAATATCATTACGGCCATAAGAATTGGCACTACGGGCGACTCAAAGACAGTCAGCAAGAGCAAAGCACCTCCGACGGCGATGAGCAAATAAAATAGTGCAGAAAGCGCGACTTGCTTCCAAATTTCGCTGTGAGTCGTTTCCTGCGGCATCGTGTCTGTACGCAAGAACCTTGTAAATCTGTTCGGCTTGCTTCGCCAGAGGTAGGCACGGACTACGAAATCGACGGTGACGGACCCTACCAAAATCGCCATAAGTAAATGGCTATTGGTTACTCGAAAAACCCACCAACCTATGACAGCGGCAATAGCATAGGAAAATAGAATTCTTGGCCACTCTTGTGGTAGCACGTTCTCCTCCTCAAAGTCTCATCCGGTCTTCCAGTTCGTCCTATTCCGGGCTTGACCATAGAGAACTCCCGTAGCACGTTCCGCACTTTCGTTGATCTTGGGAACCGATACGGTCATACTCTACAGCATGGAATACCTTACATTGTCGCCGCCAACTTTTCTCCTGCCGGTCGACATCGCTGTCAGCGTGGTAGTCGGCGGCGCCATTGCAATGGTCAGGTGGCTATCTCGTCCAAAAGGAACGCTGGGAAGTCTTGCCCGAGCACTGCTGCTCTGGATCGGCTTCTTGTTCGGCTTCAGTATGCTGAGGTCAATACTTACTATCCTGGTGTGGACGTATTATTGACATGCCGCACGAGCAGCGCCATTGCTAACGGTAAGGTAATCGACTTAGGACATTCAGGCACGATCTAAACGCCCCGTTCGGTTCCTTCAAATACCACACGCCCCGTTTGGAAGGGATTTGGAAGGCAGCGCGGCAGAAGGTGGTCTATGCCTGTTTCTTCCTTTGAGTGACAGGGCGATTTCGGCCTATTCTCTGTGTTACGAATTATATGCACCAAAAGGACGCTCGGGTTCGGTCTTCTGTGCCCGCAACCAGAAGGTCTTCCAGCCGTGCATCGGTATCTGTCATCTTAATCCTCCCGAATTGTCCGACACCCTCCGCATCATCGAACCCGCGTCAGCCGAACCGCGAAGTTGCTCACATCCGGCTCGATGATGCGAGCCGCATCGACTACGCTGGCGAGTACCCACCCCGCCGCGCTCGCGGTCCATTCAGGCAATGTAACCGCTATACCGATGTCCGAATGTGCAGGAGATATGGAACGTATTGGAGTTTCGGCTCCCACTCCAATAGAGTGCTGTTCGGGCACTGCAACTACAGGTCCGAATTGGAACGACCCGGTGTTCCTCCATTGGAGGTTGGCGACCAGTTCGGCCTCGGTGTGGCTTCCTAGGAGATTCTCGTCGAACGCTATGAGCGCATCTGCTCCCCCATTCTTGGTAGTATTGAACCAGTTGAGCACGGACACGAGGTATCCAATGCAGGACTGTGCATCGGACTCCAGACCACTTGCCGTCACCTGGAAGCCTGACAACTCGACGCTGCCAAAGCGGCGGAGTGCGTCGCTGAAGCATTGTACCAATGCCGGCAGCACAAGAGCCGGCTCGATGTCACGCCGGTGTACCGGAAGTGGCGCATAAGCGAAACCTTGAACGGGCCTCAACGATGGTCGGGCTGACACGAAATCACCGACACCCAGCCCGACTTGCACGAATCCGATCCGGTATGAGTCGGCATCGGCGGTTATCTCCGCTTCCTCCATTGACCACAGAAGCGGGCTGTCGTTGGAAGTAGTTGCCCAACGCATCAGTTCACCTCGCGCTCTGAAAACGCTGTAGAGGTCTTCTTCCCGGGAGTCAATGGCTGCCGAGCCTGAGAGCTGTCCGAAGGCTTCAAGGAAGAGGGTTGTCGGCATGTCTGCTATTCTCCGTATACGGGGGCAGGCGGGCGGCTACGGTCTGCTTCTCGTCCTGAGTCAGGTAACTCTTGTGCTTCGAGATGATGAGCACCTTCGTGGCTTGCCTTGAGCAGAGACTGACCACTCAAGTAATGATAGCACCGCCTGGATGAGCACGTTGGCGAGCTGAGCACAAAGTGGCGTTGGGCTTAGGGTTACACCTGGTTTGGGACGCCGTGATGGTGCGAGCGGCGTGGTACAAGCGCGTTAGGCGCGTCATTGCGCTAAGCACCTATTAAATGTGATCTACAAGACAACCATTTCCCGGAGGGGCATCCACCTCGGCTACCAGGCGCCACTAGGGAGGCGACCCTAAAGCCAGTGGCATCGACACAGTGGCGGAATTATTCGAGACGCAGGAGCGAAACTCATGAAAACCCAATTCGAGCGCGTCAACTTTCCGCTGGAAGAACTTGCTCACGGTGCCCAGCTGGTCGCCATTCGCGACCTGTTGGACCGCCAGGAGCGGGCCGACCGGGAGCTATCAGACCGGATCGAGGAAGCTGACGAAGTTGCGAGACGGGCCAGGGGCCGCGCCAATGAACATGCTGTTGATGTCTGGGTGGAACTGGCGGAAATGTCCTGCTATCGGGATACGGCCCATAGCATGGCGGCGGTTGGCATGCTTGCCCCTCGCAAAAAAGGGTCTGTCGAGTCTCAAGATAGGGGCTAATAAAGGACTTTGACGAGGACACTAATTTTGCCCGGCCCTAATTCGGTGACTCCATGGCACAATCAGTGGCTGTCGTCAGGTTTCGCAACCTTGGACTCATAGTGTCTTTGGATCAAGTTGTCAGGGATAACACGACCATTGGCTGACATGCGTCCGGGCCTGTGCCTGACTATTGACCACGGAGTACCGGGCGCATGTGTCATTGCGGATAGTTGAGGCCCGGATAGATTTCCGTATTTTCGCCAGACCTGTCCGATCAGGTCCTTCTCGTATTCGTCGAAGTTCTCAGTTTCCACAGATTTGATTGTTGTTCTAATGGGCGATCCACCATATTGCTTGAGGCTCCTGTATACATCGCCTACGACGGGTCCATACATCCATGCTTCTACCCGTTGACGAAACAGTGGGCGACCATAGAGTCCTAACATCCAGGCGTGGCAGAGGTAAGTCAGTTTCAGAACCTGCATGGGTGTGACGGCGTGTTCTTCTTCTCGCGCCAGCCGGATTAGTTCGTTGGCCACACTTCTCGCATCGTGTGACATGTTCAGCTTCCCTTTTCTCCCAGACTACTCATATCAGTTCCCGCGTCAGTTACAACGCGGCCATTCTCTTCTGGCAGAGTACACGAACGACTCAATCATCAGTGTAACTGCGTCAAGAAGAGCGTTGATGTCGGTAAGGTCCGCCTGCTCAGCTTGCGGGAACGGTACTTACGAGGGGGCGCATCCGATTCAGAAAATCCGTCGCTCGGGTAAAGACATCGTCCGCAGTCGCCTGGTCGATACTGGCCAGCAGGGAATAGTCGGCATCCTTGCGAAGTTCATACAACTGGCTGAGTTCCTTGCCCCACTTCGCACAGATCGCGCCAGTCTTAACCAGCTCAAGTCCAAACACTATCCGCAACTGCCGATGACTCTTTATCTGGATCTGCTTGGTATGCAGTAGAACTGCCTGGGCCGCGTACTTGACTGCATAGTAGTACCGGGAGACGGCTACACGGTAGAAGCCCTTCAGATGGCAAAGTCGCGCGGCCTTCAGATTGTCCTCAGCCAACTGCCACAATGCTCCACTGCCGCCTACCGTCATATAATCTTGACTCCGGCATCGACCGCTGGCTGGAAAAGGGGGTCTCCGTGCTGCCTGATTTCATCCCACTCCGAAGAGGTACGAACGGTTATGGAGGGGGCGACGAAGTAATCGGACATATCAAGCTCAAGTCCGATGTCACTGACTCGGTCAGCCACAGAGCCATCATCTTCACAGATAACCACGAGCGTGTTCAGTTCCAGGTCACTATGGGCATAGCCCTCAGCCCGTGGCCCATAAACGATCACCTGCTCAACGCAGTCAGGGAAATGCTCCTGGAGCTGTATGCAATACGCCTCAAGCCAAGCCCTTTCGACTTCCGTCAGGACAAGCATGGACGAAGGCCATTCAATGTCCTCCGGGATGATTTGGACCTGAACTTCGTAATCACCAATCTTGATGGGCCGCTCGACGCCGGAAAAGCGACCAGTCGTGTGCTCGGCGGTCATGGCTGCTTCCCCTCTTTCATATTCTTCCTAAAAGCGATGTCTGACTTTTGAGATGACACCTACCCAATACCGTACCATGGACTGGTGTCAATTGAGTTTAGGTTGGAGGTTCCGTATATGAACCTCTTACTAAAATGGTAGCATTGTTTGGCTTCCAACCTGGTCTGAAGACGCTACTGTCACCGGTGATTTACGGCCTCACGCGGCTGGAGAGAACGGGTGTTTCAAATATCTGTATTCGCCCCATTGTATGGCATTGGAAGGGGTGTTGCAACGAAGAAGCAAGGGCGTAACCGTCCCAGATATGGTGGGACGGTTACGCCAGTGCAAGTATCGCAATCAGCAGAACACGCGAAGCCAGCAGGCGGCGTGCGTGGGAGATGGGAGATTTAGGTGGCTGCGCGGCGTCTGATAGGAGGTTGTTATCGGGAGAGTCCATAGGAATATATCAGGGTTTTCCCGATGTCACCCTGAACGGAGTGAAGTGTCTAAAATCTCTGTGGCAAGACAATGTTGATATTGGTCAAAATCTTAGATTCTTCGTCCGCTCCCTCAGAATGACAATAAAGAAACCCAATAGGCATAGATTAAGATGCGCTGCTAACGAGGATTGCGGACGACCAAAGTGCCTAGCAGTTTATCATGAAGCGTCTGCATCTTCTTCTCCCTGTCCCACAGCGGCCACAGGTAGTCCACCAGCCAGGCAATGCCAATGGTAACTTGGGACAGGAGTCCTAGGAAGAAGAATTTGACGACGAACTCGCGCAGGAATGTGTATCCCCAGTCGGATGGCGTGCCGTCGTCCTTGATGACGCGGATGCCGACAATCTGCTTGCCGGGCGTTTGGCCGCGTCCTAGAGCGAACAGCCACCACACGATATAGCCTATTATCACTATGGCGAGAGTCCCCACCACAACTATGCCGATAGTCCCCAACAAAACAAATGCTATAGCACTGGCTACATAGGCTATTCCTTCTGGTTCTTCTGAATCGAGTAAAAGAGCCAGAACGAAGACCACAACCCCAACTATCAGCAGAATCAAGGGCAAAACAAATCCCACAAAATCCAGCGCCCATGCGCCCACTCGCTGCCCGTAGCTCGCCAGTACCCAGTCCGGTTCGTTCGTCTGCTCGTCGTTGGGGGTCGTGGTGTCTCGCTGCATTCACTCGCCCCTTTCATTCTCTACTTTTGTCCCCGCCCCAGCGCAATCAACCACCACACGATGTAGCCCTCTTCAAAATGTAACCGTACCAGATATGGTGGGAGAAGGAAACGGCTGGGGATCCTGATAAGATTTTGGAAGCACACGCCAATATCTGTCAGGGGTCCCAGCCGATGCCAAGAGTACGATTTACGCTGCCAGAGGTGAACAAGTATCCGGATGCTCGTCCGTTGAACTGCCCATATTACGCCTGAGTCGCCTTCCACAAGCAGGCCAGCCTTGAGAAGCGGATAAGAGACCTCTACATCAAGCGTCTTACGGCCGTCAGATACAAGTGCGCCGACTGCGGCAGGACATTCAGGCGCTACCCTTCGGGCGTGGACAGGCACCCGCAGAGCAAGCGCTTGAGGGCAGTGGCGGCGCTGAGTTGGGCGCTGGGACTGTCGCACAGGTCTGTGGGACACTTGCTGAATGCGCTGGGGTGCGAGTTGGCTAGGATGTGCAGTTGCGAGATGTACAGGAAGCGGGAGTCGCCGCGATGAGGGCGCTCGGTCGCAGGGTGAGGGAGCGTGTAGAGGTTGTGGGAGCGGACGAGACGAAGCTGAAGTTGAAAGGCGAGAAGGTAGTGGCCGGGTTCGTGGTGGACGCCGGCAGCGGCAGGCTGGTGGGCAAAGACCTGCTGATGAAGCAAGACAGCGCGGGCTTTGTTGACTGGCTGAGTGGGTATGTGCAGGAATTGGGAGTGAAGGCGATAGTCAGCGATGACCTGAGTACATACAAGCCTGTGGTAGAAGAGTTGGGCTTGGAACATCAGATATGCTTGGCGCATGTGAGGAAGAATGTCTCTAGACGCCTGAAAGAGATAGAGGGATGGGAGTGGCACAAGGCAAGGATGTGGTTGTTGCTGAACGAATTGCCGG
>MKWU01001617.1_pt1 | contig 37889 bp, 37 predicted proteins | sample 809101 | NCBI WGS metagenome assembly MKWU01 (sample SAMN05860141, study PRJNA318959) | sponge metagenome | host: Aplysina aerophoba | place: Slovenia: Piran, Adriatic Sea, Gulf of Piran | collected 2013-05-07
AACCAGCCACGGGGTACGTAGCCGAGTTTGTCCAGGATGTGGACCAAGGCCGGGTTATTCAAGTGCATGAGATTATGCAACCACCGGCCCCGTTGTCTTTAGACACCTCGCTCTCTGAGGCGTTAACCCGCACCGCGGAACGCTCTGGTGCGTTCATCCTTGACCCGTTTGGCGCGCCGACGCACCTGTTCACAATTGAGGATGGGGCGCGAGCATCCAGCATGGGTACGACCGAATTGGCTTCGGCCCTGCGTACCGATTTTGAGCGCTGCAAACCTGATGATTGCTTAAATTCGGTATATGCATCCGCCGGACGAGGGTTACCGATCGCAGTGTGCGACGATACTGGAGTATTGGTTGGCAACCTTGACCCCCGCCACATAATGGAAGAAATGGGCCGAGTAGAAAACTTGATTGACGACTTTGAGAGAGAGGTGTTCATGTGATGTCTATTTTGGCACAAACTTCAACCGATGCCGATATCCCATCACCCAACTACGGCTTGACCGACAACCGAGTCCTTGATGAATTTCGCATACCTTTTGGTGAGTGGTTTGATCAATCCGTGGACTGGATCAAAGTCAACTTGGAGCCGTTGCTAGCGATAATTGAGTGGCCATTTAGCACACTGATTGATTTTTTTGTGGGCGATATCCTTGAACCGGTTTCGTGGGTCTTTGTAGTCCTATTTTTCTTTATTGTCGGCACCTTGGTGCGCAATTTGCAAGTTGGCGTATTTGCTGCAGTTGCACTGACCGTTTGCGGTTTGCTTGGCAACACATTCTGGCTAGAAACGGCGAGAACAATTGGTTACATTGGTGTCGCCGTAGTTCTCTGTGCCATTATCGGAATTCCGATAGGTGTGGCTTGCGGTAGAATTGATTCCTTCTGGCAGGTAGTGAGACCTGTACTTGATGCCATGCAGGTGGTCCATTCATTTGTCTATATGCTGCCTTTCATTTTCTTCTGGAGTATCGGCCCGGTCAGTGCAACGATGGTGACGATGGTGTTTGCTTTGCCGCCGCTTATCCGGCTAACGAACCTCGGCGTGCGGCAAGTACCTGCAGATGTCGTGGAAGCGAGTCGAGCCTACGGTGCGCCAGAACGGCGCGTTTTATTTGACGTACAGATACCTTTGGCTCGGCAGGCAATCATGACGGGGATAAACCAGACACTACTGTTGTCAATTTCTATGCTTGGTATCGCAGCTATTATGGGTGCTGGAGGCCTCGGCCGGTTGTTGTACAACGCACTGTCCGAGCAAGATGTTGCGCGCGGCGGTTCTAGCGGTTTGAGTTTCTTTTTGGTAGCGGTTGTGTTGGACCGCGTGTCTCAAACTGAAGCCACCGATAAGGGCAGCATTTTCAAGAGGACACGATTAGCTTGGACTCACAGGAAAAATCCTGAAGTTATGTTGTCGGGCATTAGCACCACGGGGTCAGTTGCTACTACGGAGAGCGCAGATCAAAAAGGATCGTTTATTCAGGTCAGTGCTGATGAAAAACCGTGGATGTTTCTTGCACTTGTCGGAGGTTTATGTTCAATCGCATCGGTGTTTTTTGTTTGGAACGTTGATGGCGGAGGCTTTAGCGCCTTTGGTCGAATATCAGACGAGAGTACTGTAGGCGCGTCCTTCAACGGATTGTCAGCTTCGGGCGGATCATGGTTCGGATATATCACGTTGGCCTTTGGTTTGTTCATAGTTGCTGCCGTCTTTGTGACACGATTCAAGCCTGGTTACGGACCTAGATTTTTCTCCACCGACGGGGTATTGGTAGTTTCAGTGGCTCTTTTGGTGATGACAATCGGCTACCTGATACCGCAAATTCTGGGGTCGGGCCTGGGCACCTCATCTCGCACAGGCTTCGGAGTGTATCTCGCTCTCTACGGCGGTGGACTAGCTACGACCGGTTCGCTATTGTGGATACCCCACGCGCCGCATTCGCCAATTCATCCTTTGCTTGCAAGGGTAGGACGAGGTCAGATTGTCTTAGCCACGTTCGCGGTTTTGGTGACACTCGCTGGGTCATTCTCTGGTTGGTCTTTTGACGAGCGCGGCGATGTGGACATTGTTGCAGAGGCAAGGGCCAGGGTTGCAGAGGCCCGTGAACTAGAAAAGGCAGATCCGTCAAGTGCGGCAATTGCGGCTCTTGATATTGCTGCGTTGTCAGCCCCTTCGGAAGATAGACCTTTGATCGTCACAAACGGAACAAGCGATCAAGGAGCGAGGTTGGGTATCTGGACTCTAGCAGCTGGATTGCTCGGCTTGGCAGCCACATTGCCGGCTGCAGGTATCTCATTGCGTGATGACCGCAAGCGCTGGCGACCGTGCTTTCGTTACGACGAACGTCGGCGTTGGCGGTGGAGTGCAATTGCTTGCGGAATCGGAACCGGAATAACCGCAATAGGATTTAGCTGGATTTTTGTTCACGTGCGAACGGCAGACACCAATTTTACTACCGGCGTCGGAGCTTTCTTGACGTTACTTGGTGGGATCATTCTGGCAGTCAGTTCGCGGCCGATTTGGCGGGAATTCCGCCGAGCCAAGACCTACGCCGATAATATACCTAGAGAATTGGAATTATCAAATTCTCCTTCGGGGCAAGCGACACCTGTCCTCTAGAATAAAGGGGTCGCATCTTTTCGAAAAAGGACTAGACTCGGACCTTAAGGTATGAGTGCAGCTATGTTCTCATCAACAACCCAGGAGGGAAACACAATATGACCATCAAACGAACATTGTTCTGGCTAACGCTTGTGACAGTGTTATCGTTGTTCGCAGCAGCGTGCGGCGATAGCACCTCAAGCACATCGCCGGATACAACGACTACGGAATCTGCGATGACCGAAGCAGAAACAACGACCACGGAATCTGCGATGACCGAAGCAGAAACAACAACTACGGAATCTGCGATGACCGAAGCAGAAACAACGACCACCCAACCACCAATAAACATGACACCAGGTGAAGGCTCATCCGCTATTATGGGTCGTGCTGACTGGTCAACGGGATACGCTCAGGCACAGATTTATAAACAGTTGCTTGAGGAACTCGGCTACTCAATCTCGGAGCCTTCAGAACTGGAATTGGGGCCGTCGTTGGCTTATCTTAGTATGGCAATAGGCGACATTGACTTTTGGGTCAACAGTTGGTACCCATCACACTCTTCTTGGTGGGAACCGGAATTGCCTGACGGCTCATCTGTCGGCGATCACTTGAGAGTTGTAGGCAACCAAATGCTCGATAGCGGTCTTCAAGGTTATTTGATTACTAAAGAATTCGCCGAGACCCACGGCATCACACATCTCGATCAGATCAATGACGATCCCGAAATTCTAGCTGCCTTCGACGCTGACGACCCCTTGCCCGGTAACGGCAAGGCCGATATATACGGTTGTCCAGAAAGTTGGACTTGCGACAACACCATCGATAACCAAATAGCGTTTTCGGGTTGGGATAACATCCAGCAGTTTAAGGCAGGTTACGAAGCTATGTTCGCCGACGCTTCAGCCAAAGCCGATTCTGGCAAAGCGATGGTAATTTACACTTGGACTCCGACCCACTATGTCACCATCTTGCGACCCGGCGACAATGTTGTCTGGCTAGCCGTAAACGAAGTGATTGACGACTCGAACCCAATTGGGCGTGAAGGCGGGGAGTCCGATGACCAACGGCCTGGGCAAGCTAACCTTAGTCCTGATACTTGCCCCGCAGCAGCAAACGCAGACAACTGCCAACTTGGTTGGGTAGCTGCGGATATTCAGGTCACGGCTAATTCGGATTGGCTTAACGATAATCCTTACGCCGCTGAGCTGCTTTGCCACGTAACCTTGTCGGTTCTTGATGTCGCTCTTTTCAATGTGGAGCAAAACAACGCTGGTAGCGATTCAACCGAAGATTTCATCGCGAGTTTGGCAGCAGACTGGATCGCCGACAACCGTGCAACGGTCGACGAATGGTTATCAGCAGCACGAAACGCGCCCATGACACCGAGCTGTCCAGACACTAAGGTTCCAGCAGCAGCAACTTAGTTTATCTGGCGCACACATGACAGCATGCGTGGTTGCTAGGCCCCTATTTCGGCCTAGCAACCACGCAGTTTCTTGTGTGGTAATGCGATCCGTGCTTCTGGATTCGAAGAGTTTTTCTGTTCGGATTTGTCCAAGTATTGTCAACGCAGGATTGTAGTTGGTGTTTTGGTGCGCTAGAACAATTGTGTTCTTTGTTCAAACGAATATTGGAGGCTCCCTCAATGAGAAGTTTCATTCCTTCCGAACCATACGTTCAACGTTTGCGACAGGTTACCAACTATCGACGATTGTTACGGGTGAGTGTGCTAGCTGTGTTGATTGTCGCGTCGATTGCTTACGGTTTAGCCACAGACCCACTTGGTGTGCCGCAAGCATCAGCGGACACGAAAACGAAGACTTACACGGTTCGGGTTCCCAAATAATCACCGACCATTATGGCCGACTTGTCGCAACCACCGATGGAGGCCGCCATCCTTTAGATGAATCTTGGGGCTGCGCGACTGAGGCAGATATTGAACTTGTCGATAACAACTTGTACGTTCAGGTTTCCATCAATCGGTTTTTTGAAGTCGAGATCAACTCAACCAACCAGCGAGCAGTAGTGACCAGAAGACTGCAAGGGGGCGGTACCCTTGGAAACGAACTTTACATTTGGTGGTCACCCTTTACAGTCAATGATCACCTATCAATCACAACTGACGGGGGCGACAACGGAGATTTGGGTGGTCACCCGGGCCGGCTCAATCGTCGCCGTCTAGCGGAATCAGTCACCACCACGACTACCACGGTTCCACCTACTACCACAACTACCACTAATACGGTTCCGCCTACCACAACTACTACCACTACTACTACGGTTCCACCTACCACAACTACGACGAGCACGGTTCCGGTGCCTTCTTTGCCGGTGGTTTCTAGACTGCCCGCTTGGGATAACGGTTCCTACCGGCCGGTGACTTACTCCAACATTCCCTCTGTGCCTAGTTCATGTACGCCTTGGGTTTACTGGCGGATTCGACCCGGTATGACTCGACTAATAGCGTTGTGTCCCCGTTAGGTACTTATCGCTGCGTCAACGACAAAACAAACGCGGAATCAAGGTGACTGGTTTGCTTCTTAAGCGAACTTGCTTATCGGGGTGCGTTGTTCGTTGAACACCATCACAGAGTTCGCGAGCACCTTCATAAAGTCTTCATCTGTTGATATTCAGATGGATTCGCTTATGTTGGTCGCGTGACATCGCTGCAAATCTGGATGTGCCTGACGAACTCCATCGCCATCTCATGGCCCGAACCGCCCGTGTTCGTTGACGGTCACCATCGGCGCGCCGAGAAGATCATTGGGGGGATCGATGGTTGTGGTGGTAGTTTGTTGATATGGACAATGCCACGCTGCCTTCTGTAGATGACGTGATGGGGTTGTTGCGGGGGGTGATTGACCCCGAACTCGGAAGTGACATAGTCGAATTGGGTATGGCACGCTCAGCTGATGTCGCAACCGATGGACGTATAACCTTAGAGATAGCGCTCACCACCAGTGGCTGCCCGTTGCGAGGGCAAATCCAAAAAGACATTCGCAGCCGTCTGCTGTCGCTGCCTGGGGTCAGCGCCGTAAAAATCAACTGGGGTGAACTCACCCAAGAACAAAAATCGCAGGCCATGGCCAAAGCGCGTTTCAACGTAAGCCAAGACGCGCCAAGCACCGCAATTCCGCCAACCACCAAAGTTGTAATGGTCGCCTCAGGCAAAGGCGGCGTTGGCAAGTCCTCAATCACCACCAACCTTGCTGCGGCTCTGGCCGATAAAGGTTACAAAGTCGGGGTGATGGATGCCGACATTTGGGGCTTCTCGATCCCCAGAATGCTTGGGGTTGATGGTGACCTAGTCGCCCACGAAGGCAAAATAACCCCGCTCATAAGGAAAATCGGCAGTGGACGGCTCGAAATCGTGTCGATGGGGTTTCTTGTCCAACAAGAAGACTCAGCGTTGATGTGGCGTGGCCTCATGCTCGACCGTGCAGTACGACATTTCTGCGAAGATGTTGCCTGGTCTGACGACCTCAACTACCTGCTCATCGATATGCCCCCGGGCACTGGTGATGTGCAAATGGGTTTAGCGAAACTATTACCCCGCGCCGAAATGCTGATCGTCACCACCCCGGCACGAAACGCACAAAAGGTAGCGGCACGGGTTGCTGATATGGGACGCAAAAACTACTTGCGCATCGTAGGAGTGATCGAGAATATGACACGTTTCGTGGCCCCAGACGGCAGCGAACACAACCTGTTCGGCAGCGGCGGAGGGCAGCACCTAGCCGACGATATAGGAGTACCTCTGCTCGGAACCGTCCCCATCGAAGCGAAGGTGTCGACTGGGGGGGATAGTGGTTCACCTGCCGTACTAAGCTCAGGCACCGCCGCCGAAGCTCTCCGCAAAATCGCATCGCTGATCGCAGAAGAATACGTTCCGCCGGTTGAGATGGCTGGATGCTCCGCTCGCATGCTTGAAGCTGCGATGGCAGCGCTAGACGAACTCGACAATCTAGAATCAATCGAAACGAAGACCGGATAATCGAAAGCTTGCCCGCAGGTCATCCGAGCAACCATGGGCGAGTGCTTCGCTATCGAAACAAAGACCGGAAGGTCGGAAATTTGCCCGGCTACCGGTCGCCGCAAGATCGGGTTGCTGTTCTTGGTCGAAGCAACGATTGGTTGAGCCAGTTGCGGCCTGTCGACACGGGCGGGTATTTGGTGGGTTGGCGGTTTTGATCGAAGCCACGATTGGTTGATCCAAAGTTCAACGGAATGGTTCAAGGGAGTTCTTTTCGGTCTTCTCCGTTGCCTTCGGAACGAGGTTGACTCGGGTTAGTAGTGTCGGTCACTTCACTAGCACGCACATCAGTCCACTGGGTGAAACGCACCCGGCTTCCACCGAAGCCGCCACCTGTCGCCAAGCGAGCAGCAAACCGTCGCTTCAAGACCTCCCGAACTACAGCCCGGGTCGGAGGGAACAACAACACCAACCCGATACCAGCCGTGAAAAAGCCTGGAGTCATAATCAGCGCCGCAGCAACCAACAGCAAGGCACCGCTGATCAATTCGTTCGTAGGGATCTGCCCCCGTTCAAACGATTGCTGCACGCGGGCCAGCACGCTGAGCCCCTCACGGCGCACCAACACCGCCCCGACCAAACTCGTCAACACAATCAGCGCAATCGTATTCCAAACGCCTAAAGACCCCGCCAGAAAGACAATCAGAAAACCCTCAAAGATCAACACCCCGAGAAACAGCAAAAACAAGAAACCTAAGATACGACAAGCGTATAAGCAAACTCGCGAAGCGCACGCGCACGAAACCACAAGTCCACGAACGCAACTAAACGATCCCCCGCCGCAATGGCACTGGCGGTGACATCAAGGTCATCAACATCGAAGCTCGAAAATGCAACCAACCCGTTTGTCGCCACAGCGGCGCTTGGGGCTCTAGGCTGAAGTGGTCGTGAGCAAAGCACCCGCACATCCGCCATCGGTAGAACAATTGGCTCGGTCGCTGCACAGCACTGGCCTACCGCATCCCATGTTGGTTGATGTCGCAAGAACGGCGATCGCCGCGGGCACAGCCGAACACGCATACTCCATCGCAAAAGACACCGCAAGACGAATGCTGCGCCCGGTCATCAACGGCACCGGCACATTGCTGCACACCAACCTCGGTCGAGCACCAATGGCTTGGACGCACCCCGAAAGCTACTGGAACCTCGAATACGACCTCACAAACGGCGAACGCGGGTCACGCTCCGACACCGCACCCAAACTAGTCGCACAAGCCTGCGGAGCCGAAGCCGCGATAGCCGTAAACAACTGTGCAGCAGCCTTGATGCTCTGCCTCGCGAGCCTCGCCGAAAACCGCAAAGTGCTGGTATCAAGGGGTGAACTTGTGGAGATCGGCGGGGGTTTTCGGATACCCGACGTGATGGCGCGTTCAGGCGCTGTGTTGGTGGAGGTTGGCACCACGAACCGCACACGCCTCGCTGACTATCAGCGTGGCACCAACGACCACGGCGACTCCGTTGCGGCGGTGCTTCAAGTACACCAATCGAACTACAAAATCGTGGGCTTTACCGAAGCCCCTCAAACCAGCGAACTCGCCACGCTCAACCTTCCATTGATCGTGGACATCGGCTCAGGCCTGCTCGACAGTCGCTGCCCATGGCTAGCCGGTGCCCCCCCGAAATGGCTCAGCAACGAACCAGCCGCACGTCAAACACTCGAATCCGGAGCCGACCTAATCACCTTCTCAGGCGACAAACTCTTCGGCGGCCCACAAGCAGGAATAATCGCTGGCCGAGCCGACCTAGTAGCCAAATGCGCCGCACACCCACTCGCACGAGCGCTGCGGCCCGGCGCGTTGGTGCTAGGCGCACTCCAAGCCACTGCGTTGGCTTACCTCAACCGTGACGGAACTGCGATCCCCTTTTGGCGAATGGCAACCCTCACCCAAGAGAGTTTGCGCTCCCGAGCCTCAAAAATCGGGGTTGGTTCCGTCGTTGATGTGGCATCCACACCCGGTGGTGGCACCTTACCTGGGGTGGAAATCCCCTCTGCGGGGATCGCGCTCGAAGGCGATCAGCGCGGTTTGTTGAGAGACCGGGAGCGTCCGATAATCGCCCGCTTTCAGAAAGGCCGCACGTTAATCGATCTCCGCACCGTCCATCCCGATGACGACCACGAAGTCCGATCTGCTCTCAACATGGAACTTGAGACACCCCGCAAACCAAACGAACCCGCACAATCGCACGACCACGACGCACAACCCAACCCACAGGACACCCTGCGAACCGAACCAACCCGCACAACCACCCACAACCCAACCACCACCACGACCGACGGCTCGCGGGGTTCCGCAGTTCACGAACCTGGCGACAACAACCCCCCTGAGCCTCGTGACACGGAACAATAATGCAAAACGAACACGCACGCCCGCATCGCAACACCCACAACCCAACCACCACCATGACCAACGACTTGACGGATTCCGCATCAAACGAACCGAGCGACCACGAGACCCGGGAACGATAATGCATGTTGTGGCTACGGCTGGGCACGTTGACCACGGCAAATCCACTCTCGTTAAAGCACTTACCGGCACCGACCCAGACCGCCTTGCCGAAGAAAAAGCACGTGGGCTGACCATCGACTTAGGGTTTGCCTCCACAAAACTAGCCTCAGGGCGGGGCGTTGCCTTCATTGATGTTCCCGGCCATGTGCGCTTCTTGAAAAACATGCTCGCAGGGGTAGGTAGCGTGGATGCCTGTTTGTTTGTGGTCGCAGCCACCGAAGGTTGGAAACCGCAATCCGAAGAACACCTACAGATATTGGCTTTGCTGGGCATTGAACACGGCCTTGTCGCCCTCACCAAATCCGCTTTGGCCGATGATGAACTGCGAGAGTTAGCACGTCTGGAAGTGGAAGAACGGGTAGAAAACACTTTTTTGCAAGACGCACCGATTGTAGATGTGGACGCGCTCAGCGGCAGGGGTATCACAGACCTGCAACTTGCCCTTGACGAGGTACTCAAATCCACACCAACAGCAACCGACCACAAACGCCCACGGCTCTGGGTCGACCGCGTGTTCGCCGCAAAAGGGTCAGGAACCGTTGTGACCGGCACCCTAACTGGGGGCAAGGTGCGGGTTGGTGACACCCTAAATGTTCTCCCACCGGGCCGCACCGCCCAAGCACGCACAGCACCAGCGCACACAGTTTCAGCACACACCGCTTCAGCACGCACCGCACGGGTTCGGGCTTTGCAAAGTCTTCATGCGCAACGCAGCAAAGTCGGGCCGGGCAATCGCGTTGCTTTGAACCTGTCGGGTGTGAGCCATAACGAAGTGAGGCGTGGCGATGTGTTGGTGAACGCAAACCAGTGGCAGATCACCAGCAAAATCGATTGCAGCCTCAAGGTGCTTGATACGATCGCCCATCCGTTGACCCGCCGGGGTGCCTACCAGTTGTATCTCGGGTCGGGCGAGTTTCCGGTCAAGCTGCGGGTTTTGGGTGCAGCGGAAATCACTCCTGGTACTGAGGGGGCGATACGGTTGTTTTTGCCGGTTGGTTTGCCATTGTTACCCGGTGATCGTTTTATTCTTCGCGAATCGGGGCGTGGAGAAACACTTGGCGGGGGAGAAATCCTTGATATTGATCCGCTAGTAAACGCCAACAAAGCGAGGCCTGACCGCAGCGTGGATCGGGTAATCGCTGAGCGAGGCCGTGTTGATGTTGATTTGCTTTTTCGCTTGACGGGTGAACGGCGTGCTACCGATGTTGGGCATTGGGCAGTTGACCCTGAAGTGTTGCAGCAGAGCCGAATGAACCTCCGTGAGGCTATTGATTCTGCTGGGCCGCTGGGCCTTGACATTGCCTCGCTTGATGACTTTGGACGGGCGTTGCTGGGAACTCTTGATGGTGTATTTGCAGAACACGGGCACGTAAAGGTTCGAGGCGCTCAAGACTTGCTGGCCGAGCACCCGTTCGTCAACGCGGCGCAGGCAACTCCGTTTTCTCCTCCAGAACCAAGTGGGTTCGACCGGGCCGAACTCCGGGGGTTGGTTCGGCGTGGGCAACTAATTGAGGCGGACGGTTTGTTTTTTGCCGCAAACGCGGTTGATGCCGCGGTTGCAACGGTCGCTGAGTTGCTTGAACAGAATCCAGATGGGGTCACCGTGGCTGTGGTGCGCGACACTTGGGGTACGAGCCGCAAGTATGCACTGGCGTTGCTGTCTTACTTAGACAACAACGGCATCACTCGGCGCCGTGGCGATTTCCGTATCGCCGGCCCAAGGCTACCAACAGCGGTTGCTGAAACTTAGCAGCCGGTTAGACAGCAGCCGGTTAGACGGCCCAGAGTTTTTCGCGTTCTCTTGCGTTTAACCCTCCCCAAATTCCATGTTGTTCACGGATCGCTAGTGCGTGTGCCAAACAGTCTTCTCGCACTATGCAAGTCTCACAAATCGCTTTCGCGTGCCGTTCCCGGATGCGTTTTTGGTCTCGCCGTTCGGGCGATAAAGGCGGGAAGAAGACAATCGCTTGCGGGCCTCGGCAAGCTGCACGCAATTGCCAATCAATGGTCTCAACTTGAGAAATCATCGACTCTCCGTTTCCATTCTAGATTTCGTCAAATGCTTGATTAGCAGACCAGAAGGCTTAATGCAAACGTTTTTTGCGATACACGGAAAAAATCTGGCACGCAAAATAGGTTTTGGACGATTAGGCAGGCTCTCAGCGGTGCATCTCACGGTAATCTCGAGCTCCACCTTCTTCGGGTTCAATCTCCAAATAGAGCCCTTCAACCGCCACAATCCGCACGTGATCACCGGCCGCGATCGGGGTAGAACGGTTCACCCGAGCCCGCCAAGGAGCACCGTCAACATCCACAACACCTTCCTTTTTGATGTCTTCAGTTGCGCGAGCCAACATCCCCACCATCCACTCACGGCCAATGGTCGGAGTCCCAAAACGAGTTCGCACCATTGCTGGCATACCCGAAATCATCAAACCCGCAACACCCAAAATGCCTACCAACAAAGTAATCCAAGGAACCGCCATGTCGTGAAACAAAAACAACGAACCAACCAACAAAGCAAGCGACCCCACACCCGACCAAAAACGTGGCACACCCACCTGCACATCAATAGCGAAAGCAAACATCGCCACCACCAGCAACGCCACCGCCCAGTTCCGAGCCGGCAACACATCTAACCCATAGCATCCCAAAATAAAACAAAAAGCACCAATACCACCAGCAATCCCGACCCCTGCCGTAAAGAACTCAAAAATTAACAAAACCGCGCCAATCAAAAAGAAAAGATACACCATAGACGGACTAGCCAAATTGTGAACCCAACCATCAAACAGCGGCAGTTTAGAAAAGCGCACCTGCGTAGTCGGCACACGTACCGGTTCATCACCCGAATAATCAATGTCGCTCATGAAACCCGGCAAGTCCAACACAAAAAACGCAAGCGTCGGCGAATCCCGAACAGCAAGACCCAACTCAATAACAGACAGTTCGTTAACAGTGTTTTCTTCAAGAGGATTATCAACGACCGAATAACTGTCCGCAACAAGTTCAGGAAAGATTAGTTCACCGGTGTTGCCCAAACTCCCCCCAATCGCAACAGCCAATTCTTCGGTCACCAACACAAGTTGAGCAGCGCCTCCCCGAGCGGTAGCACCAGACGGGCCGACCCACGAATAAACTGGAACCGCAGAGTTAGCGATAGTTCGTGCCACCTCAGTGAGCCGCTCATCGCTCACCACATGCCCCGCGCTGTCAATCTGCAGCACCACACCCTCTGAGCCATTGGCCTCAGCCACGGCAATCGAATCTTCAATAAATCCCGCGACAATCTCATCGATCAAGCCGGCAACCTCAAGCACATCAAAGACCGAATCGGCATCTTGTTGCGCTTGGGCAGGAGCGAACCATCCCAACAATGTCACCGCAAACAGTGACACCCCAACCGATAAACTAAGCCAACGACGCAGCGCGCGCCGTGTCTTTCGCTTCGAGGAGGGGAATGGACCCCGGTGAATTATTCGCATGGTCGCGTGTCCTAATCGTGGCTGGAAAAGGTGGAGTGGGCAAAACCGCTACCTCGGCCGCTTTGGCCTTAGCAGCAGCGCAAACCGGGCGCATCGTCCTACTAGTAGAGGTCGCTGGCCGATTTGACGCAACACCGATGTTCGGTGTCGACCCACAAGCTTACGACCCCCAAGGCTACGATGAACAAAGCATTTACCACGCCCCAGGCGGAGGGGAGATTCGCCGCCGATCAATCACCCCAGACGCAGCACTCACAGACTGGCTCGAATCACACGGGTTCAATCGGCTGATCCGGCGCATGGCCAAGTCTGGGATCTTGGAAATTGTGGCCACAGCCACGCCCGGTATCAAAGACCTGCTCGTCTTGGGCAAAATCAAACACCTCGAAACGAGCGGCGCGGCTGATGTCATCGTGGTTGATACGCCCGCCGCTGGCCACGCACTCCATTTCTTGAAAGCGCCGTTAGCCGTGCGACAAGCCGTCCGTTCGGGAGTTTTGAGGCAACAAGCAACCGAGACTTTAGAAATGCTCGGCGATGAGCAACGATGCCAAGCCTTACTTGTCACCATCGCAGAAGAAACCCCGATCTCCGAACTCATCGAAACCGCATTCGCCGTAGAAGACGAGGTGGGGTTGGCTCTCGGCCCGGTAATCGTAAACGGCGTGCTGCCAAACATCGCCGGGCTCAGCGAAACCAAGTTGAACGGCAAGACCACTGCGTCGGCGGCGTTGCACCCACAACAAGTCAATGACCTGTCAACCGCAACGAAATTCCGTCAAGAGCGCACAATTTTGCAAAACCAGCAACTCAACTTCCTTGCGCAACGGCTTCCCCTTCCGCGGGTGTACCTTCCCGCTCTGTTCACTTCATCGATTGGGTTAACCGAACTGCAAACGCTGGCAGACGCATTCCAACAATCCATTAGGCAACAAGCCAGCCAATGACCACCACCGAACCCAAATACGACCATCTCGTCACCAAGAAACAAGTCATCGTCACCTGTGGAACCGGTGGTGTCGGCAAGACCACTATCGCCGCTAGCACCGCAATCGCCGCTGCCAAAGCTGGGCGGCGTGCTGTGGTGATCACCATTGACCCAGCTAAACGCCTTGCCGACACCCTCGGCATCGACCAACTAGGCAACACTCCCACAATAATTGAGGGCCCATGGCCGGGGACTCTCGGTGCCATGATGCTCAACAGCAAAGCGACTTTTGATCATGTGGTCGAACAACACGCCACCACGCAAGACCAACTAGAGCAGATCCTGAATAACCGCTTCTACATCAATGTGTCGAGCGAATTGCCTGGCACACAAGACTACATGGCGACCGAGAAACTCTACCAACTACATACATGCGGACAATGGGACCTAGTGGTGGTTGACACGCCACCCACCCGCGATGCCCTCGCCTTCCTCGAAGCACCCAAAGTGCTCACACGCCTGCTCAACAACACCATCTACAAGATGTTGGTCTCACCGAGGCCACTAGTTTTGCGAACCGTAAGTCGGGCGGCGGGGTTGGTGGTGCGGCGCTTGTCACGAGTGGTCGGTGCGGAAGTGGTGGACGATGCCATTGAGTTTTTTCAAACCTTTCAGGGTATGGAAGAGGGCTTCAAGCAACGCTCCGCGGCGGCCCTTACCTTGTTGACATCAGAGGACTCCGCTTTTGTGTTGGTGGCCTCTCCCCGCAGTGACACCATCGCTGAAGCCCGCTATTTCCTCAGCAGGCTTGACGAAGCCAGCCTCACGGTAGCTGGCGTGGTCGTCAACCGTGTGCTCGCGGCGCTCTCTGCGTCAGCCGCCGATGCCGCCGACATTAGCAGACACCTACAAGACACACCGCTCGCAGCCGCAGCGCAAGCACTCACTGACCATGTCAAAGCTGCGGCGGGTGACGACAACCGCATAGAACAACTAATGGTTTACGCCCCAAACGCCACGCTCATCAAAATTCCGCTGATGGCGACCGACGTTCACGACCTAACCAAACTCAGCCATCTAGCCGAATTGCTCACATCCAATTCGCCCGAAGAAACGACCGACACGTAGGCAGTTGGTGCTTACTTGGTTGATCAGTTTTGGTTCAGTGCGGCTAAGGCCTCGGCTAAGTCTTCTTTTACCGGCACAATGCGATCAAAACCGGTGGTGTGCAACAACCGAGATATCGCCGCCCGGTTGCTGTATACCGCAATCGCTCCTTCGTTGTCGCGCACCTTTCGGATGCCACCGATTAATGCGCCAAGCCCCGCCGAATCCATAAACTGCACCCCCGAGAGGTCTACAAGCAACCGTTGTTCTGCAGCAACCTGAGAGAACGCTTCGCGGAACTGTGCAACCGAATAGGCATCAAGTTCGCCGTCTGGTCGGATGGTTACGTATTCGCCAGTTTCGTGGGCCACGCGCCCGATAGCAATTTCTAACACACTGGCAGCGTATCTTGTTTGCAGCGATGTGGCTCCCACTCTCAAAACGGTATGGCGATTTCGGCTCAAGTTGTGTACGCTTCGTCGAGTGGCTGACATCATCATTGCTACCGACTCCGAGGCGCTCGTCACCGAAATCGAGGCTGCGCTCGGCGGTGCTCACGTTATCCATTGGGTACGCCACGGTGCCGCGGTGGTGCAGGCGATTGCAGAGATTAACCCTGATCTGGTGCTCCTAGATTTTCAGATCGGCAACATGGGTGGGGTTGCTGCTTGCCTCGCGGTGCGCCAAGAAGAGGAGGCGGGCCGCCTTTACCCGTGCGAGGTTTATTTGCTGCTTGACCGTGAGGTGGATGCGTTCTTGGCCAATCGTGCCTGCGCTGATGGTGTGTTGCACAAACCCTTAAGTTCATTTCAATCTTTGCGTACTATTGAAAACGCACTCATGCCGCTCCGTAAGAGTGGGTAGACTAATTTTTCTGCACACGGGCAGTGGCGCAGGTTGGTAGCGCGCCTCGTTCGGGACGAGGAGGTCGTGGGTTCAAATCCCGCCTGCCCGACCAATCCAAACATGAAGGAGGTTGCGCGATCATGGTAGACACACGACCCGCCGGTCAGGGTGGGCGCGGTGCAGAGGCCAAAGGTTATGAACCGAACGTTCCGATAACGACTTCACCCATTCTTGATTGGCCACCAAAACCCTTATCCACATTGCGCTATTTGTTAAAACCGGTGATGTTGCCTTACGGGATTTGTTGGGTCGCTCTCGCCGCTCTGGTATGGAACTTTTTCACCCCATCGATGCAGCGTATGGCAACGCTTCAGCCGCGCTGGATTTTGGAGATTTATTTGCGCAATGTGGTGCTGCTAACACTAGTTGCCGGGGCGCTCCACTGGGTGCTTTATCAGCGGCGTGCTCAAGCACAACGATACAAATACAATCGGCGGTGGTTGAGCACCACCAATCGTTCGTTTTTGTGGACTAACCAGACGCGAGACAACATTTTCTGGTGCTTGGTGAGCGGTTGCGGTTTCTGGGCTGTGTACGAGTCGCTGACCATGTGGGCGTACGCCAACGACATTATCCCCTCGGTTCAGTGGGATAGCGCTTGGTTGTATCTCAGCGCGCTCACGGTTGGGGTATTTTTGTGGTCGGTCACACATTTTTACTTGAATCATCGGCTCTTGCATGTTCGTTGGTTTTATGACCATGCCCATTATCTGCATCACCGCAACGTAAACACCGGCCCGTGGAGCGGTATTTCCATGCATCCTTTTGAACATGTGATTTACTTCACGGTCTTTTTGCTTTGGTGGGTAGTGCCAGCGCATCCCTTTATCGTGATCCTCACGGGGTTGTTCAACGGTTTATCGCCAGCAGTGTCACACTCTGGTTTTGACCGTGTTGAACTCGGTAAACGGCGAGGCCGTACCACCGCTGCCGGCGATTATTTCCATCATCTACATCACCGCTATTTTGAGTGCAATTATGGCAACCGACCAGTGCCGATAGACAAACTCTTTGGCACGTTCCATGATGGCACCCCAGAAGCACACGCCCGCATGAAGCAACGTATGCGTGATCGCCGAGGCAACCCCAACACCAGCGCAAACGGTTCTGCAACCCGATAATTCAGTCACACTGTTTTCGATTAACCGCTAACTGGCCAACAGAGCCGAAGGAGCCAACGCCGTGGTTCCCCTAGCCGTGGTTTGAACTGCCAATACGCATCCTTGACTTGGACAGATTCCCCACCCGCGCCTTGGCCTAAAGGATTGCCTGTAGCAATTTGAGTTGACAAGCGCCAATTCACGATGTACGGTGATAGTGCAATAAACGCATACCGTGTGCGATATATGCACCAGGAGGAAAAATGGGAATCACAAGTAAACACAACCGCTACTGCGGCAAAGGACGCTTTTGGCAACTGCTAGCAGTGGCCTTTGTTTGCGCGCTGATCGCCACCGCGTGTGGCAACGACAGCGAAACCGGCGGTACCACCGACACAACACCGGACACAACGAGCACCAGTTCAGCAGAACCGGACCCCACTCCCGCGCTGTCTGGCACGATCGGGTTCATCAAAGGCCCACATTCGGCAATGGAAGCAGAGTTCCAAGAGCAAATCATCGCCGACTTCAAAGCGCAGGTTGCCCCAGACGTAAACGTCAATTTCTCAACCTACGACTGGCCAGTACACGTAGCTGAACTAACAACTCTATTTGCGAGTGGTTCACCACCCGATGTGCAGTACCTAGTCGACCTGATCTACCCGTCCTTCGCGGAAGAGGGTGTGCTGCACGACATGACCGACCTAGTAAACGATCCATCATGGGCACAAGAGCGTTCCAAGATCAGCCCGTTTGCTTGGGACTTGGCTGAGCAGCAAGGCGGCACTTGGGGCGTGCCAGTGCTCGGCGCGGTATACAACATCTTCATCAACGAAACGCTTCTTGAAGAGGCTGGTGTGCTTGATAGCTGGGACGATTCATACGCATCAATGCTCGCTGCCGCCAAATCGCTCACCACAGACGAAGTCTATGGTTTTGCGTCGCGCACCTCAGCAGCCGATTTCGCATGGTGGGATTGGTATCCCTATATCCACAATGCCGGTGGCGATGTGCTGTCGCAAGACTGGAGCGAATGCGGTCTAGTTGGCCAAGATGTCGTTGACGCGATGCAGTTCCTCATCGATATTCACACTGCTGGTGTCACGCCAGCAATCGGCTCGGTCGACAATCAAGGTTTGTTCGACCTCTTCGCTGCGGGCCGCATCGCGATTCTGCATCACGAGACCCCGAACATTGTGTCGCTGAACGAAAATCCGCCTGATTTTGATTGGAGCGTAGCTGCGGCACCCCCGGGTCCTCAAGGCAACACCGTGATGGGTAACTTCGGGATTCTGGGCATCGCTGAAGCATCGGACAACAAAGAAGCAGCGTGGGAGTTCATCAAGCACTGGGCTTCGGCACCGCAAGTGGGACGTTTCGCTGAGCAGGTAAGCCTGCAGGTCGTGCGCACCGACATCATTAATGACCTGTTCGCAGACAACGAAGCGATGCGCAAGGTTCAAACCGAGTTAGTCCCCAGAGTTCAAGGTTTGCAACCACATCCACAAATCCTTGAGGCTTTGCAAGCGGCGTGGCCGGTAGTTGAGAATGCGTTCCGAGGGAACCTGACCGGCGAAGAAGCCATCGCCCAAATGTGTGCGGCAATAGACGGAGTGCTTGCCGGATAGGCAGCGCTAAAGGCCGAGCGTTCGCAGAACCAGAGCCTTGGTGGATCTCCTTGAGTTGTCCTCCGCGGGAGAGCGCCGTTTGTGGTTTTACGGACCTCCATGGAGTTCTGGCACACCGCACCACCAACCCGTGCGGGGTGCCAGAACTCACCTCCCACAACACCACAATCAGACAACACAACGCCGCAATCAGATAACACGTGTAGGTTTGTTTCATTTGAGGAGCGCAACCGGGTGAACGAAATCAGATCAGCGACGAGCACACCGCAACTCACGCTTTCACTTGAGGAACACCGCCGACTTCGCAAACGCTATCGGCGGCGCACTACGCTCACTGCCTATGCATTTCTGAGCCCTAACCTAGTGGTTTTCGTTGCGTTCCTGCTGATCCCGGTTGTGTGGTTGTTTGTGTCCACGTTCCGCACCAAAGGAGTGCTCGGCCCGGCTGAGTTCGTTGGGTTAGACAACTGGCGAGACACCTTCACAAGCCCATTGGTGCAAACTAGTATCCGCAACACAGTTGTCTACAGCGCCATGGCCATTCCCGCTGTTTTCGTGATCGCTATGGTGTTGGCTTTGGCGCTAAACGCGATACCTCGAGGCGGGGCACCCACCAGAGTTGCGTTATATGTGCCAACGTTGCAACCAGCGGTTGTTGCGGCGTTCATTTTTACCTTTGTGTTGCATCCTGATTTTGGGGTGTTCAACTTTGCGCTCCGAGGTCTGGGTCGAGACCCAATTAATTTCCTCGGCGACACCTCGCTCGCCCTACCCACTATTGCTGGGATCGAAGTTTGGCGTGGCACTGGATTCTGGACGATGATGTTCCTCGCGAGTCTCACCGCGTTGCCAAACGAGCTCTATCACGCAGCCGAATTAGACGGCGCGGGTGCCATCAGGCGGTTCGTGCGGATGACGCTGCCGTTATTGCGGCCGACCTTCTATTTCGCGGTCATCTTCGCCACCATCGTCAACTTGCAGTTGTTCGATTCGGTTTTCGCGTTGACTGACGGCGGCCCGGTGAACAGCACAATCACGGTCTCGCTTTACATCTATCGCAGCCTGTTTGCGTTCGGTGATATCGGTTTCGGAGCGGCCTTGTCGTTCTTGTTGGTCATTACTGTGTTGTTGCTTACTGGGTTGCAGACGTTTCTACTGCGAGAACGCAAGTGAAACTAAGACGAGTTGCGCCGACAAACTCGGGGTTACGGAAACCGAGAGCGGCGATCGCCTTGGCGTATGCGGTTTTGTTGGTTGGTGTTGCGGTGGCGCTCGTGCCGTTTTTGTATGTGTTGTCAACCGCGTTGAAAGAAACCACTTCGCTTTTTAGTTATCCACCAGACTGGATACCCTCCCCCGTTTATTGGGGGAATTTCGAGTCGCTTTTGGCTGATCACCCGTTTGTGCGTTGGACTTTCAATACCTTGTTTGTGGCTGGAGCGGTCACGGCACTGAAACTGTGGTTCGATTCGATGGCGGGTTATGCGTTGGCGAAGATGGAGTTCACTGGTAAACGTGGAGTGGCGCTGCTTTTTTTGTTGTCGGTTGCGATCCCGATCTCGGCGTTGATTATCCCATTGTTTTTTGTGATTCGCTACCTCGGGTTGTTGAACACTTACTGGGCTTTGATACTGCCACCGTTGGCGAACCCTTTGGGGATTTTCATGGCGCGTAGTTTCATTGTCAGCATCCCCGACGACCTTGAGGCATCCGCTCGCCTTGATGGGGCATCAGAGTTTACCATCTACCGCAAGATTGTTTTGCCGTTGATTAGGCCCGGTCTCGTAGTTTTGGGGATGTTCACGTTCATGTTGCAATACACCTCGCTCATCTGGCCATTGATTGCGGTGCAGGACTCCAAACGGCAGGTACTCGCGGTAGGGATCTCGGGTTTGCAGAGCGCCTTTTTGCAGGACTGGGGGCTTCTCTCGGCGGGGATGCTCCTCGCGGCTATCCCTATCACCGTGATCTTCTTGGTTGTGCAACGGGCGTTCGTGGTCAACGACCTCAGCGGCGCGCTAAAGGAATAAACGAACATGGATTCTGGGGGCAAGTCGGGAGATGAGAAAAAGCAGGAACGTAAAGAACGGGAGGGCAATGTTGCTATGTCAGCTTCAGAGGATGTGGCTGTGAGGCTTATCCAAGTCGCCAAGTCGTATGGAGATGTTGAAGTCTTGCAGTCGTTTGATTTGCAGGTGAGGGAAGGAGAGTTCGTTGTTTTGCTCGGGCCGTCTGGATGCGGCAAGTCCACAATCCTAAAACTGATCGCTGGCCTTGAGGAAGCGAGTTACGGCGAAATTCATGTTGCGGGTGAACTAGTGAACTATGTGCGTCCGCGTGATCGCAATGTGGCCATGGTGTTTCAGAACTATGCCCTCTATCCGCATATGAGCGTGCGAGACAACATCTCTTTTCCGTTGAAGATGACCCGCCGTCCACGGATAAAACGTTCTGCTATTGATGAGCGCACCGCTGAGGCCGCCGCAATCGTGAACCTGACCGAGTTTTTGGACCGCAAGCCGGGGCAGTTGAGCGGAGGTCAGCGGCAGCGTGTGGCTTTGGCGCGTGCGATTATCCGTCAACCAGAAGTTTTCTTGATGGACGAGCCGCTCTCCAACTTGGACGCGTTGTTGCGGGCCGATATGCGCGCCAGTTTGTTGGAAGTACACGCCCGCATTCAAAAGGCCACACTTTATGTGACTCACGACCAGATAGAAGCCATGACAATGGCTGATCGGGTAGTGGTCATCAAGCAAGGACGCACACAACAGATCGGCACACCACAGGAGTTGTACACCACCCCGGCAAATACCTTCGTGGCGCAGTTCATTGGCAGTCCCAAGATGGCTATGCACAAGACTTCTGTGGACGGTGACGGTACGGTCAAGTTCGCTGGGTTATCGCTGAAGCTCAACACCGATATCAAGCCAGAACCCAAGGCGGCAGTCACCGTGGGGGTGAGGCCTAGTTCGCTCAAGATTGCCGCAGAACCTGATAGGCAGGCTTGTTTCGCTGGCACTGTTGAGCGGCGTGATTATGTTGGCAGCGACAGCTACCTTGAAGTTCAGCTCGCAACTGGGTTGCACATAGTGGCGCGTACTGCGGCGGACAGTTGGTTTGCAGTTGGCGACATTGTGCATATTGCGGCCGAACCAGGCGCGTTTCACCTCTTTGACGAGGTTGGTAACCGTTTGTGCGGAGCGTCTATGGTGATGAGCGACCGATGAACTCGCGGTGGACGCAGTTAGCTCATGGTGTGAGCGCGCCAGAAGGTCCGACGCTCGGCCCGAACGGCTGGATTCTGAACGTGTGCAGTTTCAGTCGCCATCGCAACCGCAAAGTTAGGGGAGGCGACATCGTTGCCACGCACCCCAACTTCCCGGGGCAAACCAAGCGATTGTTCAACACTTCGGTTGATGGCGTGACCGGAATTCCCGCGGCGCTCGCATTCGGACCCGATGGTTGCCTCTATGTCACTGATGAGGGACACCGAGCTATCCTGCGAGCATCGGCGGACGGTACGTTGGCGGTGTTTGTCCGTTCGCCAAACGGCCCCAACGATCTGAGCTTCGACCGCTGGGGCAATTTGTGGTTTACCGACCCTTGGGGTTCTACTATTGACAACCCAATAGGTGGGGTTTATGTGCTCCGAGCCGGGACCTCGGCGCTTGAACAGGTCGCTACATATTTGGCCTTTCCTAACGGCATCGTTGCCACCGATGAACGTTTGATATACGCCGAGACTAGGACTAGCCGACTTTGGTGCCATCGTCACCTGGCCGGGGGTGGTGTCGGAGAACGCGAACTTTTCGCAGCATTGCCGCACCAACCCGGTGTTGAGGTGCAAGGGCCAGACGGTATGTGCCTTGACGTCAAAGGGAACCTGTATGTTGCTCATTTTGGTGCCAGTTGCGTTCGTGTGTTGGCTGCCGACGGCACGCAACTCGAATCCATACCTGTCCCTGGGCAAAACCCGGCCAACGTTTGCTTCGGTGGCCCCGATATGTCTACGCTGTTTGTTTCACTTGACGATACTGATGAAGTCGTTGCCTGCCCCAATCCGCATCCTGGATTGCCGCTTCAGTTCTGCCCGTCAGCTGCCGCAGCGACAACGTTGGCGGGATGGCTTGATTTCATTGAAGCAAGCCCGACACTATGAAAGACCAAATTCGCGCCGTTCGCGCTCTGCGCGCCGTTCGCGCCGCTTTGTTTTCCTAGTTTGTGTTGCCAAGCCAACCAAATTCTCGGGAGATGCCGTGGCTCGCTTCAAATAGTCTTGGCACCAATGTGAGTAGGGTTTGGTGGTCGCACGACAACGTAGTAGCGGTGATCGAAATCGACCCGAACACCGAATCAGCTGCGTCAAATACGGGCGCTGCGATGCAGTTGACCCATGCTTCGTGTTCAAGATGGTCGATTGCGTAACCCCTCTCACGGGTTGCGTGCAGGTCCTTGAGGTAATCGTCGCGGTTAGACAGTGTGTTTGGGGTATGCACCACAAAGTCCATTTCGTTGATCATGGCATCTCGGGTCTTGGCGGGCAGGAAGGCCATGATCGCTTTGGCTACACCAGTGCAATGGAGTGGGGCTTGGTTGCCAATGCGAGAGTACATCCGAACCGTTTGTTTGGCTTCGCGTTTGTCGATGTAGACCACGTTGTCCGCTTCGAGCATGGCTAGGTGGATGGTGTGTCCTACTTCGTGGTTTAGGTCGCTGAGGAAAGGCGCAGCGATCGTGTGCAGGTCAATGTTTTCTAGCGCGGCGTTAGCGAGGCTGATCACACGGTGGCCTAATCGGAAAGTGTTTCGTGCGTCACGCACCACCATTTGTTCGGCTTCGAGAACGAGTAGTGTGCGTAGTGCTGTGCTGCGATGTGTGCCCATAAATGATGCTACTTGGGCGATGGTTGATGGTTTCTCGGCGATTAGTCCTAATACTTGGACTGCTCGTTGCACAGTCTGGCTCATCTAATCTCCAATCGTTCTCCAGCGGTTTTCTCTAGTGGTCTATGCTAGGTCGGTGGAGGCTAGAACTCCGTTGTGAGGACATCAACGATGGTTCCGTTATCGGCCACCTCGGGGATGTGAGTCCATTTGTCGAAGGTGGTGCAGGGGTGGCTGATCCCGAAACTGATCAAGTCGCCAACATTGAGTTGGTCATTCGGATCGATTTTTAGAAACGTGTGTTGGTCCATGAGTTTCGACACCCGCCAGGAGGGTGGGACGCGGTTGCGTTGGTTCCCCTGTTCGCCAACGTGTTGTCGCCACAAGGGAACTGGAAGCCCCTCGTCAAAAGAAACGTCTCGTTTGCCGATATCGAGCAGTGCGAGGTTTGGTTCTGGCCGCGAGGTGACTTGCGCGATCGCTTCAAGAGCGGGCTGCAGCGGTTGCTGGTTGCGTAGCGGTGATACTCGTTGGTAGATGCCGTGGTCGTGGGTGACGTAGCATCCGCTGCGCAGCACCAATTGAGCATTGTGACGTTGCGCGACAGGTCCGCAAATGTCCACCACATCATCGAAATGGGCGCTGCCGCCGGCACTTATGATCGGCTCGTGGTCAATGTCAAACAGCCCGAGGTTGGCGAGCCGCGTGAACGAATCAGCTAGATCTCTTAAGTAACTTCGGACGCTTGGTAGGGCATCGCTCGCGTCTGTTTTGAACACTCCTTCGTACCCGGCGACACCCACGCAACGTACCGAGTCGATTGCTTTGGCTTGTTCAGCGAGGGCGGCAGCATCGCTGAACTTGCGGGTGCCGCCACGGCCACCGAAACCACCGATTTCTACCAGCACCGAGATGCCCTCGGTGTGGGGCGAGTTGAGGCGCTTGGGTCGCTTGAGTCGTTTGAGTCCTTCTTGTGAGTCGACAAAACAGTAAAGTGTGAGCCCTTGAGAGACCGCCTCAAATGCCCAATTGATGGCTGTTTCGTTGATTAACTGATTGGCGATTAGGATGCGCCGCACGCCATAGTCAAAGAGCGTTCGAGCTTGGACTGCATTGGCGACCGTGATACCCCACGCGCCATGCTCAATCTGACGAGAGATCAGTGTGGGTGACATGGTTGTTTTTCCGTGTGGTGCTAACTGCACGCCGTGTGATCGACAGTATTCTTGCATCGTTTGCAGATTGTGCTGAATTGCGCTAGCTCGGAGGATCACAAGCGGGGAAAGAAAGGAACCGTCAAAGATGTTTCGCCCGAGCAATGCATCGCTACTGCAGTCCAGGAGGTCAGCGGGTGCGGCTTTGGTGCTGCAGCGCAGTTTCGGAGAGTACTGGCGCGGGTGCAGTTCCCCTGCTGTTGGGTCAACTGACACTGTACTGCTGGTTCTTGATAGTAAGTCCGGGTTGTGGATAAGCCAAGTTTAGGTGCGCGGTGCGCCACTGTTGCGGCGACATTTCAAGCAAGAACCTCGTTGTTCGCTCATCGGCCAAGGGGCCCACGTCACTGCACTGGGCGAGTGCGCTCATCGCGGTTATGTGACCAAGACGCAGGCACTTTTCGATGTTGTCTTGATCTGTCAAGATGCCAGATAGAAAGCCGGCCGCGAATGCGTCTCCTGCTCCGACTGGCTCAACTACCGGCCCGTTCAGTGCCGGGACGAACCACGCTTGCCTTAATAGATCTGCGTATGCACCGTTACCCCCGTCTTTGACGACGAGCACGTTTGGGTTAGGTAACAGTTTGCGGATATCGGCGACGGATGTGGCGCTCCAAAGGTCGGTGGCCTCGTCAAGACCGACGAAGACGATATCGCATTTGTTTGCAACCTGTCGTAACACGGTTGAGGCGTTGCTGCTGTTCCAAATGGTCGGACGCCAGTTGATGTCGAACGATATTCGTGTCTGTGAACTGCGGTTGTTGATCAGGGATTCTGCGAGTTGGCGGCAAGTGCTGGAGAGCCCCAAAGTGATGCCCGTCAGGTGAAGGATTTTCGGGTTTTGGCTTATGGCGGCCGCAATCTCTGGCGTCATGGCGGCTGCGGCGGAGTTTCTTCGGTAGTAACGTACCCGCCGATTGTGTTCGGTAACTTCTTTGAGCATGAGCCCGGTCTGATGATCGGGTAGGCGACGTACGTTGCCGATATCCACACCAGAGTTCTTGATGCTTGACAACACTAGGTCACCTGCGAGGTCAGTTCCGACTTGGCTTATCCAGGCGGTTCGCAAACCCAATGCCGAGCAGTTGCGCACAACGTTGGACTCCGCACCACAAACTTCCCATTCAAACGCTTCGTCTTCTAGGTTTGGTCGTACTGCCAACATTGATTCGCCGATAGCCATCACGTCAATATCTGTGCTTGGACAGTGCGTGCTCTTGGCGTTGCTTGAGTTGTGAGTGTTGGGCGTATCTTGGTAGCGATAACTTGCCGTGTTGTGCCGATTTGTCATAAGGTCGTATACTATCTTGGTGTGCAACATTTACACTTACTGTGCGTATATTGCACGATTGGGAGATGGTCGCGTTGCATGACCTAGCAATCCGTGGCGCACTCATTGAAGACGGCTCAGGGTGCCCAGCCTATGCAGGCGACATCGCCATTGACGGTTCCTTCATTGCCGCGCTGGGCGAAGTCGGCGCTGCACACGCCGAGATCAACGCTCAAGGGCTAGTAGCCGCACCCGGTTTCATTGATGCACACACTCACGACGACATGGAACTCCACCGCAACCCCAATAACCAATCGAAGCTCCGGCAAGGTGTGACAACAGTGGTGTGCGGGTGTTGTGGGTTCAGCGCTTTCCCACATTCCCCGCCACAGCGGTCACCCGACTTGCTTGGAGTTGAAGGTAACTGGCGCAGTTACCGAGAGTACCGAGAAACGCTCTTGGGGCACGGCATTGGTACGAACCTAGTTGCTTTCGTTGGCCACAACACGGTTCAGCGTTTGCTTTGTGGGCTCGGAAGTGCCGAACCGTCCGCGGTCGCCCTCGTAAACATTTGCGACGAAATCCGTAGGGCGATGGACGAAGGAGCATTCGGAGTTTCGACAGGCCTCATTTATCGCCCGGGGCGGGAGGTATCGACTGCTGCGCTCAGTCAGATTGTTGCGACTGTGGCCGATTACGGCGGCATCCACAACACCCACATACGCAACGAGGCAGACGCACTCATTGATGCGCTCGCCGAGGCAATTTCGATTGCTGAAGATACTGGGGTCGGGTTACAGATTTCTCATCTGAAGGTCATCGGCGAGCACAACTGGGGCAGTCTTGGTGATGCGCTGAGCGTATTAGATGCGGCTCGGGTTCAGGGGATCGACATCGGTTTCGATGTTTACCCGTATTGTGCCGGGTCAGGGCCACTCTCCACCTATTTTCCGCCCGAGAATATTGATGAGACAAGAGCGCTCCTCGTTCAGATCATTCGCTGCCTTGATTACCCGGAGTTTGAAGGGAGACGGCTTGGTGAGATAGCTGAGGAACAAGGCACATCTGTGGCTTCCATAGTGCGCCAGTTGGTTACTGCACCTCAGGCCAACGAGACATTGTGTGTCATTTTTGAGATCCATGAAGATGACATGCTTAAGGCGTTGCTGCACCCGTTGGCCATGATTGGCAGTGACGGAATCCCCCAAGAACACGGCGTGCCTCACCCCCGTCTTTTGGGCACTTTCCCGCGAACGCTCGGTTACTATTGCCGTGAACGGTCGGTGTTATCACAAAGTACGGCTATCGCCAAGATGACTTCTGTGCCTGCCGCTCGCTTCCGACTCGACAACCGTGGCCTTCTTCAAGTGGGTTACGTGGCCGATGTCGTGCTTTTTGACCCGGCCACGGTCGCCGACCGGGGAACCTATACGTCGCGTGCTTTCCCCACAGGTATCCACCATGTTTTTGTGAACGGGCAACATGCGATCTCCGAGTCTGTCTTGACCGGCGTGCGTGCCGGCGAAGTACTGTCTGCCTCCCCCTAAATCAACCAGAAAGGAATTTCATGAAACCCATTACCAATAGAAAAGCGGTCTCAACTAGTCAGGTTCCACCCGCAGCCGGCCCGTACTCTTCAGCGATTATTTCTCGAGGGTTCGCATTTCTGTCGGGTCAAGGTCCCTACGATGCCGCGGGAGCGTTGGCGGGCCAAGACATTGCGAGCCAAACCCGACAAACTTTGCAGAACTTAGATGCGATCGCGAGTGAGTTTGGGGCCACTCTGAAGGACGCTGTTCGGGTCGGCGTGTATCTAACCGATATGGATAATTTTGCGGGAATGAACGAGGTCTACGCAGAGTTCTTCAGACAACCATACCCGGCACGTACGACCGTCAAAACTGGTCTACCCAAACCAGAGATGCTAGTAGAAATCGACGCGATAATAGTGCTGCCCGAGGTGCTCTGAAGCCACATCAACCCTAGTTGGAAATATTACGCAGGTGGTATGCTGATTGACGGTCGACTCGCGAAGTAAGCTTTTGATGATAGAAGCGTATTAGCGTAAGCGGTTGTGGAATTGGGCGAGTAGCTTCAGTAGGGTTTCGAGGGTTACGCGGCCATTGTTGTAGTCGTAAACAGCGTTACGGATTTCGGTCAGAGTAACTGGCCGTTCGGTTATTGCGACGCGGGTGCCGTCGTCTTTTGGAGGCGGATCACCAGGAGGTGGCGGGTTATTACGCGGCGGTGGCGGATCGTCGCGCGGAGGCGGGTTATTACGCGGCGGTGGCGGATCGTTACGCGGTGGCGGGTCGTTGCTTGGTGTGATGTTTATGGTGACCGTAATTGTTGCCATCGGGAACAAAAAGTAGGGAACAAGGTCGCCTTGTGCATCTCTGGTTTTCCAATCGTATGCAGTTATTTCAATTTTGATTACTGGTTCGGTTTGGTGGTCCAGATTTGCGTTTTTCGCGACGGTTATTTGGCCGGTTTCGTTGTTGATATCAAATTTAGTACGATTTTTTCTTGGAAATTTTGAAGAGTACGCAAAATCGTAGTATACGGGGTAACGTACAAGTGTGCCGTACGGGTCGGTTGTCGCGAGGCGCGCGCCGACCGGTGTGCCTGCGGGTGACTTTTCAGGTACACTGCGCACAGCGTCTATCGTGTTGTCGTTGGACCGATAGTTCGAGAACAGCGACGAATAAAGTTCGATTGGGGGTTTCGACGGCGGATTCTCACGAATGATTGTAAAATAATAGCTCTGAGAATCGGTGAGGGGGGCCGGTGGCGGCAACCTATCCGCAATATTCACACCTAATTCGATCCTGTTGATGCCTACGTCAAGCGGTAAAACAATGCTTGGAACACCAGATGGTATAGGTTCTTGGAAAAAACTCACACAATGGTAGGTTGAGCAAGGTGCATCACGATCGGTGCTTCTAACAAGCTTGTTGCCGTACACATCAATGTTGTAGGCCACTAACCTCAGCCATGCTTCGGGGTCGGTGGGTTCAGCGGTCAAAGTAGTTTGAGTGGTTTCGTATGGCACAACCGTGACATGATGCGTCACGTCCGACCGGAACCCTCGGATCAAAGAAAAGTCCGAGAACTCAATAGACTTGAGACTTAGGTCAGTCCCTGAATCGGCTATGTTGATCGTTACCGTTGTTTCAGTGGCGACTCCAGAACCTGTCGGGTCCAAAGCGGTAACCGTTACGGTAGCGGTGTTTGGTTCCGTTTCAAAATCACCTAGAGGGTAACTTTTCGGGACGCGGTTTACATACAATTCGCCGGTGTTCTCATCAATAGCAAAAATCTTGTCGTCGTTGTCTTTCAAACCATATACGATCCTGTCACCGTCTGGGTCTGTAGCAGTAATCCGATCAGCAAGAATCGGTTTCTGCAAGTAAACCGGACGATACAACTTTCGACCACTCCACCGGTGCTGGTCCCACACCTTTTCTGTAACAGTACGAACAATGTTGGAGCCTTCATCAAACACCGGACCATTGTTGGTGCCTCGAACGACAGTCAACGAATACGTCTCCGACAGCGAACCGTCCTCAGCAACTACCGTCACAACCAACTGATTCGAACCAACACTAAGTTCCTTGAACCCGCTCAACGTTCCGGACGCGACTGGTACCCCATCCACAGCAACATTCGCGTTAGGATCGTTAGCAACGGGCACAGTTCTCAACCTCGTCACATAATGGGGCACTAAGATTCTGTAAGAAAACGTGTCCTGCGCAAAATTGAACCCCGAAACCGAAGGCGATAATACCAACCCATTGACATTGCCGCCGTTATGCACGCAACGGAATTGGCTCAAGACATTGTGGAGCGCAACATTAGCATCCCAGCACTGTATGACTTGTCGCAATCCGAGAGAACACATTTAGCAACTTTGGTGTCGCTTGGAGAGCCGGCATCTGTGGCTGAAATCGCCAGAAATGCCGGCACACCCTACAGCACGACCCGCGATATACACAGACGTTTGCTTCTGTCTGGCTATGTGTCCTACCAAGGCAAACTGTCTAGTCTCACCAAATTGGTACCTGCCGATGTCATTAGGAAAATAGTGTTGGGCGAAGACGGGACCGTTAACCACGCGGATTACGCAACCAACGAGATTCCGTGTCGGCAATGGATGCCTCGTTCTAAAGCGTATTGCGCGTTGCGAGAAGGCCATCTTGGACGGTGCCGTTCAAAGAAGTAAATCCATCTACGCCATCACTTTGTTGGCAGGGAGAGGCGAGGTCAATCCCAGAGCCAGCGGGTGGCGCACCTTGAGAACTCTTCGGGGGTCTCAATCATGCCGAAGGCACGTTCGGGGAGCACCTCGAACGCGGCACCGCCGTACACGGCCTCCATCATCTCTTCTTTGGAAAAGCCAGCTTCAGACATGTCAGTGTCGCAGTACTTCTCTGCCCACGCAACGGCCAGCGGTTCGGCCTCGTCGCCCCTGACGCGCACCGCGCGCCCCTCCAAAGAAACGCACTCGACGGTGTCGGCCGTGGTGACGACGACCTGATCGTTGGCCTCAATGTTGCGCACCTTGCGCGCCCCGACATCACAGCACATCCCGAAGCGTTCCCGCTCAGGCATCCAGACACCCCAGACGGGCATCGAATGCGGCCGGCCCTCGGCGTTGGCGGTCACGAACCAGAAGTTTCGTTCGGCGAGCAGGCGCTGCTCCGCCCACGCCCAGTCAAGCAAACCGTCGGGGTCCTGGATGACACCATATCCAGACATATCGGGACGTGTACTGCGCGGCACCCGGCGAATTCTAGCGTCTCAGCTCGTCTCGGATGGATGCCACCAACGCGATCAGGTCTTGGATCGTTCCGTCTCTTGCGGTGCGTCGGACGGTGTAGCCGAGTGTTGAGTTGTCGTCGATGTGCTCTAAAACGTGTTTGACAGCTCGATCTATGTTGAGACCGCGATCAAGTGGCAGGTTTTTCTGGCGAGAAGTCTGGCCGTTTGTTTCGGGAGTCCTGTCGGAGGGTGCGGCGGTGGCTGGCGGGGGTTCGAGGGTGTTGCCGGTTTTGCGGGAGCGGACTTCGGGACGGCGCTTGATGATGAGTGTTTGGCCGAAATCCGTTTGCACCCACTGCCAGGCGAAGTCCTTGCGGGGTGACCATAACATTTCTTCGTCAAGTTCCTTCACCGGGCCGAGTCCCTCCACGGCGAGTTGGCCATTGTCAGTTACCAGCGCATCGGCTTGGGTCTGCGGCGCAACCCATTCCAGCACGTCGGGATATTGGTGATTGTCGGTCTCGATACCCTGAGAAATTGCTGTCAGGCGATCTGCTTCATTAAGCAGGTAACTGTCGTCAAGAAGCTCTTCAAGGGGGTGCTTGCCTGGATGACAGGCCCCGAGCAAGGCACCGGCCATCGTGGCGATGGTGTCGGTGTCGGTTCCCAGTTCGTTGGCTGCGACCACCATTCCTTCATGGGGTTCGGGGGCCACCGTGGCCAACGCTGCGGCCGCAACGGGGGTGAGAATGCCACTGCCCTTTTGATGTTCCGCATAGAGATCAAGTTTCTTGCATAGCGCCTGGTAGACATCGGCGAGATCCTCTCCGCAGTTGATGGTAGTACTCGTTTGGTCGATGGCCTTGCATAGTTCGCTGACCGTTGTCTTCCACTGGTCGAGGAGCGTCTTGTTGGTTGACTGTTCCCAGATGCTAATCCAGTCACTGCTCAAGTTCTGATGCGATTTGAACAGCGAGAGGGTACCGTCCAGTTTTCTTGCGATCTGCGAACACTCATCAAGGGTTGGCGGTGAACCGGTCCGCAAGCAGTGCGCCAGTGTTGCAGCGTGGAAGCATGCGCCGACGATTGCTCTTGGGTGGCTGTGGGTACAGATGCTGTCGGATATTACATCAGGCAGGTAAGCCTCTTCGAGGTCGGGAGATGCCCAGACGTGGGGTTGGATCCGCATGGCGGCACCGTTTCCTCCGGCATCGTGCCAACCTTCGAACTTGTTGGCGTACCAAAGTGTGCTGTGTGTTGCGAGGTTCTTCGCGGCGGCTTTGGAGGCACGACCGCCGCCGAGCGCGTATGACGGCCAGACGGGCAGTTCCACTCGGGCAAAGGTGTCGACATCGAAACCGTGGTTGGTGATTGAGCGGCTCACCGCCGTTCGGAGCTGAGTGTCGTCAGACCAGCACCCGACCGGGAGTTGCACGGTGACACCGCCCCGTCCGCCAACCCTGCGACTCCAAGGCATCAGCCGGTCGAGCGCTGCCCCCTTAGTCCTACGCCTCAGACCTTTTTCGTCCACCAGTTCGCTAATGAAACCGAGTGCATCACCATACGCGCCCCACAGCATCGAACCACGAGTTCGCGCAGCCCGGTCGGTGCCGGTGTCATGGAAGAGGTTTACTTGTTCCATCGAGTCTGGGGTAGTTGCGTTCACTTAAAAGCCTCCGGTGCGATGGCAACGTTGGGAGCGTGACGCGGGAAGTTGGCCAGTGCCGCTTCTACGGTGTCGCATGTCTCATCATCCCCAACGATAATCGACTCGAGATGGTCAAGGGAGAGCGCAGACGGATAGAGGACTTCGGCCTGTTGGTCGGTGGGTTGGTTCGGCTCTCGCTCACTGCGAGTGCTTTCGCGACCCAGGTACCCAGGGACCATTGAGGCGAACATCTGATCGAAGCCTTGAAGCCCCGCGTGACGATGGGCGGTTGAGTAGGCGTTGTTGGTTGTGCAGAACACAACGCCAGGGTCACCCAGGATCTGCGGGTTGAAATCAAGGATCACCCATTCGGCCTCTGCACGCCATCTCCTCGACGCCTCGAACATCCATACGTTAATACTGGTTACGGAGAGGTTGATATACCCGTGCCAGCGCCGGTCCCGGCTTCTGTCAACCGCGTTTTCTTCGTACACATGTCTTAGTCGAACGTCCTCCGGGAGATGCCTTCGAGCTTTGACTGCGGAACTGTCGAGAATGCCGACGAGTCCGGGGCGGGCACGGGTGAAATGAAGGATGCTGGTGATGCCACGTTCAACAGCAGCATTGACCACCTCGGGACGGCGTGGCTCGCTCTGCAATTCTGCCTCAGATTGAGGGACCGCTTCGGGTTCCCAACTCATGGTGTCTGCACCTTGACAAGCTCATAGGTCGAAGGGTTGAGCAACCCAACCAAGGACGACTCCTCACCTGGCTTGTAACCGATCATGACTGACTTGCGGGCGCGCCCGATAGCCATCGCTAACATGCGGCGCAGTCGGTCGAGGTCTGCATCACCGTCTTCTGGGCCGTGCGGTGTGACCTCTTGGCTGAGGCCGGGAAGCAGCACATGGTCGAACTCAAGACCCTTGGCCGAGTGGATAGTACAGAGGGCGACGGCCTCAGGGCCCGCAGGCCACTCGTTCTCACGAGTCAACTCGCAGAACGCTATCCCCCGACTTTGAAGAGCTTTCCGCGCTTCGCTGAACCATCCGCCGCCGCGAGGTTGGAGGATGGCGATGGACTCCGTCCAGAAGTCGGTGATCTGCGTGAGACGATCCAGCATGACTTGGAGTTGATGGCTGTACCTGCCCTCGACGACCAAAGGGGTTGCACCCGAGCGACTACACGCAGTGAAGTCTGGTACCGTTCCGTCGTCCTCTGCTGGGAGTCCATCAACGAGGGGAATGGCGAAGGCAGCGATGGACTCGGTGTTGCGATAGTTCTCTCTGAGCGTGTGGATGATCTCGGGTCGGGCAGTTATGTCCACCTCGCGCCATGTGAAATACCGAGGATAGATGCGCTGCATGGCATCAATGATGAAGGTGGTGTTGTGGGAGTCCTGAAGGTGTCGGGTAACTGCCCGAACCTGATTGGCAGAGAAGTCCTGCGTTTCGTCCACGATCACAACGTCGTAGCTGACCCCAGGTTGAGTGTCCGCCGCGAGCACTGCGAGGTCGTTCCAGTCGATTAGACCGCGCTTGATCTTGGATTGCTCGTAGGCCGGGAGCACATCTCGTAGCAGTTGCTCTCTGAGCGGACGGTCAACCCGGGGACTGAGTCCTCGGCCCTGCCGGCGTACGGTGAGGTACTCGGCGCGGTTCTCGGGGGCGAAGCGGCCAAGGATGTAGGCCACTTCGTCGGCGAAGAAGTCGTGCTTCCCCGCAGTGGCAAAAGATTGCAGGAGTGGGCGAAGCATGGCCGATTCCTGATCGCGGCCGGCGATGTCAATATCCCCCACAATCGTCCTGGCCCAGCGAGCGAAAGTACTGATAGTTAGATCCAGCGCATCATCGTTCGGCACACAGTTGCGGGCAAGTTCAGAAATGTAGCCTTTGAGAGTGCGGTTGAAAGTGAGCACCAGCACACGCACCGGCGCTTCGTGTCCATGACGTTGCCGCCGCTTGAGTCGAACCGTTACGAGTTCGCGAAGGCACCGCAAGGCAGTTGTGGTCTTACCACTGCCGGCCGCACCTCTGATGATTCGATATCCAGGTTTGATATCTCCAATGATCTTCAGTTGCTCATCGGTGGGCTCAACATCCGACAATATCCTCATCTACGACTCCCCATGTTGTCGTCCCCACAGTATGGCGACACATGGTCTTAACGATAGCAGTCACAGAACCTTAAAGGGCTACCAATCTTCGATAGGAGAGCGGTCGGCTAGACTCCATAGGCTCGCGTCCGAGGATTTGGCCCAAGCAGTCTCGGACCGCGCTCTTAGCAGAAAGTGACGGTCGTCGCCAGCCGTTCGCTGGAGTGAAACTAAAAGTCGTTGACGCAGTCCGAGACCTCTGGATCGCCGCGGCGGGTTACTCAAACGCAACCACCGATAGAGCTTGACATGCTTCTCGATCTCGCGCTCGCTCTTGACCATGCGCAGGCCGCGGATGATGTTGGTCGCGTCGACAAAGCCGCCCACCATCGACCGCAGCCGGTCGAGGTCGCGCAAGGGCATGCGGACATGGGTCTCGGACCCCGTCGGCAAGCCGACCGGGCCCTTCGGGGCGACCTCTGCAATGCGTCGGCGAGCAGGGTGACACCATCATCGTCAGGGCATGACGACGACCATGTGCACACATCGTCGATCCAGGTGTCAGACGTTGTGGCTTCACTGATGCTGGGAATGACCGAGATCGGCTTGCCTGCCGACGGGACGACCATGAACCAGGGCCGTGTCGGGCTCTGCCAGAAAGGGATGTGGAATCCAGTGAAGTAGCGGACCTCGGGTTCGGTGCAGACTAGGACCGCCGCGATTTGGCGTTCGGCCATCTGTGCTTGACAGCGCCGGGTTCGTTCGGAGAACTCTTCGACTGGCAAGCCTCGCTCAGAACTCAACACGCACCTCTTGTTGTTCGCGGATCCGACTGTATCCTGAGCCGGTGATTTCGCGGTTGCCGCTCGACCAGATCCGCAGGGACACTCCTGGAGTCGACCATGTCCTGCACTTCAACAACGCAGGTGCCGCGCTGCCACCCCGGGTCGTGCTCTCCACGGTTGTCGAGCATCTTGAACGCGAGGCAACCATCGGTGGTTACGAGGCCGCAGCCGAAGCGGCAGACCGTTTCGCAGCCGTCCATACGTCGCTCGCCCGATTTATCGGCGCGCAATCCCACCAGATGGCCATGGTCGAGAACGCCACACGCGCCTGGGACATGGCGGTCTACGGCTACCCCTTTGTGACGGGCGACCGGGTTCTTACCAGTCGAGCAGAGTAGGTCAGCAACGTCATCGCCCTGCTGCAGTTGCAGAATCGACACGGCATCGAAGTGGTGCTCATTGAGGACGACGAACACGGTCAGATCGATCTTCAACACCTGGAGGCTGAACTGGCCCGGGGCGCGGCCATGGTGGCCATGACGCACGCGCCGACCAACGGAGGATTGATCAATCCCGCCGAGGCGGTGGGCGGCCTCTGCAAGCAGTACGACGTGTTCTATGTGCTCGACGCCTGCCAGTCCGCGGGGCAGGTGCCGCTTAATGTCGGCCGCATCGGTTGCGATGTTCTGTCGGGGACGGGCCGCAAGTACCTGCGAGGCCCGCGTGGCACCGTTTCCTGTATGCGGGACCACGGGCATCGGAACGTATTGAATCTCCGTTCTTGGATCTCCACGCCGCAGCCTGGACTGCAGACACGACCTGCGAGATTCGCCCTGGCGCTCGCCGCTTCGAGAGCTGGGAAGCGAACTACGCCGACAGACTTGGTCTCGGTGCCGCCGTCGATTACGCCCTCGAGTTGAGCATTGAAGCAACGTCAGATCGTCTCTGCGAACTCGCTGCGGACCTGCGCGACTCGCTCACAGCACTCGACGGTGTCTCGGTGCATGACAAGGGAGCGACACGAGGCGGAATCGTCACGTTCACGGTCGACGGTGTCGATTCCGTCGATGTGCAGGCGCAACTGCTGTCGCAGCGCATCAACACGGCGGTCGCCCCTGCCGGCCATGCCCGCCTCGACTTGCCGCACCGTGGCCTGCCCTCGCTGGTGCGTGCCTCGCTGCACTACTACAACACAGTTGAGGAGACCACCCGCTTCGTCGATGCCGTACACCGCCTACGCCGTCGCCTCGCAGCAGTTCGCCGTAGCCGTTCGCAGCGACCGCGCCACTGAGCAAGGCCCTGTCCTGCTCGGACACAAACTTGAGGTCCGCCCGGCTCAATTCGTCGCGATGAATCGCTCCTCGGTTGCGATACCTGCTGACATTCGCCAAGTCCGCCTCGCGACCCGTGCCGGCCCATCAAGCTGGGGCGATGGGTTCGACTCCGTTGGCCAGTGCTCCCTCGGCGAGGCGTTGGTCGTAGGTCACCAGACCCTCTAAGTCATCGCCGAGACAGAGTGCGGACGCGAGGTGAATCGCGTCCAATGAACGCAGGTCAGCAGGTTGGAGCCGTCCGGCCTCTTCGAACACTGCCGTTGTGACCTCCACGAGAATCACTGATTCCAATACCTCGCGTGCGAGCAGTGCGCGATCAGGAACGACCCTCCGCACGGCTCGCATCAATTCGGTCCGCGCCAGGTCCGAGGCGACAAGGTCTCGGTCCGCACTCTCAATCCACGCACGAAGGGCCGCTGTCTCGGGTTCGGCAACCACCAACTTCACCAGTGCCGACGTGTCGAGATAGAACGCCACCTCAGTGACGCTCGTCGTGTCGCATCTCCAACAGCACCTGAGACAGTGCTGGACCTTTCTCGGGGACCGGCAGAGGCGCTGGAGGGCCGCGGCCCGCGTCGATCAATGCGCGCAACCGTGACTTCGGGATCGTAGTCATCCGGGCGACCGGATGTCCTCGATCGGTAATTGTCACCGTCTCGCCAGAGGCAGCCTCGGCAACGACCGCCGAAGCATTCTGTTTCAATGCACGAATCCCGACTTCAGACATGTGCTTCATGGTAGCACATCCCCCTCCCCTCCGCAGTCAAAAACTTCTTGTAGCTTCTTTGCTGAGAACCCATCGGACGCAGGCTCTTTCTAAAACCAACAACGCTGCCCGATGTAGCGTATAGAAACCCAGAATCTGTCGCGCGAGGTCAGACGCAACCCACTGAGGTGCGTCTGACTCTTCGCGACAAGTTGCGGGTTTTTCAAGTCGCATCGGTGGGTGGTTGGTGGTTGGTTGGGTTTTGTGTTTTTGGGTGCCGTGTGTTGGTGTTGGTGTTGTGTGGAGGGTCGGACGCGTGCGCTGGTTCGCGGGTCGGAACGAACACATGCAACCCTGGGGTGTGGCCCGATTTGCTGTGTGGTGTGTCGGAGGTTTCGTCGTGACGGTAGAGCCCAACGTCGGTGAAGTTTTTGTTGTCGGTGTGTTGGACACGAATCCCGTCGGTTTCAGAGACATCCAAAATGTTGAGGCACCCGACACAGATCCCGTTTCGAACGGCACATTTGGGGTGAAGCCCGAGGCTAGCAGATGTGTGGCGTGGGTTCTGGGTTTGTGGAATAGTCAAAGTGATTCATCGCTTCAATCGTCAGTGCCCCAATATCTTGTTTGTTTCACGGTTTCTTGTGAAGTGTTGTGTTTAGGGGCCGTTTGGTGGGTTGTTGGGGTTGGTGATTTGGTAGCCGGTTTTGGTTTTGGTGACGATGTAGCCGCGGTCGTGGATGTTGTGGTGGCATAGTGGGCAAGCCAAGCACATTTTGTCGATGTCTGTGTGTCCGCCTTGTTCCCAGGGTTTGATGTGATGAATTTCGCAGCGTTGCGGCCCGACGGTGCAGTGTTCGCCTCGGCAGTGCCGGTCGCGGGCGATAATCG
>MKWU01001618.1_pt1 | contig 37877 bp, 40 predicted proteins | sample 809101 | NCBI WGS metagenome assembly MKWU01 (sample SAMN05860141, study PRJNA318959) | sponge metagenome | host: Aplysina aerophoba | place: Slovenia: Piran, Adriatic Sea, Gulf of Piran | collected 2013-05-07
ACCTCGTCTTGAAGTGCCTCAATGGTCTCTGATCGGATCTTCAGAGTGGTTGGATGTTCCTGAATAACTGGCCTAATGACCCTGATTATTTTACGATTTTCTGGTAGGTAGTCCCTGATTATTCACATATCAGCCGGGCCCATCCTCTCTGTCCCTCACCCAGCGCGAGTACCCTGCAAAGCAGTCCGGACAAAGGCGGACTGCGAAGGTAAGTCCGTCAACCCGGGACGGAATTGTAACTCTTTCCAGGTCCCCGGACTGCCTGGAGCAGGCGATGCTCTCGCACCGCTGCTGGCTCCTGCGGCGCTGATTGTAGATCAGGCCGGAAACAATCAGGCCAACCCAGAAGAGAGCGGCTGCGATCAGATAGACCATCTTGCCCCCGCCTTGCTGAGATTCTTACATGATTCGCTAGTCGCGATTATACTTGGGGACAATAGGCAAGTCTGGCAATCTGGCTGGAAAGCCCTGTTTGGGGAGCTGTATGTCAGCAGTGAGGTGGGTACAAGCCTTGCTTGCGTCAAGATTTGACCGAACGGGGCGGATAGGAAATGAAAGGCGGAAGGGAAGGCCTCGGTGGGGGCAGTGCCCCAGCTGATGGACCCGCTGCCGGTTCTGCCCGACAGACCGATTCCCCCCTCCATCAAGGTCAGGTTGGCCACGGTGGCCGCCAAGTACAGCTGGAATTACGTCCTGGCTCGCCTGAAATAGCGGGACCGGCGGATGCCCGACTGGATCAATCGGGCAAATCTGTGTTCCATCACCACTCGGCGCGCTCTATGTTCGTCGTACCAGGCGCTCTGTCGCAAGGCCCGATCCTGTACACTTACAGGACTGGCCGCATTCTGATCGCGGTGGCGACGTCCTCGTCGCTGGGGCGGGCATGGACGGGGTGCTGGCCCAGCCACTATCCGCGGCTGCCTCCCCTTTTGTGTTTGCCGAAAGCCAAAATAAACCTTGAACAGCCATCTATTAGCATGTCCTTGGCGGGAAATGCACATGAACATTCCAACAGAGTACATTGTGGGTCACGAGAAGGCCCGCCTCGTTGACTCTGACCTGGCCGACAGATACGTCACCCATACCCTCATCGGCGACCCGGTTATGGACGCGGTCGTGGAGGAGCTTTCGCCCCTGCCCCAGGACCAGGTGCACGGCTTCATTCAGGCCGGAATGCACGGCGAGGACATGGCCCAGGCGCCCGCGCTCCTCCGGGCCTTCTTCGACACTCCTCCACCGGACCCGGCCTGGCTGGACCAGGACGCATTCCTCCCAGGCGTCTACGCCTTCCAGAGAAACTCCGTGCCCGTCCTCTCGGCCTTCGTCACCGGAACCCTCATTGACGGCTTCTCCACCCTTATCGCCAAGAGTTTTGTCCAGACGGGCCGCATCTTTGATAATGGCGTCTGGAGACTCAAGCAGAACAATCGGCACCAGATGGAGATATTCTGGCCCGGTGGACTCATGCCCAACGGAGACGGTTGGAGGTTGTCGATTCGCATCAGGTTTGTCCACGCCCAGGTGAGGAGACTTCTGGCCCAGACCGAGGAATGGGATCACGGCGCGTGGGGCGTGCCCATCAGCGCCGCCCACCTGGGATACGCCGTCTCCTGCTTTGCTGCCCGGACCATCAAGCATTCCGAGGCCCTGGGGGCCCAATACACCCCTGAGGAGCGCGCCGGCTTTCACGCTGTCTGGCGGTATGCCGGGTATCTCATGGGAATTCCCGAGTCCATCCTGTTCGCGGACGAAGACGAGGCTCTTCACCTTTACCGGATTGGTTCCCTGTGTGAACCGCCACCTTCGCAGGAATCAATAATTATGACCAACGCCCTTATCAACTCCGCGCCCCTGGTTGCCGGCATTGGTGACCGGGAACAGCGGGAGAAGCTGGTAAACAACGTCATCTATCCGGTGTCCCGCGCCCTCATCGGGAATGACCTCGCGGACGAGCTAATGTTCCCGTCAAGCCGGCTGCCCTTTGCCCTGGCAATGTACCGCCTGGACCAGCGCCTCCAGCGCTTCAGGACAATCCTCAAGAGGCAAGGCCACCAGAGTTTCGCCACCCTTCTGGAAGCCTCGGCGTACGACGATGCCGGCCTGTCGCACTACCTCCCCGATCATGCCCACGCGGAACGCTCACGAAGGTGGTAGTAATGCGTTGCCTTATCCTTACCGGTTCAGTTGCCGGACCCATACCGTGACAGCGCCTGGCCACCCGGGAAGACGCTGTTCCCCAGGGCCAGGAGACCGTCGGACTCCTCGGGCCTGATTCCTCATTGCCCTGGGAGGCTGACCCGTGCAAGCAGGCCCTCTGGAAAGCCGGTCACCAGGCCAGGCTCCAGGGTCTCTCCCTTCGTGGCATCGCCAGGGACCAGAGTATTTCCCGAAACATGGTCAGGAAGAACGGGGACCTGCCGACTCCAGCCGTCAATCGGACTGCGAGACGGGCCGCTTATCCAAACACTCAAGACACGTCTAGTGGACGTATTCGCTGAGCGCTTAACCAGATATCTTCGCGGGACATAGACACAATTCTTGGCATAGCCCTATGCTGTGATTTAGTCGGATAGCGGTCTAAAGACGTGCGGCGACCTCCGGCCTTGCCCGGACCGCGGGGGGGATATCATTGGGAATGGTGGCGTACCGGCCAAATGCTCTTACGAATTCCTCGCAATATTGGAAAAAGTCTGCCAATGTATCCACCCCCAGGGGTTGGGGTATCCCTGGACGATCTCCATGTCGCGTTAGGCCTAGCCGGTACTCCCTTTTCCAATCTTCAAAGGGTCTCCGTATTCCTGTTGGATTAGTCAGGCCCCAGTACACGGCCACTGTGGCGGCCATGGCCCGCTTCTCCATGGCCAGGGGGGAATTATAGTCTTCCCATGGGATTTCCTCGCCAGAAGCAGGTATGTGGAGGCTATTGGCCAGTTCTCTCCAGGGCAGAATCCCGGACCCGGCCAGGGAGCCAGCACCGGATGGCGACAGCTTCTCAAACAGGAGTGCGGTGGACGTCGCAGTCCACGGATTGTCCTCGAAGGTCATGACAATCAACTTGACGGCGCTCTCGGGCCGCCCTGCGCCAAGGCCGACCATCAGCATGAGCCCCAACTCAACATATCCGGCAGCCAGGTGGGCGTCGACGTACATCTTTCTTGACAGACCTCTTTGACGGGGCCACCCTGCACGTCTTAGATGGATGAGGACGAACCACTCCAGCATTCTACACATAAGTTTCGGCGTCCCATATCGTCTCGACAGAATCGTCCGTGTCTATTGCCTGGTGTGCAGATGGAGAGAAGCAACAGGTCTGAGGGGATGAGGCCGCACCCTTCGCTGAGGTGGTACAGAGCCAGGCCAGCCGGCAGGTCGGGGCGAGGAAAGAAAGGTTAAGGATGGAAGGTACAAGGCCGACCTCCAGTGCGTTTCCAGACGAAGAGGCAAGGACCTCGCTGAGACCGTCGCAGGGTGACTGGCGGAGGCGTAACGAACAGAGTTTAGCACATTGATTCCGAGATTTAACATTGTGAGAACATTCCGCTGCTCGGTACCTGACTTTGACTCGGGCTGAATCCGTTACCAGTTTGGAATAACCCCGCGAGAATCGCCGCCAGATAGAGTAAGCGCCCAGTCAAGCGGCTCTCCGTCAAGTGCGTTGCTCCCTTATTTCCCTGCCGGCAGGTCAAACAGGGACTCGTGCCAGTTCCAGACCGTGAAGTCTTCAAAATGGGTACTTCCACCCAGACCATAATGGAAACCGTGCCCTTCGTAATCGTCAACAACAAGGCCGACCCAGTTCGGAGGGGGAATGCCGTCCTGGGCGAGGTTGAATATACCCATCTTGCGGTCGTTGATGTAGAGCCATACTTCCTCGTCCAGCAGCACTGCCCGGACGCGATTCTTCTCTCCTTTTTCCAGGTTCAAGCCGGGTGCATCCTCTCCCCTGCTGCCTTGCAACTCCGCGTTTGGACCAGTCGAGCGCCAGTGGTGAAAGGTGCCGCCAAAGAAGCTGTTAACCTCGATAAAATGAAACGCCCCGTGCTTGCTGGTGTCGAGCCAGAGACCAAAGGTATAGTGAGACTCCTCTGGTCTAAACGGAACCTCGAACGTGAACTCAATCATAACGTCGCCGTCTATGTCGGTGCCTTCTGAGAGCTCGTACTTCCCGTCTTCAGAGTCGTGCCTTATGCTCCCCCGTACCGGGCCAAATATGGGCACGGAGGTGTGCGGGGTGCGGGTGGGCAACGCCGCATGGACCGGGTCCACTTCGGGAAAGTCCTTCTGCATGGAGTCGTGCCAGCGCCAGACTCGGGCGTACTTTAGCGGCGTCTCCCCTTCACTGGTGTCATCAACTATAAACCTCGCCTCGTCTCCACCGGTGTCCAGGTCCACAGGGAAAGACCCCGCGAGAACGCCGTTCACGTAGACATACGCGCCGTCCCTAACGAGGGCAACCTGGAGCAGGTTCTCCCCTCCCGGGGTGATGTCAATAGCTGGCATGAACTCCTGCGTGCTACCTATGAATTCGTCCTCGCCCAACCTTGCATATTTTTCCCAGTTCAGGCTACTCCTGATGGTCGTACTGTAGAAATGATTCCGCTCCCCCCGTCTGAACAGGAAGCCGTGCTCCCAGGTCAGGTACGGGTCTGAATAGGGATTCAGGAAGACGGCCTCTATGAGGATGTCCCCTGGCGCTTCCCCGGCGCTGATATGTTCAAGGAACCCGTCCCCGGACTGGTGGGTAATTCTGGTATTGTTTGCCCCAAAGATAAGAAGCGACCGGTCATAGCCAGTAGTAGGCGTCGGGGAAGGCACGGGCGTAGCCGTGGGTTCTGAGGTGGGCGTGGGTGTTGGGGTAGGGCTAGGCGTGGCCGTAGCCGTGGGCGTGGGCTGAGGGGTGGGATATGGCGTGTGTGTGGGCCTGGGCGTGGCCGTGGGGTAGGGTGTATATGTAGGGTATGGGGTTGGGGTGGGTGCAGGCGTCTCCGTGGGGATTGCCGCGAGCTCGGCTTTCACCTGGGCCGCAACCGTGGCGGGAATGTCCAGGGTCGGTTCAGGCTGGGAGCAGGCGAGGGGAAAAGCTGAGACGATAAAAAGCAACAAAAGACCGCGCAAATTGGGACCTCCTTGCAGGTTGGGTGGGCCACAACATAACCGCCTCTACGAGGACGGAACCTAAGGTATTGCTCGGCCGCACATGGCGGGCATCTCTTCCCTGATCCGGTTGATGAGTATGGCCTGGTCCTCAACCCGGTTTGCCGGGCCTCCCCGGATCATGCCTACCACCTCTCCATACTGGTCTATGACCGGGTGCCCACCTGTATCGGCAGTGCGGAAGTTTCCGCGCAAAGTGATGTAAGTGTCCCCGATTGCGTCCACCACGGTATCGGCAGGCAACTGGTCATCGGAAAAGCCCAGGACATAGACGGTGTCGTGGACCCTTAAACCGTCTGAGTCGCCGATACGAAGGACCCTGGCCTCGAACGTCTCAATCGGAAGTACCGGCTGCACCCAGACGCAGGCAACGTCGTATTCCTCGCTCACGCCCAGGACCACGCCATCATTCGCCCATTCGCTCACGTCCTCAACATATACGCCCTGGTGTTCCCCTACCGTCTCCCTGCTGGTGATGACCACCACCGGAAGGGCCAACCCGTAAAGCTCGGTGAAGAACCCCACCCCGGATTCGGTCGTCCCCTGCGGGAGTATCTTCAGAATGCTGTCTATGGACTGCGCCACTCTCTGATAGGGCAGGGGAGTCTGGGTGGGCACCATCCTCGGTGGGAAGGTGGGAGGTGGATAGGGCGTGTATGTCGGCAGCGGTACCTGCGCCTGCGCGGTCGGGTAGGGCGTGTAAGTTGGGTAAGGCGTGTAGGTGGGCGCGGCCGTCGCCGTGGGAAGGGGGGTAGGGAACGTGATGGGGGTTGGCGTTGGTAGCGGCGTCGGAAACACTATCGGCGTAGGCGTAGGCGCGGGTTCGAGCGTGGGCGCTGTGGCGCTCGGGAAGCATCCGAGGATAGCGACAACAAATACGGCCAGAGATGCAAGAAGCTTCATATGACTCCTAAATCATGATCAGGGGTTCCAGGGAGGCCGCCACGATGGGGACTACCGCAAGTTCGGCTTTGACCTGGGCCGCAACCGTGGCGGGGATGTCCGGCGCGGAAGCCGGCTCGCGTAAGCGAGCCACACGGGGGATTATCGCCGCGATGAATTTAGTCAAGAAGGGTAATCGCCTACTCACTTGTTTCTCCCTTAGAATGCGCCGTACCTTTGCTTCGGCCAATGAAGGATGAGACCAGGGCGGGGATTAGGGCAACCGCAGACGGGAAAAGGGCCACCATTGCCGCGAACTGCACCCACTTTATCGGGTCCAGGTTTGAGCAGGTGTTCCCCATGACGGCGATGCAGACGTCCGCCGAAAGGAGATATGCCCACACCAGGAGCCCCTGCCCGACAAATACGGCCAGGGCAACGACGACCCCCATGATTACGCCCTTCCCGGGCGTGAGCCTCTGCCCGAAGAAATAGCCAAAGAAGACGCTCGACGCTATGGCGACCAGGGCCAACATCAGGAAGAATCCGCCTACCGAATCACTGCCCGCGCCGGCGTGGACGGCCAGGAGCATTCCGGCCAGGGTCGAAGCCGCGACCAGGGACCAGACATCGATGCTGAGGCGGGAACCCACCACCAGCAGCGCGGCGCCGGTTGCGAGGACAAGAGCGCCTGCGAGTACGGCGGCGGCGAAGGGCGCCCATTCCGAGACTTCGCCCTGGGCAGTGTCTGTGCAGTTGCCAGTCAGAAGCGCCGCCGCAAGGACCGGAAAAACCACGATGCGGAGGGGACGAATTCCTGAAGGATTCATAGCTCGCCTACTTCCGGAGACCGGATGGGTGTATGCATAGGTGAAGCCCCTTTGGCTCAATGGATAGAACACTCCCGCCGCAGGGCAGATGTTGAGGGTTCAAGTCTCCCAGGGGCGCCACCAGAGGAGTCCAGGACAGACGACAGGTTAAACACCCAACTGCCAGGAGAGTGTAATCATTATCATCGCCCACCCCGGTATCGGGCCCCTGTTATGGATATATTGATCAAGGTGCCAACCGCTAGCGGTATGTTCCGGCCAGGACCATGAGCGCCACCCCACACAGAACCAGCGAAATGGAGGCAAGGGGCACGAAGGGTCCAGCGCCTATCCCCTCCCTCCGGATGCGGCCGAAAGCCCTGGCAGCCAGGGCCCCAAAGCCACCGGCAAGCACCATCGGAGTTATGGGAACCCAGAGGTCAAGGATTGCGCCCACCGGCACTCCCGTCGTCGTCTAATCCTTCTCTCATCCGGTTCACCAGGGCACAGAGTCCCCACGTCGCCGGAATCACGCAGAGTATCACCAGGAGGTGCATCCGGAAAGCGCCCGTCGTCATGTCCTCGGAACCGGTGTTCACCCAGGAGATTATCGCCACTACGAAGGTGGGAACGGCGGTGACCGGACCCAGGCCAACGCCCAGGAGCAGCCCGTGCCAGATGCGGAGGTTGGACATAAACACGGCGCAGACACCGCCGGAGATGGGCCCAAGGAAAAACGGCAGATAATAGAATGCTTCTACAGGCAGCAGAAATTCGTTACCCATACTTCACCTTTCCTACCGGGGATTAGATGCCGGTTCCCGCAAAGGCATCCTCCCGGGATTCAAACAGGGGCAGGATGCGGTCAAATCCGCTCATTGAGAAGACCCCCTGGACTTCGGGCCTGAGGCAACAGAGACGGACTCCCTGACTCCTCGACTTGGCAATCTGGAGCAGGGCCCGCAGGCCCGCACTGCTCACATAGGCAACGGCGCCAAGATCGAGAACCACAGCCTGGGGATCTTCTCCCACCTCGGTGAGCACCGCGTTCTTGAACCCCTCGGCGGTGGCGCTGTCGATCCTCCCCACAACGACGATAAGCAATCCTGCTTCGGTCTGCCGGGTCTGCAACATGCGTCCTCTCCTGTCTTTGCTGCAATCAAGGGGAACACGGATACATGGGAAACGACTGGATGGCTGCCCCGTGCGGAAGCAAAAGGCTCCGCCTTTACCGGCGACGGACCTGGCGCTGCAACCGGCAGGGGAAAGCTGAACCCTCCTCACGACTTTTTCACGGGCGAAGGGATCGCCCAGACGGATATTCAGCTCACCCAGACTGAGTCCCGCGGCAGCTCTCTTGCCCGTAGGTAGCCCTTCGTACCTCAAATCAGTTTCCGGATCCATGGGGACCCGCTTCCTCACCGCATCGTTGAAGGTGCTGCAATTAAGAACAGTCAAACGGTAAACTGCCTCCGGGCTACTATTCATTCGGGTCCGTATCCATGGCTGCAGCCACCGTGTCCGCGGAAAGAGATGGGAATGGAAGCATGCCATCGCTTCATGAGAGGGGCGGGATGGGCCGGCGGAAAACAAGACAGAGGAAGAATCGCCTGCTGAATATCTTTATGAGAGAGTGTCCACCGGCGGTTGGACGTGCCATCATCCATTCTCCACCTGCTGCTCTACCGTTGGGGGGTTGCGCCGGACCCCGCCGCGACCCTGTCGTTCTTCATGCAAATATATCGCCAGGAAAGGATTGCCCCGGCCACCCCAAAAACCAGGGGCGGCGCCACGTCGGGAGCGAGTGGGCCCCACGACCAGAGCAATGAACTCAACATGTGAAACCCGATAGTCCAGCCGACCAGGGCAAAGGCGATAAGGGTTCCGATGCCGATGACGCTCCCTGCCCCAACCCCGGAGCCCAGGCTGACGTTGGGCATCCGGTGGGCGGATGTGATTCCGGCCACCAGCGGAATGCCAAAGGGAATCAGCACATACAGGAATAACGCGACGATTAATTCGTCCAGGTCAGGGACAATAGTTTCCATTCCCATGTTCATAGCAGTGCCTCCATTGGGATAGCAAATCCACGTACCCTTGGAGAAGGCCGGTGATTCTTGACCTGTGACTGGAGCAGGGGAAGGCGAAGAACACCCGCCCGCCTGTGAGGTTGCTCCAAAGGAATATCCCTGAATTCGCAGGCCCTGCAGTAGCCCCAGCCTCCATGGACGGTGATCCATGGCAGGTACGGGACCGCCGGATCCTGTGGGTTAATGGAATGGCAATATTCGGCAATGTGGTTCAGCACAGCGCCGTTTATCAACCAACCCGCCGTGCCCCTTCCAATTCGGTTTGCCACCTCCCCAGTTTTAACGGTCTTAAGAACACCGCGTGGGCAGTGAGAATCTGCCCGATACGGACAGCGTTTCCCCCTTGGGCATTTCCTCTTCTTCGCCACATGTCCTCTTCCAGGGACACCAACGTGCTGTGGCCACCAAAGCTCCTAAAGGGCTCCAGGGCGCGCGAGCCGCCTTTCCCTTGCCCGCTCCCTTCGCCTATCCCTGAGCGCCATCAGCAGCAGCCAGACCAGGGCGAAAATCAGGCCCAATCCTCCAAGCCAGGTCGCAAGGCGCGGCCAAAAGGGAGGTTGACCGGGTACGGGCCCGCTCTGGGCCAGGACGACAGGATCCGGCGGACGCGGGATTCCTGCGTCAACCACGGGGATGTCCCATTCCGGCGTGGGTGTGGCTGTCCCGATCTTGCGGCCCGGTCCCCATCCGCTCGAGTCTATGGTCGACGTGGGATCAGGAATTGGCTTGAGCGTAGGCGTAGCCTCTGCCTTTTGCCTCACCTGGAGCGCAACCACCGGCGTGGGCGTGGGCGTGGAAGTGGGCAACTCCACCAGGACCGGCGCGGGGGCAGGCGTTTTCGTGGGCTCGGCACCCTCCACAACAACCCGTACCTCGATCGAATCCGTGCCCCCTCTTCCGTCCTCGGCCCACAGCCGCAGGGCAAAGGACTGCCTGCCGGCAGGGAGCGACTTCGCAGTCCAGACCTGCCCTGAGACGGTGTTCAGTATGAAATGGCCCATGTCGGCGCCGTCCCTGGAGTAGGTCACCGGGTCTCCGTCCGGGTCCGTGGCAACTACCGGCGCTCCTACTGCCGAGTTAGACCCGGCCTCCAACGTGACTGCCCTCTCCGTGCGCTCCCCGTCCACGAAGAAAGGCGGAGAGTTGGGCGGGGCGCTCGTGGGCGTGCTGGTGGGCCGGAGGGTTGCCGTGGGCGTCGGAGAAGGCGTTGGCGTGGCCGTCTTCGTGGGCGTGGGCGTCGGCGTTGGCGACGGGGTGACGGTTGGGGTCCGGGTGGGCGTGCTGGTTGCCCTGGTGGTCGGCCTGGGCGTAAGCCTCGGCGCAGACAGGGGCACTGCCGTCGCGGTTGGAGTGGGAGTGTTGGTTGACCTGTTCACAGGGCTAACATTGGCCCTCTGCGTGGCGGTAGGTGTCGGGGTATTGGTGGGTGTCGGCGTGGGAGTCTTGGTTGGGGTAGGGGTGGGCGTATTTGTAGGCGTGGGTGTAGGCGTCGGGTCTGCCTGCGCCCGCACAAGAGCCGGCTCCGAAGTGGCGTTCTTGCCCGACCGGTGCCCGTCGGTATAGGAGGCTGTTGCCCGCAGGTACTTGCTCGCGTCCTCGCTCTTGGGCGTGTAGGTATTGGCGGTCGCCCCGCTTATGGTGTCGTAGGTTCCATCCTGTTCCTGCGCTCTCTCCCATGCCCAGGTCAGAGAATCAAAACCTCCGTCCGGGTCGGAAAGGATCGCTGTAACCGTGCTCCCCACCCTGGCGGCTCCGGACAGGGTTACCTGTCCCTCTTCATCCACGTTACCCACGGAGATGCTCACGGAGGTGCGGTCAGTCCTCCCGCCCGGGTCCCTGGCCCGGACCGTGATTGAATAGCTGTTCTTTTTCTCGTAATCGAGCACCCGTCTGGTTATGATTTCGCCTGTGCTGGAGCCAATGGCGAAATGGCTAGTATTGCCCCCAACCACCGAATATCTCGGTTCTTCCCCGTCCTCGTCATAAGCCTGCACATGGCCCACGAAGGCCCCGGCATCTTCCTTCTCGTTCACGGAGAAGGTATAGGGGGAATCAATAAAGTAGGGAGCGAAGGCGCAGTTATTGCTGTCAGGTGTCCACCAATAGACATCGTTGTCGCCGTGGTTGTGCCACACCCTTTGGCCATCTGGTTTCCAATGGCTTGGGAAGGTGACCAGGTGATGGGCCGGTATGGTTTTGTCTCCTGCTGTGGTTTTCTCCTTGAAATCTGCCCTTACCTCTTTATCGGCCAGATAGTCTTCGTACTTCTCGGAAAACGCCGGCCAATCTTCTGTTTTGACCATCCCCGAATGAAAGCCGTCGTGGGTGTGATGACCCGCCGAATTCCTGGGCGGCACCAGGAACTCTCCCTGGTGGCAATGCTGCCCATCATAGGGGCCATCCCCCGTCCTGGCGGGTGGAGCCTGCTCGGTGGACAGGAAGAAGGCGAAGAGCAGGAGCAGCAAAGGCAAGAGGCTCACACGGAGACCTGGTCCCGGAAGACGAACACTCGACAACATACCACACACCCCAACCCATAAAAGTTTTCCTTGCGACCTGGTTCCTTCTCCTGATCAATTGCCTAAGGATCTACGTACCGGATACTGGACGGTTCAGCCGCCCGGTAATTCCAGGCGGCATACGCTCTTCAACGTACTCCCCAGACGCCTTCTGAATCCTCTGCCTTCAAGTACCAGCGGTCATCGTCCACCTCCCCTCGCAGGCCCCGGGTCCACGAACCTGGCACCTACCCGGATACCCCCAATAATTCGATCGCCAAGCCGGGCCAGAGTGAGGCGGTGCCTGGCTCGTTCCCCGTCTATCCTCCATTTTCTCTCGATGGAAGGGGCAGGCCCCGGCCCAGCTTCCAGGACCGGCCCAGCGTCCAGGAGAGTGAGAGACCACAAACATCGCCAGGGGTTCCCCGGCTTTGGAGCAATCCATACCTGGATCCCTCGCTTTGTGTTGGTCCGCTCCCCTGGCCTGACGTTGGATTCGGATTTTCTGGCGCCGTGGATTTGACCACAGCCCTCTCGCTGAACCCCACCTGGTTAACGCAGGGCGCCAAGGCGTAATAGCTCTCCCCAGGCAGGAACTCGCAAGAATAGGCGAAACAGGCATGGCAAACCTGGTATGGGCATCCGACCTTGTGTTTGCATCTGACGCCCCCTTCTCGACCGACCGTTGTCACGGGAAGGGTTTCCGCCTGCAATCGGGTTCTCCCACTTCACGATGATGGCGCCCGTTCCGTCTTCTTCCACCTGCTCGTCGGGGGCCAGACGCTTCCCGACTCTACGCCGCCCTTTCGCTCCGGTGTAGTCGGCGGACAAGGCCGCTGGTTCTCCGACCATCGGGAAGGCGACAAGGACAGCAACGATTACAGAAAGTCCCCTGGGCCGCCTCCTGCAGGGCCTCGCCGGTGAGGGTTGGGCGAGGGTTGGGCGCATTCAGCCTACGGCCCGGCATTTTGTTAATGGCCAGCTCTTTTCCTGCTGAAGTTCATGCCCCGGAGGATTCCGCCTCTGATTGCCGACCTGGCCGGAGCCCTGGGTTGCTGTGGCAACGCGGCCTTATTGTCAGCCCGGAATTCCCGGTCGCTGCGAAGGTCCTTCTTTCCGTTGCAGGCCTGGCAGGCCAGTTGGAGATTGCCCACGGCGTCGGACCCGCCCCGGTCCGGTGGTGTAAGGTGATCCCAAACCAGAAGCAGGGCTGGAAACTTCCGGCCGCAATAATTGCAACGCCCCTTCTGTTCCTTGTAGAGCTGTGCCCTTATGTCCTCGGTGCGGTCGTCAACGCCCCGGCTAAATGCCGCGCTGTCCATCCGGTGATGGAACGGACAGAACTGCCCCCCGCGGGTGTTCACCCTGGTCCGGCAGCGGGGGTAGGCGCACAGGATGCTCTCGTCGCGGCAACTCAACTGTTTTGCACCGTAAAGAGGTACAGGCCGTAGAAAACCAGGAGGGTACCCCAGACGGCGGGGTAGACCACTATTCGACCGGGACAAACGGAACGGATTGGAATTAATTGAAAATGAACCACAGCACTGCACCTCCCCCCACACCAAAAGCCACACAACGGCGCCAATCCCAGCCCGGTTGCGCCGGGGCCATGACTGCACCTTGGTCAATGCCCCTTCGAACCCACGGACTGAGCTCCCTTTCAGGCTGGCGACAGGCCACAGCTATGACCACAGGATGCTCAAATCCACTGGCCATCGAGCCACGCCCAGTTCTCTGCAGGAATGTTGCCCCTGCTTCCCTTTCAGGAACTGCCGCAGCCACGGGTTCCCCAAAACAGACGGTAAAATCCTACACCACCAGCCGTATGCTTCATGTATTATTATGTGCCTGTATTGTGTGAAATTTTGGCAATTTACGCCGGACCTGTTGTATAATCCAGCTGCCAGGAGGCTCCATCCTGGGCCGGCGTGATGCGATTCAGTTGGTCGGAGCAAGGAGGGAGAATTGGACCGTTCAGGCTATGGGGAGAAAGAGGCGCTGGCGTTGCGGGAGCGGCTGTCCCTCCTGAGCGCGGCCAGCCTGCGCATCAATGAGAGCCTGGAGTTCGACCAGGTACTCCAGGGGGTGCTGGACTCGGCCCGCTCCCTGACCGCCGCCCGCTACGGGGTGATGACCCTGCTGGACGGGGATGGCCAGGTACAGGACTTCCTGTCGTCCGGGCTGACGGCCAAGGAGTCGGACCTGTTGTGGATGATGCCGGAGGGACCGGGCATCTTCCGGGCCTTGACCAGCATCACCGAACCGGTGAGAATCGCCGACCTGACGGAGCACGTCCGTGGCCTGGGCTTCAGCGATTTCAGGATCCCCCTCCAGGTAGGGGTCTTCCGCTTCATGGCCGCTCCCATGTTCCACCGGGGCGCCCGGGTAGGCCAGGTCTTCGTCGGGGACCGGGCGGATGGCGGGGAGTTCACCCGGAGCGACGAGGAGACCCTGGTGATGTTCGCCTCCCAGGCATCCCTGGTCATCGCCAACGCCCGCACCCACCGGGAGGAGCGGCGCGCCCGGGCTGACCTGGAGACCCTGGTCAACACCACGCCGGTGGGCGTGGCGGTGTTTGACGTAGAGTCCGGGCGAATGGCAACGGTCAATCGGGAGGCCAGGCGCATTCTGGACGGGCTGCGGGCAGAGGGCCAGCCGGCGGAGGACCTGCTGGAGATGGTTGCCTGCGTGCGCTCGGACGGACGGGATGTCTCCCTGCGGGACTTCACCATGGCGGAGCTGGTCGGCGCGGGCGAGACGGTGCGCGCGGAGGAGGTCGCGCTCCGGGCCCCTGACGGTAGCAGTGTCCGCGTCCTGCTGAACGCCACCCCCATAGCCGGGGAGGATGGCCGGATGGCATCCTTCGTGGTGACCCTCCAGGACCTGACGCCCCTGGAGCAGCAGGAAAGGCTGCGGGCCGAGTTCCTGGCCATGGTGAGCCACGAACTGAGGACGCCGCTGGCGGCGGTGAAGGGATCGGTGGATACCCTGCTTGAGGCGGCAGGGGACCTGGACCCGGCCGAAACGGCCCAGTTCCACCGCATCATCCGGGACCAGTCAGAGCAGATGCGCCACCTGATTGGCGACCTGTTGGACGTGGCCCGCATCGAGACGGGGACGTTGCCGGTGGCCCCGGACCCTGCGGAGGTGAAGGCCCTGGTGGAAGGGGCGGTGAGTAGATTCCTTGCCGGGACGGAGCGGAACCCCCTGGAGGTGGAACTGGCGGGGGACCTGCCCCTGGTGCTGGCGGACAGGCTGCGCATCCTGCAGGTGCTGGGGAACCTGCTCTCAAACGCCGCCCACTATTCCCCGGAGGGGTCACCCATTACGGTGTCTGCCGTGCGGGAAGGCGTTCACGTGGCGATGTCAGTGTCCGACCGGGGCCGGGGGATTCCGGCAGATCTGCTGCCGGAGTTGTTCCGCAAGTTCTACCAGGGGCACGGGACAGAGGCCGGGTCAGGCGTGGACGGGTCCGGGCTGGGTCTGGCCATCTGCAAGGGAATAGTGGAGGCCCACGGGGGCCGCATCCGGGCCGAGAGCGGCGGCCTGGGGCTGGGAGCCAGGTTCACCTTTACACTTCCGGCCGTGGAGGAAAGCGCCACCGCCCCGCCGGCTCCGGCTACCCGTGGGTCGAGCCGGGCCACCCGGGGCCGGCTGCGAGTGCTGGCGGTGGACGATGACCCCCAGGCGCTGCGCTATGCGCGCGACGTGCTGCTCAGGGCGGGCTACGCACCCGTCGTAACCGGCGACCCGGCGGAAGTGCCCCGCCTCTTGTCCGAGGAGAGACCGCACCTGGCCCTGCTAGACCTGGTACTGGCAGGCGGTGACGGCATCCAGCTGATGCACGACGTTCTGAGGAAGGCGGACATTCCGGTCATCTTCGTTTCGGCCTACGGCCAGGAGGACACGGTGGCCCGGGCTCTGGACATGGGGGCGGCAGACTACGTGGTCAAGCCCTTCTCGCCCACGGAACTTGCGGCCCGGATTCGGGCGGCTCTCAGGCAGCGGCTGGAACCCTCCCCAGGTGAGCCAGCGACGCGCCATGCCGTGGGGGACCTCAGCATTGACTACGCCCAGCGGCGGGTCACGGTGGCGGGCGAACTCGTGGATATCACGGCCACGGAGTACGCGTTGCTCTACGAGCTGGCGGTCCACTCCCCCCGGGTGCTGAGTCACCAGATGCTGCTCCAGCGGGTCTGGGGCCCGGAACGAGTGGGGGATGGCTGGCTCCTGCGGGACGTGGTGAAAAGGCTGCGCCGCAAGCTAGGGGACGATGCCCGGAACCCCAGGTACATCCTCACCGAAACCCGGGTGGGGTATCAGATGCCGAAGAATGAGACGGAGGGCCAGGAGTCCGAGGCCGGATAGACACTCCTTGCAACCGTAACCTGGCCCGTGACCCCGGCCACGGGGCGGGCCGCCCCGTGGAGAGGCTCCTCCCCAGAAGCGAAGCGGCCTGGGCGGGCACCAGAGAGCCGTTCCCGGGTGAGGGACCCGGGCGGCTCCTCCTGGCACTGCCGGGGCGGCGGCGCCGCGGCGCCGACCGCGCCTTCAGAGATGACCGACCCAGGTCCTGCGACTAAGAGCAACATTTTTGCTCCGGTGCCATTTGAATATGCGAGCATTTATCGGCTTGGTTTTTCTGTCATTAATCGGGAGCTTTCATACGGCTTGCGCGACCGAAGTTGAAAGCCCCCGCCAGGCCCCCGTTACGGTTGAAGTCATCCGCGAAGTGCCGGTGACCGTGGAGGCGCCCAGCCAGGTTCCCGTTACGGTTGAAGTCATCCGCGAAGTGCCGGTGACCGTGGAGGCGCCCAGCCAGGCTCCCGTTACGGTTGAGGTCACCCGTGAAGTGCCGGTGACCGTGGAGGTTCCCCGCCAGGTTCCCGTTACGGTTGAGGTCACCCGCGATGTGCCGGTGACGGTGGAGGTCCCCGTTACGGTCGAGGTCACGCGAGAGGCGCCGCCAACTGCCACCGGTGAGAGGGGCCGGACAATTCCGGAGAGCCGTCTCAAAGTCGTTCGGGACAGGGGCAAGCTGGTCTGTGCCAGCCGCAATGACATCCCCGGCTGGGGTTATACGGATGCTCACGGCAACCACATCGGCTTCGATATAGACCTCTGCCGCGCGGTCGCCGCCGCCGTTCTCGGCGATGCCAACGCCGTGGAGATCCGGCCCATTCGCGCCTCTGAACGTGGACCGACCATTGAAGCCGGCGAGGTTGACCTGCTGGTTCGCACCATCACCTGGACCGCCGCCCGGGATGCCGTATGGGGCAATTTTGTGCAGGTAATGTTCTATGACGGTCAGGGCTTCCTGGTCAGAAAGGACCTGGGACTGAACAGTGCCCTCGAACTCAACGGGATCAGGGTCTGCGTGGTTTCCGGAACCACCACGGAACTCAACCTGCATGAGTTTTCCAGAGAGCACGATTTGGAGATCGCCGTGGCGCCTTTCGAGAGCACCGGCGCGGCGCTTGCGTCCTATGAGAGCCGGGACTGCGATGCCATTACGAACGACCACTCCCAGCTGGCCGTCCTGTCTTCCATACTGGACAATCCCGCCGACCACGCGCTACTGCCCGAAACCATATCAGAGGAGCCGTTGGGGCCGGTGGTGCCGCACGGCGATGACGAGTGGTTCGACATAGTCAAGACCGTAATGGCCATCCTGATCCACGGCGAGGCCTACGGGGTGACGTCGGACTCCGTTCCCGTGGCGCCCACGGGAGTTGATGCGGTGGACAGGTTCCTTGGCTTCAGCGGCTCATTCGGCCAGGACAGCCTGGGCCTGAGCCAGGCCGTGGCGCAGGACGTGCTCAGGGCTGTGGGCAATTACGGGGAGATTTACCGCCGGAACCTGGACTCCCACGGTGTCCACATCCCCAGGGAGGGCAGCCGCAACGCCCTGTGGGCAGGGGCCCCCTGCAAGGATTGCCCCAGGGGCGGGCAGATCTACGCCGCGCCGCTCAGGTGAGGGACGTCCCGCCTTCTTCGGATCACAGCAGGGCACCGGCGCAATTCCTGCAGCTCTCCGGGGTTTATCTCCCTGACGGTCTCAGGCCTGCAGAGATGTGCCGTTGACCGGACGACAGGCCCCGGCTAAGGCATTCCTGCGTTCAGCCGGCTGCCGTAGAGGCCCTTGCCTCCAAGTGGGGTGGCTCCTTTAACTCCAAAGGAACGCTCCCGCCGAGTCCATTGTCCTTCAGGTAAAACTGTTCAAGATTGGAGAGGTCCTCCACAGTCCCGGTGCTATCTCGCCGCTCAGCCGGTGGTCGCCATGGCCCCGTTGCGCCAAGGTGGAAAGGTCTCCGATTTAAGGAACCTACGATCCGGCTCCCTACCCCACCTTGAATATCGTCTGCTGGTTGGAGGGATACCACAAATAGGGAACTCTCCCCCTGGGCATGTCCTCCGTTTCCCACTTCACCCGGCGCTGGTGCGGGTACACCTCATTGGGCCAGAATTCATATCCGCTCTGGATAACTCCGCGCCGGACTAGGTGCCCTTTTGATTTCTTCCGGGGCATGATCACGGTATCCCCAGGTTGAACGGCATCACGGAAGAGCAGGACCTGGTTTAAGAAGCGAGTAGCGACACCATCCACGCGGGAGGGTTCCATCACTATTCCCCGCTCTTCGTTCCACAAGAGGTTGCTACTCCGTATCTCCGCCCGGAGTTCATCGTCTGGCTTGCGGGCAGTTCCTTCCGCGCCAAAATAGATGCCGATGCTCTCGGACTCGAGGAACTCTTCCTCATGGAGCCCTTGGTCGCTGCCGCCGCGTATTATCCATACCGCCATTTGTGGCCTCCTGTAAACGATACCGCACTGGAAGAATTATCTGGACTCTGCCGCCTGTTCAAGAATGCATGGGCAGACCTGGCCCATTCCGCCGGTCATGAAGCCACCACGCATTTCTCCACCGAAGTCTACAAGGGCAGCGGCCTCCCAGAATCCAGAGAACCAGTCCTCGCCCTTGATAATGCCAGAGAGTGCTTCAATGAAGATTCCGTGGATGTCGTAGTAAAAGTCCATGCAAACCTGGGCGTTGTTCCCGAGCTCGGCGTCCTCGGGTATTTCCCACTGGGTTTCAGGGCGGATCTGGATGAAGAACTCGGAAAGTGGTGGTGGTTCTGCGCTTGTGCAGTATTCGCCCACGGAGTCACTATATGTTGTCTGGATTTCCCACACAAACAGGCTCAAGGCCGTGTCCCGGGTCCTGCCGGCCTCGGCCCTGATTTCCTCCGTGAACCCCGTGTAGGCGGCGCAAAACGGTTCCGCCTGCTCAATCGGCGACTGGGTGGGCAGCGCCTTGGGCGTTGGTGTGACCGTCGGATATGGCGTAAGTGTGACCGCAATTCTGGGTAATGGCATCAGATTAGGCTGGGATTGCCTGTCCTTAACCACGACTATCATTACCGACAACAGAACCGCTCCACAACTAACGATCAGGGCTACGTAGATCGCCCTCCGCAATCGCCTGGCCAAGTAACATTCTTCGCAATCCACCTGTTGCCAATCGTGGGTGAGCAGGGCCCCCCGCTCAAGAACAGCGCAACGACGATTCGACCAATGATGAGTTAGGGGCTCGCCGGGCATTGTGCTAGACGAAGCCCTTGTCGGCAAAGGCTTCGTCCCGCATCGTTGCAGCCTCCATCAAGGCCCCAGCTGTAACCTCAAACTCCTTAAGGTCGGTGTCAAGCCTCCTGGCCGCACCCTGTGCCTCATCCTGACCGGCAGTTGCTGTCTCAAGTTGGCTGGTGTGGCGCAGGAGGTTGTCTGAAACGACGGCTACTCTTGGGCGCAAATCCGATAGGACCCTCTGGTACTTCAGGTAGATGTGCTCAAGAGCGTCCATTCCGGCCTCGATCTCTTCCGCGCGCCCAATGAATTTACGTTCCTGGCTTCCGGCGACCGCAGCGCCGAGAGGGATCGTCGCCAGGGAGGCGGCCAGGCCGATAGGACCCAGCGCAAACCTTCCCACGGTCATGCCTCCACCCAGCCCCAGGGTTGCCGCTCTGCCGATCCATGCCGCCGTTGCCGCTCCTGCCGCCGCACCCGAGAGGCTGCTTATGGCGACGCCGGTTGAGGCCGCACCGTAGAGGCCAACCAGGGTCCAGACAGCGGCCGGAGTACCGACCGCCAGGCCGAACGCGGGTATGGAGGCAATCACGCTCTGGGCAACATCCGGGCCCTCTGCCATCTCCCCGGCGTCCGGGTCCGGCGTGTACCAACCGAGGACCACGTTGTTGTCGGCATCAAGGGTCAGCGCGCCGGATTCAATCAGCTTGTTTCGGGCGGTCGAGGCCCGCGCTTCCGCCTCCTCGAAAGTTGCACGAAAGGAGGCCTGCGCTTCCTCAAGAGCGGCCACCGCCGCTGCGTGTTTCTTCAGTCTCGCCTGGTGCTTGACCTCTGCCTCTTTCTTCCTGGTCGTGGCGGAAAGGCCAAAGGTGAGCGCCGCGCCCACATCTCTGCCGAATCCCATGGGTTATCCTCCTGAATATTGTCGTCTGTTATTCCGGTTCCGCGTACTTTACCACGGGCCTGTTGGACGGGCCGACAAGTCCTGGCGGCACCCGCTTCCCCACGTAGTCACCCCAAACGTCACGGGCTTCCTCGACCCTCCAAAGCCACCGGCCCCAGGTGCCCTCCGCCAGGGTCCCCCGCTGCCACGACCCCTGCGCCGCCCGGTAGGCGCCAATTATGATGTCGCCATCCCTGGCCAGCATTAGGATATCCTCAACCCGATTCCGGTTGATCCTCCACCCGCTCTCCAGGGAGGGTACTGGATCGCCCCAGTGGTCAAGGGACCTGGCAACGGAGAACATAACCAGGGGTTCACCGATCGTGAAATAATCCATGCTGTCTCCGGTGGTAGCACTGAGTGGCCGGAAGGAGGAATGGGATTGGGCAGGTTCCGGAAAAATCCGGGCCCCCAGCTTGTCCGTCGGCATGGGCAGATCGGGGGCGGTAGAAGGAGGCGGACAACCGCTGAAAGGAGGTCGTGTAATGCGGGAGACTTACGGTAACCGCCGACGCCTTCCGTTGGTGAACACGGCCTGGACCATGACCACCGGGCCGGGCCGGTTGCCGCGCCGAGCTGCGCACGCACCTCTTTCTCCCTGGCCACAGGGTAAACGCCCCGGATTGGCTCCATAGTTTCGGGAAACTCTCAGGCGGAGCCTACTCCCTCTGGCTCCAGAACCAGGCGGCAACCCAGGCAATGACCACGGCCACGGTTGTAACGAAGATCGGGACCAGGAAGAAGTCCTCGTCCAGCAGGCCCCAGGGAACCCGGACCGTGACCAGGCCGGAACCCCACCAGAGCGCGGTTACGAGGAAGGCCAGGACCGAGACGACCGCGCCGATGAGGAGTCCCGGGCCCATGCCCACATCCTCCATGCGTCTTCCCGCCAAGCCGCCTACAAGTGTGGGCAGGGCCAGGGGCAGGACCAGGTAAAGGAACAGGCCGATGGCGAGTTCTTCCGGGGTGAATGCAGCGCCGCTCATAAAAAGCCTCCTTAGCTTCGCTGGCTCCTGAACCAGCAGGCAAACCACAGGCAGACCAGGGCAATCAACGTAAAGGCGATGGGGGTGAGGTAAAAGTCCTCGTCGATGCCCCCGCCCACCAGCTCCGTGGTTATAAGTCCCGCCTGGGCCCAGAAGAGGGTGACCGCGAACGCAACCGCGCCCGCGACGAAGCCCGCAGCCGTGCCCCACGTGGTAGAGACCCCGTCCATGCGTTTGCTCAATACCCGGCCAGCTAGGGCGGGAACGAAGACGGGCACAAGGAAGTAGAGGACCAAAGCGATGACCGCCCCAATGATGTCGTTTTCGAAAGGCCCGCCCATGGTCATAATTCACCCCACTTGGAATATATAAAGGTTGCGAGGGCCCACACGGCAGCCGCCGACAGCGCCAGCAGGGACATAAAGAGCAGGGCTCGGAACGCCCTTGCCTACGGTGTGCCTCTCTGCCGGGGAACTGGCCGGTATTCGTGAATATCGAGCAAATACAGGTACTCCGACCAGTCCGTGCCCCGGGTACCCGGCCGCTGTTGATGCCGGATTCCGTGCGCCCTGGCGAATCGCTCGGAGTCAATGAGGGCGCAGCAGCTGGCAGACCCTCTACCGCTGCCGATCCCAGGCTCCCGGCAAATGATTCCCACCGGGCAAGTCACCGATGTCCTTCCTCCGCCCGGGCATCCCTGATGACCGCGGCCAGGTGGTTTCGGATCCGTTTCTCGTCCTGGGTGTTTTCCCTCCGCATCAACCGCATCGCCATCCCAGGACAGAAGGCCACTCAAACATGGGCGGGCCGGACCTGAGGCCGTGGGGTCGGAATGTGGTCGTTTCTTCCATATAGATGCGTCCGACCTACACCGGTCGGCGTGCCGCCTTCTTCTCGGCCCGGACGCGGACCTTATAGGTCTCGCCCTGTTCAAGGCAGCTGAACATGGCCCACTGGATGGGGATATCCTCCAGGTGATAGTTCGCGCTCCTGCAAATCCGTCCGCCGTTCATTTTCCTGACCTGGACCAGGTGGAGCTTGGGCTTGCCTCCGGTTGCAGGAGGCCGCCACGTAACGATGATTGCCTGCCCAAATTTCTGGTCAGGGATGAGGTCATGGACCTTGCCGTGCCTCTCCTACTTCGGGACCAGCGCTTCCCCGGGAGCGACCGCCACACCGGCTGTTGCCGCTGGAACAAGGAAGTCCGCCCACACAACCGGCGCCAACTACCTGCCCCAAGGAAACCCCGGTCCTCGTATACTCATAAGCGAGAACCCCAAACGGTTACTGTTTATGCGGGATCACCCGACGAAAAGTCGGAATTTGCACATGGCGCGGTAGCCTCCTCTCGATGACGCGCCACTGCTCTGCCCAATGCCGCAAGACAAGACATCCGACAGCGTTGTTGGTACTTTGGGTGCCTGCATGCATCGGGTCCGGCTCAGCGATACGGGATTCAAAGATGTCCAGCAGGAATTATAGCGATTGGTGTATAAATTGTGGGTAAAGGCTATTTCAGTTTGGTAGAGTACCGCTAAACTTCGGGTCAATTTGCCAAAATTGACCCCATCAGGCCTGTTTCAGCCCGATGCTCCAGGGCCTTCAGGTAGGGGAAAGGTTGGAAAACAACGGCCAGCCGGCTAGGGGAGCGGAGCGTCTTCTGTATTGACATCATTGAACTCCGTCCACTTGCCGCTGCCCATCCTACGTTGTTCCTCTTGGCCGTTTACATTACGTGTGCCGTCCCGGATGGCCCCGATGCGTGTCCGGTAACAGGTGAAGCCGGCAAGGCCAGTAAGCACCCAGCTGGAACGTCGCAACGGTGATTCGTTCGCTGTTAAAGCGCACGGTGGGGGAACTGGTCGGCTTCACCGAACAGTTGGAGCGGGAGAGGGATCAGGCCCGGGCCGAGACGGAGACCGCCAGGGAGGAGTGCCGGGAGCTGGAATCGGAGCACCGCCGGGAGCAGGCCTCCCACCGGAGGGCCAGGCGTTGGGTTGTCCGGCTGGCCGTCGCCGTGCTGCTGGTCTGGCTCCTGCTGACGTAGGAGAGCTTCCGGGGATTCCGTCCACCGCCCGGGTTCGTTGACATCAACTTCGCTATTTGCGAAACTGCTTGGCGTGGAGCAGAGACTGACAATCGAGTGGTCAATCAGGGCCGTCAGGGATATGCGCCGGCTGGCGCCGCAGGACCGGCAGCGAATCCTCGCCCGGGTCGAGCAGTACGCCAGAAACCCCGAGTCGCTGTCCAACCAGGTGATAATGCTTGTCGGCAGCAGGTACCGGCGATTGCGGGTTGGCGACCATCGGGTGCTTTTCAACGTCGAGCGCGGCGAGACCCCAATCATGGCAGTCCTGAGAGTTCGCCACAGGAGTGAGGCCTATGACTAGCGAAGAGACCATCACGCTGCCCCGCCGGGAATACGAGGCCCTGGTTGAGCGCAACAGTCAACTGGAGGACAGGTTGGCCGCTATCGACGCCGACGATGGCGTCCGGGTTCCTCACGAGGTGGCATTGGCAATCATGGAAGGCAAGCGGCCTATGCTCGCCTACCGGAATTACCGGGGCGTCACCCTGCAGGACCTGTCGGAGAGGACGGGACTGGCCATAAGCTATCTCTCGGAGATTGAGCGCGGGCGCAAGCCCGGTTCCGCTTCGGCCTTGTCCCGCATCGCCGGCGCCCTTGGCACCACGATAGACGTATTGGTGGCCGAGTAGCGGACGCGAAGAACCGGGAGTACATGCCTTGCATTAAGTTGATGATACCGATAGTAATGGTTAACAATGGTTAGTAACAACTACATACGCCTATCGCAATGGGCGGCCCAGCAAGGCATGCACCGCATGACGGCGTGGCGTCACCACAACGCCGGCACGCTTCCGCCGGAACTGCAGCCAAAGAGGGTCGGCAACATCATTTACGTCCTGGCCAATCCCCAGGCTCCAGCAGGCCGGATTGTTGGCTACGCCCGGGTCAGCGGCGCTGAGCAGAAGCCCCACCTGGAGAACCAGGCCAACCGCCTGTGGGCCTACGCTGGACAGCAGGGCATCCTGCTGGACCAGGTAGTGTCCGAAACCGCCAGCGGGCTGGACGACCGCAGACCCAGGCTGCGTAAACTGCTGGGTGAGCCGACAGTCCAGACCATCATCGTTGAGCACCGGGAGCGGTTGGCCCGGTTTGGGGTGGGCCTGGTGGAATCCATGCTGGAGGCCCGGGGCGGCTCGCTGATGGTGATTGACGATGCGGAAGTATCCGGCGATCTGGTGCGGGACATGACCGAGATACTAACCTGTTTCTGCGCGCGGCTCTACGGGAGGCGTAATGCTGCCCATCGAGCACGTCGGGCCATTGAGGCGGTCAGTGGCTGAGCTCAAAGGCAAGAAGCGAAGGCAACCCAGTTCCTGTCCTGACGGCTGGCTGCCTGCCGCCATCGTGGTACAGTTGGAACTGACTCGGAGGCAAGAAAACTACGCCCAGCGCTGCGTGGGAATCGCGCGCTTCGTCTACAACCGCATGGTGGCCAACGACCAAGCTGTCCGGGAGGCTGGCCTGTGGCGGACGCCCCACGAACTGGAGAAGGAGTTCTACGCCGTCAAACAGACAAATCCCACGCTCGGCTTCGTAACCGAAGTGAGCAAGTTCGTGGCCCAGGGGGCCTGCCGCAATTACCGCAATGCCCGGGCTCGCTGGCTGAACAAAGCTCTCAAGGCCCGCCGCCCAGTGTTGCACAAGAAATTGCGCACCGGCGCCGGGTCGTTCCTGGCCGCGTCAGGCATCGCCGTCATCCGCTACCACGGACACCGCGCATCCGGCTGCCTTATCTGGGCAGTGTGCGGATGACACGTTCACTGCCGAGGGAGTTCCCCACGAGGTGACCATCCGGAAACGGAACGGCCGCTGGTACGCCAGCATCGCCTGCTGGAAGCCGCCCGTGGCGCCGCCCCAGCGAGAGACCCAATCGGTGGGCGGCGTGGACGTGGGCATCAGTCCCCTGGCGGTGGACATCGGCGGGGCGGGCAGACTCCTGAAGCGAGACCTTTGAGATTGATAACCTCTGGGCAGGGGATGTGAGATAAAAACAGACTTCGCCAAGTCTAACGATGGGCCTTCCAAGATGCGGCTTCGCGCCCTCTTGCGGTCTATCGTTGTTATTGGCAACTTGGCGAAGTCTGCCCGTATCTTGTCTGCAAGGGGGTTCCTCTATGACTAAATTGAGGGCATCGGCGCTCTTACTTCTTGCGAGTTTCCTTATAGTTGTCACGCTTGTTTATTTCACTATGGATCGAGATGTAATTTCCTTATCGGATAGGTCCCCTAAAGCAACTCCTACTCTTGAGGTAATACAAGCTCCGTTGATTACGCCGAATCCCTCACCTACTCCTGGGCCTACTTCTACCTCTATGCCCCGGTCATCCGGCTCCGGTTTCAGTGGCTTCAGTGTAGATAGAAATAGGGAAGGTATTAGAATCCCTGAATCTGGACCTCTGTTCTCCGGCAAAGCAGGGAAATGCCGTATCGCTAGAATAAACGCCCAGAATCAAAGCGACGAAGGGCGCCGACAACGTGGGTTGAGAGACATAGAACGGTATTGCTAATTCAAAGACCCGGCCATAGACGCACTTTCTGGCCGGGTCTAAACCAGGGGGTGAAAGCAGGACAGATGGTTAGACTATATTCGTATGTAGTAGCACTTGATACCGGCTTTGCCCCCAATCCCTTTCACGGCTATTGCACCTTGGCAACGTGCATGCCACAAATACGTGAAAGGGCCCGGAAAGGTGATTGGATAATCGGCACAGGCTCAAATTCCCAAAACAGGAGGCGTGGCGGTCGTCTCGTTTTCGCTATGCGCGTGACCGAAAAAATGTCCTTCGACGGGTATTGGAACGACCCACGGTTTTTGGATAAGAAGCCTATCAAATGTGCAGAGAGAATGTGGAGGTGCGGCGATAACATATACTCTGCGGACCCTTGTACCGGTGAACGTAGGTCAGTTGAGTGGTCTTTCCATTGCAAGCCGGACGAAAAGTGCAAGGACTCCAACTCTGACTGGGTTCTTATCAGCAACGATTTCGTCTATTGGGGTGGTGGCGGACCATGTTTTCCTGAGTTCAACGGAATTAGCATCCTCTTTCAAGGACGGGGATACAAGAAATTCCCTGGAAACGGGCGCGAACAAGAGAAGACTGCTCAACTGGGCGCAATACAGGAATTCGTCAACTGGTTTCGCGAACGCAATGAGCGGGGGCGGTGTGGATACCCTACGGAATGGGCATATAGGACTCGAAAGCCGTGGGGTAGTTCATGGAAACCCTGCGAAGCCCCTTCCCTGGCCTCTCTGTAGAAAACGGGCCGCCAATGCCACCGAAATTTGCGGAGCGGTCTGGGCGTTCCCTGGTCAAAGAGAATTCTCAAAGTTTCCTACAGGGATGGATGCTTTCAGGGAATCCGCCACCAACTACAGGACCTCCCTGACCTTCTGCTCTTCTGCTCCTTCGAACCACTCCAGGAAGTCCGCCACGGTGGAAAGGATACGCCGTCGGTGCGTGGCAGAAGGGGTGTAGGCAGCCCTGGGTCGGCGGCGCTGCCGCTGCCGGGGTACAGGGCGAGGCTGACCCCTTCCGGCTGGGCCGGGGCGTCCAGGGTGGCCGTGACGGTCACCGGCCCGGCGCTTTCGCTCACCGCAGCCGCGCCCGGGGCCAGGGTCACGGCAGCGGGCGGGCCCACCCAGGTCTCGCCACCGACCCCGCCACTCTACTGCGTGCCCGTGCCGCTCCCGTCGTCCGTCACCGTCACCTTCACGCTGGGGCCGGTGGTCCCGTCCAGCCGGTCCACGCCCCACTTCTCCCGCCAGTCCTCCTCATCGAGGCCCAATTCCTCCCACATGGGCAGTCCCTCCAGTTCGCTGAACGGCAGGCTGTTGAATATGGGTTCGACCACCGTCGTCTCTCCGCCCTGGCACAATGAGGCGTCTATCTGGAGGTCCAGCCCCTCGTTCCACGGCAGCGCATACCGGTCCTCCGGCGGTCCCCACCAGGCGTCCTCCCAGAACTCCTTGCTGGGATACATCGGATTGGTGGGCAGCAGGATCCGGTGCTGCTGGTAAACCAGCCCTTCGGTCAGGCACTCCGGGCCGATGGAGTGGAAGTACACCAGCAGGGGCCACCGGGGAGCCTGAATCAGGCTCACGTTGAAGCTGCCCGAGCCGCCCTTCTCCACCTCCAGCTCCTGCGTGGACACCTTTACCGAGTGCCCGGTCAGATTCAGCGTCACCTGGATGGACCGGGACCACTCGCTGTGCCCGTAGGAGTTGCCGGCCCGCACCTGGAATTCGTAATTCGAACCGGGCGCCAGGCCGATAACCGTCACGCCGGTGGCCGTCCCGGGCTTCACCTCCCGGGGTTCGTGGACGTTGGACTGCCATTCGTAGTATTCCGCCTCCCCGCCGACGCTGGGCTTGTCCCATGCCAGCTTCACGAAGTTGCGGCCCACCTGGGTGACGCGCAGGTTCTCCGGCTCTCCCGGCAGATCGGCGGGCGCGCCCTCCGTCGTCGCGCAGGCGCGGGCGGCGAAGGGACCGACGCCCCCGGCGTAGGTCGCCGCCACCTGGTAGCAGTATTCCTGCCCCGGCAGCAGGCCGGTGTGCTCGTAGCGCCTGGGGCTGGTGCGGTAGCCGTGCTCCAGCGTCTGCCATGACTCCGGGGAGGCCGGGGTGTAATCTATGCGGTAGCCGGTGACCCGGCCGGCGCCGAACCCCGGCTGGTCCCAGGTCAGGTCGATGCGGCCCCGGCCGTCGGCCGTGGCCGCCAGATTCTGCGGCTGGCCCACCGCTTCGGTGGCGGCGTTGGCGAACACCCAGACGCTCTCGAAGTCGGCGTTGCCCGCGCCGGTCCCCACCGCCCGCACCCGGTACTGCCGGAGGGCCCCCGGCGCCAGCGTGTCGTCGGTGTGTTCGTGGGACGTTGTCGTTGCGGAAAGCACGGTCCGGGTCTGCCCGGCCGGCAGCCAGTTCCAGGTGTTGCCGTCCGTCGAAAATTCGAGGTGGTAGCCGGTGAGGCTCACGTCGGCCACGGCTTCGGGTTCCCTCCACGACAGGTCCACCCGCGACTGGTTGATGGCCCGCGCGGTGAAGTTCCGGGGCGCGCCCGGCGTCAGGTAGTCCCTGGTGGCGGCGGCGAAGGCCCAGTCACTCTTCACGACCACCTGCTCGCTGCCGCTGCCCACCGTGCTCACCGCCCGCACCCGGTACTGCCGGACGGTATCCGCCGCCAGCGAGCTGTCGGTGTGGGTGAAGCTCGTTCCGGGTTGTCCCGTCGCCGTCGCCACGGAGGTCCAGGTGTTGCCGCCGTCCTGGGAAAAGTCCACGTCGTAGCCGGTCACGGTCACGCCGTTCACGGCGTCGGGGGCGCTCCACGACAGAGTTGCCTGGGCGTCGCTGGACCCGCTGGTGCTGAAGCCCCCGGGCGCGCCCGGACGTTTCGCCGATGGCTCGGACCACGGCCCGGGTACATCAAAAATGTTCACCGCCCGCACCCGGTAGGCCGGATTAACGGTCTCGGAAGCCATGTCCACGTACATCGTTCCCACCACATCGTCCGCCACCGTAGTCCAGGAGTTGGCCGACCGCTGCACTTCGTAGTGGGACACCACGTGTCCGTTCAGGGCCTCCACCGCCTGCCAAGTGAGGATCTTCACCGCCTGCCTTTCCGTCGCCCGTACGCCAACCACCGCGTTGGGATGGCCCTCTCCGGTTCCCGAGCGGGCCGTGATGGTCGACGTGTCGTTGTCGCCGATGTAGTCGTAGTAGGCGGCGGTGTGCCAGCTCGCGCCGGTGTTGCCGGTGCAGGCCGTTTCGCTGCTGGCCGCTATGTCGTTGCCGTCGGGGAACGTTAGGCACTTTAGACCCCGGGACTTTCCCCGCTCTCAGCCCACCCCATGATCACGTACAGCATCACCCAGAGGCACTGGCCGATGAATGGGACCAAGAGGATTAGCAACCACCTCGCGCTCATGTTCACGTCATGCAGGCGTTTGACCAAGCCGACGTTGAGCCAAAATAGCACCGGCACCAGCATGAATATGCCGAGGGCGTTCACTATCCCGCCGCCTCCCCCGATCGCGGCCAAGACCGCGATTAGGCCGAGAACATGCGAAGGGATTAGGTAACGAGTCCAATAGGCTTTGCGGCCAATGCGTCCGTGAAAGGGGAAAGTGAGAAGGTACATACGGGGAACCCCCTTTTGTGTGTCTACGTTCAACGTTGGCCTACCACCACCTGAGTCGGTGATACAGCCCCTTCAAAATTAGGAACAGCCCGAAGCCTGCACCAACTAGCGCGGCCCGGCCAACATTCTCGAGGAGGCCCCCTATCGGCCCTGGTTCGCCACCTATCAGAGTCGCCGGAATAAATACTGCGGCAACCACGAGTACCGCCGCACCGAATATGCTCGCTCCCCAGCGCACGGTCTTCAACCAATCTCCTTGTTCCCCTTTTCTTGCGCCCTTTTTGGCATCTCTTTCCTGCCGCCGGAGCGCGGGCATCTTCTCCTTAACTTCGGCGATTAGGTTCTCCGCGTATTCCTCTGTGTAGCCCCTGTCCACGAGATCATTCTTAATGGCGCGCTCGGACTTGCGCTGCCTGAGTTGCTGATAGACTTCATCGGCCAGATTAGTTGCCATCATGATTCCTCCTTGTGAGCTTCGCCCTGTTGGTTGTGTTAGCGATCTTCGGCGTAGGGAGAGGCAAAATACTGGACCCGCTTGGTGGGAACCTCTTGAATCCAGTCCGGCCCTGCCGGTTGGAACCTTCGGAGGGTGATTTGATGACAGCCTACGTCGAAAGGCAGGAAGTCCCTCAGGCAATAGTCCTGAATGTCCATGTACGATACAAGAAGCGAGTAACAGCGACGCCTCTTGAACGTGTCCTCAGGGATTCTAGCGATGATCATGGCGTTCTTGTCACTGGTGCTTGCGGCTATCGGAGCATGAGCGAAAAAGTGGCTTCTGCGCGGCGCAGGGATATCTTGGTAACACCCCAAGAGCGAGAACGGCTCGCCATCCGCCCAGAAAGTTGGGCCGGATTCAAGCTGTCCGATTTTCGCAATCCTGTGTGGGTCTGTCGAACTAGGATGGGACAAGCCCGGGGTGGGCGTGGGCGCAGGAGTTGGCGTTGTCGTTGGTCGGGGTGTTGGCGTCGCAGGTAGTGGCGTGGCGGTGACTGTGATCCTGATTACTTCGGGTGGTGGTGGTGTGGGTGCAGGGGAGCGTTCGGCGCAAGCCAGGGTAAGACAAGTGGTCAGGAGCAAGAGCCAAAGAAACCAAAGGCGCATCGGGAGCCTCCTTGCCGAGAATAAGGCTACTTGCGACAGGAACCCCATCCATAGCTTGCGCCAGCAAGGAGGCACGAAGGCCAAATCCTCGATAGCGCAAGCGGCCTGGTAGGCCAATGGGCATTGGGTCGTGAGTTTCCTGTCGCGCGGTAATGGTATCACCCAAATCCGGGAGTCTGTCAATATGGGGCGTTAGCGGCGTGTTTTGATACTTCATCCCAACGTTTGACAGACGCCCTCGTGCGGGCCTACGGTAAATTCTGACGTCTGTCAGAGAACAAAGGAGGTGAAGAGATGAAGAACAAGCATTCTCCCGGCCATAAAGGGTGACCGGGAGAATGTGGTGAAGGAGATGGGAACTCCATCTACAACAATTAGCACATATGAGCTGACAAATACACAATTACCCAAACTTAAGAAGGTGAAAAAATGGGAAAAAACTCCATCACCGGCCCGGCCATTGCGCTCTACGGTCCGATAAATGGGACCTGTCATTGCGAGGCCAAGTGCCCGGTCAAACCTAGGACCAAGAGGCGGGTCTTTGCTCAGGGACACGACGCCAGATTTAGGTCAAACCACAAGTACCTACCTAGTGTTGGGAAATGGGTTTACGAAAAGCGTAATCAAAAGCGCAGGAGCCGCCGAAATATTGACAAACAGGCATCCCCCGTGGTAAAATCGAAGCATAATCAGAAGCAGGGGAAAGAGGAAATGGTCGCCGGAACGAAGACCAAGAAGCAAAGCGGGCTTTCTCGCCAGGAAAAAGATGAACAGGACGTAATCGGCATTTTCCAGTTCAATCGCCTGTTTCCCGATGAGGAAGCAGCAATCGCCTTCGTGGAGGAGAGACGCTGGAACGGCACCCCGGAATGTCCCCGCTGTGCTTCAACGAACGTTTACAGGGTCGAGAACAAGAAGCCCCAGTCTCACAGGTGCAGGCCCTGCAAGCGCTATTTCAGCGTTAAGACCAACACAGTCTTTCAGGGAACCCAAATTCCGATGGTGAAATGGCTTCTGGGGATCCACCTCATGCACAGTTCCCGCAAGGCAACTTCATCGTGAACTTGAAATTTCCGCCCCTGCCGCCTGGCATCTGGGTCACCGGATTCGTAAGGCTATGGAGTCCAAAGAGATTCCGTGGCTTGAAGGGATAGTTCAGATTGATGAAGCCTATCTTGGCGGTAAGCCTAAGAACATGCACCGCGACAAGAGAGAAAAGCTTCGTGATAACCGCGACAAGAACAAGATGATGGTCATCGGATTCCGTGACCACGAGGGCAAGATGCTGGCTTTCCCCATCGCCCGCCCAAATTCCAGCATTATCCGTGATGCGGTCAGAGACCACGTTAAGAAGGGCTCAACAATCCTCACGGATGGATTGCCGGCTTACCGACCCCTCGGACGGGAAGGCTACAAACACGAATGGGTTGACCATTCGGTGGGTGAATACGTCCGGGGCATGGCGACCACCAACGGCGTTGAAAGTTTTTGGGCCCTGCTCAAAAAGGGATACGAAGGGACGTACCACCGGATGGCTATTTACCACATTAGAAGGTACGTGAACGAGTTCAGCTACCGGTACAACATAGGGCAAGGCTGTGGGCCACGGACGATTGGGAAATTGCTCGACAATGCCGTGGGATGCAGGCTCAAGTACCGGGTCCTGAGAGGACTCCAGCCCGCAGATTGTTTGGCTAATGCCTAAGTGTCATCACTTGCCGCAATACTTCCTATTTCGTTTTGCCCCCTGACAGGGCGTCACCCACTATACAGCGTTTCAGGCCTGTGGTATAAGAAAGGGGTGGTTGCTCCACCGGAGCTTACCCGCCAGGTAAGTTCCACCACCCGGAGCAACCACCCTCGAAAGCGCCTCCGCAACACCTATATCAGCCAGATAGAGGGTGACCGGAGGCGCTTCTTGCCGCCGCAACTGCGCGGATGCCTGCTACCATTAAATCATGGTTGTCAAATTCTGAAGTTCGCCACAACGTTAGCTATTGCCAGCTAGTAATCCCCTGTGCTTTACTCCCTCTACCCACACAAGCAGGAGCGAGCCATGCAAGAACGCCTTGGACGCGCCGTAGACGCTCTACTCAGGCCCAAGCAACCGGAGCCCGCCGAGTATGTTCGGGTTCTCCTGGTTCATGGGGGCACTCCACCAGCCTATAACCTTGAAGGGGATGCCCAGATCGTGGCCCAAGTGGTAGGTGTCCCAAACGATAAGTTCCTTGACGTCCCGGGGACTCCTCTATTCGACCTCCTGATTTCTGAAACGGATGCTCTTTGTGTTGACACCACTCTCAGATATTTGTCCGTGCGAAGGCCCCCGGTGTTCGTCCTGCTTGGGCAGGACATCAACCAGAGCCGACAGGAGACTGTCAAAGCCAAGGCAGAGCGGATGGGCTACGAAGTCCGGTCGGGAAAGCTCTCGGATGGGGCAGAGGTAGTGGCGGGGACTTTGATAGGGGTTGCGCCCAGATGGGAAAGCCTTGTGCTATTGGAATTTGATGACCCCCTAGCGTTCGACTCCCAAGGGATCATCAATGAGGCCGTAAAACTGGCGAAGTGGACAGGGGAGTAGGGTTGCGGGCCGGGGGTCTAAACTGCCTAACGTTCCCGCCGTCGCTGCCGATGCAGACCGCGTAGTCCTGGGTGTTGGCGATGGCGGCGGTGATGTCAGCGGGCGTCGCGAGGGTGGTGATAAGGCTCAGGGTTGGCGTCTCGGTCAGGCCGGAGGCCAGCCGGCCATCCGGGGTGTGCAGCTCGCCTATGGTCCAGACCCCCCGACAAAGACCGCTCTGGCAGGCCCCCTCGGTGTAGATTCCCTCGCTGGGGATGGCCTCCGCTCCCTCCGGCACGCCTTCCAGCGTCACCCGGGCGGCGGGTGCGGCGTCCGGCCCATTGTTTATGGCCGCTACGGTATAGGCCTTCTGGCCGGCGCCGACTTCGGGGCTCGGCCCGGCGTCCCGCACCCCCAACTCCGCCACCGGGCCCACGTGGAAGGTGTAGCGCCCCGTGTCGGTGTCTGTCGTTTCCGTGTCCGTGTGCGTGGCCCCCATCGTAATGTCCGCAACGTAGGTGCCGAGGGTCCCGAATTCAACGACGACGGACAAGAACTTTAAAGTTGTGTCTATTGGGCCAAGTGACTTCTTGCTCTTCGCGTCCAGGATGGTGAACCCGACATTCCCCGCGTTGACAATTTTCATGCTGCCCGGCAGCGTGCCCACACCGGCGATGGCGAAGGTGTAGCTCGTATAAGCCGGTGAAGGCAGGTCGAATGCGACAATCACGCCTGGGATGATGCCCGCCTGCGTCCCACCGGCAGTGATAGCGGTGGCGCTGCCGGTGCGCCACACCAGGTTCGCCCCATTTCCTTCCCGCGCCTCAGCGGTATCCTCCACGTTTAGCACGATGCTCTCCGGCTGCAGAATGGTGACATCAATGGGGACATCCCCGAAGTCAGTTAGCCTGGCGTCGTTCCGGGCGTTGCCGATGCCACGCTCCAACATGTCAACGCGACTTATGGGAACCACCAGTTCCAGGGCATCCTGGGCGGTGCAGGGGTAGGCGGTCTCCCCGACGCAGGGATAGACGGTGAAAGGCCGGAATCCGTCCCCCTCGGTCGGCGGCGTAATGTGCTCGCCGACCTCGTCCCGGATCAACACCGTCGGGTCCTCGCCCAGGCATATCCGGCCCCGGTTGTTCCGCTGGGTATTCCGATTATCCGGTGTCAGATCAAGGGCAGGTCTCTCCGGGGGCACAACGTTGTCCAGCTCCGCGGTCAGGCACGCCTCTTCCAGGGGGACGGCGCCGGTGTACCGGACCTCTACGGGCATCTCTATGTTCAGGTGACCAGTGGGCTCAGGAACATAACCGAGATCCCAGATCCCGGTGGACAGATCGAAAGAAGAGCTGATCGAAATTTGGCTACCAGTTTCGCCGAACATGCCACTCGGGGCGTTGGCGCTCACCAGATCCAAACCCGGGGAAGGGCTCACCTTCACCCGGACCTCGTGCATGTCGTGAGAGTAATGAAGAGTGTCGTGATAGGCATCATCATTTCTAAACCTGACGGTGAAGTCAACCGTATCGTTCGCCTGGGGGAACAGGACTCCGCGCAGCAGCATGTCCACAACGGCATCCCCTTCGGCTGCGTGCTCGCCAAAGGAAAACTCTTTCCATGCCTCGTGCGTCACGTTGTTGTACCGAAACATAGGTTCCTCCTTGGGTACGGAACTGATGATCTCCCCGCGCCCTTTCACTAGGGTCTCGCCTTGGCTTCGGCTTGCCGCAGTTCCATCAGACTTCAAACCAATGCTAGTGTACAAATGCAATTCAGCCGTTTCGCCAGGTCGAAGGTTTCTGAAGTGCCATATTCCCGTTGCCGGGTCAAAGTGCCCAAACTTCGGATCAAGGCCTGTTGCGGCTTGGCCGATTGGTACCGACGACACAACTGTAACGTCACCACGGTAGGGAATGAATGTGACCTTGACCTGTCCGCTGTGGGCGTGTTGTCCGCCCTGGTTGGTCAGTATAAATATCCAGCTGATGAAGCCGTCCGCACGAACAGATATGCCGTGCCGATAACGGAGAGCCAGGTCGTGAGGGGGCGGGGGTTCCTGGGCCTGGGCGACCTGAGGGGCAAATGCCGCCGCCAGGATCATAGCGACGGCCATAGCCAAGAGTAGTGCCTTCGGTTTTGATTCCATTAAACGCATTGCAATACCCCCGAATGACCCTGCCGGGCCCGTATGGTTTGGCGGGGCGTCCTAAGGGACGCCCCGCAGCAGTAAGCCTGAAACCTGGTTTAGGGACTGTCCGTCCAGGTCGCGCTGACGATATTTGATCCCAGTTCTCCAGCGGAGAATCCAGCGAAGGACAGGTGCGCCTGATAAGTCCTTTCGCCTGCGGTACTGTGGGTCGCGGATACCGAGACGACTCCCCATCCATTGTTGCCGCTAAGACCGACGCGTTCGTCGGAGGCCAGCTCACGCTCCACCCAGTCATATTCGATCAATGCGGGCGGCGGAATGTCGCCGCTGAGCGAAGACGTGAGAGTTACGGTCTGTCCGATTGTAGGGGAGGCATTGTCAACCTGGATGGTGACGGTGGGAGGCCCGGTCACGTCCGTCAGGCTTATTTTCAGAGCCACGGTGCTGTCCACCGACGGGTCACGCTGCCCTTCATGGTCCTTGCCGTCGCTGACGCCCAGGACCAAATCGTAAACAGGTTGGGTCTCGTAATCCAGCAAGGCTCCTGGGGCCACGGTGATCTGGGCACCGCCGCCGGGCGCACTGGAGACCCGGAAATGGGAACTCCCTTTCCCGGAAAGCCCGTAGGTCAGGGTGTCGCCATCGTTGCTCCCGGCCACCGGCACCGGAGCGCCTACCTTTACGTCGGAGGCGGAGTTCTCGGTCACCGACCGTTCCACCTGGAACATGGGTTGCTCATTGAAGTGGAGGGGTCCCGTCTGGATGGTATACACCCGCACTTCGCTGGTGACGGTTTTCTCTTCAGGGCGATTCTGCTTCCAGTCATCGCTGGGGTCTTCCGGAGTTTCATTTACGTGGCCAACGACGTGAACCTGGATGTGATGGGTGCCGGGCTCGGTGAAGATCCATTGGAGGTTCCGGCGCTCCCCTGGATCCATCTTCACCTGTCTAGAGTCAGCTTCATAGGTGTCCCAGACAGCTTCCTTTTGGGGTCTATCGCCTGCCATGGGTGCATCGAAAGCGAAGAAGTGGGGCCCGTGGACCTCGAATATGTTGTCCCGCTCCGACTCGAATTCGTAGTAGAAGGGCTTGTTGTCGCCCCTGGCTACCCAATATTGGCTCTCGAAGAGGGCGGTGGAGAAGCCCAACACCAGGTCGGAGGTCTCGTCCTCGGTGGTGGTGTCGGGGTCGTCCAGTTGGAGCCAGTAGACCTCGGTGCCGGCCTCGGGGGCCTCGTTCAGGCCCAGACCTAGCCCCTTTCTAAGAGGGTGGTATTCGGCCACGTCTATGATTGGTCCGGAAACGGCACTGGGGTCGTAGCCGGCAGCTTTGCTGTTAACCACCGTAACCTTGTAGTCATCGGTGACGTGGATCACAGTCTTGGCGATGTCGATCTTGGCATCGCTGCGGGTGACCGTAACTGTCTCATTTCCGAGCGCATCACTCTGTGTTGTTTGAAGCATCTCGGGCGGGCAGAGGTTGTTGTTGATGGTCCTGGTCGGGATGTCCCAGTAGGCGTCGAAAAGGGCGATCTCGCCGCTGGTTATCTGGTTCGCCACGTTCTCGGCGACCTTGGCCTGCCCCTGTCCGCAGGGTTGGGGCTCGGGGTAGGTCTTGGACTGGGCCGAGGCCGGGCCGGTGGCAAAGGTCAAAGCCATCAGGGTGATGACCAGGGCGGCCACGGCCAGAATCGCCGCGTAGAGAGTGAAGCGCCTGGGCGCATTGGTAATGGTATCCATCATGGGTTTGTTGATACTCCTTTGTATCGTCGTTTACTCGATAAGTGCTCTTGTTAAAACGCTGTATGCGTGCTCAGAAGTCCTACACTGGTTCAGCCCCCTTGATAAATTGGTTGCCGCCGCAAGGTGCAAAGGCCCCGGCGGGCGGCGGTCCCTGCTAATGCCAGGTTTCGGTAGATGCGGTGCTGATGTAAAGTCCCACGGCTGTCCAATGCTTGATTGCAGGTATCAATAATGCTCAAAAAAAGAGAGTGGCCCCTACCGGCTGGCGCTGGCGGAAACGCCCGGACCGGTAACCGGCCGGGAGACAAGGGGCGGAGCCGCTTTCACCAAGCGGCCCCACTTCCTGCGGTTGCTATTGACATCGGACATGACGTGGCTTCCTACCTATGGTTGGCGCTCCGCCTTCCCGGCCGGTCCCAAGAGATTCGGCCTCTGGCGGCGCGGTTGCTGTTCTGGTTAGGCGGGTGGCCAACGCCCGCAATCAGTGCATCTCAGTGACATGCAGTCGCAAAAAGGCCAGAGGACATTATAGAGAATCTCGGGCAAATAAGGGGTCAAGTATAGGTCAATGTAAGAGCGAGTTCGGTAAAGTACAGGTAAACCCCGGACCAATTTGGCAAAAGTGACCCCAAACAGGCTCCTCTCCGAGGAGGTGAAGAGTTGCAGCATGAGGCCCAGCCGGCGCTGGGAACCGAACCGCCGGCAGGCCGCCTCTCCCGCCTGAGTGCGGCCAGTCGGCGCATCAACGAGAGCCTGAACGTGGACGTGGACGCGGAGCCCCAAGCCGCGATGGACGGCGCCAGGTCCCTGGCCCGTGCGCCCTACGCCGCCATCGTCACCCTGGACGCGGGGGCGCTAGGCCCGGCTGCTCCGGCGGGTGTGGATCCCGGTCAAGGCTGCCAACCTGCGGGTGCTGCGCAAAGCTGGGCGAGGACGGCGAGAACCCCAGGTACATCTTTGCTGAGCCTGGGGTGGGATGCTGAATGCCGGAGGGGTTCATAACTGCCGGATGAAATCCATACTAATCTGTTCTAATGGGTACTAATCTATGACACTTGCTGGTTGATAACTGACAGTTCACCTGGGTACGATAGCAGCATCTGCCCTCCGGTTATGTGACTGCTTCCATTGCCAGGGCTTCTTTGCAGG
>MKWU01001619.1_pt1 | contig 37850 bp, 31 predicted proteins | sample 809101 | NCBI WGS metagenome assembly MKWU01 (sample SAMN05860141, study PRJNA318959) | sponge metagenome | host: Aplysina aerophoba | place: Slovenia: Piran, Adriatic Sea, Gulf of Piran | collected 2013-05-07
AATCTGCCGCAAAATCGCCGTTTACGAGTTGAAATACCGAGCCAGCCAGTCTTGGATGCACTGAGCCGTCGCCTCCTCGTCCCCTTTGTCGCTATAGTGCCAGTTGAGGACATGGAAGGCGTCGTCCACGACAAACGAGACGGGCACCGACGACCGGGCGTCGGACTGGAAAAGCAGTGCTTCGATCTCTCGCTCGGCCACGAAGGTGAAGGCGAAGGGCACGAGGCCGACCTTGTGCTTGATGGCGATCTGTTGCTTGAGGTGCTCGTTGGCGTCTCCTACGACCAGCAGCAGCTTGCCGTGGGAGACGCCCCGTTGCGCCATAGCCTGTTTCCATTGGTCGAGTTGGGTAAACAGGCACGCCCCGCACGTCCGGCTCGTCGATACGACGACGACAAATGGGTCGCCGTCCCCGGCGGCTGACTCGTCGAGCTTGGCGAATCGGCCCAAGTCCACTGATTCAATCAGCTTGCGATGTAGTTTCTCCTTGAGGGCGGCATGAACCTCGTAGTTCCGCTGGACGGTCTCCAAGTGTTCCAGCCGCTCGTTGATCGCCTCCAACTCGTCGCGTCTGTCGGTGTTGTCTTGATGCAGGGCCAAGGCGACCGATCCGAGTCCGAGGGACAACACCAAGAGCGCTTTGGCTAGCTTAGTGACATTCATCTCCTTCTCCTTCCCTACTGGCCGCTCGGCGAGCGGCTGAACGCTACTTTGCCGGCCCCTTCGCGGTCATTGAGCCGATAGACGGCTATGTGCGGATCGCCCGCCGCGCCGGTCGTCTCGTCAAACGCACCCTCGACTGCGAAATACCACTCCGTGCCGTCAATCGTCAGCATCCTATGATCTGCGGGTAATCTAATGCCGTCGGCGACCGAATAGCCGTCCTTGTAAAAGAGGTTCAGATAGAATTCCGCCTTGCCGCGGGCCACACGCCGGTATTGTGAAAGCACCAGCAGGTCGGAACCGAATTCGTAAAGCCGAGAACGGACAATGTGATCGGCGAACCACTCGTTGTGCTTGGGAGTCCAGTTGACCGGATTCAAGTCGGCGGGGAAAGGCTTGATCCGATCCCGATGCTTGGACTTGTAGTCGCTGAACCAGGTCTGTTCCAACGTCCCCTGCTCGCTGTATTGGTGGATTTCGTAGGTGGTTGGATAGATAAAGTAGAAGCCGCCCCCCCGCTTGGGCGTGAGCACGGTGTTGTGGTAGCGATTCAACGCCAGCCCGGTTCTTTTGTCTTCGACCGGATACAGATCGGCGACCTTATTAAAGTAGTCGTCGAAGCGGCACAGCGCGTATTGGCCATCCACTCGCACCTCAACAGCACCTATATCCATGACATCTACCTGCGAGCCGTACCAATGGCCGCCTTCGGTGAGCACCATATGGTCAATGAGTTGCGAGTTAGGGTCCGGCACCTCCCGCTTGAACTTATATGAATCGCCCTCAAAAAAAAGGTACTTATCGCTTGCTCCCAAGCTGTAGAAATAGAGATCACCGTTGGGGGCTAACCGCGGCCTCCTAATATAAAAGTACTCGCCTTCGCCGCCCCCCCGCGCTCCAATCTGCCGCAGGTAACGGCCCTCAGCATCGGTCTGAAAAACCGTCTTCTGGATATGGTCCACAACAATCAGATGGCCCTTGGCATCCACCAAGGTGTAGCCAATCCCGCCTAAAACGACATCCTCCGGTATGTGTAAGTGGATGTCCCGGTCCTTGACAAAGGCTTCGTCGAAGGTTAGGTCGGCGGCTGGAGGGGTGATCTCCACCCGACGCGGGCCAGCGGGTGGGTCGTCGCTACAGCCGACCAACAGCACCATAGCACCGACGATCCCGATGAAAGGGGTCCGCTTGTTCATAACTATTCCTCCTGATGAGAGTTGGCGTTGAAGTCCGACGGAGTGGACCGAGGCCTATCGGCCTCGGTCCACTCGTTCCATCCACGGTTGGGTCGATTGTTCAGACCCCCTCGAGTGAGGAGTTCGGCTCTATCGAACCAAGTGGGAAAAGCAGAGCCACCTTAGCAGCAGCAGATGAGGGGGCCGATCCCGGTGCAATGAAGCTCAGGAGGATCCTCAACGGTCACGACCTTGTTGTATTCCCGCTGGGCCTCGACGGCTTGGCCGTAGGTAGCGCGTTCGGGTTTGTGCAGAGCGGTCATGGCTATACTCCTTGATAGTAAATGACTGGTTCTATTGAACCAAATGGTGACGCCAAGGGCGTCGCGAAAAGGCTTCCTGACGGATAGCCTTAGATGGTGCCGGTAAAGGCGACCTCATAGCACTAGAAGGAACAGAAGATGCCTGCGCGGCTTCGATGGCCGGGCCGTAGATCACGGATTTGTGCAGGGTCATGGCTACAGGCCTTCTCGACATTGACGATGGCTCTACCAGCGCGGCACGAGAGCGAGCCGTTCTCCAAGCAGGCGAGAGCGGACGTTGATAAAGCATTTCATTCTTCCCTCCTCTTATGGGGTGGACTGGAAAGCCTGCCCGTCGGCCTCTGCGCCTTAGCAGGCGGAGCCAACAATGGCTTACTTTCGTGCTCACCTACTATATAAGCATATTCCGTGCCAAACCGATTTAAAAAGACATAACTGACTGATAAACAAATATTTATAAGAAGTTGGGTTATTTCATACAAGACGCCGAATCGCGCTGCAACGCTCCCTTTCGACGCACCTATAGCTCCATTAAATCTCTATTTCACGCTTTTACAATGGGTTAGATCAAATGCGTCCCAGTTGTCGCAGTGCTCTAGGAACGCATGGGGACATGGCTGGCACCGCTACAGATCATCGTCTTCCTCGTCCTGCCACTCCGTCAGGGTTTGTTCGAGAGCCTTGGCCCACCCTAGGTCGATTTTCGCAGCTTTGCAGATGCTGACCTTATCGCCTTCTACTCGATAGGCGATGGCGTCCCCCGGATGTAGATCCAGCGAACGGCGAATGGCCACGGGAACTGTGGTCTGGCCTTTGGATGAGATCGTGCTAATTCTGATCGGGTCCATAAGTGGATTGGCTTGGATAGAGGCAAAAAAAGCAAAGGGCTTTACATTCTTTGCTAGTAAAGATAACATTGCTTAGACGGCTCTCAAGCATTGATGTACCCTAATCTATCTTGCGGAATCCGCGCCCATCTTACGACCGCACCCGACCACACACCAATGAATAAACGATGGGGACCACGACGAGCGTCAACCCGGTCGATAGCGTCAGCCCGCCGATGATGACCCAAGCCATCGGCTGATGCAGTTCCGCGCCCTGACCCGTAGAAAGTGCCATCGGCAGCAATCCCAACACCGTCGTCACTGTGGTCATGGCTATGGGCCGCAGCCGCTTCCGGCCCGCTTCGACTATGGCGGTATTCAGGTCGGCCCCGGCTAGGTGGCGGTTGCGGATAAAATCCACCTTGACGATAGAGTCGTTGACCACAATGCCGACGAGCACCACAGCACCCATCGCCGACATAAAATTGAGCGTCTGACCCGTCGCATAGAGCGTCGCAACTACGCAGACGAGCGCCAGCGGCACGACCGAAATGACCACAAATGGAATTTTGAGCGATTCAAACTTGGCGGCGAGGATGGCAAATACCAAGCAAAAGGAAACTATCAGCGTCAGCATCAAGTCGTCTAACATCTCCTGCATCTCCTCGTCAACGGCCCCAATCTCCAGCCAAATGTCTTGGGGCTTTTCCACCCTGCTCGCGGCGTTCTCCAATTGCCGCTTGGCCTCGGCCGCATCCCCTTGCACAAGCTCGGCACCAACTTCCACGGTCCGGCTCTGATTTTTCCGATGCAGCTCGGCGTAGCCTGTATAAGGCGAGATGGAAACCAACTGATCAATCGGTACGTACACGGTCTGCTCTTCCCTGTGAATGGGATAGCTCAACCGCTTTAGCGTTTCCAGCCCAAGGGCCCCTTCCCGGCCCACAACCAATTTGACCTCTACCTCGCGGGAATAGTCAGCCAATTGGGTCGGCTTGCTGCCCTGTACCTCGCGGCGGAGAAAATCGGCGAGTTTTGCCGCGTCAATGCCGTACAAGGCGGCCTTGCCGTGATCAATAGACACTTCGTACCCACCGGCCCCCTCGGCGAGGCTCGAACGGACGTGGGCAAAACGCGGCATGTCCTCCATCAGCGCCACAATGGCCTTACCCACCGCAGCCAGTTCACCCCAGTCCTCGCCGTTTAGGCGCACATCGAAATCGCTGGTCTTTTGCGGGAAGAAATGCTCGAGAAAGGACGGCGGCTGCCGCACACTCAGTTCGTATCCAGCGGCCGTGCGGCCCAAGGCTTCCAGCCTCGCCGCGACGACATCGGTGTCGGCCTCCTGGGCAATTTTCACCTCTATCACGGCCTTGTTGGCCCCCGGGCGGTGCGATTGGTCAAAATCGATATCCGTTATCCCCACCGATGAATAGACCGTTTGGACCTCTGGGTCCGCCCCGAGCAGTTGCTCGATCTCGGCAACCTCGGCCAAGGTCCGCCGCAGCATGGACGACTCTGGAAATTCCACTTCGAGCACCAGCCGCTTTCTGTCAACCGTGGGCATTAACTCCCGCTCAACCACCGACAGCAGGGACAAGCCTAGCCCAGCCGCGACCACAATCGCGACTAGCGTCACCGTCTTGTTTTGCAGACAGACCGCCAGCAGCCTCTCGTAGCGCCTCATCGCGCCTTCGCCTAGCTTATCGGCGCGGTCGCCGAGTCTAGTCAGCAAGGGCAGCTTGCCCAGTAGGCGCGACAGCCGACCCCTTGCGTCGCCGCGCGACAGCAGCATGGAGACCAAGGTGATCGACACGAATAGGGATAGAGTCAGCGACGCTACGACCGTGATGGCTTGGTCGAAGTACAGGGCTCCAGCCAGCCCTTCGATATACACTAGCGGCAAGAAGACGGACACCGTAGTGAACGTCGAAGCGGCAATCGGCAGACTGACCTCCCTCGTGCCCTCAATGGCCGCTTCCACCAGCGAACAACCCTGTTGCCGGAACCGCTGCACATTGTCGAGGACGATTATGGAATTATCGACCAAAATGCCAATGCCCAAGGCCAGCCCGCCGAGGGAAACCACATTGAAATGGATGCCAATGCTGTACATCACTGCAAAGGTGATGACAATGGAGACCGGCACCGCCAGCCCCACTACCAGCGGACTCTTCCAGTCGCGGATGAACAGAAATAGGACGAGTACCGCAAAAAAACCTCCCCAGTACAGCGAGGAAAGGACATTATCTACGGCCTCTTGGATAAATTCCGCTTGGTCAAAAACCGGAATCACCCTGAAGTCGGGGAATTCAAGTGCCAGTGCCGCCAGCGCCGCTTCTACTTTCCGAGCAGTCTTTACCGTATTATCCCCGGACTTCTTGTACAGATACAGGGTAACCGTATCCTTGCCGTTGAGCCGGTTGTAGCCGGTCGGCTCTTTAAACCCGTACTTTGCAGTGGCAATGTCCTCAAGGAAAACCGTCGTGTTATCGACGCGTTTGACCGGCACTTTTCTTATGTCCTCAATGTCCCGGTAGCGGCCTTCTATCCTCAGCGGGTAAACCAAGTTGCCTTCGCGGATGGTCCCTCCCGCAGAATTGGTATTAAACCGCGTCAAGGCCGCCTCGACATCGGCGAACTCCACACCATAGGCGAGGCATTTGCGGCGGTCTATCTCGACTTGGACTTCCTTTTCTAGTCCACCGGCGACGAGGGCTTGCGCCACGCCTTGGACCTGTTCCAACCGGGGTTTCACTACTGCTGCGGCGATGTCCTTGAGTTCGACCAAGGCCGCCCGATAGTCCTCATCTGAAACTGGATGCTCTATCCGGTCTCCGGTGACCGCGAGCATCATAAACGGCGATGATGACGGATCGAATCGCAGGATCGTCGGCCTTGCGGCGAAATCAGGCAGCAGTTTTTGGATTCTATCGAGCTTGTTGCGGACCTTGATGAAGGTCAGGTCCATGTCGGCATCCCAACTGAACTCCAAGTACACCATCGAGATGTCGTCCCGCGATACAGAGCGCATATTCCTAATGTTGTACAGGCCGCTCAGCGAGGCTTCTATCGTTTGCGTGACCTCCTCCTCAATGTCGATGGCAGCCACGCCCGGACATTCAGTCTTCACCGCCAGTTTCTGAACTTCGACATCCGGCAGAAAATCCACTCCCATTTGATAGAAGGAATAGAGTCCTAAAAGGACGGCCGCGGCGTACACAACAACCGTTGTTACCGGCCGCCGCACGGACGAGGCGGTGAGATTGGCGGACATTAGAGTTCCGCATTGATGACAATGACTTGAGCGTTGTGGGTCAAGTTGAAGTGCCCGGCCGTAATCAGGGTATCCCTAGCGGCCAAGCCTTCCCGCACTTCCACCATATCGTCAGTTTCCTCGCCAGTTTCGACGTAGCGCCATTTAGCCCTCCCCTCCTCGTACACGAATACCACTTTTCGGTCGTTGCGAGTGAGCAGGGCTTCTCTCGGCACCAGCAGCCTATCTTCGTAGCGGGCTGTCTCGACGCGCACATCGGCGAACATGCCGGGCCGCACGGCCCTATCCGGGTTGTCTATCTCTATTAGGACTCTGCACGTTCTACGCTCCGTATCTATAGTTGGGTTCACCGACACGACGCGCCCGCTCACTGCTTTCATAGGCAATGCGGCCAACGCTATCTCGGCCCTCGCGCCTAGCCGTATATGCCTGATTTCCGTCTCCAACACATCCATTTCGAGACGGAGCCGATCCAGCGACACGACCCGCGCCACAACATCGCCCTTGTTGACGAAATCGCTTCTGTCCACGACTACTTCCGACACGTATCCAGCGAATGGTGCCCCTATGATCGCGTGCTCAAGTTCGATCTTCGCCCTTTTAAGTTTTAGCCTAGCTTCGTCGAGCCCGACCTGGTCCGCGGCCAGTTCCTTTCTCGACTTGCTAAAAATGAGTCTGAATGCTTCGACATCATTGGCATTGGTCGAGTCGACGCCCAGCCGGTTGAACCTTTGTTCCCTGTTATCGCGGTCGCTGGTGAAGAAGGCGATGTTGGCGTATTTGGTGAGGGCCTTATCCAGTTCCTCCCGCGCCTGTTGCTGGGCTATCCTGAGCAAGTCGTCCTCTAACTCTACTACGGTATCGCCTTGTTTTACCCAGTCGCCTTCCTGGATGAGCAGCCGATTGATCCTAGCGGAGACTTGGGCCGTAATTTCAGCCATCCTCGTGGCACTGACGTACCCGTATGATACTACTTGGCGAACCAGCGGCCCCTCATTCACCTCCATTACGGCCACGGGCTTGCGGGTGTCGGCGGGGACGGGTTTTACCGCTTCGGTCCGGGAGCGATCCTTAGCCTCTACGTGGTCGGTCGCAAAAAAGCCGGTCACGGTCTCACTCTGACTGGCGAGTATAATCGTCAGCAGAGCTATGATTGAATAGAGAACCTTGTTTTTCATGGTGATTACCTCCGTGGTTGGCCAACAGCGGCCTACTTTCTATAAAGCAGATTCCGTGCCAAGGCGGAGCTACCCGACCATAAATAATTGTAAAAAAAGGAGTTAAAAGAAAAGGGGGCACTTCGCCCAAAACGCCAAATCGAGCTTTGAGTGCCCCCTTTCGACGCACTTATCTCTCTATTAAACTTCTATCTCAATTTTTTACAATAGGTTAGAGAAAATGCATCAGAATTGTCGCAGTGCGTTAGAATCGGCTAGGTAAGGGCGGCTCGCGCTCCGCACCGCCCCTACCTATTTCGCAACCGCCTCTACCGCTTGACGAAGGTGATCCACAGCGGGCTGTCGCCTACTTCGTGTTGCTCTAAGGGCGTCAGCGCCCCTGTGCTCACGTCAATGCGGTACGAGGTCAACCTGCCCGAATCTTGCCCAACCGAATAGGCGAAGCGACCGCTCGGGTCCAGTTCAAAAAAGCGAGGCGTAGCCTCAGTGGGATAGCGTCCTTTAGCCGTCAACTCCCCGTCGTCGCCAATGGCAAAAAGGGCCAAGGAATCGTGGCCGCGATTGGACCCATAGAGAAACTGGCCGTCGGGCGTGATCTTTATTTCGGCTGTGGTGTTGTCCTCGTTGTTAAATCCCTCCGGCAACGTCGAGATAACCTGAAACGACGATAGCGTCCCGGCCTCCGAGTCGAAGTGGTGCGCCGACACCGTGCTGCCATTTTCATTGACCGAATAGAGGAGGTCGCGAGTCGGGTGGAAGGCGAAATGGCGCGGGCCTTCAGGCGTAGCCGGCTCTATCTTCGGCGGATCGTTGGGCGTCAGCCGCCCGGTTTGCTCGTCAAAGCGAAACTGAAATATCGCGTTGGACGGGTTGGTGTGCGGCACAAAGGCAAAGCGGTTCGCACGGTCGGTTTGGATGCTGTGGGCGCGTATTGCGGTGGGGATCGTTTGCAGCGGTTCGGCCGAGATCGTACCGTCCGCAGCCACGCCGTGCACGGCGACCTGACCCGACCCATAATAGGACGACAGCAAAAAGGCACCACTGTTGTCCAAATACAGATAGGGCGGGCCTTCTTCTAAGCTCGTCTCCGCCAGCTTGACGAGCGTCCCCTTCTCCCCATCGACCGCATAGCTAGCCAGTTTTTGGGCCGAGCGCAGGGCCACGAACATCTGAGTCCCATCTGGGCGCACAGTCACCGCCCCCGGAGAATCCCCCAACTCGATATTGGGCTGCGGCTCTAACGCGCCGCTGTCCTCGTCCATCAGGAAATGCGAAAAAAAGTTACTGCCCGAGTTTGAAATATACACGTGATACGCCATGAAAATCTCCTCCAAAAGGGGTTAGTGTGTCACTTCTCGCAAAGCGTGCAAAAAAACGGCTGGATCAACTGGGCCGAGCAAGAGGGCATGGGAGCCGTGCGTTGGAATGTACACAGCGCACGGTGTACCCGTGTAGAAAACGTGCGCCTTCTCCCCACTGCGCAGGTAAAACGCCCCTCCGCGAAAGAAGAACGCGCTAATGGCAAAAATTTTGCCCCCAGGCCGGTATTGGGGCTCGGCTGACAAATCGACGACGCGGGCCTCCTCCACCTTTAACTCGTCGTAGGTGAAGTGCTTGCCGTGGGCGCTGTTGCGGATGAGCAGGTGCCCCTCTAGCAAGACAAAATCCGTACGGCGGGCACTCAAATAAAACCAAATAAAGACCGAAAAAAATATGATCAGCATCAGCACGTACGACGAACCCAAGGCCACGGGCGCGGCGACGCGGGCAACTGGGCCGTCTGGGTCAATGGCCGCGTAGAGCGCGAGGGTCAACACGCCGAAAAAGGCGGTAGTCACAGCAAAAGACGCGGCTAGCACTTTGCCGAACAGAGCGGCAGACGGCGGGTGGATGGGGAAGATGCGCGGTTCCATTATCAACTAGCCTTAATAAGCACCAAACCTCCGACGATGGCGAGGATGCCGGTCACCTTGAGCGGGGTGAGCCGTTCTTGCAAAAAGTACCAACCAAGGAGTGCCCCGAGTACTACCGAGGACTCGCGCACGGCGACAATGTAGCCGACTGGGCCTTGGGTATAGGCGTAGAGAATCAGGAGATACGTGCCCAGTGAGGCGACGCCGATCAGGGCGATAGTTTGCCAGCGGACGCGGGCCGTTGTCAGCAGCCCTGCCCCGTACCGGCGCACGACCCAAGGCGTGCACACGAGGGTGCTGATCACCCACATGCCGGTGATGTAGTAGCGCGGTTGCACGTAGCCGACGCCTATTTTATCTACCAGCGAGTAGCAGGCAATCGTCAGCCCCACGCCCAAGGCGAGCTTCAAGCCGCGTGTCTGGTGCTTGAGGGCTGGGGCACCCAAGCAGAAAATCCCCAGCAAAACCAAGGCGATACCGCCGGCACCCAACAGCGAGATGTCTTCGCCCAAGGCCAGCCACGCGGCTAGGGCCGTTATCCCCACACCCGATCCGCGTGCGACCGGATAGACGAGGGAGATTTCGCCGTGCTCGTAAGCCTCGGCCAAAAGGGCGAAGTACAGCCCGTGAATAATGCCCGTAGCCACGAGGCAAAGGCCGCCTCGCCACGACAGGGTCAGCGGTGTGCCCTGCCACCAAGTGTACGCGCAAAGCAGAATAGCGACTAGCGTACCAACAGCTACGGAGAGCCAAATTACTGCCGCATCGCCAGCGGCTTTGCGGGCGGCGAAATTCCACAAGGCGTGCACGACTGCCGCCGTCAATACCAGTCCCCAAACTTCGGTGCTCACGCGCTACCCCTCCCTTCGTAGCAAGTGCGGGGATCATAGCAAGAGAGCAGGATTAGGGCAACTAGTTGCCATGCCTGCATAGGCGTGTTTGTCCTGCAAGAGCAGACCGGAGGTCCAGCCGCAACCCGCCTCTACTTGCTACGGTATATCTTGCGGGCTAGTTTTTTACGCTAGGAGCGATCATGACTACAAATCTACCTGCGTTCGCCGACGTAGAAGCGGCACAAGGCCTAATCGGCACACATCTCGCGCCGACGCCACTCGTCCACTGCTACAAGCTCTCGCAACTGCTAGGCTGCGAATATCACGCCAAATGCGAGAACTTGCAGCCCGTGGGGGCCTTTAAGGTGCGCGGCGGCGTCAACCTCATCGGGCGTTTGTCCCCTGCCGAGCGCCAGCGAGGCGTCATCAGCGCCAGCACCGGCAATCACGGCCAGTCGCTGGCCTATGCCGGCAGGATCTTTGGCGTGCCGGTGGTCATTTACGGCCCCAAACACAACAGCAATTCCGCCAAAGTCGCGGCCATGCGCGCCCTCGGTGCCGAAGTCCGGCTCTTCGGCCGCGACTTCGACGAGGCGCGCGAGGAAGTCGAGCGCGTGGCGCAGGGCGAAGGCTACCGCTACGTGCATTCAGCCAATGAGCCGTTGCTTATCGCTGGCGTAGGGACCATGGGCTTGGAGATTTTTGCCGCCCTGCCCGACGCGGAAGCGCTGATCGTGCCCGTGGGCGCTGGCAGCGGCATTTGCGGCAACGCGCTAGTCGCCCGCCAGCTCAGCCCAGCCGTCGAAATCATCGGCGTGCAGACAGAGGGTGCCCCGGCCTGCTACCGGGCTTGGCAACAGCGGCGGCTCGATGTAGTAGCACCTATGACTACGCGACACGAAGGGCTGGCGACGCGGGTGACCTTTGAGATGCCCACGCGCATGATGTGGGAACTCGTCGATCGCTTTGAGCTCGTCACTGACGAGGAGATCGACGCGGCCATTGGCCTGCTGGCGCGGGAGGCCAAGCTGATAGCCGAAGGAGCCGGAGCCGCATCATTAGCCGCGGCCCTGAAAATCCGCGAGTCTCTAACCGGCAAAAAGGTAGTCGGCATCCTCAGCGGCGGAAACGCGCCCGCCGATCACTTAGCGCAGATTTTGCAAAATGGCTAAACAACTCAAGCGCAAAAAGAGCCGTCGCCGGGGTGCCACCGCGCGCGCCAATGCCGAGTTGGGCGCACACATGGCATCGCTAGGCTTAGAGGCCATCGAAGCCTATAAGGTCTGGTGCCGTCAGCACGGGTTTAGCGCGGCCCTGAGCAAGACTTGGCAGGAGCGGCGGCAAGAGCGCGCCGCACACCAGCGCGACCAACAGGCCGCCCAAGCCGAAGACGCCCTGCACCAACACGTTGCGCAATTGGGGTTAGACGGGATAGCCGCCTACCAGACGTGGTGTCGGCAACAAGGACTCGGCGACGCCGTCCACAAAAGCGACGCCCAGCGCAGCAAGGAACTCAAGCTCCACCAGCAGATCCAGAGCACCCAAGCCCTGCACAAGGGACGCAAGCACAGCCGGCGCACCAAAGACATCATTCACCAGCTTTGGGCCGGAGCCATCGCCGAGGAAGAGCTGCGCACCGAGGTCTTGCGCCTGATCCATCGGGCCTTTGTCGGTTTGGCCGGCGACCAGCGGGCGCAGCTACGGGATTTGCTGCTACACGTAGAGAAGCGGGCGTCCAACCTGCTCGACGCGCGGCCAGCTCTCCACCGCTTGGGCCGAGTGGAGGGCAATACCTTCGTCGAGGCCCTCGGCGCGTTGGCGCGGCACAGCCACGCTTGGCAGCAGTCTCCGTCCGAGTGGAAACCAGACAGCCGCAACCCCCGGCGACAATTCGCCGCGCTGGTCCGCTTCCTATTGGCCCGCTACGACGTGCCGTCCTGCTTGGATTCGGTATGGTTCGGCGGCTGGGAGCCAGAAGCCCAACGTCAACAGGGGTGGTTCGGCCACGTAGGCAGCGGGCAAAACATCCGCACAGCAGATTTGCCATTGGTGCTCTCCAAGCGCATGGCGCACGTCTTTGCCGAAGCACCAAGCGATTTGACGGCGACCGAGGCCCTGCGCTGGGCGCAAGTGATAGGTCAGGAGGGCAGCGAGGCACTCGCGCAGGCAGTAATAGCCACGGAATTGGGTCGCAATTTCGCCGACGAATCCTTCTGGAGCACAGTCGTACTCTTCCTCGTCGAAAACCCCATGCTCGACCCGGACATGGTGGGGCCAATCGTCGATTATATAAATCACCAAAAATTCGTCCCCACAGAGGAAGGCGAGCCACCGCAACCCAACTACACCATGAAGGGGCGCGGCGCAGTCAAGCTCCTGCGCCAAGTTGAGGAATGGCACGAGCGCCTAGCCCGCGATAACCGCCAGCCCGGCGGGAGTTGGGAGTCGTCGAGCATAGCTAACTTTGAGTGGATGGACGACAAAGAAGAAGAGCTGCGTTGGACCATCTGCGAGCTGACTTCCAAGAGAGAACTCACGCTGGAGGGCCGGGCAATGAACCACTGCGTCGCCTCCTATGTGTCCAACTGCCGACGGGGCAGCAAGTCGGTGTGGTCCATGCAGGTAGCCGATCCAGAGGGCTACAGCGCACGGGTATTGACGATCGCCGTGCACAATCCGAGCCGCAACATCGTCGAGGCGCGGGGACGATTCAACGCCGTGCCACGGCAGTCGGGAAAAAACCCAAGAAACAAGACATTGGAGCGGCCTTATCGAGAGCTGCTGGCGCGCTCTGGTGCCGTGTTGCGGAAGTGGATTGAGGCCGAGGAGTTGGGGCGGACGACGCGGGCGTACTAGCACAGCAGATGGATTGACTCCTCCTGAAACCGTCAGATGTTAAAGACACTCCAATCTTGAAAGAGTAAGGATATGCGCGAAATCTACCATTGGACTGAGTGGTTCTCGGAACTTGCAAACAAGATCGCTGAGGGCGGCGAGGGATTTCTGATTGACTGTGCGAAGCAGATCGATTGGGAAGCCGCTGGGAAAGAACCGCCTTTGCTACACCACGGCGACGAGAACATCAATCCATTCTCATTCTTCTATACCCTTGCACAACGCCGAAGCTTGGCGAACAGGAAACTAATATATCGGAGTGTCGAGGAAGTTTTCAACATGGAGTGCCAGCTTCCGGCAGAGTTGTACGATTCGAAGGACGCGTTCATATTCCCAACGCCGTCGTTCAAAGTTTTATTCCTCGGCGACCCTCAGTTGCTTTGGAACTTGTTCCGCAGTGCCGTGCGAGGGCTTGACTTGGTGGATCCCAAACATTTCAATGATGCACTCGAACTCCGTGACGTTCGTAAAGCGAAACTGACGCAGACGCTCTTCCTTATCAACTCGTCAGAGTTCCTCCCTTGCGACGACACGCTGAAAATCTTTGTCGATCTACCACCGGATAACGAATTCAATTGGAAATCCTATCTAGAATGGCTACAGAAAGTCCACGATATTCTCCCGGGTTGTGGGCCGTACGAGATCAACTTTTTCGCCTATCTCTATGGTCTCTGGAAGAAGGAGAATCTACCTATTGGTAACAAATACTTTCAGGTCAGCACGAATGCTTGGGGCGAAAATGGAGGCGACTTCTGGCAGGATAATGATCCAGAACTCGACTTTGAACCTAACAATTGGGTCTTTGTGGGAGGAGAAAATAATTACCCGCTCGGCCATCCACGACCCGGCGATATAATGCTTGTTAGAACCGGAGGGCGAGGCCGTGGTATTGGAATAGTCCATAAGAACGAGTATCAAGATGGATTCGATAAGAATCGCCGATTGCACGTGTTGTGGCTGAACAAGATGTCTGCTGACGTCCCGCAGATGAATCCGAGGCTGTTGGGACTTTCCTATTCGGAAAAAACTACGGACGCATTCCGTTTGACACCTACGTATAGAGCGACGTTCGAGTTACTGGACCGACTAAGTGGTAGTGAGGAGCCTATGCCGAACCAAGGAACACAGCAGAATCCAGTAAAACACCCCCTCAACCAGATCCTCTACGGTCCACCGGGAACCGGCAAGACTTACCATACAGTTGACCGAGCCCTAGCGATCATCGACGGTGAAAGCGTGGAAGACGTTGAGCATGACATCAAGAGGTTCCGCGAGCTTCGAGACTCCGGACAGATCGCCATGGTGACCTTCCACCAGAACTTCGCTTATGAGGACTTCATTGAGGGTATCAGGCCGGTATTGGACGATGGGGCTGACGGCCAAATCAAATACGAGCGGCATGACGGTATTTTCAAGCGGATTGCTGAGGCTGCAATAGAGGTTGCAATAAAAGAAAAAGATAAACGATTCGTACTGATTATCGACGAGATCAATCGCGGCAACATCGCCAAGATATTCGGAGAACTCATCACGCTGATCGAAGACTCCCGGAGACTTGCTGCGGACGATGAAACGAAGGTCATGCTGCCTTACTCGAACGAGTCGTTCGGCGTCCCAAATAACCTTTACCTGATCGGCACGATGAACACGGCAGACCGGTCGATTCAATTATTGGATACGGCGCTACGCCGCCGCTTCGACTTCGTTGAGATGATGCCGAAACCAGAACTCATCTCTGATAATGTGAAAGGTGTCAACTGTAAACGGATGCTTGAGGAGATGAACAAGCGCATCACGGTGTTGCTCGACAGGGAACGTCAGATCGGCCACACCTACCTGTTGGACGTCGACACTATGGAGAAACTGTCGTACGCCTTCCAAAACAAGATATTTCCGCTGTTGCAGGAGTACTTCTTTGACGATTGGTCCAAGATACGAGCCGTTCTGCAAGAGAACAGCTTTGTCAGCGAGCAAAATGCCTCGAATCTGTTCACGGACCCTGAACAAGCGGATGAAGATCGAAAGATTTACGAGCGGCTACCTGACAACAACCCCCGGTGGATAGCACCGGAGGAGTACAAGAAGATATACGATGGCGACAGTGGGGATGATGTCAGCGACCGCTGATGCCCGGTACCGCACGGTCAGGGAGTACGAGCCCCTCGACTTTGTAACTGCACAGGAGCGGGAAGAGCTAAAGGCGTTCAAAGGTGTGTTTAAGCAAAATCCCAACGGCACCTTGACTGCGAGTAAATACGTAGGCGTCATCACAACAAAGCGTGGTACCGTGATCGAGATCCTCCCGAAGATCGATCTCGGGAGTGAGTCGGATCCCAACCACGAAAAGACCAAGCGCCTGTTCTTGCCTATGCTTCGATGCTGGCGGGGCTTTGGGGAGAAGGTGCTACGGGAGAGCGACATCCGGGCACTGCGGCGATTCCCCATGTTCGAGGTCTTCGTTCGCCAGTTTCTTGTCAATCTGAATACGCTGGCCCGTAGTGGTCTCGCCAGGCGCTACATCCCGATAGAGGAGAACCTGCCATACTTGGGGGGACGTATCCTCTTCCACGAGCAAATTCGCGAGAACCTAGCCAATCATGCGCGATTCTACGTCTCCCACGACGACTTGAGCGTCAATAGACCTGCTAACCGGCTCATCCACAACGCGATGGCCAAGCTGATACCTATAGTGCGAAACACGGAAAACCGCCAGCTATTGCACCAATTGATGGCAACATTCGCCGACGTGCCGAAAACGGCTAATCCGCACGCGGACTGGCAGCGGCACCAAGTAGACCGTTCCATGCCGCATTACGGGCCGGTGATGCAGTGGGTGGGCCTCTTCCTGTTCGGGCATGGGTTGACAGCCTTCGCCGGACTCCATCGGAACCTGTCTCTGCTATTTCCCATGGAGCAGGTATTCGAGGACTTCGTCACGCACAGTTTTAGACGCCACCAGACAGCCTATTGTGTGGCTGCACAAGGCCCGCAAAAGCCCTTAGCCAATATCGATGGTCGAGCCGCGTTCATGATGAAACCGGACATCTCCCTTTGGGAAAGGAAACATGGAGACGTAGCCTTCATTCTCGACGCCAAGTGGAAGCACATCAATGCGGTTGCCGACCATCCGAAGCACGGTATTGACCAAAACGACCTGTACCAGCTTTACGCCTACGGTAAGGGCTACGGTTGTGATGCCGTGGCGCTGATCTATCCGCGGTCACAGACCTTCACGAACAAAGACAAACTGCGATATCAAATTCTTGATGATTTAACACTGATTTGCCTGCCGTTCGACGTCGGGCATCCAAAGGAAAGCGTGCAGCGGTCAATGGAGGTACTCACGAGTGCTTGATTTCCTCTCAGCCGCCAAGATGATCCATGCCCCTATGTTGTCCTACAATCCCAACCTCCAAAGACAGAAAATCCGCACCCTCACCACCGGCCAAGTTGCGACTGAGTGCGGCGAAGTCGCTTGGGATGGCCGCGACCACAGTGGCCAAGTCATAGATAACGGCGTGTATCTCCATCGCTTGGAAACCGAGAGAGTGGAATTGACGCGCAAGTTGCTTTTCTTACGCTGACTAGCGCAAGTGTATTTACATCATAAATGAGGCTTACGATGAAGACGCTCAAAGGTCATCTTGAAGGCAAACTTCAGCATGACCGCTTTCGCAAGCTGTTTTCAGAAGAAAAGCAGTTGGCCCAGCTTTCGATGCAAATACTTGAGGTCCGCCAGCGCCTTGGCTTGTCCCAGCGAGAAGTCGCGGAAAAAGCGAAAGTTACTCAGCAGCAGCTATCCAAGTTGGAGCATGGAGCTAATTGCAATGTTTCGACGTTTCTCAAGGTATGCAACGCATTGGGCGTACTCGTCGCACTAGAAACGCCGGAGTTCGTGGAAGAGCCTGTCGTATAATAGCGTGGGTTCTTGGTAGCGGGTTGCACCAGGGCAATCGCATTATAAATGACAATTTTACAGAGTTTTAGGTGATGTTCTGCATGAGCATAGGCATTTTCAGCCCATTCCTTCTCTCACGGAAGGGACCTACGGCCGCGTGTGGGGCCTCTTTCTCGTCTTTGAGGCCCTACAAGGGCCGATTAGGCTGGTCTGGCGTTTTCTGAAGCCCTTTCCAGAGGGAGAGTAGGTTGGTTGAATTAACATGTGCTAGCCAAGCCCATAGAAAAATAAGGGTTTATAATGCGATTGCCCTGCGGGTTGCACTTATCATTCTTCATGGTCTTGCACACCTCGTATCCAAGAGTCGATAAACTTTGGACTTATTCGTGGAGTGTAAGGGCCTGCAACCGCCGCCATCGACTATCTTGGCGAAGGCTTGGCCTAGCTTCTGCAATCATCTCGGTCAAGGAATCTAATTCGTATGGTACGGGGTCAGGATCGTCTGGAATTATCTTGTCGATGAGCATCAGCGTAGCATCAGGAAACCGCGTTGGCAATCCACCCATATCTTCATCGCTCTGCCGCGCTAGGGAAGACACGAATCCGCCGTTCTGGGAGCTTGGAACCAGATAGGGAAGAATAGTTCGGACGACTTCGGGAAAGAAGTCGCCAGCTCCTTTTGCCAGCGCTACAAGATGCTGCGATGTCTCCTCCGTCTGAACAATTTCACCCACCGCGTATTCCTGCTGAAGCAGGTTGAATATCTGATCGAGCGAAGGACGTGCGCCTTCTGGTACATACTTGATTGCCCCACATCGACAGCATCTCACTCGATGGCGCGTCTTGTGGTGTCCCCAGCTCTCCGACCACATACCTTGCCAACCCCAAGAAATCCGGCATTCCGGCAGGATAGGAAACGCCTGCTCCACACAGGAACACGACGTTCCCTTTATCGCGTGCTTCAAGCAATTCGTCCGGAATGTTCAGTCCGTTTGGAAGAAAGCGCATTTCAGTCTGCAAATTTCTGTTGGATTAAGAATGAAAGAGGAGGAATTTCGAGGATCGAAACCTACCGTTGATGAACGTCTCCAAGCCGAACAAAAGGCCAGTCAGTCTATCACACCCCCTCCACCTCCTCCAGCCGCGTCGTCGAAATGATCGCAGGCGTCTTCATTCTCGACTATCCGGCTCTATGCGTTTCATCATATCTATTTTGTCCACCAGTGCAATATGGCCGTCTTCGTCCTCTTCGCTGAACCATTCGGCAATGTGCCCCACTTGCCGATAACCGACCTTTTCGTACAAACGGCGGGCAGGAGTGTTATTGGCGAATACAGTCAGGTAAATCTGCTGTAGCTCCATTTTGCGCGCCTCTTCCTCCAAAACTCCCATCAGCGCCGTGCCCAAACGCCGCCCTTGGTATTCGCCGATGATTTTGATTCCCAAAACCCCCATGACCCGGCTGCGGGGAGCCATGCGGCCCTCGCCGATAATGCGTCCATCCACCTCCAGCAAAAGGTGGGAGGCCTGACCTGTCTCGACTTCGACCATGATCTGGGCCAAGCGTTGGCAGCCCAGGGCAAAATCCGTATCAGCGTGATAGGCCCGCACCCGCTCGCGGTGCAGAATCTGGCACATTTCGACGTACGAGGGTATGTCCTGCCAGCGCGGATAGCGGCACAGCACCTGTCCCCCTTCTAGGGGAATGGCTTTGACGAGTTGACCTTCTTTGAGCATGGCGAAATAGAGAAAGAGGGTTGATTCGCTGTTTACCACTCATTTCCCTCGTGATGGGTACACCAACTCCTTTGTCTAGCGATGTATCCCGTCCAGCTCAGGTAAGAGTTTAACGCTCTCTTGTTCGTTGGGGTCCGTTCGGGCGATCACAGCAGTGCAGGTTTCCGTCTCGCTGGGATTGTAGGGAAGGTGAGGGACGCCAGCGGGGATGTAAATAAAGTCGCCGCTGTTGATGTCTTCATGCTCCTCCAGCCGCTCGCCATACCACATTATAGCTTGGCCGCTGATGACATAAATAGCCGTCTCGTGATTTTCGTGCAGGTGTGCCTTGGCTCGTTCTTTAGGAGGTATGTTCAGCAGGTGCATGCAAATCCCCTGCGAGCCGGTGGTCTCAGCGGCGATCCCCGAGACATAGGTGAGTGCCTGTTTACCTTCGTAGGTTCCTCGGTCGCGAATCACTTTGCAGGTTGGCTTGGGATGCTCTGACATTGTTTTCCTCTGTGAGCTTGGGTAGTAAAAGGCATCGTCGTTTGCGCATCGAGCGTCAAGTGAGAGGTCCTGTTGTTTACATCAAATGATAATTATTTGATGCGGTGATGCAAAAAACGGCACTGCTGCATCACTCCCTCGAGGGGCGTCAGGGTGCGGGACGTGCCTCTGCGAATTTATAAAACAAATTTGACATACATCAATATTGTCGTATTTTATTTATAAAACAATTCTGATTTACAACCGGAGTGATGTTAAAATGAAAAGCACCCCCGAATTCTACACCGGCGCTCCCGTTGACCCGGTGGACCTGCGATTCCGCGAAGCGTTTCTGGCGGAGTTGTGGCAAACGCTGCGCACCGGGCATGTGGTCCTCACGGCACCTCGGCGAACCGGCAAGACCAGCGTCATGGATTACTTGCGCGACCATCCCGAGAACGGGTTCTCGGTGGTGGCGATCAACGTTCAGGACCTGACCCATCCGGCCGACTTCTTCCAGGTACTGCTCGATGGATTCCACGATGCGTACCCGGATTTTGTGCGCGACCAACTTGCCGCAGGTTGGAAACTCGTCAGCGGTGTGCTCGGAAAGGTCGACGAAATCGGTGTCGGCGGCTTTAAGCTTGGGCTGCGCCAAAGCGATCCCGACTGGCGCACGAACTGGCGTCAGCACGGGGACACGTTTCTCGCCCAAACTCGCAAAACCAGTGCCCGGATTCTGTTCATCATCGACGAGTTTCCCGACATGCTGCTCAATCTGTCCCGGGAAGATGAAGGGTTGCTGCGCGAGTTCCTCGCTTGGTTTCGCACCCAGCGACAGAATCCGGCACCAGCAAGAGATTCGATCCGCTGGCTGGTCGGCGGCTCGGTCAATCTGGCCGGCACGCTCGACTCCCTCGGGATGGTCGATCTCATCAACGACCTTGAAGACGTTTCCCTGCCTCCGCTCACCGACGGTGACATCGAGACCTTCGTAAAGGAGATGCTCAGCGGACGGGACGTCCCCTTCGACGACGACATTCCGCAACGGCTCATCGCTCGCCTGGGCCGCCCCATCCCCTTCTTCATGCAGATAGCGACCCAAGATCTCTACCGGTTGTGGAAGCGAGAGCAACGAAAAATTGTCGCGACGGATGTCGATACCGTCTTCGACGCGATGATCGTCGGTTCCGCCGCCCGCACCCGACTGCAGCACTTCCATTCGAGGATCAGGCAGTACTACGCGGATCCGAAACGTTCGATTGCCTACGCCTTGCTGGGACAAATCAGCGTGAGCGATTCGGGGCTACGGCGCGTAACCCTGTTGCAGGAGACGGAACGCCTGCTGGCAGATCTCGGCGTCACACTCCCAGCGCATGAACGCAGTCAGATGTTCAACCAGCTATTGCTCGACCTAGAGAACGACTTCTACATCGTCGAGGGCGAGGAGGAGGTCTACGACTTCGCCAGTGGCGTTCTGAAATCGTGGTGGAGGAAATACTATGCCTGAGCCAACCCTCAATTCGAACATCGGACTGTATCGCCCCGGAGTAACCAGCCTGGAGCGTCTGCGCCACACCAGCGTCGCGCGTGAACACCTGCTCGACAACGCCATCGAATCCCTGCGTGGTTCGGTGGGCAGGAAGTCGAAGAACCACCTGCTGTTCATCGGTCCGCGCGGAATCGGCAAGACCCACCTGCTCTCGTGCATTGAAGACGCCGTTCAGTCCGACGAAACGCTGAGCGCAAGTGTTGTAATCGTCCGGTTTCCGGAGGAATCGAACCGGACGCTGTCCTTCGCCGATTTCCTGATCGGCATGTGCGGGATATTGAAGGAGGTCCTCGAAGACGAACCGCTGTGGAGGGAGCTGTTCGCTGAGGTAGAAACCGAAGACGACGACGCCAAGGTTGCCGACACGCTGGTGCCCGCAATCCGCGAAGAGAATCGCAGGCGTGGCCGAACCCTGCTTGTCATGCTCGAAAACCTGGGCGAGGTCCTTACCCGGCAAATTCGTGACCAGAGCGATGTTGCCGCCCTGCGCAAATTTTTCATGGCCGACAACGGCTGTCTGCTGCTGGCCACCGCACCCCTGCATTTCGACGGCATTACCGACGTGGGACAGCCGTTCTATGACTTCTTCGATATTCAGATCCTGGAGAACCTGAGCTTTGAGGAAACGGTTGAAGTCATCCGCCTGAATCTCGAATGGGAAGAACGCACGGACATTCTCGAAACCCTAGAGGATATGCGTCCTCGCCTGCAAGCGCTCTATCGCATGACGGGGGGAAACCCTCGGCTGACGATGATGCTCTACGAGTTGATCGCTCACGAGTCGGTCACCGGCGTGCAGGATCAATTCCACCTGCTGCTCGACCGGATCTCGCCGTTCTATCAGGGACGATTGAACGACCTGCCACCCGGCCAGCGCGCGTTGCTGGAATGTCTGGCGAGTATGCGCGACCAAGAGAAGACGCCGGCCGCCATTGCCGCGCGCATGCGCATGAGCCAGCAGGAGACGTCGTCGCTTCTCAAGCGTCTCACCGATGCCCACTACCTCCGCGCAGACCGGCACCCGCAAGACCGGCGTTCGCGCCTCTACACGATTCGCGAGGGATTCTTCGACATCTGGCTCGCGATGAACCTTTCCCGCGCCGCACGCAAACGCATGCCGTTCCTGCTCGACTTCTTCAGTCTCTTCTATCCGAGCATCGCGGCCCGCGACGAAAAGCGACGCCAACTGCGCGAGAAGCTTCTCAAAGAGGGCAGTGACGACGCAGAAAGGGCCCTCGACTACCTGAGTGAAGTCGGCGACTCAGGGGAGCGAGCGACCGCGAAGTTCGACATGGCTAGGATCTATGCCCAACGTGGAGATGCCGAGCAGACGGTGAGCTACGTGCTGGAAGCCGCTCCCTTGGCCGGAGACGGCGTGAGCCGGTCGATTGCCCGGATTGTCAACAGCACTCCGTCCGCTCCCGACTATCTCTCCGAAATCGAGGAGATGATCGCGGCTTGGGAGATGCACCGGAGCGGTGAGCTCGAGGAGTTTGCTCACCGCCTTGCGGAGATGGGGAACGAGCTGACGCTGCACACGTTCTCCGAGACCAGACTGGCGTTTCTGCGAGACACCCTAGAAAGCGTGGGCGATTCCGAAGTGCGAATCGCACAGCGCCTGAGAATCGCGAAGGTGCTGATGGATCTCGCACGTTGGGAGGAATGCGAGGAGCAGCAGCGCCATGCGCTTGCCGAGGCGATGGCACTCGCCCATGCGACGCTTGTCGCAAGGGCTTCGAATGAACTAGCGCAACTGCTACAGTACACCAACCGACTTGGAGAGGCCGAGCCGCTGATGCGACGGGCCCTAGAGATCGCCGAAGCCGCCTTGGGCGATCAACACCCGAACGTCGCGGTCTGCTTGAACAACCTAGCGATGCTGCTTCAGGACACCAATCGCATCGAGGAAGCCGAGCCGCTGATGCGGCGGGCGCTGGAGATCGACGAGGCCACACTCGGCGAGCAACACCCGTCCGTGGCGACAAATTTGAACAATCTAGCGCGGGTGCTGCAGGACACCAACCGTTTCGAGGAAGCCGAATCACTGATGCGACGGGCCCTGGGGATTAACGAGGCCGCCCTCGGCGAGCAACACCCAGCCGTGGCGACAAATTTGAACAACTTAGCGGCCCTGCTTTGGGACACCAACCAGAGCGAGGAAGCCGAACCGCTGATGCGACGGGCCCTGGAAATCGACAAGGCCGCTTTCGGCGAGCAACACCCGAACGTGGCGGTCTGCTTGAACAATTTGGCGCAGGTGCTGCAGGACACCAACCGCATCGAGGAAGCCGAACCACTGATGCGACGGGCCCTGGAAATCGACAAGGCCGCCTTCGGCGAGCAGCACCCGATGGTGGCGATCCGCTTGAACAATTTGGCGGCGCTGCTACAGCGCACTAACCGACTCGGAGAGACCGAGCCGCTGATACGGTGGGCCCTGGAGATCAACGAGGCCGCTTTCGGCGAGCAGCACCCGATGGTGGCGATCCACTTGAACAACCTAGCGATGCTGCTGGAAGACACCAACCGTTTCGAGGAAGCCGAACCACTGATGCGGCGATCTCTGGAAATATTAGGTAGTATATCCGTTTGAAATTACACGGGTTGGTGTAGGTAGTTGAAATCGAGCGCTTGACTTGGGCGGGCCGGTTGGCTTACGTGCTGGTCAGCAGTAGTACATAGCCCCCGCCGGTTCCTTCGGGATCTGAGCGGGGGTCCTCTTTTTTGCCTTAGCGCCCCAAGACGGGCGCGGCGGGCTTAGCCAACGAAAGGAGAGGCTTTCGATGACGACCCCTCAGTATAGCTGGAATCCCTCAAAAGAACAAATCGACGCCGCCCTGCCGCGCACGCGCGAGCCGTCCGCAGAGGATGTTGCCGCGGCTAGGGAGAAAACCAGAAAGGCGAGGCGGTGACATAGATGGACAGAAAAGAGTTTATTGCCAAAGCCGAGCAGATCGAAAAAGCGACATGCGAGCTAGCTGAACAGATAGTAGATCTAGCCAAGCAGGCAGAGGAACATAAACATAACTGGCCTAGTGATTTAGCCGGATGTGTGGAGGAACTTCAAGAATGCGCCAGCGATATTGAGCACTGCGGTAGCCTCCTCCCTTTTATGTTCAAAACCGACGACGAGAATCGTCGGGGATGACTAGTCCACTCACGCCCGAGGAGCGCCACCCTAAACGAAAGAGGAGAAGACGATGGCAAATCTCGCTCGTTACGAGGTTCGGCATAAAAGAAAGGCTTGCCATGTTGAAATATGCTATAATCAGTTTGCTACTGACCTTCGCCCTCGGTTGCCTCGCTGGATGCAGCGACAAGGCCCTTGATCCGTGCGCGTGCGACGACAAGGCTCTCGATCCGCGCGCGTGCGACGACCTGTTGGCCGAAGCTGCCTTAAACCGTGAACATGGACAGCTTGCCCGCGCACAGGCGCTAGAGGAAGAGGCCCTCGCCCTCGGCTGTACCGATTGATGGACCTATACCGGCACAGGATAGATGACGGTTCAACATTCCCTGCACCGCAACGGCCTTTGTATATCACACTATCCCGTGTAATTGTCGGGTAGCGAGGAAGTGTCGCCACTCCCCCGCCCCCTCAGAACCGTGCGTGCGCCTTTCAACGCACATGGCTCAAGCAAACCGGGCTGGAGCTTTTGCTCCCGCTTCCTTGTCGGGCCTCCTCCAGACATTGGATTTCTCCTCAGATGATCTGCTCGCCTTACGGCCCTGCGCATCCTCATCTAATTCATGGCCTTCGATGCCGTTCTCAAGGTCAGTTCACCTGCTCCACGTCAGCACGCTTTCGCGTGGGGTATGCCCCTATCCAGCGGGTTATGTATTCCCCTTGCCTTTCGGCGGCTGGCCTTGGCTTCTTGAAGCATCCTGCTCCCACTGAGGATGTAGCCATTCCTTGCGGTTTGGGTACTGATTGCTCAGACCTCGTTGGGGTTTTCCTTTTCCGCATAAGTGGGATACAACCGGGTTGGGAGCCTGCTATACCCCGGAGCCGGTGGTGTGTGCTCAGTGACGGTTGAAATTCACTTTTCACATAGGGCTCAAATATCGGCATTAGCCGCTTGGCCGATAGCTGTATTGACGAGGCTTGCACAGGTTCACGCTCGTTCTCCCGTCCGGTCTTTACCTTGCCCTGCTTCTGTTTGCGACTACTTGGCATTGGGCTTTTATCTCCGCTTCACACCCTCGGATTACTCGGAGCGCATGGGAGATTGGCAATTACTCTACACACGGAGTAAGAAAGGTCGGAACTTTCACTCTACTTATGCGGCTTTAAGGTCGCACTCAAACGGATACACTACCCAGGGGACAGTTTGCAGAGGGTGTCAATGAGATTTTCGAGGGGCAAGTTAATTTCGACGTTTTTGTCAACATTAGCCATCTTGTACCTTCGACATTCCTAGTCTAAATTTTGGGTCGTGTATAGAATTTGGTGGGATTCACTCATGGAGTGCGAGGGCCTTCAACCGCCGCCATCGACGATCTTGGCGAAGGCTTGGCTTGGCTTCTGCAACCATTTCGATCAACGAATCCAAGTCGTATGGCACGTGGTCAGGATCGTCTGGAATTATCTTGTCGATGAGCTTCAGCGTAGCATCTGGAAACCGCGTTGGCAATCCATCCGTATCTTCATCGCTTTGCCGCGTTAGGGAAGACACGAATCCGCTGTTCTGGGAGGTTGTAACTAGATAGGGAAGAATAGTTTGGACTACCTCGGGAAAGAAGTCGTCAGCCCCTTTTGCTAGTGCTACAAGATGCTGCGATGTCTGCTCTGTTTGGAAACGGGACTCTTTCGGCCAAGCCTTTTCCAAGAAGGGCTTACCAAAGCGTCGCCAAGCGTCATTTTTATCGACGATTCGGGTGAAGAACCAAAGGCTATGAGCGCGGCCACTGGCGTTAGTTTTCTGTAGGACTTGGCGGACTTCTTCAAAGGTGATATAGGCGTCATTGTGTTGGTACCGGAAGCATCCGAGAACTAGAAATTCATGCAGCCGTTTCCTCCCTGCTACATGAACAATCGCCTTCAAGAAGTCGGATTTAATCAGCGAGAATAGTTCCGGTTTGGGTAGCTGATTATCATACAGAAAGCCGTTCCATGCGGATTCTGACGCCGGATGCTCCAAGTCGAACCAAGGGACAATCGTGGTACGGACCCATTCCGGATCTATATAATCGAGCCATCTGAGCCGATGGGCGGCGATACAAACCGCATGGTCAGCGCCTTCGCCGGGAGCGTCGAATAGGCGTTCGAGCCTCGATTTGATTTCCGGCGGAACACCTGCGCCCTCTCCAAGGCCTCGCGAATTCAAAAGCTCGAGAAGCAATTCGGTCGCGTTGCCGATGGGCGTATTTATTGCATAATTGAGTGTCCTACGTGACCGATCTCGATGCTCTCTGCTCTGCTCCCCCTCTGTCTCACCTGTGAATAGCTTTTCGAGTAGCATATCGAATATGCTCAGAGCGCGACGTTGATCCTGTGCAGCCAACTTCGGCAAGTGCTTCCGCAACCAGCAAAACACATCGTATCCCAGTTCGACTACAGTTTCCGAAGGCAGTCGCGCTAGCCTCGCACCGAACAGCGAGCTAAGGCGATACTGCGCTTCATCCGGCCACGTCTGAAGTGCGGAGCGCCAAAATTCCGCCGGATAGTCGCCTCGTCGCACTGCGTGCGTCAGGGCGGCAACGGCTCTGACAGGATGTTGTTCGACTAACCCATCAAAGGGGCTATAAACAGTAGGTTCAGGGAACGCACGTCCTGTATGCTGTCTAGCCAATGGGATAATCTGACTAATCGGAACGTCAATGATACAAGATGGATCGGAGTCTGTTTCAATAGATACTACTCTACCCTCACGACTTTCATCAGCAGTTTCGTCCCATTCTGGACACCAACGCGGATCAGCCCTACGAAGATCAGGGAGAACATCAAGTGTCTCCCTGCTAAGCTCACAGCCTTGATTTATAAGCCAACCCAAGACCATAGCAGAATCGGTTGGACGCCTTTGCTCAAAGCACTCTTCCGACTCGCCGTCGTATCTTAATGGGCCATTGACCAAGCGCCGTTCCACCAATCCGCGCTGGTCCGAAGGCAGTTCATGCCAGCGACGCTTTAAGAGATGAAGCAACTCCCGGCGGTAATCCTTTTCCCAGAATCCCTTGTCGGAAAGCGATAGAAGTCCATCCCCAACTTCATCTCCTGAGAAGAGGTCTTCGTCCGCCCAAGCGTACAGGTGGAGTTTATTAAAGAAAAAGGGATCTTCCCTTGGCCAGAGAGCCATGTCGGCCCTAACCAACTCTGGATGTGCTTTAACCATCTGGTCGAACAAGCCGCGGAACCAAAAGAGATAAGCGCAAGGGCTCTCACTGCTGATATAGTTCTCTCCGGGCCTGTCTTCTGGGTAGAAAGTCGAGGTTTTCCAGTAGCTGGTTCTGATATCCGCCAGCAGTCCCGTCGCCAATTCCAAGTGCCTGCGGACAATCTGATAAATCTTCGGTAGAACATCATTGGGGATTTCGGGTTGTCTTCCGACGGGGGTAGGAAACGCGACCTTGAATCTCGCTATGTCATCCAGATTAAGCTGCGACCAATCTTTGTCTGGGGGACGGGCGGCATCAAAGCGTAAAGGTTGTTCAGTCTCGATATAGGGCGTCACGTTTTGCTCGAATTCTCGGAGGAAACTGTTAGTCCAGCCCTCGGTCTCAATCCGTCGGCGCATTTCGTCCCAATACACTCTAAGTCCATAGGGTTCATCGGGGGCCGTGTGGGATTTTTCGCTCAACAATCGCCAAGTCAATCGGGCTAAGCATGGTAGTTCGTCAACAGCGCGTTCGACACGCTGTTCAAGCTCGTCAAGCAACTTGGGATGAAGGCTTGAATACCTTGCTGCCCACCACGGCACGACCGGTTCGTGTGCTATTTTTGCGATCCATCGAGCAAGGTGAAACAATCTGAACGATAAAGGCTCGGTCCAATGGCGGCCATTTTTTGCCAGTCTTGTATCATCATTGATGCGGCGATCTGTAGGCTTCAGCGATAGAAGATCGTCACCCGGCAGATCAGTCCGACGCTGATTCTCTGATGGACGAGGGGGATCGTCGTCCAAGCCGTATTCAGTAAACGGATCAAAGGCAGGCTGTGAATCATCTGATTGAATACCAACCTCCCCATACCGAAAATTACGGTCGAACACGCACAGCCATTCTCCGGGCAGTGGTGGATCGGCATCCGCGAACAGCTTTGCACCTACGTCGGTTCTGACGAGCGACGCGACCTGACCGCGTTCGTATGGCTCAAGATTTCTCGGTCCTTTTCTAGCGAGATCAACGATTCGTTGCCTCCACGCCAAGGGGTCGTCTGCGCGTTCTGCCCACGCTGAGAGGGTATCCCATAAGGCAGAGTGGGAATCGTCTGTCGCAGGATAAGCAAGCACACAAACTCCGCTATCTCGCCAACGCGGCTGGACTTCTTCTTCAGTTCCACTGTCGAACGCGAAGAGCCTCGCCTGACTCCCGCGTCGCTGGGTGTGAAGACCCTGAAGCAAGTATCTGACAGGCGGATCGTTTGCGGAATATCCAAGCAGAATAACGGTGTATTGATCGAGGAGGTCGCGAATGAAGCGCGTCGCCCAGCCCTCTGCTAGATAGGCCCGCCCGAAATCTGAACTACTTACGACGAATCCCTGCCGACCTTCACCCCGTTTGATTATAGAGTTAATACGACCGTGAAGATAAACAAGTCCATTTAACGGCTGTCCATTGGCCAAATCGGGCAGCGCTGGCGGAACATAGGTTTTCAATTTTCGGGCAGCGGCTCGCTCGAAGAGCAGATCGAAGTTCGTCGTGACAATCTGCGGTGTGCCGTCAGCACCTTTAGACAAGCGTAAGATCGTCTCGTGCGTCGAGACGCAAGTCCTAGGCTTGGTTTTCAACCGCTTTGCTATTAGGTAGTCAATAATTTCGCCCGGCGCGTATTCTTTCTGTTGAAGGAGATTGAATATCTGATCGAGCGAAGGAAGTGCATCTTCTGGTATATCTCCGTCGTCCCGCATCGACAGCATCTTACGCGACGGCGCGTCTTGCGGTGTCCCCAACTCTTCGACCACATACTTTGCCAATTCCAAGAACCTTGGCATTCCGGCGGGATAGGAAACGCCTGCCCCGCACAGGAACACGACGTTCCCTTGATCTCGTGCTTCAAGCAGTTCGTCGGGAATGTTCAGTCCGTTTGAAAGGAAACGCATTTCAGATACAGGTCCTTCTGATCCAGTGCCTTGATCTGCCTAGACTTATCAAGATTACGAATACACCTCCGCCAGTGTCTGTTGCTCTATCTCTTGGAGCAGTTCCTTAGCCCGCGAATCAACATGGATGGGCAAGCGTCAGTTATTCGTCAACACGCTCATAATAGGCGTCGTAGTAGCATTCCGCACACAACAAAGGATCTTCGCTCCACCTTAAAACAAGCCAACCGTCAAACATCTTCAGCTCAAAGCCCCAAAACGGCGACCTCTGCCGCCACGGTTCATAATACTCTTTCGTTTCTGTATGCCATTTGCGGATATAGGTTTCAGTGTAGTTGAATGCCCACTTACCACCGTCCGCATAGTACACACCCATTTTACCGCGGCGCTCTCTATAAAGGCTGGGCAAGCCCAAGTCAGCAAGTGCTGGATCATCCCACTCAGATGGGGAGTAATACGAAAGCAGCGTGTAGTCGTAATACGTTACGCCCGGTTCGCCCGCTGGGTTCGGATCGGGAGCAAACTCTATCCACAACGTGTCGGCGGTGTTGATGTTCTCCAAGATAGCAGAACCCTGCCTCGCCCATGTTCCCACTATGCCCAAAATCGGCATCGGACATTGTTCAGTTTCAGCCTCGGAATACTTGGCTGCGCCGGGCGAAGTGGGACTGTCTGCGTTGCAGCCCAAGAAAACGACGAAAGCGACAAGGGCTACGGTTGCTTTGTGCATGGTGAATCCCTCCAAAGAAAGAGCCGCACCCACTCTCCGTGTGGCGGATAGCTGGCGAGCGTATCGCGGCACACGTGCGCTAGGCGAGGCTGTAAGAAGCTGTTGAGTTATGCGGAATAATCTACGGAAAAGGAGCTAGCTTGAAGGTCAAAGTGAAAAAGGGCACCTGTCCAGCAGTGTTGAGCGTCGCCATTGACAAGCTCTTGAGCAACGTCTCCAAGCCGAACACGACGCCATTCTATCACACTCCCTCCGTCTCCGCCAACCGCCGCCGGACCTGCTGACGTAGCGCTTCCAAACGCTGGACTGCTTCTTCTCGGTTGATTGGAGCCGATTCGGATTCCATGGCATCGTAACGGAACTGAACCGCGTAAGCCGTGTACGAGCCTCATCAAGCTCGCTCATAGAGCACGGTTCCCTCTCGTAATGCACGGGCAAGGACATGGTTGACTGAGTCGCGCCAGTGCTCGACCTCGTCGCGGCTATAAATCAAGATGTCTGTCAGAGCATCGAAACCGGCCACCGCTCCGTAAACCCGGGCGGCCTCTAAACGTCGGCTCCGCTTCTTCCCAAACGGCTCGGCCTCCACCACCACCAGATCGACATCCGAATCTTCCCGCGCATCGCCGCGGGCGCGCGAGCCGAAGAGGATCACCTGCTCGGGATCAACCTCGGCGACGATGGCCTGGACCATCTGGTCGAGAAGATCGTCGGTAACTTGTCTCATTCCTCTATCTCCCGGATCAAATATGCCGGGGTTTAGCGCTCACTCTCCCGCTCAAGACGCCAGCCCGTCGAGCAGATACTGCTGTATCCGGTCTAGCTCCTCGTGGCTGGCGATCTTCTGCCCCTCGGCATCGACGATGTAGAAGGCATCTTGCGCCCGCGCCGCCACCGTGTTGATAATGGCGCGGTGGATGTTGAGATCCAATTCGTCCAGCAGGTACGCGATTCTGTACAGCAGCCCCACCTTGTCTTGGGCTTCGATATCGACGACCGTGTAGCGGGCCGAAATCTGGTTGTCGAACGCAATGCGCGGCGGCTGATCGTACTGCCGCTGGCGGCGGCGGCGATCCCAACTGCTACTGTACTTCGCTATCAAGTCGCGGGCCTTCAGCCGCAGCGAAATAACCTCGGCCACCCGCTCGCGCATGCGTTCCTTCTTCCAGTCGGGCAGCGCCGGACTGCCATCGATGTTGGTCACCTGGAAAATGTCGAGTACCACGTCGTCAGCGCGAGTATTGACATCAGCGCGGAGGATGTTGATGTCGTTGACGGCCAAGGCACCGCAGATCTTGGCTATGAGCTGGCGCTGGTCGCGGGTGCAGATGACGACCTCGGTGTGCCCTTCGTGCTCAATGAATTCCAAGACAAAAGGCTGCTCCCGGCTCAGGCGGGCGATCATCTCCAAATGCCCCTTGATCTGCGCACGGTTGTAGGCCACCAAGTAGCTGGGGGGGAGCTGCTCAATGTGCTCTTGGAACTGGACCACGCGCTGGGCCGACCAGCGGCCCTCGATGTGATCGAGGTGCTTGTTGAGTATCTGGCGAGCGCGCTGTTTGGCCTCTAAGGCTTCAATGTCCGAGTGCAGTTGCTCGGCCGTCTTGTGGTACAATTCCCACAGCAAGGCCCCTTGCCACTCGGTCCACGCGTCCGGCGCAACGGCCGACAGATCGGCGTACGAAACCAAGTAGAGCGCGCGCAGCCATTCCTCGTTGGCGAACAAACCGGCGAACTCAGCGATCATCTCGTAGTCGTCGAGATTGCGCCGCCTAGAGATCAGCACCATGTCTTGGTGGTGCTCTACCAAGAAGCGCAGCATGGACCGCTCCTCTGGAGACAACCCCATCCGCTCGCTCAGCTCCTCGGTCATCTCAATGCCGCGCGCAATGTGGTCGTCGCGCTTCCACTTGCCCACATCGTGCAACAGCACGGCAAAAAACAGCAGATCGCGGCGCGTGCATTGGGCGAGGATATCCGCCATGCTCCCCTCCTTCTGACCGAGGGCTTCCAGATTCTCCAGCGCGACCAGCGTGTGTTCATCGACCGTGTAGATGTGGTAAATGTCGTATTGGACCAAGCAGGTCAGCCGCTCAAACTCGGGCAGGTACGCGCCCAAGACTCCCAAGTCGTGCATGCTCCGGAGCGTGCGCGCCGTGCGGTATTTGCGCTTGAGTATCCTGAGGAACAAGTCTCGGGCCGCCGGCAGGCGTCTGAATGCGTCGTTGATCAGCGGCAGACTAGCCCGCACCGCGCTCTGCGCCCGATCGCTCAGCTTCAAATTCTTGGTCTGGGCAGTGAGAAAGATCTTTAACAGGCGCAGGGGGTCGGCGGCAAAGTACGCCTCGTCATCGGTGAGGACGACCTCCCCCTCTATTGCAGCGACGCCGCGCTCTATATACATGCTGCGGCTGCTGTTGCGCGGCTTGCGCGTCAATTGCTGGAAGGCGCGTTCTACTAGCTGGTGTACAGTGCGTGCATGTAGGTAGTACTCGCGCATAAAGCATTCGACCGCTAGCTCTTGATCTTGGTCTTCATAGCCCAAGGCGGCCGCGATCTGCGGCTTGAGATCGTGCTCTAGCACATCGCGCTTGCGGCCCACGGCAAAGTGGAGCGCGTGCCGCACCCGCCAGAGAAAGGCGCGGCTGTGGGCGAGGCTCCTGCTGCCGCCATCGAGATACTGCGCGTACAAATCGCCGTACTCGGGCGCTTTGACCTTGGCCTTGAGCGCCCACTCGAACATCTGTATCTCGCGCAAGCCCCCAGGGCTCTCCTTGACATTCGGCTCTAAAAGCTGAACGGATTGCCGCGCTTCGCGCTGCTGCTGGCGCAGCCGATTCAGTTCGACGACCATGCGCTTGGGCACGCGCTTGTAGAGCCGCTTTTGAAACTGGGCAAAAAGCGCGGCGTCGCCGGCCAGCAGGCGGCCGTCCATCATCGCAGTGCGCGATTCCAGATCTTCGCGCACCGCCCGAACCACATCGTCCAGCGTACGACTGCTATGCCCCACCTCAAATCCCAAGTCCCACAGCGGATTGAATACACCAGCGACGACTGCGGGCACTTTGTCTTGGCTCTTGGCGAACAGGAACAGCAAGTCAACGTCAGAGTGCGGTGCCATTTCGCGGCGGCCGTACCCGCCCAGCGCCACCAGTGCGTGCGGACCGGCCGTCTGGGGCATGGCGCTCTGGTAGATAGACAACACCACCGCGTCCATAGCCTCGGCGATCCGCCGGGCTACAGTCTGCCCATCAGCCCCGGCTTGGTGCTCGGCCTCGACCTGCGCGAGGGCATCGCTCCACAGCGGCCGCAGGGCATCTCCCATCGGCGCGGGGGGCATCTCTTTTAGCGAGTCGGCAAATGTTTCTGCAAATCCCATAGCTTCTCCAAATTTGTTAAATATACGGCACCGTAGGGGGCGGTTTCAAACCGCCCCCTACCGCGTAACATCATCAAATAATATTCTTGACAGATAAAAATACTATCTATACCTTTGTTTGGTACATAAAACAAAAGATTGCAAAAGACAACTTTAGTTTCATTAATAGAAAATTTGTAATAGCGATATTACGACTCTTCCCCCAATCCATGCGACACTCTCCCGACAAACCTTATCTCCATATTTCTCAGCTACTTACCCTTCTCACTTTCCTATCCGTGCAAGGCGCAAACGCCTCCGCAAAGCCGTCCTTCCATCTAGAAGGCTACGGTGAGATGCTCTATTCCCACTTCGATTTCGGCCCCGACCAAAAAAGCGGGCCTCACGGTTCTCCCCCGGACAGCCGCGCCATCATCGACATCACCCGCCTCGCGCTCGAATTAGAAGTCGAGTTGCTCAAAAATACGGAACTGGAAGCCGAGGTGGAATTTGAGCACGGCGGGGCTGGTGCCGCGCTGGAATTGGAGTTTGAGGAATTCGGCGAGTTCGAGCAGGAAATCGAAAAAGGCGGCGAAGTAGTAGTCGAGGAGTTAGCCGTCGAGCGGACCTTCAGCGATGCCTTCCGCGTCCGCTTGGGGCATTTCTACGTCGCCGTGGGCCACTTGAGCCATCACTTCCATCCCGCCGATTTCTTCGGCTCCCAACGCTCGGAAGCCGAAACTTCCATCATCCCGGCCCTCTGGCACGAGACCGGCGTGGAGGTCTCCGGGACCTACCGGAACTGGCGCTACCAGCTACAGCTAGTCAACGGCTTGGACGCGACGGGTTTCAGCTCGCAAAACTGGATCGTCGGCGGCCACCAAAAGCGCTTTGAGACGATTCAGGCAACCAATATGGCTTGGGTCGGACGCCTCGATTATCAGTTCGCGCCGCACTGTGTGCTGGGTATTTCCGGCTATCGCGGCGACAGCGCCGACAACCGCCCCAAGCCCGATATGGAGGGAATTGACGCGCATGTCTCCATCGTCGATGTACACGGCAGCTTCGACTGGGGGCGGGTCCGCGCGCGCGGGCTGTACCTCTATGGGCATCTGCAAAATGCCGCCCTCGTCAGCGCCCGCAACCGCACCCTATCGAACAATCTCGACGTCTTGCGCTCGCCGGTGGCTCGGGCGGCTTACGCGGCCTTCGTCGAGGTCGGCTACGACGTCCTGCCTTGGCTGGCCGCTCCCTCGCCCAACCGCTTGGACCTGTTCATCCGCTTGGACGCGTACGACAGCATGGCCGCGGTCCCGGACCAGACCTTCGACAATCCGCGCTTTGCGCGCCGGGTCTATACCGTTGGCGCGAACTACAACATGGAGGAAACCGTGGTGCTCAAAGCCGATTACGCCATGCGGCGACTCGGTGCCGCCCACTTTAACCCGGAAAACACCCTGAGCTTGGGGCTAGGATTTCAGTTCTAAAAAAACATTCACTGTGAAACCGGGCACGGGTGGAAGTCGCCTGTGCGCTAAGTTTCAATTTTGCCGAAAAGGAGTCATCCTTATGAAAGCCACGTTCTTGCGATTGGGGATCGGCGTAGCCGCTTGCAGCCTGCTGTTCGTTACCGGCTGCGGCGACGACAGCGACGCGCCCACCGGGCCAGCCGAAGCCGAGTTCGACTTTGCGCCCATCTTGAACAACTTCACCGACAACGTCGTCATTGCCACGTACGCGGACTTGGACGAGCGGGCCGGCGAACTGCTCGCCGCAGTCGAGGCCCTGAGCAGCGATCCTACGCCTGAAAACCTCAGCGCGGCGCGGGACGCTTGGGTGGCCACGCGCATTCCCTGGGAAGCCAGCGAGGGATTCCTCTTTGGGCCAGTTGACTTCAACGGCTACGATCCGGCACTCGACAGTTGGCCGGTCAACCGCACGGACTTGGACGGAGTATTGGCCAGCGACAACGACTTGACGCCCGCGTACGTGGGCGGGCTAGACGGTACCCTCAAGGGCTTCCACACCATTGAGTACCTGCTCTTTGACGAAGGAGGCAGCAAGACCGCGGCCGATTTCACTGAGCGCGAGTTCGCCTATCTGATCGCCACAACCCAAGACCTGCGGGCCACGGCCAGCGCCCTGCACAATAGCTGGATCTCCTCCGGCGGCAATTTTGGCCAAAAGGTCCGCAACGCCGGCAATGGCAGCGACGCCTATCCGTCCGCCCAGTCGGCAGTCCAAGAAATGGTCGGCGGCATGATCGGCATCTGCGACGAGGTGGCCAACGGCAAAATCGCCGATCCTTTCGTCGAGCAAGATACTCGCCTCGTCGAATCCCAATTCAGCTTCAATTCTATCGCCGACTTCCAAAACAACCTCCGCAGCGTCGAGCACGTCTATACCGGTGACTACGCGGGCATCGGAGCGGGCTTAGACGACTTCATCCGCCAAGCCGACGCCGATCTTGATCAACGGCTCAAACGGGAAATCCAGACGGCCATCGACGAGATCGGCAATATCCAGCAGCCCTTCCGCGACGCCATTGCCTCGGATCGAGACCAAATCGAAACGGCGCAGTCCGCGGTAGCCAAAGTCCAGCAAACCTTGGAGGAAGATATCCTGCCGCTGGTTTTAGGTAGTTAAACTCGTCTCTCTCAATGATCATTATCCGTAAGTTCATACTCTATATGGGCCTTCTAGTTACGTTCTCTCACTGCGGCGACGACCGGGGGTTAGACCCGACTCCCGTGGAGGACGATCGCGCCCTATCCGGCGGGGCGGCGACGGTCTTTGACGCCAGCAGTCTGGCGTTTGAAAACCCCATCCCCTCTTTGGACGGGATGCAAATAGACCGCTTCTTGGCTGGGGACGCGACCTTTGAACAGGTCTTCGTCACCTCACCCGCCGAAGTAGGTCACGGCCTAGGGCCGGTTTTCAATCAGACCTCGTGCGTGGGCTGTCACGCTCGCGATGGCCGGGGGCGCGAAGGGTTTGGCGATGTCTCTCCTTTTATCGGCTCCATGCTCATGCGAGTCAGCCTACCCGGCACCAATCCCACAGTGCCCGGTGGCCCGCAGCCCGTGCCGGGTTTTGGCGAACAGATTGGGGATCGCGCCGTTTTCGGGGTCGCACCCGAAGCGCGGATTGACCTCACCTACTTTGAAGAAACCCGCCATTTTGCCGACGGCACAGCGTACTCCCTACGCTTTCCGGTGTACGACGTAGTGGAGACCTATCAGCCGCTGCCGGCGGACGTCCTATTCTCGCCACGCATGGCCCCCCCGGTTTTTGGCCGCGGCCTGCTCGAAGCCATCCCCGAAGAGACTATCCTAGCGCTAGCCGACCCCGGCGACAGCGATGGCGACGGCATATCCGGCCGCCCCAATCGGGTGTACAACTTCCGCACGCAACAGACCGAATTGGGCCGCTTTGGTCTCAAGGCCAACAATCCCGACCTATTGCAGCAGGTCGCCGGAGCCTACCACCAAGACATGGGCATCACCAGCCCTTATTTCCCCGAGGAATCCACCGCCGGCCAGCCGCAAATGGACGAGCACCAAGACGACCCGGAAATCGGCCAAGAGACGCTGGATATCAACACCTTTTACGTACAAACTCTAGCGGTACCCGCCCGCCGCAACATCGACGATCCGCAGGCTTTGCGCGGCGAAGAGGTCTTTGCTGAGGCCCAGTGTTCGGGATGCCACATCCCCACCCTGCAGACGGGCCACCACGAGATCGCGGCCTTAGCCAACCAGACCATTCATCCCTATACGGATCTGCTGTTGCACGATATGGGGGAAGAGTTGGCCGACGACCGTCCCGACTTTGAGGCCGATGGCCGCGAATGGCGCACGCCGCCGCTGTGGGGCATTGGCCTGACAGCAACGGTCAACGGCATTCCAGCGTATCTGCACGATGGACGGGCGCGCACGCTGATGGAAGCGATCATGTTCCACGGCGGCGAAGCGGAAACAGCACGGGAATTTGTGCGCCAACTAGACCAGAGCGACCGAGACGCTCTCGTGGCCTTTTTGCAGTCTTTGTAATTGCAGCTTACAGGAAGAAAGACGTAACAGTTAGTACGACATAGAACGCAAAAATAAAAGAGGCTATTGGCTGCGCCTGCCAGCACTTCGCCAATAGCCCGTCGAGAACTCAGCACCGATATGCATCCGAACCGGTATGCACCGGCCCGGGCATATCCGAGCCTTTTTTGTCCTCTGTGAGGAACATAATGACTGACGCCCATGCGGTCAAAAAGTCCGCAACGAAGAAAGATTGGATCTGGAAATTATTGCTGAGCGGCACCTGCCTAGCACCGCTCAGTCTAAGCGCCGCTCAAATCGAAGGCACCATCGTGGACGCCGACGCCGAGTCGCCCCTCGCCCATGCCAACGTCGCAGTCACCACCGGCAAAGCGAGCACCATCACCGACTCGCTAGGGCGCTACGAGTTGGAACTGCCGCCGGGCCGCTATCGAGTCGAAGTCAGCCGAATCGGCTACGGCACCCAGAGCCAGCAGATAGACTTACTGGCAGACCAAAACCTGCGACTCGATTTTGCGCTCAATGCACAAGCCCTGCCCCAAGCGGCCACGCTGATCACGGCAACCGGCAGACCTAAGTCCGCAGCGACCCTAACCGTTCCGGTAGCGATCGTTCCCCGCGAGGCCATTGAACTGTCCAACGCGGAGAATGTCGCGGGCCTGCTAGAAGATGTGGCCGGACTCAACGTGCATTCCTCGCTGTACGGCTATCTC
>MKWU01001620.1_pt1 | contig 37847 bp, 37 predicted proteins | sample 809101 | NCBI WGS metagenome assembly MKWU01 (sample SAMN05860141, study PRJNA318959) | sponge metagenome | host: Aplysina aerophoba | place: Slovenia: Piran, Adriatic Sea, Gulf of Piran | collected 2013-05-07
CTCACCACGTCGAACATTGGGCCGACGGCGGCGCAACGAGGCTGCAGAATCTCGTTCTCGCGTGCCGATTCCATCACCGCGCGCTGCATGAAGGGGGCTTTCGGGTGGTTCCGGGAAACGCGGATGGGCAGTTCCGGTTCCTGCGCCCGGACGGCGCGCCGTTGCCGGCGGAACCGCCGCTGCCGAGTTGGGCAGGTGCTCCGCTGGCGCCGACCGACGCGCGGCTGGCGGCGGCCGGCATCAGCATCGGCCCCCACACCGCCACCCCCGACTGGTACGGAGAGTCGCTGGATCTGACGGCGGCGCTCGACGTGCTGTGGGAGCCGCCGGCTGCCGCCGCGCGCGAGAGTTCCTGACTGCGCCGCCGGCGCGCATTCGCCGGGGTAGATCCTCGATGTCAAACTGAGCCGTCACCATGGCGTCGATGTCACGTTGGCGGCGCGTGCTGGCACCCCACCTTCCTGACCTATCGCATCGACAGCCGGCGCCGGTTCCGGATAGTACCCGACCGCTGGCGGCCAGCCGTACTGCCTGGCGAGGTCAAATGAGGAGGGTGGGGTGAAGGTTGGCGATGTCGGGGTCGGCCGGGAACCAGGGGCGCTGCAGGTTGCGGAACGGGACGTGGCGGACGGTGGCCGGGGTGGGGCCGGGGGTTTCCAGGATGTAGGTGGCGGCGGCGAGGGGTGAGTAGGACAGGTGGTAGTTCATCGGATTCTTGGCGACGATGAACTTGGCCGCGGCCGGGTCGAGGCCGACGCTGCGGAACTGCTCGTCGTCCCATTCGTAGGTGGCGTGGGTGGTCAGCAGGATGCGAATGCTGCCGGCGTCTCCGCGGGAGAGGACTTCCAATACGGCGGTGGGGCCCATTTCGCCCTGCAGGCCGTCCCAGATGCCGCCGCGGTAGCGGAAGCCGCCGTCGCTGAGGCGCAGCACGCGGCCGCTCACGGTGGCCGGCTTGCCCCACTGCGGGTCGAGGCGGTGGCCGACCGCGACGGTGACCGTGTTGCCGGTACCGGCGTCGTGGCAGGCACGCGCGGCGGCGGGGTCCACCACCGGCACCAGGGCGGGGCCGGGCAGGGCGGCGTCAAGCAGCGCCTTGAGCGCAGCCGCACTGTCGCCGGACGCACCGCCGCCGCAGCAGTCGGCGGTCTCCACCAGCAGCACGGTGCCTTCCACCTGCAGCCCGGCCGCCACCGCCTGCTCGGGCGTGCGCACCTCCGGCTCCAACTCGGCGCGTCGGCGCCAGTACTCCTTGGCCAGCGGCGTGGCGAGCCGGGCTGCTCGCTCGGGGTCGCCGTCGGTGACCACCAGCGCGCCGCTGCCCATGTCGGGCAGGTCGAGGTAGGGGTGGACCAGGAACATGCTGGTGGACAGCACTCCGGCTTCTGCCTCCAGCGCCTTGGCACGGCGCATCAGGTCGGCGAACGGGCCGGCGCCGTCGGTGGAGCCATTGATGGCGCCGGTCACCACCGGCACCTTGGCCATTGCCATGGTGGGGCGGCAACGCCCGGCCACGGTGTCGGCAAGCAGCCGGGCGGCGCGCTGCCCGGTGGTGACGGCGTCGCGGTGCGGGTAGGTCTCCCAGGCGAGCAAGGCGTCGGCGCCGGCGACCATCGCGGCGGTGACGTGCGCGTGCAGATCGAGGCTGGCCACCACCGGCGTGTCCGCTCCCACCAGTTCGCGCACCGCGCCGATCAGGTCGCCCTCCGGGTCGCCAACGTGTTCGGCGGCGGCGGCGCCATGCAGAGGCAGCAGCACGCCGTCCACCGGGAGCGCCGCCCGCAGCCGCGCCAGGAGTTCGCCCTTCAGCACCTTGTAGGTGTCCCTGGTAATCGGGCCGCCGGGGCAGGTGCTGGCATACAGCAGCGGCACCGGCGTGAGGCGCCGCTCCCGCAGCACTTGCAGCATGCCTGCCACCGCTCCGGTGGCGCTGGCCAGCAGCTCGTCGCCGCGGAGCAGTTCGAAGCGTTCGAACCAGGAGCGGTCGATCGGCGCACCGCCGAGGTGGTTGCACTCGGTAAAGATCGCGCCGATCGCCACTCGCGGAGCTGGCGTGGCGTCGGGGGGCTGCGCCGCGGAGCTCATTGGCGTGGATTGGGCGGCGGCTTGCGGTACCGCCTGCGCTTGCGGAACGGAATCTGTAGCAGGTCGACGAGAATGTCCAGCAGGTCCAACAACAGGCCGATTACGCTGCTCCTTGTGCACCCGGCTCGGGTGGCGTGCCTACGATAAACCGGAATCAGCATGCGCGTCGCGGCGCGGTCTGCGCGGTCGGTCAGAGGTGGCGGGCGAGGAAGTCGTAGGCCATTCGCCCGCTGATCTGGTGGCGGCCGTCGAATTCGTCGAGGGCGAGCGCGTCGCCGGCGCCGAATGCGCGCCACGCCGCCCCGCCGCGCGCACCGCTGCGATCGGGAAATCCGTGTCGCGCCGGCCTGCCTCGATCAGGCAGGGGCGGGGAGCGATGAGGCCGGCGAAGTCGCTGAGCTCGCCGTGCGCCATCAGGCCGGGCACGTAGTTGCAGGTGCAGTGGTGGAACGTGAGGATGCTGTGCCGCCAGTCGCAGAAGTATCCCGAGATCACGCAGGCACGGATGCGCGCGTCGCAGGCGGTGGAGAAGTAGGCGTGCGCGCCGCCGCCCGAGATGCCCATCGCTCCCAGCCGCGCGATGTCCGCCTCCGGACGCGTGGCCAGGTAATCGATCGCGCGCATGCCGTCCCACACCCGCAGGCCCATGGCCGAACCGCCCAGCATGATCGCGTAGGCGGTGGCGTTGTGGCAGGTGTCGGGCGCGCGGCCGGTGAATTCGCCGGCAAGCCCCGAGTAGTCGGCGCGCCGCTCGCCGAAGCAGCTTATCTCGGGCGCAACGACCACAAAGCCGCGCTCGGCGAGGGCGCAGCCGAAGTCCTTGTGGTAGCCGTCGGGCTGCCACCGCTCGGAGCCGTCCTCCCACAGCCCCACGATGTCGCGCACCCCGTAGCCGTGGCCGTGCAGGGCCAGCACGCACGGCGCCGGCCCGTCGAGACCCTTCGGCACTAGCACCCAGACCGGCATGGTCGCATCGGGCCATGTGCGCAGCACGACGCGCTCCCGCACGTAGGAGCCGCGGTCCACGGTCTGTTCCAGTTCGGCCTCTACCGGCGGCGCCGGTCGATCCAGAAAGCCCAGGCTTCGGGCGAGTACGGGTGCGGCGTGCTCCTGCCACGCGCGGGCGGCTTCGGCGCTGGTGGCGGTGAAGGCACAGTCATGCTCCGCACCGGCGTGCAGCGCGTCCAACAGCCGGAGCGGGTCGAATTCGGTGCGCTGCTCCATGCCGCTACTGTGAGTTGGATACGGCTTGTTGGCAAGCAGTCGGCAGTGCTGCTCGTTGGCGTGGCGCAACGGGAATCGCTCACGCTCCGGCGTGTGGACCAGCGGGGCGGGGTTCGCTACCTTTCCCGGTACCGGACCGATGGCTGCCATTACCCCTGTCGACCGCCCCGTCCAGCCCGCCGAGCGCTGGGAGCTGCTGACTCGCGGCACCCTGTTCGCGGTGCTGCCCGAGGAGGAACAGCGCCTGTTGCGCACGCTGCATGAGCGCTATCGGCTCACGGTGCAGGAGATGCGGCAGTTGTGCGAGGCGGCGCGCGACCTGCAGATGTGGGGCGAGCCGCGCCTGGATGAGTGGTGGCGTAATGCCGAACGGCGCATGGCGGCGCCGGCCGGGGCTTCGCCGGTGAACGGGCACCAGGGTACCGTTCCGGTGCGCGCCCAAAAACAACGGCTCATCAAGAAGTTGCGGGAGCATCTCGGTGGCCTGCGGGGGACCGCTACCCAATACGGCGCAGCACCTTCGCCGGTGCCCGACCGGCCGGCGCTGCACGTGGTCTCGGAAACCTCGGGCGACGCGGTGTTCGGAGATTGCCCGGTGCGTTCGGAGCGCACCCTGTGCTGCAACCTGAAGACTATCGACGCGGTCAAGAACTGCGCGTTCGGGTGCAGCTACTGCACCATCCAGACCTTCTACGGCGACCGCGTGGCGATCGACGCCGACCTGGGCGCCAAGCTGCGTGCGCTGGAGCTTGAGCCGGGCCGCTTCTACCACATCGGCTCGGGACAGTCTTCCGACTCGCTGGTGTGGGGCAACCGCGGCGGCGTTCTCGACGAGATGTGCAGTTTCGCCCGCGAACACCCGGATGTATTGCTGGAGTTCAAGACCAAGTCGGCCAACGTCACCCATTTCCTAGACCCGGCGGGCGCCATTCCCGCCAACGTGGTGTGCAGCTGGTCGCTCAATACACCGCCGGTGATCGAGCACGAGGAGCACTTCACGGCGCCGCTGGAACAGCGTCTGCGTGCGGCGCGGCGGGTCGCCGACCGCGGCATCAAGGTGGCGTTCCACTTCCATCCGATGGTGCACTACGCCGGCTGGGAGCACGACTATCCGGAACTGGCGCAGCGCATCCTGGCGGAGTTTGCGCCCGACGAGGTGTCGTTCGTGTCGTTCGGGTCGGTCACCTTCATCAAGCCGGTGATCAGAGAGATCCGCCGCCGGGGTGAGCCGACCCGCATCCTGCAAACCGACCTGGTGAAGGATCCGCACGGCAAGCTGACCTATCCGGACGACCTCAAGGTGGCCATGTTCAGCACCATGTACCGCGTGCTGGCGCCGTGGCGGGAGCGGGTATTCATGTACCTGTGCATGGAGAAGCCGGCGATCTGGAACCGCGCATTCGGCTGGCGGTTCGGCTCCAACGAGGAATTCGAACAGGCTTTCGCCGCCGGTACGCTGTACCGGAAGTCCGCCTGAGCGGCGCGGCGAGGGAACCGTGACCGAACCACAGGATACCGCCCACGCCCGCGTGCTGGCGCTGCTGCGCGAAGCGGGCATGGCGTTCACCGAACGCGAGCACGCCGCCGTACGCACTAGCGAGGAGGCGGCGGCAATTCGCGGCGCCCCGCTGCGCAGCGGGGCCAAGGCGCTGGTGCTGAAGGCCGCGGACCGGTTTCTGCTGGCGGTGCTGCCGGCGGACTGCTCACTCGACAGCAAGGCGCTGCGTGGCGTCGCGGGCACGCGCCGCATCCGGTTCGCCAACGGCGAGGAACTGCTGGCTCTGACCGGGCTCACCCCCGGCGCGGTGCCGCCGTTCGGCAGCCTGTTCGGCCTCGACACGATCTGCGATCCGAAGTTGGCCGAAAATCCGCATATCAACTTCAACGCCGGCAGCCACTGCCACTCGGTGCAGATGGCCTACGCCGACTTCGCGGCAATCGAGCACCCGCGGATGGCGGTGATCGCAAGCCGCGCCGACGCGATTTGAACGGGGTTCGCGGTCGAGCGTCACGCCGACGGACTGAAGCGCGCCTGCCGCGCGACGTGGTATAACGGGAGCGACACATGCAGCAGAACGTGCAGCAGAAGAAACACCGGCTGGAGGAGATCCTTGCCGACATGGGCAGCGTCGCCGTGGCACTGTCGGGCGGGGTGGACAGCGGTCTGGTGGCCAAGGTGGCCCACGGTTGCCTGGGCGACGCGGCGATCGCGGTGACCGCGGTTTCGCCGAGCCTTGCGTCGGACGAGCGCGACGCGGTGGCGTCGCTGGTGCAGCGCATCGGCATCCGGCATGTGTTCCTGGACAGCCGCGAGACCGAGGATCCGCGCTACCAAGCGAACGCCCCGGATCGCTGTTACTTCTGCAAGACCAACGTGTACGACGTGCTCACCGGGTACGCCGAGGGCGAGGGCTTCCGCTTCCTGGTCGACGGCACCAACGCCGACGATGTTGGCGATCACCGTCCGGGACGGCGCGCCGCCCACGAGCAGGGGGTGCGAAGCCCGCTCCAGGAAGCCGCAATGAGCAAGGCGGAGGTGCGCGCCATGGCGCGGGAGTTGGACCTGCCGATCTGGGACAAGCCGGCGGCGGCGTGCTTGGCCTCGCGCATCCCGTACGGCTCACGAGTGACCGACGAGAAACTCGGTCAGGTCGAGCGCGCCGAGGCGGTGCTGCGCGAACTTGGCATCCGGCAGTTGCGCGTGCGCCACCATGACCAAGTCGCCCGCCTGGAGGTGGAGCCGGATGCCGTCGCAACCGTCATGCAGCGCAGCGGCGAGATTGCCGAGCGCCTGAAGCGGCTCGGTTTCACCTACGTGACCCTGGACCTGGAAGGGTTCCGTTCCGGCAGCATGAATGAAGTTCTGTCGTGATCGAAGTTGTGGCATGAGCAAGGGGTTGTGGTGACCGAGGAGCCGCTGTCCGAGCTGCTCGCCGCAGTGCGCGATGGAGGTATCGAGGTCGAAGACGCGCTCGAGCGCCTGCGCGGCTTTCCGGTGGACGCCTCGGTGGCGGGGGCGCGCATCGACACTCACCGCAAGCTGCGCACCGGCGCCGCGGAGGTGGTGTTCTGCCCCGGCAAGACGCCCGAGCAGGTGGCCGCGATCCTCCGGCGCTTGCTCGACCATCATGGCCGCGCGCTCGGTACCCGCGCTACTCCCGAGTTGGCCCGGCAGGTGCGCGAGCGCCTTCCCGCCGCGGCATACGATCCCGTATCGCGTCTCATTACACTGGGCTGGCGGCAGGACCGCGATGGGCACGGTGAGCCCCAGACCGGCGCCGGCGTGATGGTGGTGACCGCGGGCACGTCCGACCTGCCGGTGGCCGAGGAGGCGGCGCAGACGCTGGAGTTCCTGGGCGGTCGCGTGGATCGCTGCTACGACGTCGGGGTGGCCGGATTGCATCGGCTGCTGGCGGTCCGTCCGCGGCTGGAGCGCGCGGCCGTGGTGATCTGCGTGGCCGGCATGGAGGGCGCGTTGACCAGCGTGGTAGGCGGCCTGCTGGCCGCGCCGGTGATTGGCGTGCCGACCAGCGTCGGCTACGGCGCCCACCTCGGCGGGGCGGCGCCGCTGCTGGCAATGCTGAACTCGTGCGCCGCCGGCGTGGCCGTGGTCAACATTGACAATGGCTTCGGGGCGGCGCTGATGGCGCACGCCATCATCCGCCAGGTCGACGCCGCCGGCGCCGGCTCGGTGCGGCCGCCGGATTCGGCAGAGGCGGCGTCGGAATCGTCATGACCGTCGCCTATATCGACTGCATCGCGGGGGTGAGCGGAGACATGTTGCTCGGCGCCCTGCTCGACGCCGGGGTAGCGGAATCGGAACTGCGTGCGCGGTTGCACGACCTTGCCTTGCCGGGGTTTGCGCTGACGGTGAGCAAGGTGCAGAAGGTGGGCATTGGCGCGGTCAAGGTCGACGTGCAGGTGACCGATCACGCCACCGAGCGGCACGTGCCGGCGATTATCGACCTGGTTGAGCGGAGCGCGGTTGCGGACAACGTCAAGCGGCGCGCGGCAGCCATATTCCGGCGCCTCGGCGAGGTGGAAGCGGCGATTCACGGCACCACCCCGGAGCGCGTGCACCTGCATGAGCTGGGCGGCATCGACACCATCGTCGACGTGGTGGGCGTGCTGATCGGGTTCGACCTGCTGGGGGTGGACAAGGTGGTGTGCTCGCCGCTGCCGCTGGCGCGCGGGTTCGTGGACGCGGCACACGGGCGGATGCCGCTGCCGGCGCCGGCCACGGCGGCGCTGCTGGAAGGGGTACCGGTAACCGGCGCCGAGGTGACCGGCGAGTTGGTCACGCCCACCGGCGCGGCCCTGGTCACCGCGCTGGCCGCCGAGTTCGGCCCGCTGCCCACCATGGAGTTGGCCGCCACCGGCTACGGCGCCGGCAACGTGGACCGCGCTATCCCGAACGTGGTACGGCTGCTGGTAGGCCGCGCACCGGCGAGCGGCGCGGCAGTTGACGACGACGTGTCTGCCGAACCGCTGTACGTGGTCGAGACCAACATCGACGACATGAACCCGGAGTGGTACGACTATGTGAGCGCCGCGCTGTTCGCTGCCGGCGCCCGGGAGGTGTTCACGCAGCCGGCGGCGATGAAGAAAAACCGGCCCGCCACGTTGCTCAGCGTATTGTGCCGTCCGGACGACCGTGCTGTGCTGCGCCGCATCCTGTTCCGCGAGACCACCACCATCGGCGTGCGCGAGTATCCGGTGCAGCGCTACGCCCTGCAGCGCGCGGCGGCAACCGTGGAGACCGGCTACGGGGCGGTCCGCGTCAAGATAGTGCAGGGCGCCGGCGTCGAGCGCCGCTGGACCCCGGAGTACGACGACTGCCGGCGCGCAGCCGAGGCCACCGGAATGCCGCTGCAGGAGGTGTACCGCCGCGCCCTGGAAGCCGCGCGCGACTTGTCGGCCGCGAGTTCCGCCACGCGTTGACCGTCACGGCATGGTTCCGGAGCGTGCCGGGTGCGGCTATCCGCCCGCGGCGGTGGAGGCTGTGGTCTTGCGGATGATGTCGTCGACCATCTCGCGCACGCCGAAGCGCGGCCGCCAGCCGAGTTCCGCCGCAATCAGGCCGCAGTCGATGTGCCACTCGCGGTAGCCGCTCACCACCTGCATGATCACCGGGTCGGGCGCGAAGCTGAACCGTGCGTCCGGCAGGGTGCGCCGCACGTGGGCGATCATCTCGCTCACCACCACCCGTCCCGAGGCGACGTTATAGATGCGCCCGGGAGCCTCCGGCGCGGTGGCCAGGCGAGCGAGCGCGCTGACCGCGTCGTCCAGGTAGACTACGGGATAGGCCGTATCCTCGGTCACCTCGACCGCGTACGGCTCGCCGCGCGCCGCCTTCTCCGGGATCAGCGAGGTGAACAGGCTCGCCGACCCGGCGGCTTGCCGGAACGGCCCGGTGACCGCCGCCATGCGGACGGCGCGCACGTCCATGCCGTGGCGGCGCACGTGCAGCAGCCCCATCTCCTCGGCGCAGCGCTTGGTGTACCCGTACCAGCCGTCCGGCTCGGTGGCCATGCCCTCCCGGATCGGCTGCGGCAGGCCGCGGCCGTAGACTCCGATGGTACTTGCCAGCACCACCCGCCGCTTGCCGTGCTCGCGCGCGGCGTCCAGCACGTGGAACGTGCCGCTCACGTTGACGGCCATCCCAAGCGCCGGGTCGCGGTCGCAGCCGGCGGTGAGCAGGCCGGCCAAGTGGACAATCGGGTCGTCGCTGCCACTCGCCGCCACCGCCGCGCGCACGGCCGCGGCGTCACGGATGTCGCCGCTGGTGAAGCGCATGTCGGCGGGCCAGTGTACGCCGGCGTCTGCCTGCGGCGCGGCCAGATCGAATCCGGCGACAGCGCGGCCTTCCGAGACGAAGTGGCGGGCCAGCGCCCGGCCGATGAACCCGGCGCCGCCGGTAATGAGTATCGCCACGCTGCCATCATAGCGGCCTGTGCGGGCGCCGGCCACTCGACCCCGCACCGCCCGGTGTAGCATCGGACCATCAAGAGAACGCGGCGTTAACTGCGGCGCCGCTCCCCCCGATACCAATAGTGAGACATCATGAACACACCCTCACTCAAGGTACCGAGATCGATCCCTTCTCCAGGACCACGCCACCAGGCGTCCGCGGGCGTCCTGCGGGCGGCCGCCGTTGCGCTGCTAGCCGCCGGTGCCATGCTGGCGGTGTCGTGCGCGACGACCGATTCGGTGCCGGAACCGGGCGCCGCGCTCTCCGGCGCTGCACCGCCGCTCGCCGACGAGGTGCGCGCCGTGTGGGTGGTACGCCAGTCGCTGTCCAGTCCGGCTGCCGCACGCGACGTGGTGAAGCAGGCTGCCGCCGGCGGGTTCAACACGCTGATCGTGCAGGTACGGGGGCGCGGCGATGCGCTGTACCGCTCGTCACTGGAGCCGCGCCCCGAGTTCCTGGATGGCCAGCCGGACTTCGATCCGCTGCAGCTGGTGTTGCAGGAGGCCCGCGCGCGCGGCATGGCGGTGCATGCGTGGGTGAACGCCTATCTGGTTTGGGGACCGGTCGATCCGCCGCGCCATCCCGGACACCTGGTGAACGCGCACCCCGAGTGGCTTGCGGTGCCGCATGCGCTCGGCCGCGAACTGTACCACGTCGATCCGCGCGATCCGGCCTACGTGCGGCGCCTGACCGACTACTCCGCCGCCAACATCGACGTGGTGGAGGGGTTGTATACCAGTCCCTCCCACCCGGGTGTGCAGGAGCGCTTGGTCGCCGTGTGGAGCGAGTTGGCGGCCGGCTATGATCTGGACGGCATCCACCACGATTACATCCGCTTCGCCACCTCGGCGTTCGACTACTCGCGCACCACGCTGGAACGGTTCCAGGCGTGGGTGAAGCCGCGTATCGCCGCGCACCGCCACCAAGCGCTGCTGACCGCGGCGCGAGACGATCCCTACGCGTTCGCCGAGGCGCTGCCCGACCAGTGGGACCGGTTCCGCCGCGACAGCGTCTCCGACCTGGTGCGCCGCGTGTACGCGGCCGTCAAGGAGCGCCGCCCCGGCCTGACAGTGACGGCCGCGGTGCTGCCGGAGTGGCGTTCGGCCGCCCGGTGGCGGTTCCAGGACTGGAACTCGTGGCTGGCCGAGGGCACCCTCGACGTGGCGGTGCCGATGGCCTACACGACCGACTCCGAGGAGTTCCACCGCTGGGTCGACGCGGCGCTGGACGTTGCCGGCTCTCCGGATCGCGTATGGGCCGGGGTGGGTGCGTACCGCAACCCCGTGGACCTGACGGTCGAGCAGATCGATCAGGCCCGCGCGATCGGGGTCAGCGGGGTCGTCGTGTTCTCCTACAACCAGGCCTCCGAAGCCCCGCCTCCGGATGGCGCGGCGGCGGCACTGCAGCGCATCGGCCTTGAGGCGTTCCGTTAGTTGCTCGTGACCGTCGTTGTCGTTCCACGGCCGCACGGCTACCATGGTTGCTGGCGTCACGGAGGTGCCGAATGACCGTAACTACCGACCGCGTCCAGCAATACCGGCAGGACGGCATCCTGTTCCCGATCGACCTGTTCAGCGGCGACGAGATAGCCGCCTACCGGCGCGAGTTCGACCGCCTGGACGAAACCGAGGGCATTGACCGCCCGCAGGAGCGCAACCGCCAGCGCCACTTCGACCTGGAGTTCGTGTGGCGGTTGGCGTCGAATCCGGCGCTTATCGGGATCATGCGGGAACTGATGGGGCCGGACCTGCTGCTGATGGCCACCGACTTCTTCGTCAAGTATGGCGACCCGGACGCCAACGCGTTCGTGGCCTGGCACCAGGACGTGACCTACTGGGGGCTGCAGCCGCCCGATGCGCACACCGCCTGGATCGCGCTCGACGACAGCGACGTCGGGAACGGCGCCATGCGCGTCATCCCCGGCTCGCACCGGCGCGGCATTGTCACTCACGGCACATCCGAACGCGACGGCAACGTACTCAGCATCAACCAGGAGATCCCCGACGAGCTGGTCGATACCTCCTCGGCGGTAGACGTGGTGCTGCGCGCCGGCCAGATGTCGATCCACGACGGCCACCTGTTCCACGCCAGCCAGCCCAACCGCTCCCACCGGCGCCGCTGCGGCATGACCGTGCGCTTCATCCGCCCCGACGTGCGCCAGGCCACGGACAACTCGCTCGGCTCCGACTGGCGCCCGATCCTGCTCGCCGGCGAGGACCGCCACCACAACTTCACCCTCGCCGAGCCCCCGTTCCCCGACTGACGTGCGGTTGACCGCGGTGCTACTCAGTAGTACCCTTGGGCTCGTGGCGGTCAAATCCTCGATTTCACTTACCGACGAGCAGCACGCGTTTGCACGAGCACTGGTCGAGGCGGGGCGCTATTCGAGCGTCAGCGCGGTCCTGCAGCAGGGCGTCGAACTGCTGCGGCGGCGAGTGGACGCCGAGGAGCTGGAGACCGCGGCGCTGCGCGAGCTGCTGTCTCGCCGCCGCGACGCCGAGGTTGTCAGTGCCGAGCGGATGGACACGCTGCTCGGCAACATGATTGCGGGCAAGCGCCGCGCGCATGGCCTTCCAACTTGAGTTCGCAGCCGACGCCGAACGCGATTTCGAGCTGATATTCGATCATCTGCTGCGCAGTTACCTCGGCTTCGGCGAGCGCTTGGCGAGCGCGCTCGATCACGCCTCGGCGCGGACACTCGAGATCCGCGCGGATGCCGAACGCATCCTGGACGCCCCCCATCGGGGCGAACGCCACGACGACATCCCGCCCGGGTTGCGGCACCTCGCGATCGGACGTGCGGTCTACTGGTTCGATGTCGACGAGTCGCGCGCCGCGGTGCGCGCCCTGGCGGTGTTCTTCGGCGGCCAGGACCATGTCCGCCACATGATGGCCCGGCTACTCCAGGACTGAGCGGCGTGAGGGGCTTCTGATACCGTGTCTGTTCGTAATAGTGACGGTGTTGATGTACAATTTTCTTGGCGACGGACTGCGCGATGCCGCAGACCCCTATCGTTGATTGCGGAGGAGTGGAAAGGTTTGACGGCGAATAACGACGGCGATTCCGGGCGGATCGAGACACTGGCCAGCCTCATTCCCAAGGCGCGAGAGCTGCGCGAACAGTACCAGCAGGATCCGCACCGGCCGGCGTATCATTTCGTTGCCCCGGAAGGTATCTGCCACCCGTTCGATCCGCAGGGGTGCATCTGGTGGAAAGGGCGGTACCACATGTTCTACGCGTACCAGGTGGACGAAGTAGGCGTGTGGGCGCACGCGTCCAGTGCCGACCTGGTGCACTGGGTCCATCATCCGATCCCGTTGGCCGTGGCGCCGGAAGACCCGGAGGAGCAGGTGTACGCGGGCGGCTCGCTGATCAACAAGGATGGCGTGCCGACCATGATCTACCACGGGGTGAACGCCGGTACGTGCATTGCCACGAGCGACGATGATGGATTGATACACTGGACAAAGCATCCTGCGAATCCGGTGATCCCGAAGCCGAAGGAGGGTGAAGACGGCCACGGCAAGTACCACGTGTGGGATACCTGTGGCTGGCTGCACGAGGATACCTACTATTCCATCTGCGGAAACCATCCGTTCGAACCTCCCCAATCGGATGGTGACACAGCCTACCTGTTCCGCTCCGACGACCTGGTCGACTGGGAGTACGTGCATCCGTTCTATCGGTCCGACCGGCGCTGGACGGAGGCGAACGAAGACTGCTCCTGTCCCGATTTCTTTCCGATCGGGGACAAGTACATGCTGATGTTCATCAGTCATACCCACGGCACCCAGTACTACATCGGCAGCTACGACGGCGAACGCTTCGTGCCCGAGCGCCATGCCCGAATGAGCTGGGCGGGCGGGCCCCTGTTCGCGCAGGAGAGCCTGCTTGATGGCGATGGCAGACGCATCTTCTGGGCGTGGGTGTTCGAATCCCGGTCGCGGAACGCGCAGCTGTCAGCCGGTTGGGCCGGGGTGATGAGTCTCCCGCGGGTGCTTTCTCTTGGCCGCGACGACACCCTGCTGATCGAACCTGCCGAGGAGCTGCAGATTCTCCGGCGGAACTACCGCCGGCGCGAAGGTCTGTGCATTGCGGACGGTTCCGAAGTGAGACTGGAGGGGATTGAGGGGGACTGCCTGGAACTCGCTCTCGATGTGGACGATCCATCCGGGCGGAAGTTTGGAGTGATGGTGCGTTGCTCTCCGGACGGCGAAGAAGGGACCGTCATTCTGTTCGACGGCGAGGCGCGGACCCTGCAGGTGGACACCTCGCGCTCCAGCCTGAGCCCTGACATCGTGCAGCCGTGGCCGCAGCACGGCACCTCGTTCTCGCCCAATCCTCTGGACGGGCGGGAGGACGTCCGGGTCCAGAAAGCGCCGTTCGAGTTGGCGCCGGGAGAGCCGCTCCGATTGAGGATCTTCCTGGATCGCTCGATCCTGGAGGTGTTCGCCAACAGCCGGCAATGTTTGACGCAGAGAATCTATCCGACTCGCGGCGACAGCATGGGGACAAGGCTGTTCAGCGACAGAGGCGATGTTGCAGTGCGAGCAATCGAAGCCTGGGATATGGCCGCGGCCAACCCCTGGTAATTGCGGTCATCAGGAGCGCAGGTCAATGGAATCACCACGGTACTATGATCGGCGTGACATGGCGCCGTGTTCGACGCTTCATTTCCGCCCGGAAGGGGCACTCATTGGGGATGCGTCGTTCTTCCGGAACGGCGATGAGTGTCATATTTTCTACCTGAGCAAGCGCAGCGACGATCCGCCGCGGCTGCCGACGTGCCAGCTCGACCACGCGGTCAGCAACGACCTGTTGCACTGGGAGAGGTTGCCGACGGCGCTGTTTCCGGGAAAAGCGGGGGAGCCTGATGACGACGGCATCGGCGGCTGCACCATCGTGTACCGGGACGGCAGGTACCACATGTTCTACGCGGGAACCAATCCCCAGGTGACCTATCACGCGGAGAGCAGTGACCTCATCGAGTGGCGCAAGGACAGCCCGCTGAAGCCGGTTATCGTGCCCGATCCGCGCTGGTACATGGCGCACGACGCGGCGGTCGAGGATCCGTACAACGAGCGGGGCTGGCGGGATCCGTTTCTGTTCCATGACGACAAGCGGGGGCGCTACGTGATGACGGTCACGGCTAGGCGCAACCAGGGACCATGGCGGGAGCGCGGCTGCGTTGCCTGGGTGGTCAGCCGGGACCTGGTCGACTGGGAAGTGCAGCCGCCACTCTACGCTCCCTCGCTCGGGATGAACCTGGAGGTTACGGAGTTGTTCGCAATGGATGGCCGCTACTTCCTGATTTTCTGTCATGGCGAGACCAATACCACCCGCTACCGCGTGGCCGATCGGCCTGAGGGGCCCTATCGGTGTCCGGTGGACGACGTCCTTCTGCCGAACTACATGTACGCGCCTCGCACCATTGAAAGGCAGGGGAAGCGCTACCTGATCCCATGGGTGGCGGACCGGCTCAACGGCAGCGACGACAACCGGTCGGAATTCGGCGCCGAAGGAGTGACCTGGGGCGGCGCGCTGGGAACGCCGCAGGAGATGCGCTGCCTCCCGGACGGCAGACTTGCCCTGTTTTTCCCGGAAATCGTGGCAGGACTGTCCGGGGCGCAGACCCTCGGCGCAGGCAGCCTCGACCATCTGCAGACCGAACGAGGCGAGTGGCAGCGGCAGGGAGAGACGGTACTGGCGTCGTCCGATCAGGGAATGGCGCGCGGATTGGTGGCCGTGCGCGGACAGGACTTCCTGCTCTCGTGCGGCATCAGGATTCGCCGTGGGGCAGCCGGGGGATTGATCCTGCGGGCCGGCGAAGGGGGAGAGGCCGGCTACTACTTGCGCCTGGAGCCTGCACTGAAGAGTGTCTCTCTGTGGAGGTATCCGCGGCCCTGGTTCTTTTCCCGGCCTCTGGCCGTTCGGGTAATCCCTGATCTGGACTACGGGCAAACGATAGCGGTGAAGGTAATCCTGCACCGGCACGTGCTCGACGTATACCTTGATGGCCGCCACGTCTTGAGCCGCGCCGTGTACGACTATCGGGATGGGCAGTTCGGACTATTCGTCGAAGACGCCGAAGCAGAATTCGGACCGCTGGCAGCGAACACACTTGAGGAGGGGAACAGGAATGGCAAGTGCTAACAGGGCTGCGCTGATCACCGGATCGGGCCGCAACATGGGACGCGCCTGCGCCAGGGAGTTGGCGTCGATGGGATTCAACATCGTGGTCAACGGCTCGCGCAACAGGGACGACTGCGAGCGGGTCGCCGACGAGGTCCGGGCGATCGGCACCGACGCGCTGATCGTCATGGCGGACGTCGGCGACCGGGCGGCGGTCAACGACATGGCCGGCCGGGCGCTGACGACATTCGGGCGCATCGACGCCCTGTACAACAACGCGGCGATCCGGCCGGGCTCCACCTTCCTCGACATGACCGAGGACGACTTGGCGCGGGTCATGAACGTGAACCTCCACGCCGCCGTCTGGCTGTCGCGCGCGTTCCTGCCGGGCATGGTCGACAACGGGTGGGGCCGCATCGTCAACAATGCCGGCACCAACTCGCTGCGCGGCACCGCCGGGCGGCCGCACGTGGCCATGTCCAAGCATGCAAGCTGGGGACTGACCAAGGCCCTGTCGCGGGAGTTCGGGCCGCTGGGCGTGACCGCGAACATGATCTCGCCCGGCACCTTCCCCGACGAGGACGAGGACGAGGACGCCGCGAGCTTGGAGCGCTACCAGGATCTGCTGCAGCAGATTCCGGTCGGCCGCCTCGGCCGGCACGACGACATCGCCGCCGTGGTCGGGCTGCTGTGCTCCGACCGGGGCGCGTTCATCAACGGCCAGTTGATCGCCGTGAACGGCGGCGTGGTCGGCTGAGCGCGCTACTACTCCCTCGGCATCAGCGCCACGCCCGCGCTCCTGCGGCCCTGCGGCCCAGCGGTTCTCGGTGAGTGAGACGAGAAACGACGCGGTGACGTGGTTCTGAAGAGGGCAAACCAAAGTCCTGTCTTGCAACTAATTGCTATATAAAGAGTTACAAGACTAGACTTTTTGATACATCCTTGCCATCCTATTATCACATGGCCAGGGGACTGCGCAGAGGCCCAAAATTACTTCGTTTCCAGTCCCTTGTCGCCTCCATTTTTCGTCCAAGACTCCTCGCTCCTTCAGTTCCAGCGTCGCTTTCAGCGCCAATTCCAGGCCAACAACCTCGCCTCCACCTTCGGCGTCCGGAAGATCCCCTGCGACTCCCAGTTGCGCGATCTGCTCGACCGCCATGACTTCGCTCCCGTGTTGGCCACCTTCGCCGACTGGATCGGGCGCCTGCAGTGCTTCAAATGGCTCCAGCACTTCCAGGTCTTCGACGCCCGCTACTGATCACCCTTGATGGCTCACAATACTTCAGTTCCGAACGGGTCAAATGCAAGCACTGCCTGACGGCCACCTCCTCCGGCGTCACGCGTCATCATCATGACATCCTGCAGGCCGCCATCGTGCACCCGGACAGACGTCAGGTGCTCCCACTCGCCCCCGAGTTCGTGCGCAACAGTGACGGCAGAGGCGGCAAGTACCACAAGCAGGATTGCGAAATCAACGCCGGCTACCGGATGCTGGAGCGGCTCCGCGGCGACTATCCCCGCATGGCGGCAATTATCGTCGCCGACAGTCTTTACTCCAAGCAACCCTTCATCGAGCGGTTGCGCGCGGCGCGCTTCTCGTTCCCCCTGGTCGCCCAACGAGGCGACCACAAATCCCTCTTCGAGGATGTCGAAAGTCTGCGCAGCGGCAACCTGCTCGCCTTCTTCATGCACCAGATATTCGAACTGGTGGACGGCCTGTATCAACGCGTGCACACCTTCTTCTTTTCCCGCCGTGCGTTCTGGGACGAGGTGCGCTCCGCCTTCCGGCTGTTTCTGTTTACTTCCTGGGACCAAGTGTTGGTGCGCATGAACTCGCCGCCCGTGCCGCTGTCACCGTACCAGGAGCGCTAGTGCCTCACCATGTCCCGATTCGTGCCACGGCGGCGGCTTCCCGCGTCCCGACAACCTTGCAACGCAACTGCTCGATCTGCTGCGGCGGCTGGTGGGGGAGCGGCCGCTGGGGGCGGCGCGCGCGGTGGTGATTGTGCTGCTGGCGGTGGTTGCCATCCTGGCTGACGTCCTGGCGCCCTTCCCGTTCGCGGAGATGCACCTGGTCGACCGGTTGGGGGAACCTTCGGCTACCTATTTGCTGGGCACCGACCAGCTCGGCCGCGACGTGTTGAGCCGGCTGGTGTACGGCGCCCGCACCTCGCTCGGGGTGGGCTTTGCCGCCACCGTGCTGAGCACGCTGGTGGCGCTGCTGGTGGGCGGGGTGGCCGGCTTCGTGGGTGGCAAGCTGGACATTCTGGTGCAGCGCTTCGTCGACGCCTGGATGTCGTTCCCCGGCCTGTTGCTGCTGCTCACGATCATCACCATCGTCGGCCAGGGCATCCTGCAGATCATCGTGGTGCTCGGGGTCACCTCCGGCATCGGCAACTCGCGGGTAATCCGCAGCGCCGTGATCGGCATCAAGGAAAACGCCTACTTCGAGAGCGCGCGCGCCATCGGCGGCACCGCGTGGCAAACGCTGCGGCGCCACGTGTGGCCGAACATCACGGCGCCGGTGATCGTCGTGTTCTCGATCACCATCGGCGGCATCATCATCGCGGAGGCGTCCTTGAGCTTCCTGGGGTTCGGGCTGCCGACCACGGTGCCGAGCTGGGGCGGCATGCTGAGCCGGGAGGGACGCCAGTTCATGGAGATGGCGCCGCGGCTGGCGATGTGGCCGGGGGTGGCGCTGACCGTGGTGGTGTACTGCCTGAACATGTTCGGCGACGCCGTGCGCGACCTGCTCGACCCACGGTTGCGTGGCAGCGGCAGCGGCGCGGCCCGCCCCGGCCCGGGCGCCATGAGCGCGCGCGCCATCGAAGGCGCCCGCCGCGCCCTGCAAAAGGCCGACCGCTCCACCTGACGGCGTACGCGCCGGTGACTGCCGTCCGCTACTTCCTGGCTGGCAGCGCCGGCGAGGTCAGCCGCGCTGGTCGCGAGATCGCCCAAGCGCGGCCAGGAAATCCGCCTCATCCGTGCAGCCAAGCGCCGCCGCCAGCAGCGCCTCCTCCGACGCCACGGCAAATACCTCCGAGGCGGGGTCCAACCTCGCCGACACTGCTATGCCTCGTGACCGCAGAATCTGGCGGACCATCCGCGCGCGACCTTCCGCAAGGCCGCTCTCGTACCCCTGGCGCCGTTGCGCCCGCAACAGCAGGTCGTTGTCCGGGCCGGTTCCTCCGCGTGCGCCGAGCGCCGCGGCAACCCGCTGCAACGCCGCGCCGGTACGCGCCGACAATACCGGCTCGTTCAACGCCAGGTGAATCTCGTCGGCCCGCCAGCCGGGAAACGCCCGGCTCTCGGTCACAACCCGGAACCGGCCGTGGTCCAGGAGGTGAATCGTCAGTCCCGGGCGGCGCCGGTGCGGGCGGCTCGGTGACGGCGCGTCCGGCACCTCCACCCACACCTCCGGGAAGCCCCACGATTCGTACAGCGCCAGCTTGCCGCGGTGGACGTCGGTGGTGTGATCCACCTCTAGCACCACGTCGGGAAAGTCGTCCTCGCCGACCACCATGGCGGCCCCCGGCAGCTTGGCCTGAGCCGGATGCAGGTACACCGACTCGTCGGCCTGCATGATGCGCCGCGGTTCCCCGCCGGCGTCACGCAGCAGCAGGTCCATCGAGCCGTACGACTCGATCGGCGAGCCGCGCACTTCGGCGATGCGCTCGGCCAAGCGCGTCAGGAGGCGCGACGGCCGCTCGTGGTAGGCAGTGGCGGGATCGCAGATCCAGGCGGTCTCGGTGGCGGAATCCCAATACTCGAGCCGTCCGTCGAAGCGCTCGATCTCGGTGCGCGACAGGCGAACGGGCTTGCAGCCCGGAAACGCCGGCAGCTGGGCGGACAGGGGTTGGGCGGTGTCGTAGCGCCCGGATGCCGGCGCTTCGGTGCTGGCCATGGCGCCAGCGTATCCTATCTCACGCGGCCTGTAAACCGAACGTTCCAGACATCACCGGCGGTCATGCGCCGACCGGCGATGGGCAACACGCACCACCAGCACGATCAGTGCCGTGTGCTGTACCTCGTACACCACGCGGTATTGTCCCACGCGCAGGCGGCGCAGACCGCGGAGATCGCCCTTCAGGACACCGCCTCGCAACGGGTTCTCGCGCAGGCCGTCGACGGCTTGCATGATTCGCAGGCGCTCAGGCTTTGGTACACGGCGCAACTCCCTCGCAGCGTTCCGCTTAATCCGAATAGAGTAGCTCACGCTTGACCTGGTCCCAGTCCAATACCTCGTCGGTCGGATCCTGCAATCTCGTCAGAGCAACATGAAGATCGTCGAAGTCCTCAAGATATCGCTCCACAGCCTGGCGGACGACTTCGGCACGACTTCGGTTCAGGATGCGCGCTGCCGAATCGAGCGCTTCGACGACGGGGTCGGGCATTCGAGCAGTTATCTGGGCCATGCAGATTCCTCCGGGTGAAGTCGTTTGGGATCAGGATAATGTCGATGACATTACCCCTCTCCCGCACCGGCCGTCAATTGTCCACGGCCAAGTCCAGTAACTCCATGACCATGTGGCCGACTAGCACCGGCGCGCCGTCGGGCAGGTAGGTAGGTAACCTCAAGTGTGCCGGAGCGCCGCAAGGAAGGGGTTGCATGACAGATCTACCTCGCGTAGCTGGACCGCAGCTTGACGCCCCACCTGTGGTGTTCGCGGGTGAGGACGTAGAGGGAATCGTGGACCGCAATGACCGATCCATCTGCCCGATACCTGGTGAACTGCGTGTCGACGTGGATCTTGTCATCGGAGCAGTGCACGATCTCCCGCCGGGTCCAGACGCTGTGATGCCACCCGATGTTCGCCAGGTTCGTCCGTACCCGTTCGATGTACGCGTCGTCCATGTCCGCGCTTTCCCATACGTGCATCCGGCCGGATGCAAGACGATAGTGCGGATATTGCATGGTGGCCTTCCAGGCTTCCAGGTCAAGCGCGTTGAACGCGGCCATCCATGCGTCCAGCGCGGGAATGGCGCGTTCCTCGGCCAATCGGATCTCTTCTTGCGACGGCATGCCGCATCATAGGCGGCTGCGTAGGTGACGGACAACGTCGAACTTGACGGCCCATCTGGGGCGTGCAACCATGGCCAGTGCAAGGAGGTGCGGAGGTAGTTGCTGCCAAGTGCCCTCTCTTCCTGCCAGTAACCGGCCTTGAAGCCGGACTTCGAGAGCGGACGAGGGGTGCAGTCGTTGCGTGCTCTCGAAGAAGGAGAGTCTTCCATGAGAATCGCAAACTACAGAACGTGCCTTGCGGTGCTGGCCGGTCTCGGTCTGGCCGTGACCGGCCTGTGGGCAAGCCCGGCCGCGGAAGAGGAACCGGCCGCGGCGATGGAAAAGGAGATGGTGACCGACCCGGTCACCGGCAAGGTGTTCACCGCGCCAGAGTATGGCGGAACACTTATCTATGTATTCAAAAGCACTGTTGAGCCTCGCGACCCCTGGTTTGGCAGTGGAGCGGGGCAAGTCATGAGCGGCGTGCTAGAGAAACTCGGCACGGTGGACTGGGCCATAGACAGGGACGCGTATCATTTCGTCGGCGGCTATGCGCCCCCTCTGTCCGCCCTTACCGGGGCCCTGGCGGCGAGCTGGGAACAGCCCGACGCCACCACCTTTATCTTCCACATCCGCCAGGGCGTTCACTGGCATGACAAGCCGCCTATGAACGGGCGGGAGCTCACTGCCGGAGATGTCGAGTTCAACTTTCACCGCATGTTGGGAAACAAGTTGACCGGCACCCAGTTCAGCGAAGCCGAACCGTCCCCGGCAGCAGGCGCCCTCGGAACTCTGCCCTGGGAATCGGTAACGGCCACCGACGATTGGACGGTTGTTATGAAGCTGCAGGAGCCAAGACTCCGTGCAGAGCAGCACATGTTGGACCAGCGTTACATCTTCATACAGCCCCCCGAGGTAATCGAGCAATACGGGGACATGCAGGATTGGAGGAATGTCGTCGGCACCGGGCCCTTCATGATGACGGACTTCGTCCCGGACAGCTCCCTCACCTACACCAAGCATCCCAACTACTGGGGCTTCGACGAGAAGTACCCGGAGAACCGCTTACCCTATGTCGACGAGCTAAAGGCCCTGTATATGAGCGAGCCGGCGACCATCATGGCGGCACTGCGCTCGGGTCAGGCCGATTACGCAGGTTGGCAGGGCAACTCCCAAATAGCCTCCATAGACCAGGCAGAGAGCCTCATGCGGACCAACCCAGAGCTCGTGGTGATCCAGTTTGCACAGCGGACGAATCATGCGACCAAGCTCAACACGGCCAAGCCACCCTTTGACGACATCCGGGTGCGACGGGCGATGCAGATGGCACTGGACCTCGAGACCATCAACGCTACCTACTTCAAGGGATTTGCGGATACGACACCTATGGGGCTGGTGAACAACAGTTTCTGCGCCACCGGGTATTGCGTCGCGTTCGAAGACTGGCCCGAAGAGATCAAGCAATACTACCGGTATGACCTGGACGGGGCCAATAAGCTGCTCGATGAGGCCGGGCTTCCCCGTGGCGCCGACGGCACCAGATTCGAGACCACCTACCTGTTCATCGAGGGTGGCGATGTGAGCTGGCCAGAATTATTGGGCGGATACTGGGGGGCCGTCGGCATCAAGCTCAATATTCAGCCGATTCCCATCGGTGAAATAATCCCTCGATTAACAGCGGCACGCCCCGTTCGCGCTGCCGGGGGTATTGGTGACTGGGACATGTGGGTCGGTTCTACAGGCGCCAAAGGTGAGCCGTGGTCGCAGATGTCCATGTCTTACGGCGGTTCTACTGGGTGGCACCAGATACCACAGCACGACGCGCAATATGACGCCCTGTATGAGGAAATGGTAGCCGCTACCACCGTAGAGCAGCAGACCAGGCCGATTAGAGAGATGGACATGCGCCACCTGGAGCAGCACTGGATGATCTGGGGGCCCACGGCCCCAGATTTTGCCGTGCACCAGCCGTGGGTGATGGGTTATGGCGGCGAAGGCGGCTTCGGATCACAACAGTACTTGAATGTATGGGCCCGTCTCTGGGTCGACAGTCAGCTCAAGGCAGCACACGGTCGATAGGGTTTTCGCCGCATCCGGCGACCTCAGGAAGAGGGAGCTGGGAGGCGTCGCGCTTTCCAGCTCCCCTGTGTCTCCCGGCTGCATTGATGGGGAAATCGTCATGAGGTGTTCGAGGTGAGAGCCTATGTCATCAGGCGGGTACTCCTTGTCATCCCCACCCTCTTCATACTGACCATCCTGGTCTTTCTGTTGGTGCGCTTCATCCCCGGCGATGTCATCGACATCATAGAAGGTCGCATGTTCTACGAAGGCGGCGCTGGCACGGGGGACCGCATAGACCGTGAAGCTGTGGAGCGTATGATGGGACTAGACGTGCCGGTCTACGTTCAATATGGACGCTGGATGGGAGTGTTGCCGACCCCTGACTGGATGACCGGTGAGCCTCGCTTCAACGGGCTGCTGCAGGGCTCCCTCGGCGATTCACTGTTTGGCGGTCTTACCGTGGGGCAGAGAATCATCGCCAGCCTACCGGTAACGATACAGCTCGGCCTCATCGCCCTCGTGCTCGGGCAACTGATAGCGCTGCCGGTCGGCATCTACTCGGCGATTCGCCAGGATACGCCCGCCGACTACGCCGGGCGCACCATCGCCGTCATCGGCATGGCAACGCCCAACTTCTGGCTCGGCATCATGGTCATGATCTTCCCGGCAATCTGGTGGGGCTGGGCGCCTCCGCTGCAGTACATTTCTTTCACGGAAGACCCACTGCGGAATCTCGGGATTCTCATCATTCCCAGCGTCATTCTCGGGACGGCCCTGTCCGCCGGCATGATGCGGATGACCCGCACCATGATGCTGGAGGTGCTCAGGCAGGATTATATCAGGACTGCCCGGTCGAAAGGCCTCAAGGACGGGGTGGTCATCATGCGCCACGCGGTCAAGAATGCCCTGATCCCGATAGTTACCCTGGTCGGCATGCAGTTGCCCATCCTGGTCGGTGGCTCGGTCATCATGGAGAGCATTTTCAACCTGCCGGGATTGGGCGGTCTCCTGGTGAGTGCACTCACCGAGCGAGACTATCCGTTGGTCTCGGGAGTCAATCTGGTGTTCGCTAGTGTCGTTCTGTTGAGCAATCTTCTCATCGACCTGCTCTATCCCCATATAGACCCGAGGGTGCGCTATCGATGAGGCGTGATTCCACCGGGCGTGGCTCCACCGTGCGTGACCGCACGCGACATGCCGGGCTGGCCGATTTCTTCGTCAGGCTGGTCAGGGAGAAGCCACTGGGTACTGCCAGCGGGATCGTTGTATTGCTGTTGATTCTGGTCAGCATCTTTGCCGACGTGCTGGCCCCCTATCCCATGGATGAACAACACCTGGTAGACCGGCTGCAGGCCCCATCCGCCAAATATCTGCTGGGTACCGACCAGCTGGGCCGAGACTTCTTGAGTCGCCTCATCTTCGCGGCTCGTCTCTCGTTGGGAGTCGGGCTGGCGGCGACCACGGTTAACGTCGTGGTCGCGTTTCTGGTGGGCGGCACTTCAGGATTCCTCGGTGGCAAGTTCGACCTGGTGATGCAGCGGTTCGTCGATGCCTGGATGGCTTTCCCCGGACTGCTCATCCTCCTCACCGTAATGTCCATTACCGGCCCGGGGTTGCCGCAGATCGTCCTCGTTCTGGGGGTCTCGGGTGGCATCGCCGGCTCGCGGGTGCTGCGCAGCGCAGTCATCGGCGTGAAGGAGGGGGTCTACTTTCAGGCCGCGGAGGCGGCTGGCAGCACCAGGTGGAGCACACTCATCCGGCATGTGCTGCCCAATATTGCCGCTCCGGTGATCGTCATCTTCAGCATCAACGTCGGGGGAGTGATCATGGCCGAGGCGTCCCTGAGCTTCCTGGGATTCGGTCTGCCCGCGCAGATTCCGAGCTGGGGAGGGATGCTCAGCAGAGACGGGCGCACCCACATGGAGGTGGCCCCATGGCTGGCGCTGTGGCCCGGTCTGTGCCTGACAGTGGTCGTGTACGTCCTCAACATGTTCGGCGACGCCGTGCGCGACCTGCTGGACCCGCGGCTCAGGGGTAGTGGTGCGCGTCTCGATCCGACGAAAGCCAGGAGGTGATCACGGTTGGTCTCCACGACCACGTCGAACCCGAGCGGCGGTATGACTGACGCGCGCGGGCCGTATCAGGGGTATCCACATGGATGGAGTACGTCGGTTGCCCGGTTGTCTATCTCCCTGGTAAAATGCTCGTCACGCGAAGGAATTGCATGGATCGGTGGATTCCACGTTCCGCTGAGGGGGACGTCAAGAGTGCCCTGCGCCGCGCACCGGCGGTCCTGCTGCTGGGAGCGCGTCAGGTGGGAAAGTCGACCCTGGCCCGGCGCCTGGTGGCGGAGGATCCGGCCGCCGCGGTGTACCTGGATCTGGAGCGCATGCCGGACCGGCAGAGGCTGCAGGATGCGGATACCTACCTGCGGGCGATGGGCAGCAAGCTGCTGGTGATCGATGAGGTGCACCGCGCGCCGGAGCTGTTCGACACCCTGCGCGGCGTGATCGATGAGCGGCGCTTCCGGGGCGACCGCTACGGCCACTTTCTCCTGCTTGGCTCGGCCTCCATTGAGTTGTTGCGTCAGACCGAGAGCCTCGCTGGCCGGATCTCCTCCGTGGAGATGACTCCGGTGCTGTTGAACGAGGCTTCCGGCGCCGGGCTGGCGCTCCCCCAACTGTGGTTGCGCGGTGGCTTCCCGGACAGCCTTACGGCGCGCGACACCGGCGACAGCCTGCTCTGGCGCGGGGACTTCATCCGCGCCTACCTGGGGGGGGGAGGACCCCCGTTTGCGCCCCGCACGCCCGCCCCAGCCACCCGGCCGGCGGCGGCGGGTGGTGCGCCTGCTTCGGCGCGGCGACTTCATCCGCGCCTACCTGGAGCGAGACGTACCCATGTTCGCGCCACGACTGCCGGCCGAGACCATCGGCAGGCTGTGGACGATGTTGGCCCATGTTCAGGGAGCGCCGCTGAACAAGGAGCGCTTGGCGACCAGCCTGGAGGTGTCCGCCTCCGCCCTGAACCGCTACCTGGACCTGTTCGTCGATCTCCTGCTGGTGCGCCGGCTGCGCCCGTGGAGCGGCAACGTCGGCAAGCGCCTGGTGCGCGCACCCAAGATCTACATCCGCGACAGCGGACTGGTGCACGCGCTCCTGGATGTCGTCGAATACGACGATCTGTTGGGGCACCCGGTGGTGGGGCCCAGTTGGGAGGGATTCGTGATCGAGCATCTGATCGCAGCCGCCGGCTGGCGGTGCATCCCTTACTACTACCGGACGCACTCGGGGGCCGAGATCGACCTGCTGTTCGAACGCGGCGGCAGGGTGGAGGCCGCGATCGAGATCAAACGATCGGCGGCGGCCAGCGTGTCGCGCGGTTTTCACGCGGGCTGTGCGGTGCTGCAGCCGCGCGCAAGATACCTCGTGCACGGTGCCGACGGTGCCGACGGTGCCGACGGAGCCGACGCGGCCGAGGACACCTGGCCGGCGCCGGGCGGAGTGACCGTGATCGGCCTGCGCGCGCTCGCCGAGCGGCTTGCCGGGCAGGCGTGATGCGCGCGCGCCGTTGCCCTCGCGGCTGAGCATGCGCCCGCGCCGCGATGTCGGGCAGCACGTGGCGTGCCAGCGCGGTCAACTTCGAGCACTTCGAGCAGCAATCCTTGCCGACATGTTCCTGCTCCCGTAAGGTAGGGCGGTTCGGGGGCTGTGACCGCGGCGGCGCCTCTGCCGGTGAAGAGTGGCGGCCCTATCACAAGAAAGGAGACGACGATGGCGGGAAGATTGGCAGGCAAGGTGGCGATCGTCACCGGCGGCAACAGCGGCATGGGAGCCGGTACGGTGGAGTTGTTCGTGGCCGAAGGGGCGCGGGTGGTGATCGCCGCGCGCGGCGAGGAAGCGGGGCAGGCACTGGCCGACCGGCTCGGTGAGAATGCGGCCTTCGTGCGCGCCGACGTTGCGGTGGAGGCCGACGTGCAGGCGCTCATCGAAGCCGCCATGGCGCGCTGGGGCAGGGTGGACGTGCTGTTCAACAACGCCGGCATCGGGCAGGGCATCGTCGCTCCGGAAGACTTCGCTCTTGACGATTTCAACCGGGTGATGATGACCAATCTCGGCTCCTGTTTTCTCGGCATCAAGTACGTGACGCCGATCATGAAGCAGCAGGGCGGCGGCAGCATTATCAACAACGGCAGCACCGCCGGGATCACGACCGACGGCTCGGGGCCGGTGTATGCCGCGAGCAAGGCCGGCGTCATCCACATGACCAGGATCTGGGCCACGCAGTTGGCGGCGTTCGGAATTCGCGTCAACTGCATCTCGCCCGGCGCCATCGTCACGCCAATCTTCTGGGGCGGCCACCATACCGAGTCGGATGAGGAAAACGAACGGCGGTCGCAGCGGCTGACGGAGCTGTTTGCGGCGCAGTTGCCGCTGCGGCGTGCCGGCACCTCGGAAGACATCGCGTACGCTGCCCTGTACCTGGCCGGCGACGAGAGCCGTCACACCACCGGGCACAACCTGATGATCGATGGCGGCATCACGGTGCGGATGGCCGCCCAGTCGGACCTGGAGAAGGGCGGCAAGGAACGGGCGGAATTTCTGCGCGGCGGCTGACGCGGGAGGCGAAGGGATGAAGTTCGGGACACAGGTCAACAGTTTCGGGGCCGACTGGGAAGCGATCAGCGCGTACATCGGCGCGCTGGAGGGCGGGCGCTGGAACAGCTTGTATATCGCCGACCACTTCCTGCCGCCGATCGGGGACCGGGGCGAGCACAACAACGCCTTCGAGGCGTTCACGCTGCTGTCGGTGGCCGCCGGCATGACGCGCCGGGTCGAGCTCGGCACGCTGGTGCTGGGCAACACCTACCGCAACCCGGCGCTGGTGGCGAAGATGGCGGCCACGCTGGACCAAGCGTCGCGGGGGCGGGTGGTGCTGGGTATCGGCGCCGCCTGGTTCGAGCGCGAGCACGCCGCCTACGGCTGGGACTTCCCCGCCATGCGGGAACGGTCGGACCGTCTGGAGGAAGCGTGCCGGCTGATCCGCATGCTGTTCACGGCGCAGGAGCCGGTCGACTTTCAGGGCAGCTATTACCGCTTGCAGCAAGCGCCGCTGGCGCCCGGATGCTTCCGCACGCCGCACATTCCGATTATGGTCGGCGGCGTCGGCGAGCGCCGTACCCTGCGCACGCTGGCGCGCTACGGCGACGTGTTCAACCTGAACGGCTGGACCATCGAGATGTCGCTGCCGGAGTACCGGCGCAAGGCGGAGGTGATCGAGCGCCACTGCGCGGCGGTCGGGCGCGACCCGGGCGAGATCAGGCATACCATCCACATGCCGCTGCGGCTCGCGGAGGCGGGCGACCGGCCGCCCGGCGGCGGCTCGGAGTGGAAGCTCGGTCCGGGACTGACCCCGGCGCCGGCCAGCTTCCTCGTCGACCGCATCGGCGAGCTCGAACGAGCCGGGGTGGACGAGATCATCTTCCAACCGCTCCCCGACGCCGCCTACCTGCAGCGCGTCGAAGACGAGATCGTCGCCGCCTTCGCCTGACGCGGCCCGGGGGCTGGTCAGGGTTGCCGCAGCGGTGCGCTCCGGCCGGAATCGACGAATCGGTCGATCACCGCCTTCAGTTCCGTGACTATCCGGGGGTGTTCGAAGTAGAGGTTGGTGGTCTCGCCCGGGTCCACGTCCAGGTCGTAGAGCTGACCCGGCGCGTCGGGGGCCTTCTCCGGTAGGGCATACTGCTTGAGCTCACCCTTCGAATAGTCGTTGCCGCCGGAGCCGCGGTGATCGAGGTACTTCCACTTGCCGCGGCGGAGCGCCAGGTAGAGGGCGGGTTCGCCGCCGGTGGCCGTGTTGCTCAGAAAGCTCTGGTGCAGCGTGTGTGCGCGCACCGCCTCGCCGGCCGGGGGCTGGCCAAGCATCGCCGGCAGGATGTCGTAGCTGTCCTCGCCCGCGTCGTCGGGCAGGTCTACGCCGGTGATCGCCGCGCAGGTGGCCAGCAGGTCGCACAGGCACACGGTCTGGTCGCTCTCGCTGCCAGCGGCTATGCGTTCCGGCCAGCGCACCACGAAGGGTACCCGGTGGCCGCCCTCCCACTGGTCGCGCTTCATGCCGCGCCACGGGCGCGCGCCGTCGTGGTCGTGGTCCCGGCGCATGTTCACGACGCTGGTCACTTCCGGTCCGTTGTCGCTGGTCACCATCACCAGAGTGTCGTCGGCCAGACCAAGGCGGTCGAGGGTGGCGAGCAGCTCGCCGACCACATGGTCGAACTCGTAGATGAAGTCGCCATGCGGGCCGGCGCCGGTCTTGCCCTGGAATGCCTTGCCGGGAAGCGACGGCAGGTGCACACCCTGCGTGGAGTGGAACAGGAAGAACGGCTGCTCCGGCGACTGTGCCGCGTGCCGCTCCAGGAACTGCACGCTGCGCTCCAGGAACACCATGTCGATCTCTTCGAAGTCGAAGCCGGGGGCAAACCAGCCGGTGCGGCAATCCCTGGAATAGGGATGATCGGGGAGAACGGAACGATCATGCAGCCTGGTCGGTGCCACCGGGATGCGGTCGCCGTCGATATACGCATACAGGAAGTCGGTGGTCGGGCAGCACGCCGTGCCGTAGAAATGGTCGAAGCCGCGGTGGATCGGCGCATCTGGAATTGCGCGCGCGTAGTCGATCCGCTCCACCGGGTCGAAGCCGTTTTCGTTGATCGGGCGCCCGTCGCGGTCCAGGAAGCTCAGGCCGACGTGCCACTTGCCGTACAGCGCGGTGGCATAGCCCTGGTCGCGCAACATCCCAGGCAGCGTGAGGCGCGACTCCTCGATCAGGCACGGGCCGCCGGCGCCGGTGAACACGCCCGGCACACCGGTCCTGAATTCCATGCGTCCGGTCAGCATGCTGTAGCGGCTGGGGGTGCACACGGTGGCGGGACTGTGGGCATCGGTGAAGCTCATGCCCTCGGCCGCGAGCCGGTCGAGGTTCGGCGTCGGCACCCTCGACTGCGGGTTGTAGCACGCCACGTCCCCGTAGCCGAGGTCGTCGGCGAGTATCAACAGAATGTTGGGTCGTTCCATGGTTGCTCCTCCGAGGCTCAGTTGTTGCAAACGATACTACAGAGCGATACTATGTTCTACCCGTGAATCGTCGGCATCGTCGCACCCTGGAAGCGATCTACCGCGTTCAAGCCAATCTTGATTGGCAACAGATCGAGGCGTTGTTCATCGAGTTGGGGGCGGAGGTACGACAACGTTCCGGGTCTCGCGTGCGCTTCCGGTTCCCCGACGGCACGCGGGCGGTGTTTCATCAGCCGCACCCGTCGAGAGAGACCGGCCAAGCGACGGTGCGATCAATCATGAACGTGCTGAGGAGGATGGACATCAAACCATGATGGAGTACAAGGGCTACCTGGGCAAGGTCGACATCGACGGTGAGGAACTCTATGGCACGGTCGTCAACCTCCACCGTGACCACGTGGACTTCCGCGGCAGAACGATCGCGGAAGTACGTCAAGCTTTTCACGACTCGGTCGACTTCTATCTCGACGGCTGCCGGCAGGACGGAGAAGAGCCCGAGCGGCCCTTCTCAGGCAGATTCGTCGTGCGGACTCCGGCCGATGTGCACTGGCGCGCGAGCACCCTGGCGCGCATCAAGGAAGAGAGCCTGAATGCCGTGGTGGTGGAAGCGCTTGAGGAATTCCTTGCCCACCACGGAGTGTAAATCCTGTGACTTCGGCATGGAGCAGTTCAAGGTTGCCGTTTCAACAGGGCGATCTGGCCGGCGTGGTAGATGGCGTGGTAGATGCTGTCCTGGATGTGGCCGTGCAGGGTGACGGAACGGGGAGTCGTCGCGATGCGTCCGGTCTCACTCACGGCGGTGTGATTGTAGCCCAGAGATCTACGGGACGCCGGATGCCGGCGCCGGATCGCGCGCGGGGCCGGGCGGGCCGGGCGGCCGGGCGGCGCTACGCTTTGCGCGCGCGGAGAGGATCGGTAGGATGGCGCCATTCATGAGCGGGCCGATAGATTCCTTCAACCGGGACGGGTTTCTGATCGTGCGCGGTGCCATTCCGCGGCCGGTGCTCGACGCGTTTGTTGGCGTGCTGGAAGCGGAGGTCGAGCGGCGCGCCGCGGCGATGTTCGAGCGCGGAGAGATCTCCGACCCGTGCGCCGGCGAGCCGTTCTCCACCCGCTGGTACCGCATCTGGGACGAGCGCGGCGGGGAGCCGAAGCCGCCCACCTGGCACGCGTGCGTGTTCGGGCCCGAGCTGTATGCGCTGTGGACCCACGCGGCGATTCTCGACGTGGTGGAGTTGGTGGTGGGGCCGGAGGTTCAGGCCAGTGGCGACTACATCCTGCGTCCCAAGCTGCCGTCGCTGAACCTGCTGCCGTGGCACCAGGACTCGGGTTACATGCCGGCCACCGAGCAATACCCGTGGCCGACGGTGTGGGTGCCGTTCGTGCCGGTGCACGCCGGCAACGGCGCCATGCAGTTCATTCCCGGCTCGCACCGGCAGCCGATCCAGCAGCACCGCAAGGGCGGCGGCGAGGCATACGCGACGCCGGAGCGGGATCCGGCCGCGGGACGGGAGGTGGTGACACCGGAACTGAATCCCGGCGACTTCGTGATCTTCAGCAACTACGTGTTCCACCGCTCCACCGCCGGGCGGGATCCGTTGGTGCGCTGGTCGATCGACTTCCGGTTCAGCCCGGCCGGCACGCCGGTGGGCGACCACCTGTGGTTTCACGGCATGCGCCACGTGGTGCGCAGCGCCCGCGACCCCGGCCAGATACCAGGCTGGGAAGACGTGTCGGCGCTGTGGGAGCGCAGTCCGCAGCGGGTCAGGAGCCCTTGACCGCGCCGCCTGTTGCCGGCGCACATGGCCCGACACCGGGCGCAACTGCGGCTGTCCGCCGGCGGCGCCGGCCGGCTGAAGTGCGCCGCTTCTACTCCTGCGCGGCGCGATCGTCTTGCATGCCATGAGCTTCGACCTGCTCACACCCTACGTGGCCGCGCAGGCGGTCGAGTCGGTGATCGCGACGCCGGTGGACGGGGCGTTGACCGGCTATCCGAGCTACGTCAACCGCGTGTACGGGTTCGGCGCCGAGGACGGCGGGCAGTACGTGGCCAAGTTCTACCGGCCCGGCCGCTGGTCATGGCAAGCAATCGACGAGGAGCACCGCTTGGTGACCGCCTGCGCGGCCGAGGAGCTGCCGGTGGTGGCGCCGCTTGCCGACGGTGACGGCGACACCCTGCACGCGGTGACCGCCGCGGACGGCGAAGCGGAGCAGGAGTTCCTGTTTGCCGTCTACCCGAAGCGCGGCGGGCGCAACTTCGACGCCGACCGCGACCAGGACTGGCTGCGCATCGGCGCATTGGTGGGCAGACTGCACGCGGTCATGGCCGGCGATGAGGCCAGCCACCGGCTCACTTGCACGCCGCGGGCCGCGACCGCGCGTTTCATCGTCGACTTGGCGCAGGCCGGTGTCGTGGTGCCCGATGCCGCCGATGAGTTCTTCGACCTGGCGAACCGCGCTGTGGTACTGATCGCGCCGCTGTTCGAGGGCGTGGCGTTGCAGCCGGTGCACGGCGACTGCCACCGCGGCAACATCCTGGACCGTGCCGCCGGCGGCCTGCTGCTGATTGACTTCGACGACCTGATGGTGGGTCCCGCGGTGCAGGACCTGTGGCTGCTGCTGCCCGGCCGCGTGAACGACAGCCGGCGCGATCTGGAGTTGCTGCTGGAGGGCTACGAGCAGTTCCGGCCGTTCGACTGCCGCACCGTGCGGCTGATCGAGCCGCTGCGGCTGATGCGGATGATCTACTACCTGGCTTGGTCCGCGCTACAGCGCCACGATCCCGGCTTCCGTTCGTCGTTCCCGCGGTGGGGCGGGGCGGCATTCTGGGCCCAGGAGGTCGAAGACCTGCGCACCCAGCTCGACGTGATCGAAGCCGAACTCGCCTGATCCGCGTACCCTCGCCGGCCGCGCACCTTATGCGCGCCGGCGGTTGTCTGGCATGATAGCCGTACCGACGCGAGTGGAACGAACGGAGGGGAGCCGATGCGAGGAGTGGTGCCGCTGGGCGGGGGCCGGGTTGAAGTGCGCGAGGTGCCGGATCCGCGACCGGGGCCGGGCGAGGCGGTGGTGGCGCTGCGCAACGCCGGCATCTGCGGCAGCGACCTGCACACGGCGCACAACAGCTGGGAGGAGATCGGCGAGCGGCAGAACCTGGTGATCGGCCACGAGGCGAGCGGCGTGGTGGCAGAGGTGGGGGCAGGCGTGTCCCCGGCGCTGGTCGGCACGCGCGTGTCGGTGTACCACTACCGCGGCTGCGGGCTGTGCCGGCACTGTCTGGCCGGGGAGATCGTGTTCTGCGCCGGCAAGCGCGGCTACGGCTGGCACGTGCACGGCGCCGCCGCCGACTACCTGCTCACCGACGCCCGCAACTGCTGCCCGCTGCCGGACCAGTTGACCCATCTGGACGGCTCCTTCCTGGCCTGCGCCGCCGGCACCGCCTACGCCGCGCTACGCAAGCTGGAGGCCGTTCCCGGTGCGTCCGCGTGCGCAGTGGTGGGGCTGGGGCCTGTCGGGCTGGCGGCGGCGATGCTGGCGCGCGCCATGGGCTGGCAGGTAATCGGCCTGGACCGCGTCGCGGAACGGCGCGCCTACGCCGAAGCGCAGGGCATCACCACCGTCGCGCCGCCGAAGAACGATCACGGTGCCGACGGCCGGGATGCGCCGGCGGGAAGGGTGGAGGGTGGCCCCGGACCGCTGACCGAGGCGGTGCGCGCGGTTACCGGCGGCGCCGATCCGGGGCGGGTGTTCGATGCGTCCGGCAGCGAGGGCGGGCTGGCGGCGGCGCTGACGGTGGTGGGCCGCGGTGGGCGGGTGGTCACGGTCGGGCGCGGCATGTGGCCGCTGCGGTTTGCGCCGCAGGTCAACGTCGCCGACCTGATCCGCAAGCAGGCGCAGGTGATGGGCTCCTGGGTGCTGCCGATCCACTACTACTATGCCCTGGTGGACCTGATGGTCGCCACCGGCACCAGCTTCGCGCCGCTGGACGCCGGCCGGTTCCCGATCGACGACGCGCCGCGCGCATTTGCCAAGGCTGAGGCGCCGAACACACTCGGCAAGGTCTCGCTTGCTTGGCCGGGCTGGTAACTGAGGGGCCGTTTCGGTCGTTTCGGTGTGAGACTCATTGACGCCACCTCGCTGCCAGTGGACATTGGTAGAGACGTAGCCGAACGTCAGGAGGTAGGATGACTGGACCTTGGCAGCCACCGAGTGACCTCTGGGAGGTCAATCAGAGCCTGCAGCTCGATGAGCACCTCGACGGTGATCGGGACCCGCGATGGGTGGACACCGAGCGTGCACGCGGCGAATACAGCCTGACCCGCCTCTGTCGTGCTCTTGGCGTCGACCGTACGCAGCGCAGATTGGCGGCTCCTGCCCACGGCTACTACCTCTTTTGCGGACATCGAGGCTCGGGAAAGAGCACCGAGCTCAGGCGCATCGGGCACAAGCTTCATGATCGCGACTTCTACTACGTGGTGTTTGCCGATGCGGCTCAGGAGCTCGACGTCAACAATCTCCGATATCAGGATGTGCTGCTGCACCTCGCCAGCAGGCTCATGAAACAGCTCGTGGATGACGGAATTCGCGTTGACGAAATTCATCTGGGTAAGCTGCAGGAGTGGTTCACGAAGAGAGTCGAGAGAACCACGAATACCAAAGACTTCGCACTTGAAGCCAAGGCAGGAATCGGCGGTAGCGTGGGACTCCCGCTCGTGGCCAAGCTGTTCGCTCAATTCAGCACCGCCTTCAAGACCAACACGACCTACAAGGAGGAACTGAGAACTACGCTTCGGAACCACTTCAGCGAGTTTGCAGACGGGTTCAATAACCTCATTACGGTGACCGAAGACACCTTGCCGGGTACCGGGAAGGGTGTCCGGATTCTCTTCGTGATCGACGGCACCGATCGTCTGGGTGGTGATGATGCGCAGGCGTTCTTCGAAGCGGACGTCCATCAATTACAGCTCGTGCGGTCCTTGTTCGTGTATTGCGCACCGGTTCACCTTGCCTACGAAGGGGCAAGCGTAGGACAGAGCTTTTCTTCCATCTTCCGGTTGCCGATGATCAAACTGCGCCACCGCAACGGCTCTCCTCATGAGGCAGGACGCATCGCGATGGGGGAAATGCTTCATCTGCGCGCCGCCGCCGAGTTGTTCGATGCCGGTGTCGCTGACCGTCTGATTGAGCACAGCGGTGGCCATCCGCGTGATCTCCTGCGACTCCTTCTGAACGCATTCAAACATGCCGAACACGACCGTTTCGATGATGCATCAGCTCATCAGGCAGTGCGCGAAATGGCAGCTGACTTTCGCCGCATGCTGAACCCCGACGACTACCGGATGCTGGCAGCGATAGACGCTGGCCACGGGCCTCCGGATGCTTCGGAACGCAATCGTTTGCTTTATTGCCTCGCTCTGCTGGAGTACAATGACCACTTCTGGCGCAGCCACCCCGTAATTCGTTCCACGCAGGAGTACGTGGCCGCTCGGGATGCTCTCGCCCGATCCGATGAGTGACGCCCAAGCGTCGTGGCCGCTCCGCTCGGAACACTCCGGGGCATTGCTTCGGCTCCGCAGGCTGGTGGAGAACCGGCAGTCGTTTGTCCTTTGCTTCCTCACCTATTCCGACAGCGCCTATCGCGAGACTGTGGCCGTTTTTCTCGCGGAACTGTTGAACGCTTGGCTTCGCGTTGCTATCGACGGTAAGGCCCGAGTCGGTACCGAGGAGCTGTTCGGGCGGCTGAGTGACCCCACATACGTGGGTCCGGCGCAGCTCAACGGCTTGGAGTCGTGGCCGGATGGGCTGGATGATCTGTTGACACGGCTGAACTACCGCCGGGAAGCTTTCGCCGCGCGGTGTCAGCGCCCCTTGTTGATATGGATTCGGAGACGTGACCTGCAAACGGTGGCAACCGGCGCTGCCGACCTGTGGGCGTGGCGGTCCGGTGTATTCGATTTTGCGCTATCGGAAGTGCCCGCGCGAGCGGAACCGCGTCACGTTCGAACTGACCCCATCGCGGTGGACAGGCCCGCGCGCCAGCAGCGCTTGGTGGATTTGCAGCGGTATCTTCATGCACGTCCGTCGTTGAATGCAGTGGACGCGAACTTGCTGGTCGAGCTTGGTGACGTGCAGGTTTCTCTCGGGCACCCGGAGGAAGCGGAGCAGTCTTACTCGGAGGCGTTGACAGTGGTGTCAGCGACGGACGATCGCCGGCGCCGAGCGATCGTGCGGGGGCGGATTGCTAACACGCTGGTAGCGCGCGGGGTTCTGGAGGAGGCGCTGCGCATCCGGAGAGAAGAGGAAATCCCTGTCTACGAACGCCTGGGGGACGAGCGTTCGCTTGCCATTACCCGGGGCGAGATCGCCGACATTCTGGAGTTGCGCGGAGACCTGGAGGAGGCGTTGCGTATCCGGAGGGAAGAGCAGATCCCGGTCTACGAGCGCTTGGGGGACGAGCGTTCGCTTGCGATTGCCCGAGGGAAGATCGCCGACATTCTGGAGTTGCGCGGAGACCTGGAGGAGGCGTTGCGTATTCGGAGGGAAGAGCAGATCCCGGTCTACGAGCGCTTGGGGGAGGAGCGTTCGCTTGCCGTTACGCGGGGCGAGATCGCCGACATTCTGGAGTTGCGCGGAGACCTGGAGGAGGCGTTGCGCATCCGGAGGGAAAAGCAGGTCCCTGTCTACGAACGCCTGGGGGACGAGCGTTCGCTTGCGATTACCCGGAGCAAGATCGCCGACATTCTGCAGTTGCGCGGAGACCTGGACGAGGCGCTGCGCATCCGGAGGGAAGAGCAGGTCCCGGTCTACGAGCGCTTGGGGGACGAGCGTTCGCTTGCGATTACCCGAGGGAAGATCGCCGACATTCTGCAGTTGCGCGGAGACCCGGACGAGGCGCTGCGCATCCGGAGGGAAGAGGAGATTCCGGTCTACGAACGCCTCGGGGATGTGCGTTCGCTTGCCATTACCCGGGGCGAGATCGCCGACATTCTGGAGTTGCGCGGAGACCTGGAGGAGGCACTGCGTATCCGGAGGGAAGAGGAGATTCCGGTCTACGAACGCCTCGGGGATGTGCGTTCGCTTGCGATTGCCCGAGGGAAGATCGCCGACATTCTGCAGGTGCGCGGAGGCTTGGACGAGGCGCTGCGAATCCGGAGGGAAGAGCAGATACCAGTCTACGAACGCCTGGGGGACGAGCGTTCACTTGCCATTGCCCGAGGCAAGATCGCCGACATTCTGCAGGTGCGCGGAGACCTGGACGAAGCGCTACGCATCCGGAGGGAAGAGGAGATTCCGGTCTACGAACGCTTGGGTGATGAGCGTTCGCTTGCCATTACGCGGGGGCAGATCGCCGACATTCTGCAGACACGCGGGAAGCTGGACGAGGCGCTGCGGATCCGGAGGGACGAGCAGATTCCGGCGTACGAGCGCCTGGGTGACGAGCGTTCGCTCGCCATCGCCCGTGGCAGGATCGCCGACATTCTGCAGGCACGCGGGGAACTTGACGAGGCGTTGCGGATCCGGAGGGACGAGCAGATTCCGGTGTACGAGCGCCTGGGTGACGTACGTTCGCTTGCCATCGCCCGTGGCAGGATCGCCGACATACTGCAGGCACGCGGGGAACTTGACGAGGCGCTGCGGATCCGGAGGGACGAGCAGATTCCGGTGTACGAGCGCCTGGGTGACGAGCGCTCGCTCGCAATCGCCCGTGGCAGGATCGCCGACATTCTGCAGGCACGCGGGGACGTGCACGAGGCGCTGCGCATGCCGGCGCCCGCGACGGTGGACGGCGGACCTTCGGGGGGAGGTGAGTAGCGCTACGCCCGACCGGCGCGAAGGTGAGCATTGTGGCGGTCCGTGTCGCGCGGCCGGCGTCTTCCTGACGATCTTTGCGCGCCGAGCCTCGCCGTTTCGCGACCAGTTGCCGCACTGAAAAATCCACACGAAGTGAAGCTGTTGCCGCATCGAAAGATCCACAGGAACGAGGCGGCGGTAAAGGGGGTGGGGTGCGGGGAGGGGGTGACGATTCCTGTGGATAGTGGGGATAACTGAAGTCTGGGTGTGGACCAGGTCGTCGGCCAACGCGGTCGGCGCTTGGGAGCGGGCCGGGCACGGCGCGCAGAGCAGCCTCGATTTCGTCTGCCGTGGCGAGTTCTTGCTCGATCAGGCGGACCACCTCAGCCGCGGTCGGCACCGCCCGACGCTCGCTCCGGGCGGTCAACCGGCCCGCTCGGTCGGGGTGACGCGGTCGACGACCATACGCAGCAATTTCTGCTGCAGGCGCAGTATCTCACGCTGCAGCGCGGC
>MKWU01001621.1_pt1 | contig 37827 bp, 35 predicted proteins | sample 809101 | NCBI WGS metagenome assembly MKWU01 (sample SAMN05860141, study PRJNA318959) | sponge metagenome | host: Aplysina aerophoba | place: Slovenia: Piran, Adriatic Sea, Gulf of Piran | collected 2013-05-07
ATCGCCTCTTTAGTCCCATCAGCTGCAACTGGGCTGGACGCCCCCTGGACAGCTGGGAGACCATGCTGAACTACATTCGCACCACGACCAACAAGTCTGGATTACGTGTAGACGCAGTTCGAGTGACCAAGCAATATCAGACCGGAGTTAAGATCAGCAAAGAACAGATGGCTGAGCTTAAACTTACCTCCAACAAAATACTCCCCAAGTGGAACTACGATATCTATCCGAATGACCCCATGGTTCCTGCCAGGGTATCAACAGAAACCCGTATCTCCGAACCGCGTTGATCTCCCGCCAAACGATCCCCTTGGGCATGCCAAAATAGGAACATCTGGCGCTCAAATGGAACAAGATGGGAAAGTTATTTATGGATGTCCCCTAAGTATCAGATTGATACACTCCGCAGCTTGTATACAGGGGCAGACATGCTCGGTGATGCCTGATGCCGAGGGATCGGGGGCCCAGAACCCGAAGCACGGGGCGGGGCTCAGCGTCTGGAAGGAGCCGATTCGATGCCGCCGATGGTCAGACCCCAGCCGTGGACTGGATCGGATACGGACGCATGGCCAGGGGGCTTCTTAGGGATACGATCAAACAAGGAGTTCAGAACAACAGAACTGGCCCAAGGTAGGTCTTCTGGTCAGATCAGACCCCGAAAAAATCCTGGAAACCGGCATAAATCCGACTTTTAGCACAGATGCCAACCCAAATACGCCACGACTAGGCCTTGATCCCTCGAATTGATACTTCAGACGTATGCAAACCTTGGCCGCAACGCTCTCAACTCGGCAATAATAGCTATTTTCCGGCTGACACTATATAGCACTTTTCAGTAAAAGTCCAGTGGGTCCGATGCCATCAGGCCTTTGAGCGAGGTGCTAAAATCAAGATCACCAAGGCTCATGCTTGCGTGGGATAGAAGCTTTTTGGGAGTGGATGTGTTTGAGGCTCGGACGATCTCACACTCTACCGGACAGATTGAACAATAAAAAACATGATTGAAGTTCCTGCCACGTCTGCATTTGTGTTGTCTTTCGCAAATCAGAATGTTTATCGCGGTGCGGCAGCACGCGCTTTTTTGAATAGCATTGATTTATCGGCTGCTGAGCCGGTTATAGCACAGTTCAAGGAGATCCATGAGGAGATCACAGTGGAAATTCTTAACAGAAAGCACGGTGTCGAAAAGTGCTGCCGTAAGTACCTGGATGAAAACCCGACTGCGCAAGTCATCCACTTAGGGGGTGGGTTGGATCCATTATCCATTGATCTTGCAGAAGGTTATCCGAAGGCACATTTTTTCGATGTGGATATGGCAAATATGTCGCTCAAGGAAGAGATCAATCGAAAGATCGGTGGCCCTGACATACCATTTTTAACAGCTAATTTAGCGGATATTCCGTCTCTGACCGAGGTGTTGAGCAATGCGGGCTGGAATTCGGATGCCCCCACGCTACTCGTATCGGAGGGGATTTCGTATTACATTCCCAAAGAAGTCTACCGACGTACTCTGGCCTCACTTCAGACCTCCGGTGGCTGCCTCATATTCGAGTACTCGATACCGGACCACCTTCTGGTTGGCGTCCCAAAGGCGGAAATCGTCTTTGATTTCTTCGAACGTTTTACCGGTTTTCTGAATATGCCAATTCAGATGCAGCGCTATGAAGATGCGGAGGTGAGGGATCTTGCAGCAGACATGAATGGAGAAGTTGTGGACATTCTGACGCAGCACCAATTGGAGTTCAGCCGTCTTGGCAGGAACGAAATGAGGGAAGACCCCCGAATGGGGGCAATCCGGGTAGCTTTGATCCAGTTCCATTGATACTCCTCATGATCTGGTTTGCAAGCCGCCTTGGCAGAACTGGAGTACAATCAAATGCGTCTGTGATTTAAGCAAGGTAGGCGTTCACGAGGTTGATTCTGGTAGGCGAAGTTCAGTTCTCCGGTAATTACACAGACGACAAAATTTTTGTCACACGCTCGGAATTAATGACTGTCACCCGAAAACGGCATTAGTGCGGACAGCCATGAATTGATGCACCTTACCCCCACCTTTACTCTCAGTCTGAGTCAACGCAAACCCACAATGAAATAAAGATCGAAATGCGAACTGTTCTTGGGTTATGAGGTAAAGGATTGCGGCGACCCGTTACAAGTTGTGAGCATGGTGGTCAATGTATATCTTACAAGATTCGGTCGTTTGATTGTGCCAACTTCGATGTACCAAACACTAGAACCAAAATATCGGCACAGGAAACAAGACCTACTATTCCCTACAATTTCTTCGAGAAACTTTTTGCCAGTTGGACTGAACATCTCCCAAACGCTTCGTGAGCACACCGGAGAATTTCCCCAGTAGAATGGTGTAGGTGAGCATTGATTAAGATCTCATAGATTGGTGCGGAACCGCATGCGTACAGAATGATCAAATACTCCAAGCAGGTGTGAACCCTGAGATATCCAAATGAGAAGCAATTCTACGTATTTACCATTCAGGCGCGCAGCGGTAATCGGCGCAGGCACTATGGGGGCACAAATAGCGGCCCATTTGGCCAATGCCGGAGTCGAAGTATTGCTTTTGGATTTAGCAGCCCCGGAAGGGCAGGATCCTCGTGCTCTGGTGAAAAAGCGTTTGAAAACTATTACAAAGCTGAAGCCTAATCCGTTCTTTACAAAAGCTGTCCACCGACGCATAAGTTATGGCACCATTGAGCATGATCTGGAAAAAATTTCGGGTGCGGAATGGATTGTTGAAGCCGTAGTCGAGCGACTGGATATAAAGCGGGCTTTGTTGGAACAGGTGGAAATGCATGCAAGCCCAGGGAGCATCGTGTCAACCAATACCAGTGGAATCCCGATACATGCACTCGTTGCTGGACGCAGTTTGGAATTTCGGCAACATTTTCTAGGCACGCACTTTTTTAACCCGCCGCGATACCTCCCCCTCCTGGAGGTTATTACACACGCCGACACAAGCCCTGAGGTGCTGGACAGAATAAGATGGTATGCCCGTATCTATTTGGGTAAGGATGTTGTGCAGGCGAATGATGTGCCCTACTTCATTGCCAACCGGATTGGTATTTATGGCATGATAGGAGTAATTGAACAGTTTGCCAGTGGTGCCTACACTATCGAGGAAATTGACACGTTGACGGGTCCATTAGTCGGTCGCCCGAAATCCGGCACCTTCAGGACGGCAGATGTGGTTGGACTTGATGTGATGGGGCTTGTATGCGCAAATCTGTATGAGAGTGTGCCGGAGGACGAGAGTAGAGAGCGATTCAGAGTCCCGGAGGTATTGAAAAAGTTAGTAGCCAAGGGAGCACTGGGAGCAAAATCGGGGGCCGGATTCTATCGGAAAGAGGGCCGTAAAATTCGCTCTCTGAACCTGGCTTCAGGGCAATACGAAGATCCCGCCCCACTCAATCTAGGGGATCTCGGCAGGATCAAGGCAGCAGGCACACTTCGGCATCGCCTCGTAGCACTGTTCGAGGATGAAGGACGCGCAGGCAGGTTCTTTCGGAAGACCATGCTTGACTGTATGGCCTATGCCGCGAGACGAATAGGGGAAATTACCGACAGTCCCGCACGGGTTGACCGGGGGATGTGTTCAGGTTTCGGCTGGAAGATGGGGCCATTTGAAACGTGGGATGCAATTGGTTTCGCCAGGGTCAGAGAGGCCATGGTCAAGAATGGGCTTGCCCTCCCGGAGTGGATACTGGATATGTCGGACGATGCATCTTTCTACATTGACCATCCATTGCGCGTCTATTTTCCATCCCATGGGGAGTACGTGGCTGAGGATATGCCAGCGGACGAACGATCTCTGGAGTCAATCAAATTGGACCTGGGTAAAGACCTATGGTCGAACGAAGAGTCTGGGCTGATCGATCTGGGAGATGGGGTGGCTTTGTTTGAGTTTCGTTCCAAGGCATGTACACTTGGATTCAGAGTAATTAATGGATTGTTGACGACTATTGATTACGTCGAAAATGATCCCAACCTGCACGGATTGGTCATAGGCAACGAGGGAAGTCATTTTTCAGTGGGAGCCAATCTTGCAGAAATGGCCGGGACAGTCCAGTCGGGTGATTTTGGGAAGATTGATGAATACATCGCCCGGTTTCAGTCTGCTATGCAGCGCGTGCACTACGCACGTAAACCTGTGGTTGTGGCCGCACACCAGCGTGCGCTGGGAGGGGGATGCGAGCTCATCATGGCCTGTCCAAACCCGGTTGCCGCAGCAGAAACCTACGCCGGACTTGTAGAATTGGGAGTTGGATTGATACCGGCCGGTGCAGGAAGTATGCGGTTTGCGGCCAAGGCTAGCAAAGAAAACCAGGGTTATTATGACAGCAATCTTTTGCCTGGTGTGATGAAATACTTTGAGACAGTTGCGACGGCAACCGTATCAATGAGTGCGGAAGAAGCTCGTGATCTGGGTTTCCTGCCCGACCATGCGTGCATTGTAATGAACAGTGCCCGGCGCTTCCATGTGGCGAAACATGAAGTATTGAGACTTTCAAATCAAGGATATCGCCCACCTACACCTGCACAAGTTCGTGTGTTGGGGCGGCCTGGCGCAGCAGCGTTAAGTACGGCTGTTTATCAGCTACATCAAGGCAGATTTATCAGTGATTATGATCTGTACTTAGCCAAGAAATTGGCCTATATTTTTACCGGTGGGGATTTAAGTGGGGCGCAGGAAGTGTCCGAGTCATACTTACTGGACTTGGAGCGGGAAGTGTTTTTGGGCCTTTTGGGGCAACCCAAGACACAGGAGCGCATTGCTGGTCTGCTTAAGACCAATCGGCCTATTCGTAATTGAGCAATTCGAGAATGCAATCGTCAGCCGTTATCGTAACCAGTCTACGTACACCAGTCGGAAAGGCAAAGCGGGGAGCATTACGTTTTATGCGCCCTGAAGCCATGGGCGCTGAGGCGGTTCGGGCTGCCGTGGACCATACTCCTAATCTGCTTGCAGAAGACGTTGATGACGTACTTATCGGGTGTGCCTTTCCTGAGGGATCACAGGGCATGAACGTGGGGCGCATCATTGCGAACCGGGCAGGGCTACCCGATTCCGTGCCTGGGGCCACTATTAATCGTTTTTGTTCGTCGGGCCTGCAAACCATTGCCATGGCCAATCAGGCCATAGGGATGGGGCAGGCAGAGTGCATTGTAGCGGGCGGAGCGGAGAGTATGACGCTTGTGCCAATGAGCGGATATTACTTTCAGCCAGATCCCGGTATGGCTGAAAGCAGGCCCGAAGTTTACGTTTCGATGGGTAACACGGCAGAGAATCTGGCACAAAAGTACAGTATCTCGCGTGAGGATCAGGATCGCTTTGCACTGAGATCCCACGAGCGAGCGCTTGCAGCCCAATCTGGCAGATTTTTTGAGCAGGAAATCATCCCGCTGAAGGTGCAGCAGACTAGCTTCCAGAACGGGATTTCAAAAACGATCACCTACCAGTTTTCCTCAGACGAGGGACCGCGAGTAGATACTAGTATGGAAGTGCTCGGTCGTTTGCGACCGGTATTTCGGAATGGAGGCAGTGTTACGGCCGGTAATGCCTCTCAAATGTCTGATGGTGCAGCGGCAACCGTGGTTATGTCGGAAGCCATGGCAACTCGCTTGGGTGCTGAGCCACTGGCACGCATGGTTGGGTTTGCAGTGGCTGGCGTGCCCCCGGCCTTAATGGGTATTGGTCCTGTACCGGCCATCGAAAAGGTCCTCGCACAGACTGGTCTTAGCCGGGATCAGATTGGATTAATTGAGCTGAACGAAGCTTTTGCTGCGCAAGCGCTGGCGGTGATCAGAGAGGCGAGCCTTGACGAATCCATTACTAATGTGCAGGGAGGGGCAATTGCACTCGGTCATCCGCTGGGATGTACCGGAGCCAAGCTCACCGCCACTTTGCTGCATGCCATGAAGCGCCAGAACATTCGCTACGGATTGTGCACCATGTGTATCGGTGGCGGTATGGGCGCGGCAGCAATTTTCGAAAATCTGAGCTAAATCACCGATAATTGCAGGCTTTATAAGAACGGTCGTCACTCAAAACCAGTCCCCGCGGATCCAATTTCATCTCCAGGTCGTGGTGATCCAAGACTACTCGGTATTCTGTCCACCGTACCGTCTTATGTGGCAGTGTAGGTCTTTGACTTCAACGGCCAGTACAAGGCAGCTTAAAAGGTTGAACATCAGTCTTGATATTCTACCAAGACTGAACTCGAGATAGTGCCTGGCTTAAGCTAATCATCTGTTCTGCAGACTGCGTAGCTTTTGCGCCTGGAACTCCAGCCTTCTTGTTCTGTTGGTGGGTGTGTGTGTGTGGCTTATGTGATCACGATGTGGATTGGATGGCTGCCCTATGTAAAATTAGAAGATGAGACGGGTAGACTGAATCTGTACCCCGAAGGCCTCCAAAAACAGGCTCCCCACTCATAAAAGTGAAGAGCCATACTGCAATGATTATACTGTATTTAATTCATGGGATCGGACGGAGTTCTGGTGGATGGCGGAGGTGGAGCGCGAGTTACTGCGTGATCAAAGATCGCGCAGAGGCGATGTAGCGGATCGCAGATCAGCAGCATGCGCGGAACCGATGTGCGGAGTTGGAGTAAATGAGTGATGTAGAGAGTGAGAGAGTAATAAAAAACAGAACCTATTTTTTGCTCGTTTTCCGCAAATTTTTCCATCGTTCCGATGTTAAACCCTGCGAAGCGGAGGGCTGTCACGTTTCACCCATCGCCTCCTTAGCCGCGGCGGAACCATTGAACCTTGTCCAACACAGAAATGGAGAGACAAGACACACCGGAATTCACTAGAATCGTAGAGCTGCTTCAGGATACTGGATTGAAAGACCGCAAAGCAGTCGAACTTGCAGAACGCATGAGCAATATCGCTTCACAGAATACAATCGCCCAGTTTACATCCAAGCTGGAGACCGGCCTTGAAGGACTTCGTGCGGAGCTGAGGTCGCAGAGAGAGTCACAGGAGGCGAAGATGGATGCACAGAATTCAAAATACAATGTGCTCATCTGGATGATTGGATTTGCTACGGCCGTTATCTCCGCAGTCATCTTGTTCAGCAACAACGGCGGCTAATTTGCCGGAAATCACTCTGAGACGCTCATACGCGGCGCCAGACGCAATTACGCCCCTCTCAGGGAGCGCACGAGGAGAACGAGCTGCAAGAACTAGATTACCCTACCTTATTGCCATTGATCACCAGACCCTACCAGAGATGCCGGCACCCAATTTTAAGATGCTTATCAAGTTCCAGATTTCTGAATTGTCTGAGAATAACCCTCCCGCAGTAAAAACGCCCCGGGGAGCCAGGCGGGGGGAGCTGATCCTGGTCGCGCGAAACGCCGAGGGCCAAACGGACGCTTGGGCGGTACTAACAGTGCCCATCCTCTCCGGCGAGAACGAATGGGCCTAAACCCCTCTCTCTCATGAGCAGGTATGCCGGCATCTGGCAAAGCAGCTGCATGAGAATAACTGCAGTTTTACAGGAGAGGACTTCGTCGCCCGGTTTAACCAGGCATTGGAGACGATTTAGCGTTGTCTGCAGCACATTCAGCGCGTCTCTCGTCGCCGGCAGCGCACTTAGGTGCGACAAAACGTAATTTGAGCAAAATGAGACGCGGACATCATGCCTATGGAAGGGTCCGCGTCCGTGCCCACTCCTGCAGTACGGCTAAAACAAGCCGACGGAAAGTGATACCGTGCACCACGGCAACCTGCTTGAGCGCCAGGTGAATCTCCGGGGACAGATATACATTAAGGGCTTAGCCTCCCCACTATCTACTGCGGGGGGCGGAATTGCGGCCTGCACCGGGTCGCCACCGTGCTTCTGGGCCCACGCTTCCAGTACCGTGCGTGCGAGCTGTCGGAGGGAGATGTCTTTGGCAATCGCGGTCAACCTGAGCTTCTGATACAGGGGGAGGGGGAAATGGACCAGCGTGGATTTTGTGGCTACCCTTGCCGCGCCCTTCTGCGCAAGCGCTGCAGCTGCGGGATGTTCGACTCTCCGATGGGAGGCGGGTCGGAAACTCAGGGCGGGGGGGTAGGCATTTTCCTTATTTGAGTAAGGTGAGAATTTCGGCGACAAGCTGATCGGTCTCGCTGGCCGCCTTGCCATGCGGCTCATACTCCTGGACGGTCATGCCAAGCTGAGCCGCCCGTGCAAAAGCGACCCGATGCGTCATACGGCTCTCCAATAGGGGCACCCCCAGCTCTTTGGCCGCACCCCCGACCTCACGCGCGAGGGTGGATCCCCCGATCTGTTGTGTGACACACAACGCGTAGCGGAGTTCCCTGGTTCTGGCTTTCTGCTGTTGCCGCACGATATCCAGTACTTCATGGGTCGCGTACAGGTCCAACGCACTGGGGCAGACGGGAATGATGACGACATCCGCGACCTGTATGGCCGCCCCCAGGAGCTCTTCCAGCCTGGCAGAGCCGTTAATCACCACATGGTCGTAGGTGGTTTTCTCCTTCGAGACGGACTGGAGATTTTTTGGGCCAGTCATGCTGATGACCTGCGGAGCGGTGTCTCCCCGGTCTTCTCGGGCATACCCCCACCCGGTCGTCGATCCCTGGGGATCGGAGTCAACCAGGAGCACGTCAAGCCCGCGTGCGGCCAGGCCACCTGCCAAGTTAAATGACGTATGCGGTTTCTGGATGAATTGCAATTGAAGCTCTTCCCCGAGTGGAGGTGATGCTTGGCCCACCGTCCGGGTGCCATCGGAAGTTTTTGTTAGTCCCGGAAATGTAGTGCGTTTCCTGCCTGCGCCGAGGATCACATTCGGATCGTCTGCAGAAACATCGTGCAGCGCACGCGCGGAGATTTGTTCAACGATACTTCGATTTTTCGTCTATCGGTAACCTTACCAATGGTCAGAATACAAATCCTTGCGAACATCGAAGAAGGGATGCATAATCTCGCTAATCAAAGTCTGAATGCCGGAATCAGGGAAACAGCTAAACAGTATGCTGGTGTAACGTCTTCCGACAGCAACTAGTCACCCATGGAACAGTACGGATATGATCTTCTGACAGTTTGGCAAGGTATTGGTGTCAGCTTAATCGCGGGCTTGCTCTTGGCCTACTTCGGTGCACGTATCTGGATCTGGGCAGTTGCCATTCTTCTTCTTTTTTATGTCGCAGGATCCCCACTGTGGTTGATCATATTGGCGATAGTTTTTGCCGCAATCTCTGTCATACCGCCATGGCGCAGAACATTGTTTACGCGTCCGGTCATGCTGACCATAGACCGTATAGGATTATTGCCGGCTATTTCGGATACAGAGAGAGTAGCCCTGGAAGCGGGCAAGGTTTGGGTAGAGGGTGAATTATTCTCTGGGCGCCCAGACTGGGCACGTATTCGAGAGTCACCGTATCCTAATCTGAGTTCGGAGGAGCAGGAGTTCCTAGACGGCCCTGTTCAGGAATTGTGTGACCTAGTAGACGACTGGAAGGTGTGGACGGATCGGCAGTTTTCCGATGAAGCCTGGCAGTTGATGCGGCGCGAAAAGATCTTTGGTATGATCATTCCCACCAGGTATGGCGGCCTCGGATTTTCCGCGATGGCAAATAGTGCGGTCGTGGCTAAGCTGCAGTCGCATTGCAATCCGCTCTCAACAACGGTTATGGTGCCGAATTCTCTAGGACCTGCAGAACTGTTGATCCACTATGGAACGCAGGCGCAGCGTGAACACTACCTGGCGCATCTGGCCAACGGCACATTTCTTCCTGCTTTTGCACTCACTGAACCAGCTGCCGGCAGTGATGCGGGAGCGATACAAGCGGACGGGGTATTATTCAGGGATGAATCTGGAGACGTGAAAATTCGGCTTAACTGGCAAAAACGATACATCACACTGTCTGCTGTGGCAGAAATTCTGGGGATTGCATTCAAGCTCCGGGATCCAGAAAACATCCTCGGCCGTGGGGAAAACCTCGGTATAACATGTGCGCTGGTTCCTTCGGACACCCCGGGAATCAAACGAGGCCGAAGACACGATCCATTAGGGGTTCCGTTCGTGAATGCACCCTTTGAAGGTCATAATGTTGTCGTGCCTCTTGATGCAATTATTGGCGAAGAAGAGGGGGCAGGAGATGGGTGGAGAATGCTTATGGAGTGCCTGGCTGCCGGACGTGGGATATCGTTGCCTGCATCTTCTGTTGGAAGCGCAAAGACGATCTACCTAGCAGCATCTGCACATGCTGCGGTCAGACGCCAGTTCGGACTTCCTCTTGGGAAATTCGAGGGAATTGAAGAGCCCTTGGCGCGAATTGGTGGTTTTACCTACCTCATGGATGCGGCCCGCATATATACACTTGGAGCCATAGATAGCGGAGAGGCACCGGCCGTGGTCACAGCCATTCTCAAGTACCACCTGACTGAACTTGGGCGGAAAGTTATTAACGATGGAATGGATATCCTGGCGGGAAATGCGATCTCGTCCGGCCCACGCAATGTTCTAGCACACTTCTATTTCAGCAACCCAATCGCGATCACGGTTGAAGGTGCGAACATACTCACAAGATCACTGATCATCTTTGGTCAGGGAGCCTTGCGCTGTCATCCTTGGGCTTACAAGGAAGTTTCGGCATTGGCTGCAAAAGATGTTGATCTGTTCGATCGTGCGTTCATTGGCCATATTGGACATGTAGTACGCAATGCTGCACGATGTTTGCTGTTGGGGATTACCCGCGGTCATGCAGCTATGGTTCCTGGTCAAGGAATCGTGCGACAATACATTCGGCGGCTCACGTGGGCATCAACCGCGTTCGCGTTTCTGGCAGACTTGGCCATGGCTTCCCTGGGAAGTTCACTGAAACGAAAAGAGAAGATTACTGGTCGCCTTGCCGACATCTTTTCCTGGTTGTATATAGCCTCAGCCACAATTCGTCGGTTTGAAGCCGAGGGACAGCGCAAAGAAGATATCCCATACTTCCAGTGGTCCATGGAGTATGCACTCGGCGAAATTCAACGGGCATTTGAAGGTCTGTTTGCGAATATAACCGTGCCAGGTTTCACATGGTGGATGCGTGGACCGGCGTTACTGTGGTACAGACTGAACAGCTTCGGGCGGGGCCCATCAGATCGGGTGGGCCACAAGGTTGCTCAGCTTATGCAGGTGCCAGGCCCACAGCGCAACCGAATTGCAGCAGGTGTTTATTTGGGCGACGACAAAGCGCGCGGGCTGCGACGTCTGGAGCACGCACTGGATCTGGTGGCAGCCGTTCGGCCGATTGAAGCAAAAGTCTCAAAGGCCGTACGTACCGGTCAGTTGGCCCGCAAACCGAAGACTACTCGGTTTGAGAGAGCCCACGCGGCTGGAATCATCACCGACGAAGAAGCAGCAAAGATCCATGAGGCAGCGGCAGCCTCATGGGAAGCAATACAGGTTGACGATTTTGACGAGGCGTCATACCTGCGTCATCACGCATCAGCATAACAGAATATGAGAATGAGTCCATGACCGTAACATTACTGATTTTACTCCATGTTTTGACTGCCTCAGCTTGGTTTGGGCTAAGCATACGGTTGGGCAGTCAAGCCAAACTCGCTGCGACTGGGCAGGTAGCTGTTTCCGTCGACGGTCTGCGTACAGTCTCGCTAATGGGCATTATGCTCATAGCTACATTCGTGTTCTCAATGGTACTGCTTATGGTTGGAGGCGGATATCCTGGGCAAATTCAATACCACGCGGCCTCAGCTTTGATTGTTGTTCTGTTGGGGATACAGTTCGTGTTCCTGCGTCCGGCCTGGAGACGATTACACACCGCCGTCGAAACTGGGAGCAAAAACACGGAATCAGAAACAAATGGTAATGAGGCATCAACCCACGCCCGTAAGGTCTCCATGTATGCAGGCATCGGTCACCTGTTCTGGTTGATTCTATTGGTTCTCATGTTTTGGAACAGATTGATCACTTAGACATATACCTACGCTGTGCACGGGGTGTCCACCCTGCGGTGCATTTCGGTGCCCTCATGTATTACATCTAATTCAGCGTTGATGGCGACTAAGCGTATGAACGAGAGTTGGCAGCAGGTCTGCAGCCAGATAGAGTCCATTTGGAGCGAGGCGGATTTTAATGAGAGAGAGATGAAGAAGGCGCGCGGCAATATGCGCAAGATGGTCCAACTCATTCACGATAAAACCGGTGAGCCAAGGAGCGAGATCTTTCAAAAGATCAGCGCCATTATTTAAGCGCGTCGCAGTGGCAGAGCCCCCAGGTTCGCCGAAAATCTGCGATGGCTTGGTGCTTCCTTATTTTACTGCTCTCACAGATCCCTCCTACGGATTTGCAGGCGGCCCGTCAAGCGGTCGCTAGTCAGGAGTACGAGCGTGCGGTCCAATTACTAGACGAGTTTCTCGAATCAGACAGTAACCACATTGAAGGTCACTACCTTCGTGGGATCGCATTACGTGAACGCGGCCGGAGCCCCACACTCAAAAATCGACTGCAGCGTCTACTGGCACGCAGTGCGGCTGATTTTGAATTCGTGGTTGCGCAGGATTCTGCATATCAGGATGTTCTTTTTCAGTACGCGATCCTTAAACGGTATAAGGAAGACTTGGAGGGGGCAATCACCTTGGGAGAAGCCCAACTGAAGCACCAGCCAGATTTGGATTACGTACTGCCTCGTCTGTTGTCGTTTTACTGGCGCTATGTCGTGACGACTGCGCCCGAGAAGGCAAGATTGTGGTTACGGAGTCAATCAGGTCCTCTAGCTCCGCTTTTTGTCGGTCGTGCATACGAACGACAGGGCATGTACGATACGGCGGAAGCAATCTATACCGAAGACGAGGATACAGCGGAAACTCCTCTGCTTCTTGCGCAGGCACGATTGAGCTTTGCACGAATGCGTCCGGAGATTGGTACAGAAACCATCGAAGAAGCGATTTCCAGCATAGACGCAAAGGTAGATGCGCTGGTCTTCTTCGAAGAAATAAAAACTATAGCCAGTCCGGCAGAGGTAGCTGCCTTTGAGCGTATTGAAGAGCTTGAAGAGTACCGCAAGTTTTTCAGGGTGTTTTGGACCAGCCGGGATCCCATGCCGGCTGCCGCTTATAACGCACGTATGGCTGAACATTACCGTCGGCTGCGTATTGCTGAGCAGAGTTTTCTGTTCAATGGGTTCCGTTCGTGGTTCCGTAGTGCGTTCACACATGATGAGACCTATTTTCCGGTTACATACCAATTAAGCTCTGATTTCAATGATCGTGGTATCATATTCATGCGCCACGGAGAACCCGACGACTATACCGTAGGCGAAGCCAATTCCTGGCTATACAATGACTCGCTGCTAGTTTTCCACTTTGCTCCGACCTGTATGGGCCAGGTATGTGGAGTTACAGAGCATTTTGTGCCTTCGCCTGTTGGACCAACGTTCGAGCCGGCTCTTGTAGGGCTGGATGCACTGGATGCGGAACGGAAGAGTGCAGACTATCTCGTACATGGATTGAGCACAGACCGGCATCAATGGTCATCCGATATTCGGCACTGGGAGGTGCCATATGTCGTTGGCGCATTCCGTGGGCTTGACGGACGAACCTTAGTGGAGATTTACTACGAAGTTCCATTGCACGAAACTGCGCGTGTGCGCGGCCCCGACTCGGTTGTTGTAGAAACCGGTTTCGCGATTCATACCGACGACTGGGAACGCATCAATTACGCACGGAAACAGTCGCAATATGGCCGTGGAGAGAAGCCCTTTGTCGACCGATTCCAAGTAGACTTATCCACAGATCGGTTCAATTTTTCACTTCATGCCCGTGTGCTGGATGGCGTACATCTTCGTGCGTACAGATTTGACTATCTCGTGCCCAGATATACAGATTCTGGTTTGCAGCTGAGTGATATGCTTTTGGCAGACAGTATAGCTGTGCTTCCGGATGCGGTTGAGCGTGATGAGGTGATCCTACATGTGAATCCATCTGGACAATTCGAAAGATCTGTAGCTCCGTTCGTGTATTTCGAGATTTACAATTTGACACGGGAACCAGACGGGCAAACAAGATACCGCATTGCATACACACTCACACCTGCCGACGCAGGTCAGGAGGAGGCAATTACTTTGCAGACGAGCGAACAGCGAAGCACCGATACATCGCCCCTTTCGTATGTAGCCATTGATCTGGGGGAAGCTTCAGACGGAAGCTATACCATAGAGGTGGAAGTAGAGGACCTTGTAACTGGTATGGCAGTCAGAACCGGACGGGCGCTGCACCTGAAATAGCAAAACTATTTTTTCCGTGCAATCACGTATTGGCTGAGTGCATGCATCGCTTGGCGGGCGTCCGAATCCGGGAAGCTCTCCAATAGGGTTTGTGCCTTTTTAACATGGTATTCCATGCGCTCCTGCGCGTAGGCGAGTCCCCCTGTGGTCTCAACAAAATCGAGAACGATTTTTCGATTATGCTGGCTTTTTTTACCCCTGCGGATAATTTTCAGCATTCGCCGGCGTTCAGCCGGATTCGCGACTTTTAGGGCGTGTATCAGAGGGAGCGTAACCAGTTTCTTTTGCAGATCAGCTCCTACGGGCTTTCCGATTCCGCCAGCTCCAAAGTCAAATAGATCATCCCGTATCTGGAAAGCCAGCCCTAACTGTTCGCCGAACTCGCACATATACCGTACACTGGTTTCGTCAGTATTTGCACTCAGAGCACCACAGTGGGTACATGCGGCCAAAAGAGATGCTGTTTTGTCCGAAATGATCCGGTAGTATGAATCCTCATCAATATCCAGGTTTCGTGTTCGCTGCACCTGACGTAGCTCCCCTTCACTCATGCGCTGCACAGCATTGCTAAGAACACGAAGCATGTCAAAATCATCGTGTTCCAGAGCCAGTAATAGACCGCGGCTCAGAAAATAGTCGCCGAGGAGTACCGCTACTTTGTTGCCCCAGAGCGCATTGATTGAAAAGGATCCACGTCGCTTTTCAGACTCGTCCACGACATCATCATGCACAAGCGTAGCCGTATGGAGCAGTTCTACCAGTGCAGCAGCACGGTAACTACGTTCGCTGATGCCACCACAGGTTTTTGCCGCCAAAAGCACCAGCAGCGGTCGAACGCGCTTACCTTTTTGACGCAGGATGTACCGCAGAATCAGGTTCAGGAGCTTATGCTCCACGCGCACCGCGGCCCTGAAGTGATGATAAAACTCCTTAATGTCATCTTCCACAACCGACTGGATATCTCGCAGCGCGATCGCAGGTTCTGCCTGGTTTGCCACCATCCAGTCTGACCTGATTGCAAGACGGTCGTAAACGATAACTTATTCAATGGTGTTCAATTGTGGACCATTGGGGATGAGCTTTGTAGTACTCCCAGGCGTGTTCGGGGCACCGTCGCCTCTATCTCTTCCTTGTCTAACCCATGTCGTGGCCTCAAAAGCAGAGAGATCCGAGTTGTATCCCAAAGATGCCACCCATCAGATATCTTGTGAAGAATTCGATCCAGCCATTCATGGGCATCAGAATCGTTTGCTACGCATACGTAAATTTCTACGCGCATCCAAGTTATCTCCCCATGTTGCGTACGGAAGCACGTCGGATGGCCAATACCTCCTCATAGTCTTCACTGAAGACCCCGTCTGGCCAGCTACTCATTTCGCCACAATCGTTTATAGTAATTTTTTGCAACACAGACCCATGCTCTGGCTCGGTATTAATCCAATATACAGCTACATGATCGTGCGGTAGTCGCCCCTCTGCGATCCAGCGTCGCGCACGAAGCAAAATCATCTCCGAGTGCGTCTCAATGATCATGGGTCTGGCAGATCCTGACAGATTGCTTAGCAAAAGTTCCGCAACATGAGCATGGGCAGCTGGATGAAGCTCTGCTTCTGGATGTTCAATGATGTCAACACCCGGCCCTGCCTGTTTTGCAGTTAGCGCTGTCACTACGACGGGAAGAACCTGCGAAAGCCCTCCACCAGATTGGCCAAGAAGTACATCAGAGCCATGTGCCGGTGATCCCACTATTAGATCAAAGTATCTACCCTCGGTTCTAACGTTAAGACTCACTTCGAAAGCTTTGTGATACCACTCCCTAACGGAACCTCTCAGATCATCATCTGCAACTAAAATAATCGGTGCCGCTGCTCCCTTTGCTTCATGCACACTTGAGATTGGTTCTTCTATCGTGAAACGTGATGACGAAAAACTGCGTGGGCACTCCAAATAGCGAACACCATTGGCCCATTTTCTGATCTCTTCTGCTTGGGCATCAACCCAGTCTGGCAGCTGGTGGGGTTTCCGCGGCAACAAACCTAGCCAGTTGATCTGGTGCCTACTCGTCTCTCCTCCCGAGACAGATACTTCGTAAGGAGATTGTTGGTCGAGAACTTTTCTTCTTGCCTCAATCCGATCACTTCCGCTGCTAAAACTCCATTTGAGAATCTGGCGTTCGGATGGCTTGGACGGCCTTAACACATTCTGAACAGTCACCGATAGGGAAGATTCGCTGCCCTCATGCACAAGTACAGCAGACAGGGACAATCTACCATGTACAGAATGCCTGTTCACCAAATCCACGAAAGTTCTGCCATGGCGAACCCCACCCGAACTCATTAATAGTGGTTCGCGGATATCATCCCCTGAAGGAGCTAAGCTGCTTGCCAATAAATGGAACGCTTGGGCTAGTGCTGTTTTACCAGAATTGTTAGCCCCTACAAGGATGGTCAGAGGGGCAATTTCAACACTTGTATCCCCACGGTAACTCTTATATCGTTTAACACTTAAACTTCGAAGTTCCACGGCTTTGCACGCTGGCAGCTTGGGTCACCTTGGAGACGATATTTCGCCAATATCGTTCCGTATTCCCATTCTATTCGGCTCTCAAAGATCAGCCCTATCTGAGACCATAACAACATTCAGAGAATCTCTGATCAAGCATTGCTGGCCACCAAATCCACACAGATGAGAGTGTTTTGTAAGTATCCGTCCGAGAACACCAAGATAGCACCCACTTTTTCATTAGACCTATAAAGAGAAGCGAAACTTTGGGCATAGGATTATAGCGGATTGTGCCGAATTACTCCGTGATGTATCTTGGATCGGAATCACGCCCTATCTCGTGGATGGCACATATCACAACGAAGGGCGAAGGGTCGGAAAAAGATTGCTGCTTCCCTGAACATTTCTCAGTACGAAGTATACGACAATAATAATACCCTTACGCTGCAACAGTGGAAAAATCAGTTCAAATATCCATCAGTCCAAAAAAATCAGGACTTGGAATGCTGACAATTCAAGATGCCATGGAGCAAGTACGGGATTTCTTTGATTTGCTATCTGATGAAAATAATCAGCATGTAAAGTGGATACTAGAACATGCCCAATTCAATTCGCCTCTCGTAATTACAGCAAAGCCAATTGATACCCAAACCAATGAGTCGGCCTATGAGGCTATCAACTCCACTGTTAGGGATATCGTTTCGGCGATTACGAATCTTTCTTCCCCGCAACCTCATCCAGTCAATCTCTCCGGCCGGAAGCTTAAGAAGATTACACAGCTATTACAAAGAAACACTAACGGGATAGAGCGAACCGAGTGTGATTTTGGAAATGGGATTGAGCAAGTGGTTATTGATCAAGATTTTGCCGAGGTAGGCCTTAAACTGTTGACTCAAAAAAGTGATTTGGGTGACCTACTTGCGACTTTTCCAGTACAGGGATATGGCTCAATCGCTGGATCTCTCGTTCAGTTGGGTACGCACTACAACAAGCCCGCGATTCAAGTTGAGGAGTTTAATACTGGAAACAAAATATGGTGCCAAGTAGATCAGCTTACGCTAACAAAGTTGAACGAAAAATTACGTGTCAAAGACTTTTGGGAACATCGAGAGGTCCGTGTACAGGGCATGTTAGATTTCGATGGTATCGGAAAACTTACTCGTATAATTGATGGTACGGTTTCTTACTTGAATCGTAGGCAAGTGCCTCTTGATGAGTTGCATGACCCTGGCTTTTCTGAAGGACATTCATCTGAAGAATACTTAGAACGGTTGAGGGAAGATTAGGTGGAGCGCTTACGTAAATACTATTGGGATGCTTGCGTATGGATTGATCTGATTACCCAATCTGACGAGGACAGATTTAAGAGATGCCTCCATGTACTTTCAGAAGTTGAGAAGCATAAAGCCGAGTTGTGGACATCGGCATTTACCTTAGCCGAAGTCTATAAACGCAAATGTGACGGTGACACTGCATCAATGCCCGAAGACCAAGATGATACGTTTGAATCATACTTTGAATCAGGCTTGGTTAAACCTATTCTTGTAGACGTGCAGGTAGCAAAAGTATCAAGACGACTTTGTAGAAAATATCCTGGATTACGAAAACCGCAAGATGCAATTCATGTAGCGTCTTGCGTTATTGGAAACATTGATGAATTAGGGAACTATATACTTAATTGTACCAATACAGAACGTTTTCCCGATATTGTTTGCAGTATAAGCTACGATTGGCTCTTTTTGATCAATCGAATTTTGGGGAGGTTCCCTGGATATCAAACAGATCCTTTGGGTTCGGGAGTTGGGGTGGCTCGCAGATGCTAAGCCTTTTTCCGTTGAAGCATATCAAATGATCGTCGAAACGTGTTAAATGGTTTGAGTCAAATGTGTGTAGTACATCCACGTCATAAACCAAGCACGAGGCGACATGCACTGCATCTTGGGGCTTCTTCAATTTGGGATACTCCCTGAGCAGTCGCCGTGCTACCATACCCACGTTTTGAGTTACCTGAAGCACCTCGACATTATTTCTTAAGTAATCTTCAAAGTCTTGGTCTTTGTTCTCTGGAAGCTGTACTCTGTCCCCATGGCATTTCACTTTATAAACCTCTGCCAGCGTGAACGCAGAAGTGTAAAGTTCTGCGTTCTTGTTGCCAACAAGATTTATTACATGTAAGCAGCGATCCACTCTGTCTTGATTCTCTCTATTAATGAGATCAATCCAAAGGCACGCATCCCAATAGTACTTAATAGGCTGATCCGCCATAATCACCCTCACGGAGTTTGTCTAAGTACTCTCTGGCGGATAAGCCTCCTGTAAAGTCTGGGTCAAAAAGATCTTCAAGAGAAACGTCACTTTCTTCGACTATTTCCACATAACCATCTATCACCTTCTCCAAATTCCCGTCTTTCTTATAGAATATCTTGCCCTGAACACTTACGCGCTTTTCGCTCCATACGACACAGGCACTCATTTTTTCCCATTTCTGCAATTCTGCGGCAGCCAATTGGCACCAAATAGACCTTTTAAGATTGCTAGCCCAAATTTTCACTGACGGCCGATTATCGTGCGTGCCTATGTTCATGAGCGTACCCTCAACAGATCCCAATTCTGTCCGTTTTCGGTTTTCATACATGCAGCTGTAAATAGGGTCGGGTGGCAACGCCAGTATGCGCAGACTACTTTTTGCGCTTTCGGGCTTGATCTCTAGGGACTGTCCAATGTGCGGTAGTCCGCAAGTCGTGCTGGCAATGCCATTCAGGTTTCTTTCTAGCATTCTCTTGGTCGCGTCACGGACGACTTTGGGTGTATCTGGATTCCATGTTTGCCCAGACGAAATGTCGCGGTAAAGGGTGTGGAAGGCACGGGCATTCGGCTCCACGATATCATAATCAATGTCTAACGTTGTTGCGTTATGAGGCACGCACTCCATGGTTAACGGATTCTGCCTAGCGACTGTCTTAATGTTAAACAAGACCTTCTTGTTGTTTCCCCCCTTGAGTATTTTGAAGAAATCCGCTGCTTGGTCAAGTGCATCGTGAACATCAAGTACGCCTTTCCGGCCTGTAGACGCCTCAACCGAAATTCTAAAAGGTTCGTTCATTAAGTCACCTGTTCGTTGCTCTGGCAAGTATACGTATTCTGTTATTCTATGATGCAAATAGTCCACCTGAAGATACAACACCTAGGACAATTCCCTAAGGTTTGATTCCTACGAGCACCAGTGGTACAGCTGGCACTCCTCAACCTTGACGAATAACATTCAGTAGGTCACGCTCATAGTAGGGAATACCGCTTGACATTTCCTTCTCCAGAGACTTCATCATCTTCTTCGATCAAACACTTCTGTTCAATTACCTGCATAATCGCTCTTGTCTCTCCCTTTAATCGAGCGATGTCTTCACCCTTGTGCTTCCACACTTTAACCCCTGCACCTGCTGTATACAGCTTACGAGCAGTCTTCTGTCTTTCTTCTGCTACTTGGAGTTCGAGTGCAGTGATCTTGTACTCCACTTCTAACTCATCAACGGAAACGCCTTAAAGATTTCGAAACCACCCGTCCCCCCAGCTGAGACACTACGGGAATTACCATTCGATGGTAATTGTCTGTGATTCTGAGCTCCTTTGAAGAATACTTCTACGAAAAATGCTGTACTTGTCTTGGTTGAATAAACGGATTGTTGTTAAATAGAGCCGAAGTGCGACTAATCACCATGGTGAACCTGAAGGCAAACGAACTATTATTCCCCCTCCCCCCCCCCCCCCAAAATTTTCACCCCAATACTATCTGGACAGGGTATAACCTTTATGTAATGCGTGGCATGAACAGTGCCCCCGTCGATCTAATCTATCTTTATCCCCATTCAATAGCAAAGCCAACCACGCCGCTCCTATTTGTAGTAAAGCTACGGGGGCAACTCTTAAAGATACTTGGACATTATCAGACATAGATACTGAATGGCATGATGTGATCGAAAAGCCTTATCCAGCCTCTGACTTGTGATCATGGCGGCCATGACGGATAGCGATGAGTCCTATCTCTCCTACATGGCAATCCGGTTGCCGGAAATGAAGCGCTTAATGAAGGAATTTGCTTCCATTTGTCTCCACTGTGATCCCACCTTAAGCCATTATTTGAAGCTGGCCATGGATGTCATATTTGGTTGAACAAGTTTTCAATATGAAATTCTCTGGCATTATGGGCGCGGAATACTCACCTCTTAAGAATCTGGCGTCCGATGACTAGGACTGCCTTAGCACATTCTGAATAATTCCCGAAAGCTTGTTCATGCGTTCATGGGCGTACTAGACAGTGACGTTACGACTTACAGACTCACAAAAATCAGCCAAAGCCATAGCTACTGCGTCGCAGCAGGAGCAGGAAGAACGGTACACCGCAGAGGGCGGTTACAATGCCAACCGGCAGCTGTGCTCCTGGCAGGAGGGCTCTCGCTACAAGATCCGCCCATAAAAGGAATACCGCGCCAGCGATAAAGCTTGCTGGCAGCACGCGTCGATGAGTTACGCCGACTATGGAACGCACGGCGTGGGGAACGATCAGACCAACGAATCCAATCGCTCCGCTTGCAGCAACGATAGATCCGGTAACCAGTGAAGCCAGGACAATCAGGATTCGCTTTATAGATTCAACCGGGACTCCCAGTGAGTGAGCAGATTCATCACCGGTTAGCATCCCATCCAAAGGGCGTGCCAACACAATTAACGAGACAAAACCTATCAACACGGCTATTGAAGGCCAGATCAGTGCACTCCAGGTTGCCAGATGGAGTGACCCCAGCAGCCAAAAAAGCACTGACCTTAGTTTATCGGGCTCCGGCGACGATAGGGTAATAAAGGAAGAAAGGGCACCCATGAGTGATGCAACAGCGACCCCGGCCAGGAGCAGACGTGTAACCGATAAATGCCCCCGACCACCTGCAACACTGTACACGATGAGAATTGCACACAAGCCTCCTGCAAACGCTGCCACCGGCATAGAAACCGCCTTAGAGATCAAGGGGGGTAGGAAACCCAGGTAAAACAGTGATGCGCCTGCTGTCGCCCCGCTAGAAATCCCCAGGATATACGGTTCTGCCAAAGGATTACGTACAAGCGTTTGCATCGCTGTACCGATAATCCCTAACCCTCCCCCGACAATAAGGGCAAGCAAGGCACGAGGGAGGCGAAGCTGCCACACGATGCGATCTGCAATGGGATCTGGAGCAATGCCGTATCCGAACGTAATATGATGCCACAGCACAGACAGTGCTTCGGAAAATGATACCTCATCTCCCGCGCTCACGGAGATGATTACACTAAAAAATGCCAATACCAGTAACCCAATTATCCAGCGATTCATGGATTAATCACCGCGTCAGGATGCAAAACTTGTGCAAGAGTCCATGCCCCGGACACAAGACGCGGTCCAGGCCGTAAATAGAGATCGGGGTACAGTCCATAGATTCGGCCGGATACTACCGCGGGTACAATATCCCAGGTTGAGTGATGAGAAATAAGTTTCGTGACATCGTACTGTGGGCCGAATGAGCCCACAATTACGTCAGGCCCTGAGCTTAACACGAATTCGTCAGTGAGTACAGGGGCACGTGTTGTCAATGTTTGTGTGATGCTGTAACCACCGGCTAAATCAATCATATCGTGAATGTAACTTCCTTGCCCAAAAGCATAGAGTGTTACGTCATTGATCAAGAACAGTGTACGCGGTCGCTCAGATAAGTCGGCAGTGAGCACCGCCAGTTGCGCGAGCGAGTCTTCGAGTTCAATTGCCCGGCGTGTCGCTGCCTCTGAGGTGCCGAGTAGGTCCCCCAGGGTTCGAATCGCCCGGGGTACATCCGGGAGCGTATTCACCGCAACGAAATACACCGGAATGCCTATCGATGAGAAGATGTCAGCCTCCTTCGGGCTGTTTACTTGCTCACTTGCAAGTACTAGTTCTGGGTCAAGAGCGACAATAGCTTCAAAATCTGTTGGAATCATGCCATATTTTGGCAATGAATCAACGGCTGGAGGATAGTCATCGAATGTTGTTACCCCCACTATTTTTGATCCAGCCCCTGCAGCAAATGCAAGCTCCGTCACACTTGGGGCAAGCGTAGCGATCCTCTCTATTGTGGGAGGCAATACCACAGTACGCCCCAAATCATCCTCGACAGTCCGTCCCTCAGGAAAATTGGATGAACAGCCGATTAAGAGTAGGCAAAGCAGGCAGACTTGACGCATGGATTGGGATGGAGGATGTGGCACTGGTGAATAGGTCACAAGTTACACTAAGTTCTCTTGTTGCTCTATCAAGTGAATCGCGCAGATGCCAAAAACGTTGCCTCAGAGAGCTTGAAATGAACTCAAGCCAGTTGGCTCAAATGATTGACCATACCAGGCTTGCTCCTGATACTACGGTGCAGGACGTGCACATTCTATGTGAAGAGGCTGTCCAACACGGGTTTGCAAGCGTGTGTATTCCTCCATGTTATGTGGAGGAAGCTGCCCGAATGCTCGCGGAAGAATTACCTTTGGTATGCACCGTAGTAGGTTTCCCGCTGGGGGGGAGCCGAAGTAGCGTTAAGGCTATGGAGGCGACGATGGCTGTTGAAGACGGCGCAACGGAAATTGACATGGTCATGGCTATCGGATTATTCAAGAGTGGGGCATACAAGTCGGTAACAAAAGACATTCAGACGGTAGTCCAAGCTTGCGAGAACGGGGCTCTGGTAAAAGTGATCCTTGAGTGCGTGCTGCTCACAGAACAGGAGAAACGCATAGCGTGCTTGCTGGCGCGTGATGCAGGAGCCGCCTACGTAAAGACCTCCACGGGATTCGCAAGTGGGGGAGCTACGGAAGCGGATGTGTCCCTCATGCGTAACACTGTTGGACGCGATCTTGGCATCAAGGCAGCGGGCGGGATACGCACCGGGACTTCTGCACTCGCAATGGTGCGTGCGGGTGCTGACAGGATTGGGGCCAGCGCTTCGCTGGCAATTATTCAAGAAATGGATTGAATGGTCAGGACGGCTAATACTTTAACCTTTATTTTTCTATTGTTTTTTGCAGTTGCTTGTTCGGGCCCGGCAACAAGGCCGCTTACGAACGTTTCATCTGTAGAGGAGGATGTCTCAATTGATTGGTCTGAGCATGAGGATTTCGATCTGGAAGCCTATCGGGAGCCCCCCGTTGCCTCTTCGGTAGGGGTGGTGCACGATGTGCCCGAACTGCTGCTTTCCAGCAACAATGTAGTGCGCTATTCCCGTGAAGAACAAGCGGGTTTTCGAATTCAGATTGTATCTACGCTCAGTAAACAGGAAGCAGATCAGGCGGTCGAAGATGCTCTTGCATGGTGGAGAGATTTTGAACAGGATGATTCACTCCGTGACCTATACCCACGATCCGAGCCTGAACCACCAGTATATCAGGACTTTCGTGCACCCTACTATCGCGTTCGGATAGGTAATTTTATTCGTCGTGCCGACGCTGAGCTCCTTCTTGAAGTAGTCGAGAAAAGCTATGCTAGTTCATTCATAGCGCCCGACCAGGTGATTGTCGAATAGAGGGCTACCGAAGGGCCGACTCGAGCTCTGTTGCCGCGTCCGTCCGCGCGTCTCTATACTTAACGATAACCGGCACATACGTGGCTATCCCGTGCTCTCGTGCGAAAAACCCGGGCTTATCGCGACTTCCCGGCACAACAACGGCCCCCGGAGGAACCTCTCCAGTTTCGATTACACGTTCGTGAACCAAATCGTACAATCTCGTAGCGTTTGTCAAAATTACGCCCGGAGCCAACACTGCACCCTTGCGAATTACGCAGCCTTCGTAGATGCCGCAACCTCCGCCGATGAAGCTGTCATCTTCTACAATGACAGGTAGTGCGCCCGGGGGTTCCAGGACTCCGCCAACCTGTACGGCAGCGGAGAGATGAACCCGTTTTCCGATCTGGGCGCAACTGCCCACAAGAGCATGCGAATCGACCATGGTTCCTTCATCTACGTATGCTCCGGTATTGATGTACATTGGGGGCATACAAATAACGCCAGGACCGACGTATGCTCCGGTCCGAATGGATGACCCACCCGGTACGAGCCGGACTTGATCGTTCACCCCAAGGGGTTTCAGAGGAAAGGTGTGTTTATCAAAGAAGGAAGCCGGTGCAGCAGTGAGCTCTTCGAGTTTACCTGTACGGAATCCATACAACAGCCCTTTCTTTACCCAGGCATGGGCTTCCCAGTTGCCGTCTGCATTTTGGGAAGCAGCGCGTATCATTCCGGTGTTCAGACCTTCTATAAGGTAGTCGAAGCCAAGCGCCTGCAGATCAGGGTCATTAGACGCAAGGTGCTGTCGAATACTTGACCGGGAGGGAATCATTCAAGTATTGCGGCTGTGTGCGGCACAGGCAGCTCCGATGATACCCGCCTCATTCTGGAAATGTGCTGGGGCAAGGCGTGCTCTTGTTCCGAGTAAATGAAAGTAATTTCTTACACGCTTTGGCCTGCTAACACCACCTCCAAGAATGATCAGTTCAGGGTCAAGCAGGAACTCGACGTAACTCAGGTACTCCTGCAGGCGTTTGGCCCAGTCCCCCCAGGATAGATTCTCGCGTTTTCGTACACTATTGGCGGCCCAGGCCTCCGCAATCGTGTCGTGCATACGCAAATGACCAAGCTCGAGATTAGGTACAAGAGTGGATCCCACGAACAGGCTTGAGCCAATACCTGTACCAAGTGTTAGTACAAGTGTTTTGCCTGGGACATCCTTGCCTGCACCGTAATGAATCTCGGCATAACCGGCAGCATCGGCATCATTGAGTGTAACAACATCAGAATCAGTGGTGCGTGAAAATAACGCCTCTATGTTCGTACCAATCCAGGAGGGATCAATGTTGGCTGCTGTGCGGGCGATACCGTTATGAACGCGTACGGGCATTGCTATTCCGATCCTTCCGCGCCAAGAAAAATGATGAACAATAGCACGTACAGTTTGCGCAACCTCTTCCGGGTGTGCGCCCTTTGGTGTGGGAAGGCGAAAACGTTCGGAAGTCAGTTGTCCAGATGCTATATCGACCGGAGCTCCTTTGATTCCAGTTCCACCTATGTCTATTCCGAGAACTTCCAACTCAAATACAAATAAGCGTAGCAGAAACAGAAAGATAGTACGTAACTTAGCATTATTGGCGTTATGTGCGCCATGTCGAACATTTATAAGAGAAAAATATTGGAAATTATATTGATGACCAGACTCTTACTTGCCATTCTCCTTGCAGGTTTTCTTTCCATAGGTGCCTGTCAGTGTTCCGAAAAGCCGGAGCAACCTCCGATTGCAGCTCTGCCGTAAAGGGGTGGGTATGCGGATTCCAAAAAACGTTATAGAGCAGGTGCGTGATGCCTCAGACATTCTGAGCATTGCACAGGATTACGTACGGCTGAAGAAGGCTGGGCGCAATTATTTAGGGTTATGCCCATTCCACAGCGAGAAAACGGCGTCCTTTAATGTGAGTCCAGCAAAAGGATTCTTCAAGTGCTTTGGATGTGGCAAAGGCGGAGACACGATCACCTTCGTGATGGAGATCGAACGACTAGAATTCTTAGATGCAATTCGATGGTTGGCGGATCGTGCAGGAATAGAAATTCCAAAGACGAAGGAGGAAGGAAAAGCCTACGACAAACGGGAATCTGTGTATGCGGCTCTTCGCTTTGCATCCGAGTACTATGTTCGGAAGCTCAAGGAACCAAATTCCGGCGCGCGAGCACGCGAATATCTACATGGACGTTCATTAACCGAGAAAACGATAACGCGGTTCAGTCTGGGCTATGCTCCTGATTCATGGGATAGCTTAATAAAGGCGGCAGCAGATGTGCACATCAAGCCCGAAACTCTGGAAAAGGCCGGATTGATAATTAAGCGGGATGATGGCAGTTACTATGATCGATTTCGGGGACGAATTATGTTTCCTATTCGGTCACATGTGGGAAAAATTATTGGTTTCGGAGGACGGATCCTTGTGGACCACCCAAAAGCACCAAAGTACCTCAACTCATCTGAAACGGACGTCTATCATAAAAGCAATATCCTCTACGGTCTGTATCAGTCCAAACGGATGGCGCGCCAGGAGGAGAGTATTCTTCTGGTGGAAGGATACACGGATGTTCTGGCACTTGACCAGGCAGGTGTTGGATCAGCGGCATGCTGCGGGACTGCACTTACTCTTCAACAGGTTACACTATTGGGACGATATGTGAAGGAGATCCGATTACTCTACGATGCAGATCGTGCAGGTATGGAAGCGACCGAGCGCGCAATTGACGTTGTTCTTGCGGGGGGGGTAGCTGCAAGCGTTGTATCGCTGCCGGAGGGGGAGGACCCGGACTCATTTGTGCGTGAAAAAGGTGCCGATGCGTTTAAGCTGCACCTTAAAACGGCTACCAAAGATTGGATTGATGCTTTTTTCGCTGCGTCTCTTTCAGACGACGGATTTGGCACGCTCCACAAGAAACGGCAGGCGATCTCTGGAGTAGCCAAACGCATTGCTTATACGAAGGATGATATTCTTCGGAAAATGTACGTACAGAAGGCTAGTCAGCTGTTCGCGATCCCTGAGGGCGACATGGCTCATGAAATTACACGATACGCCAGGAGCAACCAGCCACAACAACAACCCACGCAGACTCCACCGGAAAGCAGTACCAGCGCCGAGCCTGTTAATTTTGATGCGATTTCCGAACCAGAAAAAATGCTTTTACAGTTGATGCTGGAAGAAGGTGGGCCAATGATAGAGTATATCCTCGGAAACATGGGGTATGATGAGTTTCAGGAAGGACCATCCCGCAAGCTTGTAGACGCATTAATTAAGGGCTACGAGACACATGGAGACGGTATACTGTCTGCGATTCAATCTAAGGGAATTAATGCTGATGAGATCACCCAACAACTGGTTGCGCATGTTCTGGTGCCGCGGCATGAAATTTCCGAAGGATGGGAGGCTAAGAAAATTAATGTCCCTCGACTGAACGAAAACTCGAAACGCATTGCTCAGGATTGTATGATGCGCGTTAAGGGGAAGGTTGTCGAAAGGGATCTGCAACGCGTAAAACATGAGATGATGAATGCCCCTGAGGGTAGCGAAGAGCAGAGTAGACTGCAGAAGGAGTATCTAGGCCAGAAACAATATCTGCTCAAAATTAATAACAGGACACTCTTTGACGACTGAGTTTATGTACGTTGTCGTTTTGGTGAGGGGTAGTAGACCTGTTTTCCGGTGTGAGTTGGCTGAGTTTCTGCGAAATTTTTCGACACTCCGGGCTTGTTGGGTGGTGGCTTGTACTTGGACACTTGTCCCACGCTGCCGGCTTGGTAACCTTCTCTATGTACGGGTCCCGGCTGCCGCCCTGATGGATCACACGTTTGCCAATGCTCGCCCAGTAGGAATTATGAGGACCTCTTCTATTGCCTTCAATTCGGAAAGAAGCCTGTCAAGATGCGCAGCGGAAAGAGGCCCCCAGCCCTCTTCATCCAAACCGTGAGCGTTGAAGATCAGCCATCCGCCGGACGAGGCCAGAAAACGATTAACCTCTTCCGTAAGAAATGTGTCAATATTCCCGGGACCGTGGCTGCTGCAAATCAGCTTCTTCTGCCCGGCGTGTGGCAGCGCATTAATCTGCGCATAACCCGTTCGAAAAGCCTTCACTTGATCGGCTAGCCATTCCTCTATGGCAGGACTTGAAGCGTTGTAGGGAAAGTTGAAAATGGCTTGCTTGGGTTCGAATCCATTCAGTGCTTCGCTGAAGTAATCCAGGCCGCGCATGATCAAGTCCTTTGCGTCCTGCAGCGGCACCTCGGTCAAATTCTGGTGCTTATACCCATGAGGCATGACTTCATGGCCACGCGCAACCAATTCGTTCCACAGCCCAAAGTCACCTACTGGAAAATGGTGATAGTCGTTGGGCAGAACGAAATCATCATGGTGGGCCGTGGCAATAATGTTGATGCAGGCCGACAACCCGTGCTTCTCAAAGATCTTCGCCGTTTCTAAGCTCGATTTACGGAATCCATCATCGAAGCTGAGCGTGATTACGTGTGTCTTCTGCCGCTTGGTCGCTGCTACAAGTGCAGACAATCCCACACCCTTCAAAAAGCTCCGGCGGGTGATGGGATCCAAACGCATGGCTACTTCACGGTTCGTTTTCGAGACTCCATCAATCGTTTCAGTCGAGCCAAAGTGTCTGCATAGATGGGATCATCGACCAGATTGTTGATCTCCATCGGGTCCACTTCGTAATCGTAAAGTTCGGCACCTGCATTTCCACCATTCCATTCGGTGTACCGGAATCGTTCAGTGCGAATCGAATATCCCATCACGCTCCGATCGCTTATTTCAGGATGCATCCATGCGGCCCTGCTCCAGCCAACCGTAAAAGCAGTAGCTCTGCCCAGGCGGTCCGTGTCCTCCAGGATGGATCGCAGGCTTGATCCCTTGAGGTGCTCAGGTGCCGGCAGGCCTGCCATATCCACCAGTGTGGGATACAAATCCACTAACTCTACTAGTGCCTCTGTGCCAGAGCCTTTCTGCAGCCCCTCCGGCGCAGCGACAATGAGCGGGACTCGAACGGATCCCTCGAACAAATCGCCCTTCTGCCAGAGTCCGTGATGCCCCAAATGATATCCGTGATCGGAGACGAACACAACAATGGTATTGTCGTCCAGATCCAGTCGCTCCAGCGCATCTAGGAGGCGACCCACCTGCGCATCCATAAACGATACTGAAGCATAGTAGGCCTGAATGATTTCGCGACGCTTTTCCATGGTCAGTTCGCGCTGCCTCGGTCGATCGGCCAGAGCCGCAATTGGGATATCAACTCGATCACCTGGCTGCTCGAGAACGGGATCGATCTGATCCAGCGGATACAATTCAAAGTAGGGGACCGGAGCCACAAACGGCGTGTGCGGGCGATAGAATCCGATCGCGAGGAACAGGGGCGTGCCCGTCCGAGATGGGTGTTGCTCTTCCATGATCCGAATAGCTGCAGCCGCGCCTAACTCATCCGTATGGAATCCATCTTCCGGATCCACGCTCAGCCAGCTTAGCGTTCCGCCATACTGATTTGGAACGAGAGTATGTATGCGGTCGTGAACCTCGCGATCGATTCCGCGCGGATTCACGGTTTCGGACCACGACGCGGGATCATCCATACCGTCCGAGCCGATTTGCCTTGGAACGCCATAGTGGAAGAGCTTTCCTACGCGGGCTGTATGGTACCCGTGCTCCCTAAACCATTGGGGAAGTGTAGGAATATCCGGAATGTGTTGACGGAAGCTGTCCCGATTGGTCAGTACGCCGGTTTGTTCCGGGTAGAGTCCGGTTAGAAAGCTGGATCGACTAGGGTTGCAGACCGGATACTGACAGTATGCACGATCGAATCTCACGCCGCGAGCAGCTAAGCGGTCGATATACGGGCTGCTTACCAGATCGTGGTCGTATGTACCGAGGTCCGTGTTTAGGTCGTCAACGGCAATGAAAAGGACATTTGGCGGATCCGATTCTTGTGTACACGACGCAGCAAACAGCCCGAAGACAAGCATGATCGTCGGAAAAACCAAGTCGGACACGCAGCAATAGCGATGTCGTGTCTTGCGACTCATCTCCGCGACTGGAATTTGGTCTTGTTCGCGCGATTAGGTCGGCGGTTAGCGGACCGTGCGTAAAATCTGCGAAGCATATCTCCAACTGGAACGAAATAAAGATATAGGCTCTTCCCCAAATATAGTGGAAGAGCCATAAGATTGAGCAACTAGGAAGTATTGGTCCAGTCAGTCGCTATGAGTAAATTCAAGATCGCGAAACACCAGCTGTACTGGGAATTGCAGTCTTTGTTACTGCTCTAATTCCGGGTTCTTTCAGAATGCGGGCTCCTTAATCAAACGATCAGCGTATGATTTTGTAGTGCACAGTCCACACCAAGGTCAATAATAGCGTTCCAAGCGTTCCCGACTCTCGGGGCTATATTGCTTACGTATCCAGTACGTTTTCGCATCGGGATCAAGTTTGCGGCGTAGCGGATCTCTGCCGAAAAGCCGCATGAACAAGCCAGTAGGAATAAACAGCAGCACGAAGATCAGGGTTAGCAGGACACGGGTCATTATGAACCCAAGAAGCACCGCCAGTGCCATCCATGGTTTATACAATAGCCTCAGAATTGCTGGGGCTACAAGTCCGGCTATTAAGAACGATACCCCAATACTAGATACCACAATTACTCCCGGAGCAGTGCGCCAGTAAAGCACGCCTGCAATGACGAGAAGCGCGATCCCCAGTGTGATGCCAAAGGAGCGCAGTTGACGCCGGTCTGGACTAAGTGAGTGCAGCTCTTCGCGCAGCATCCCGATACTCTGTGGCCTGTCGTGTGAGATTGCGAAATAAAGATCTTAGCCTCATCCGCTCTGGATGAAACTGTACGCCAATATGAATGCCATCCGTACGTTCTATTGCTTCGATGATACCATCAGTGCTTCTGGCGCTCACGATGTAGTTGATTCCCGCGTCAAGCACGGCCTGGAAATGCCGCGAGTTCACTGTGCTGAGGTCAGATTCCCAAATGCGCGCCAAGTGGCTTCCCGGTACTACAGCTACAGGGTGGCTCTGTGCTCCACGTTTCTCGCTATGCACAGAGGCGCCGTCTACTTGCTTTTCTACGTCAGCATACAACGATCCACCGGCCCGGACGCAAAGCAATTGCATTCCGTAACAAATACCGAGAATCGGCAGATTTCGTTCGACCGCAGTATTCAGTATCAGGTTGTCTGATTCCCATCGTCCTGGATTCACGGCTTGCAGCTGAGCGGGCAGGCTCCCCACTGTCCTTGCGGTAATGCCCGGTCCTCCTGGAATGATCAGCCCATGAATTTGATCGCACAACTGTGCCGCCTCTTCAATAGTACTGACAAGCGGCATAAGCACCGATTGTCCGCCGGCATCTTTGACCGCACTCACATAAGCGTGATCAAGCCGGTACTTCCCATCCTCAAAGGAGGTTGTTATGCCTATTAGTGGTCTCACGGGCATTTGATACCACGTAGAGTAATGCGGTTGGAGTGATGCCTGTTGCCTCCTTTGCGCAGGGCAACAAGCATGTGGCCTTCAGATTTGTACGTACTGCTTACATGCAGAGACAACTGTCCGCTGTCGATCAATTCGGTCAATGCAGACTTGACCGTGTGTCTATTGGAGCCTGTTGTAGACTTTCCGTGAATAATTCGCACCGAATCTCTGCCACGACGGGCAGACTTAGTAATCAGTGCACGACTCAAACGCAATGCCTCATCAACAGAACATCCGTGCAAATCCAGCTCCGGGCGAACATTGTCGTCCGTAAGGCGCGCTTTCATGAGTCGGAAGGGTTGAAATATTCTTGGATCCAAGCCTGAATCTGGTCCCGTACACGCCTGAAGGCCGTACTTTTTGCTTGATCGGAACCAGTGGTTGCACGTGGGTCCTCGAAGCGTTGGTGTATGTTATTCTTGGCTGGAACATAAGGACAGTGCTCATGTGCAGAATCACAGACGGTCACGACAGTATCCAGATTTACTGATAAAAATTCGTCAACCCCCTTGGAAGTATGATGACTGATGTTAATGCCGATTTCTTCCATGGCACTGACTGCAAATGGGCTCACGCCACTGGGTTCGGTTCCTGCACTGTGAACCTCGTAATAGTCTCCAAAAATGTGTCTCAACAGCCCCTCGGCCATTTGTGAGCGGGAGGAATTGTGAGTACAGACAAACAACACTCTAGGTTTATGCATGGGAATCATGCATCATATTGATTATTTCTTCTCCATTCAAGGTAAACCCCTTTCACTCCGAACGTAGACTCCAGAACAGACATTAACTCTGGAGTTGCCGCTACTTTTGCTTTTTCGCCGACCAATCTCAGATCTTGACCATTCACTTTAATCACGAAGTGAAGCTCCTTCTCGCCCTTGTTAGCTTTGCAAGCATCCACAAAACGGTTTAAGTCTTCATTTTTCAGTTGCTCAAAATCTGGAGTAATGACAATATTATCAAGGAGCTTATCGCGCAACGCAGCCAACGGGATTATGCGGTGGCTCAGGATTTTTAGAGTCCCCCCACCATCCTCTACTGTGCCTTCTGCCATCACCATAGTGCCCTCGGTGAGAATGCTTTTTGCTTCGGCGTGTGTGGATGGGAAACAGACAACTTCAGCCTGCCCAGTATAGTCCTCAAGTGTGATATTAGACATCTCTTCTCCCTTGCGGGTCTTCCTGGTTTTTACTGCTGTGATGACACCACAGACCGTACAGGGAGGTCTTAGATCTCCCTCGGCAGTCAAGGTGGGCAAACCCGCCAAGGTGTTTGTGGCACAGGAGCGCTGCTCAATCTTCCAGTCATCCAACGGATGCCCGGAAATATAAAACCCTGCCAGTTCACGTTCCTGCTCGAGTATTTCGGTATGTGACCATTCTGCACACTTCGGTAGCGCAGGTTCTGGATGTATGGTCAGAGAATCTTCATCGGCAAATAAAAACCCTTGTCCTAGCATCTCATCCCTCCGTGCAGATTCGGCATACCGGATAGCCAGATCCAGGGCATCAACAATCTGTGCCCGATGCTGGCCAAACTTATCCAAAGCACCTACACGTGCCAGAGAGTCGAGTGTTTTCTTGTTTAGGATGTGGGAGTCAAGTCGCTTCACGAACTGAAAGAGTGTCTTCGCGGGACCGTTCCTCTCCCTATTTGCTACGATTTTGTCAACAGCTCCCCGGGCAACCCCCTTTACTGACGATAATCCAAAATAAATGACACCTTCTTTGTTAACCGAAAAATCCCCTGTGCTGTAGGTAACCGACGGGGGCTGAATCTTGAGGCCCAGGCGCCTCGCTTCGTTCAGCATGGCAATGAACTTCTTGGAGTCTCCTGATACATTAGACATTACTGCTGCCATGAATTCAGCAGTGTAGTGAGCTTTGAGGTACGCAGTTTGGTACGCAACAAGCGAGTAGGCGACACTGTGGCTGTTATGCACCACGAAGCCATTGGCGGAGTAATTATGGTCTTCTGCCACGCTCAGGTCGTACGTGTGTGCGTGTCCCGCATATACGATCCGTGCAATGCTCTCCCAAGTGATGCTGGTTTTGGTCCTTGTTGCACAGGCAAGGCCACCACCGAGGTCGATTTGCGGGATAGTTTCTTGCGGATCCATGGTTGCCACCTTATCACCGGTGTGCAAATTCCCCAGACGCTGCCAGCCGCCCTGCACGCGAAACCGGTGTGTAGATGTTGCACGGATACGACGTCCGTTATTTGTGATCAGCTCAAGAACCGGCTTAAATCCATTATAATAGACGGCTTCCACTTTCCGGGGAGCTATATCTCCCTCACTTGTGAGTGCATAGACCAGGAAATCTTCACATCCCTGTTCGTGAAGTGTTCGAACAGTCACCTGCGCGCCGGTACGTGCATCGGTAACCAAGGTCGACTCTTCCACACATTTATTGAATCCGTAGCCCGCGAACTTGTCCATCATATCGAAGACTTCATTCGCCACTTCATCGGAAACGCCGCGTTCGGCTGCTCCCTCAACGAAGCGGTTACGTTCGGCTCTCATCACGGATTTTTTCTTCTTGCCCATGGCCCGTCGCAAGACATCAGCTGCTCCGAGCGAATAGCCGCCCATGACCTGGGCTATCTGCATGACCTGTTCCTGAAAAACAGGGATTCCATAAGTAGCTTCAAGTACCGGTTTCAGGCTCGGATGTGGATACTGTATCTCTTCGTCACCGTGCTTTCGTTTGATATAGTTTGGAATCAGATCCATGGGCCCTGGCCGATAGAGAGCATTCATGGCCGTCAAATCATCTAGCGAGGTGGGCTTTAACTGGACAAGCCACTTGCGCATGCCTTCCGATTCGAACTGGAAGATGGCGCTCGTGTCCGCTCTTTGGAAGAGTTCAAATGTTTTGGGATCATCCAGCGGTAATGCATCCATATCCGGTGCGCTGCCGGTGCGCTGCTTGATCAGGTTGCATGTATCGTCAATAATAGTCAGGGTTGAAAGCCCAAGAAAATCCATCTTGAGCAGGCCAAAGTCTTCTACCCAGTCTCCCGAGTATTGGGTCGTCAGTACCTGTTCGTCTTTGTTTTTTGTGGTTGCCACCGGAACATGGTCGCTGACTATGCTAGGTGCTATAATGACACCGGCAGCGTGCACGCCGGTATGCCGGGCACATCCCTCCAAAGTCTGCGAAACCCTGAGAAGTTTCTGGATCTCCTTGCGCGTGGAGGTCTTGAGTTCTTTCAGTTCTTCAACGGAATCCAAAGCTGCGTCGAGACCGCTTTGGCCATAGGGGATTGCTTTGGCAATCTTGTCGGCTTCCCGAAGCGGGATTTTGAGGACGCGCGCCACATCTCGAATAGCTGTACGTGCTCCCATGGTGCCGAACGTAATTATTTGACTTACGTTGAGCCGCCCATACTTTTCGACCACATAGTCAATCACCTTGCTCCGACCGTGGTCATCAAAATCGATGTCAATATCCGGCATCGATATCCGCTCTGGATTGAGGAAACGTTCAAAGAGCAGATCATACTTGAGCGGATCTACGTTCGTGATCCCGAGGCAATAGGCCACAGCACTGCCAGCAGCCGAACCTCGCCCAGGACCTATGGATACCCCCATTTTACGTGCTGCGGTCGTAAAGTCCTGTACAATCAGAAAGTAGCCGGCATAACCCATCTGAGAGATTATGCCCAGTTCATGATTCAAGCGAGCTTGCACATCCTCTGAAAAATCAGGATACCGCTCCCTGCCACGCTCAAATACTAGGTGTTTCAGATATTTGTCAGAATTGCTCCCAAATTCCTCAGGAATCTCAAAATGGGGCATAAGAAGCTTGCCAAGTGGTATCTCGAATTGGCACTTCTCTGCAATGGCCAGACTGTTCTCCATCCAGGTGGCTGCTTCCAAGGTTTTCCCCAGGACGGCATGCATCTCATTCGCTGACTTCAGATAGAATTCCTGCTTGTCAAAACGGAGGCGGTTGGGGTCATCAAGATCCTTGCCGGTCTGAAGGCAGAGTAGAATGTCATGTGCATCGGCATCCTCTTTTGCCACATAGTGGACATCATTTGTAGCAACGACCTCAACGTTGAATTCCTGCGCCCACATCAGGAGTTGTTCGTTTACCCTTTTCTGTTCCTCAATACCATGATCCTGGATTTCCACATAGTAGTCTTCTCTACCGAATATATCCAGATACTTTTTGAACCAGTAACGGGCCTCTTCCAGATTCCCGTCAATAATGGCACGGGGAACCTGTCCCTGCAGGCAACAGGTTGTTGCTACGAGACCCTCGTGGTAATTTTCGAGAAGTTCGAAGTCAATACGGGGTTTGAAATAGAATCCGTCCAAGAACGAGAGCGAGGACAGTTTCATCAGGTTTCGGTAGCCTTGCTCGTTCTTTGCCCACAGAACCTGATGGTACCGTACCCGAGTATCGCGTTTTTTCATGGAGCCCGGGGTCACGTAGAATTCGCACCCTATGACGGGCTTTATTCCATTTTTACGGGCTGTTGCGTGGAATTCCGGCACACCGTACAGATTACCGTGATCAGTGATGCCCAAGGCGCTCATTCCCAGTTTGCGGGCCTGTTGCACGAGCTTATCAATGCGTGCGGCTCCATCCAGTAGAGAATAGGAGGTGTGGCAGTGCAGGTGGCAGAATTTAGGCATATTGGTGGGGCAGCTTGTCTGAATAAGTTACGCCGAACGACGGAGATAGAATGCAATTGTGGTTGTTCGCTGTGCTCATAATACTGCTCACTGGGTGAGAACACAGCTCCCATCGCAACAATTTACTCGCATAATCGCCGTGAACATACTGCTATGCGGCCAGATAAGGTGTTGTTACTCCCTTGATAGTCAAAAGGATACAAAAAGAACAACATCCCCCACGGAAATCCAGGCTGTAGGTCGTTTGGAGAACCAAGAAGGTAAATACCTATTCCTGTAATGATTCAGTATGAAAACAAGGCAGATGAAATCACCGAACAAATGAATCATCTACCAATGATAAATTAGATACCGATGCAAATGGATGCCAACTGAATTGAGCCAAAAGGTCCTAGGGCAACAGCAGTTTTAATGCTCCGAAAATGAGGAAATGCTGGATATGGGGCTTCTACTGAGGCAATGATTTGAAATGTGGAGTGTTCACCATTATTGTAGTCTATGCAGATGCGGTACTATGTGCTCGTATGGTTTTAATGCAAAAAAGAACTCACATTGGTCTGCGTGGCTTAACCCCGCCCTGTTCATAGAGAAAAGACCGGACAATGAGAGTTCTTCAGTATATGTTGGGGAGCATTTTCGAGTTTCTGCTTGGTAAAATACGACGGATTGCATGCATTTACTTGAAGCCATCCCTCTGATGCTCCCATTTTCCGTGTCCTCCGCGTCCTGGGCACACGAGATTTGGCCGACACGGCATTCTTCTGTGGCCGACACATAACTAGGACGTGCGACGTTTCGACGCTCGGAAAAAAAGAACTAATCAAGAGGCAGGGGCGGTCACGTTGACCGCTATGGAGGCGGACGCTCCACCAAGTCATAGAAGCCCCCCAGCTCCTCATAGGCGACGGCACGCATCTGAAGGTTTGCATAGCCGCGCCACATGATGGTGTGGCTTGGCGGTGGATCGTGTTTGCGATTCATGTAGCCCCCCATCAGCGCGACCGTTAAGATGGCCGAGACCAGGTCTGTGGGGACCGTAAGGCCATAACTGCGGGCGTACACCTTCATCATCTTCAACTCGGACTCTCGGAAAAACACGTCCATGTTCAGGTCTGTGTCGGTACGTCCCAACAGCGTCATCAACATAATGCGCCACGCCGTGACCATGTACATCGTGATGACCCGGTGCAGGGAGTCCGCTTTCTGCATCCGCAGCTTCTCCACTTTGCAGCCACTCTTGAGCACCCGGAAGGTATCCTCCACACGCCAGCGCAGCCGGTAATGTTCGACCATCTGCTGCGCCTGCT